>ERZ772956.2825-NODE-2825-length-10760-cov-5.068099_pt1 | contig 10760 bp, 8 predicted proteins | sample MGYA00580683_ERZ772956 | MGnify/ENA primary metagenome ERZ772956 (study PRJEB29015, sample SAMEA2738077) | human oral metagenome | biome: human oral; feature: human-associated habitat; material: saliva | place: China | collected 2212 ...
GTAACCTCTGCAGCCTCTATAATGGCCACGTCTATATCCCCATAAAAACCATAACGCAGGTCTTGCGCAAGGGAAGACAAATGCAAGTCTGTATAATCTGTTTCTCCAGAATTGATTAGAGTCCTAAGGTCTTTATTTGATTGATACGGGGCACGAAAACGCACCGCCTTGGCACGTGCGAGCATCCCATCGAGGCGATCGCCTGTAGAAGCTCCCGTAAAAACGCCGATCGAAAAGGGGCGCCCCGCCTTATGTTCTTCTTCTGCACGTGCGGCAATTGCTGCGGGTACAACTTTGGGGCACCCGGCAGGAGTGAATCCGCCAAAGCCCACTTTAAAACCATCTTGAACGAATGCTGCCGCTTCTTGGGCAGTCATCTTTTTTTTCTCCATAGCCTAACTTTCCTATATATCTCCCCTCGAGGGGAAACTTTTTTAGCTACGCTCTTAGTAACTATATTCTATTTCTATGCGCTCTCTTTCGTACATTTGTAACCGAGTATGAGCATTCAAAGATACATAGTATTCAGCAAAGGCTCTCTATCCAAGGCCAATTATTTTCTCTTTGAGCCCTGCCAGAGAGGTAAAACGTGGCATTTTGTTCTGTTTTTCATGGCTTTCCTATCTCAGGAATACTTTCTAAGAGGGCTCCCTATAAAGATCAAAAGGGCGAACTTCCCAGCTCACCCTTTCGACATAACCAAAACCTTAACTATGAAAAATCTTACTTTTCCACCGCAAAGGTAGCAACTTTTTCCAAACCAACAATAGTATTGGTGTGAAAAAAGCTCTCCTATAAATTAAATATAACATCACCCTATTAAGAGTCTTTCAAAATGCAAAAAGACGAATTCCTTCCGCTTGCGAAGAAAATCCATATAGAGACCTACGGCTGCCAAATGAACGTAGCAGACTCCGAAGTCGTTGCTGCAATCATGGAAACTGCAGGATATGAAATGAGTGACACACCGGACCATGCGGACGCAATTCTCATCAACACCTGTAGCGTAAGAGACAATGCCGAAAAGAAGGTACTGAACCGTCTTGAGCATTACAATCAACTCCGCCGTAAACATGGCAAACCCTCTATAATAGGAGTGCTGGGCTGTATGGCAGAGCGTGTACGGCAAGAACTGATAGAGAAGCACGGAGCTGACATTGTGGCAGGTCCCGATGCGTACAACGATCTCCCTAACCTCTTCGCTGCCGTAGAAACCGGCGAAAAGGCCATTAATATAGATCTATCCCGCACAGAGACCTACCGAGATGTGATCCCGATCAAGCTCGCCGGACTCCACATCACCGGCTTCGTTTCCATCATGCGCGGATGCGACAATTACTGCACCTATTGCATCGTTCCCTATACCCGTGGACACGAGCGAAGCCGTGAGGTAGAGAGCATTTTGCGAGAGATCGATCACATGGTAGAGCTAGGCTATCGAGAGGTAACCCTCCTCGGACAGAATGTCAATTCGTACCGTAGAGAGGCGGCAACGCCCGATGCTCCTCCATTCGACTTTGCGGATTTATTGCAAGCCGTAGCAGAGCGCGCCCCTGAGATGCGCATCCGCTTTACAAGCCCTCACCCCAAAGATATGAGCGACAAAACCATCGCTGTGATGGCTCGTTATCCCAACATCTGCAAGCAAATACATCTACCCGTACAGAGCGGGAGCAACCACATTCTCAAGCAGATGAAACGCAACTACACCCGGGAGTGGTACCTCGACCGCGTGCGAGCTATCCGAGAGGCCATGCCCGAGTGCAGCATCGGCACCGACATGTTTTGCGGCTTCTGTGGCGAGAGCGAAGAGGACTTCCAAGAGACGCTACGACTGATGCAAGAGGTCGCTTTCGACAGTGCTTTCATGTTTAAGTACAGCGAACGCCCCGGCACATTCGCCGCCAAACACCTCCAAGACGATGTACCCGAAGAGACCAAGATTCGCCGCCTTAATGAGATGATTGCTCTACAAAATGAACTCAGCCTCGCCTCCAACAAGCGTGACATCGGGAAGCAATTTGAGGTACTTGTGGAGGGCACAAGCAAGCGATCTCGAGAAGAGCTTTTCGGGCGCACTTCGCAGAATAAAGTGGTGGTATTCCCCAAAGAGCAGGCTCGTATTGGGCAATTCGTAGTCGTAGAAATACACGATGCCACAAGTGCTACGCTGCTTGGAAAAGAGGTGCATACGCCCCAAAAGGAACTATCGAACACCCCCTAAATTGACCTTTAGCTATGAGTATTTCCTTCTCCGAGTATAGTATTACTGAGTTTGTCCGCTGGGCAGATTACCTCGGCACCTTTGCCTTTGCCATCAGTGGAACCCGTCTGGCTGCCGCCCACAGATTCGACTGGTTTGGCGCATTCGTTATCGGACTTGTAACCGCCGTTGGGGGAGGTACTATCCGTGATCTTATGCTCGATCTCCCCATATTTTGGATGACCGGACCCTCTTACATGCTCATTGCTACCCTAGCGCTGATTGTTACCATAGTATTCCGCCACTGGCTCGTACGCATCAACAACACCGTATTCATCTTCGATGCTATCGGCTTGGGGCTCTTCACGGCCGTAGGCGTTGCCAAGAGTTTACATGCCGGGCTACCTTGGTGGATTGCCCCTGTAATGGGTACCGTAACGGGCTCTTTTGGCGGGATTCTGCGAGATATCCTTATCAACGAAGTTCCCCTTATCTTCCGTAATGACTTCTACGCCATGGCTTGTGTGATAGGCTCTTTTGTCTACCTTGGCATACTATACTTGGGTTGGTCTGCCCCTGTTGCCCAAGCGGCAACAGCCCTCACCGTAATGATCTTGCGAATCCTTGCAGCGCACTTCCATTGGAGTATCCCCGCGCTAAAACCCCATCTAGACGACCCAACATCTCAAAAATAATCAACCCATATCCCCCTTATTATGAGCAAAAAGAAAATCCTTTTACTCCTCGTGAGTTTTATTACAGTTCTCTGTAGTAGCCAACAATCCTTGGCACAGATCAAACTCACGCCCTTGGACGAAAACGCCTTCGCACAGAGCAATCTTCAACTCGTGCTTGACGGCAACAAAGAGGTTGCCCTACTCTCTAGAGAGTGTGTTGTACTCAATGGAAAAGCAAAGATCATGCAACTCGTTTACCTCCCCAAAGCAGATCGTACGATAGATTTCTCTCAAGCCTATATTGTACTAGGCGAAGTTGGGATAATTAAATTTTTGGAAGATGGAACTGTCACCGCCTACCTTCTTGATCAAACGGGGCGAGATGGGTTCTTTATTTCCAAAGATGGTCAATGCGGTTATACTCCCATACCCGATGCAAAAGATGCTACCCTACGCCCCTATATCCTAGAGGATAAACGTGGAGAAGAAATGGAAACCTATGCTCTAGTAAAGCTCGGAAGCAAAATATGGATGCGCGAAAACCTACGCACCGCCCTATTCCAAGATGGCACTCCCATCAGGACCGGCCTTGATAAAAAAGAGTGGGAAGCCACAAAGGCTCCTGCCGTAACTTATTACGATGGCGATGCCTCTAATCGCACCGCAATGGGCGCACTCTACAACTGGTATGCCGTAACTGAGACTACGACACCACTCGCTCCTAAGGGCTGGCAGGTCCCCTCCGCCGATGATTGGAAGGCTGTTGTAAAATACCTTGACCCCAACGGCTTTATGCCCGATGAGTACGACAATCCCTCAATCCTCTCTCTAACCGCCGGAGTGATGCTCAAGAGCAAAGAGGGCTGGACCCACTCGCCCTCAGGCAAACCGGAGGATATTGTGGTGGGGAACAACCTATCTCAACTCGACATTAAGCCCTTCGGGAGCACCTCTACGAGTAAGTATTTCAACGGCTATTCGGGCAAGGGGCTACAGGCCTACCTCTGGAGCTGTACACAGAGTGACTACGAAGCCACCAAGGGCGAGTTCTTCAGGCTATTCTGGGATCAGAAGGTGGCAAACTTCTTCTTCGAAGATAAATTCATGGGCTACTCCGTTCGTTGTATCCTGAATACTCCTATCCAACTTGCAGAGGCACAGCCAAGCGACCCCACAGCTCTCACCTTGAGCGTGGCAACAGCAGGCACACTCGCCTCGCAACTCTCCGAAGAACAGAAGCAATCGGTGAGCCAACTCACGCTCAAAGGTACGCTCGATGCTCGTGACTTTGCCGCCCTCCGCCAGCTCTCCAAACTCAACGAACTGACTCTCGAAGAGGTAAAGATCGAAGCCTATCGAGGAGATGGCGGTCCCATAGCCGGAGTCAAAAAATATCCCGAAAACGAACTCCCCGCCGAGAGCTTCAAGGGGAATACAACCCTCTCTTCCTTCAAAGCAACGGGAGAGATCAACTCTCTAGGTGCTAATTGCTTCGGAGGTTGTGCTCGTCTAAACCAAGTAATGCTCCCAGAAGGTCTTACCGAGTTTAACGGAAGCAACTTTAAGAACTGTACATCCCTTCAGACTCTCACACTGCACGATGGCATCACAGATCTTGGAGCTTCTACCTTCGAAGGCTGCAGTTCTCTCGCTACCATTACACTTCCCAGTGAGATAGAAGAACTTGGCGACTCGCTATTCAAAGGTTGTAAATCGCTCGCCTCTATAACCATCCCCAATAGCGTTACCTCTATCGGCATGAGCACCTTTGAGAACTGCTCTACACTAACACAAATCGAGGTACCCGATGCCGTAGAGACCCTTGGCATGTTTGCTTTCCAAGGCTGCACGGCACTACAGACGGCAACCCTCGGCAATGGAATCACCGAAGTAGACTATGGGACATTCCTCGGAGACTATGCCCTCAAGAGCGTGACACTACCCAATAATCTGGAGACGATCGGGGCTTTTTCGTTCCAAGGATGTACGGCACTAAAGACTCTTACAATACCCCAAAAGGTGAAGAAGATTGCCAATGGGGCCTTCTGTAGTACAGCTATTAACTTCACCCTTCCCGAGGGGTCTCTATTTGAAGTAAAGGACGAAATGCTCCTCAGCAAAGATGGGAAAACGATCTACTACGTACCCAATACTTTCAGAGGCGAAGTGGTAATTCCCAACGGCATAGAGACCATCAATGGGGCCGCTTTTGCAGACTGCAAAGGCGTATCTAAGGCACATCTTCCTGCTTCTATCCGTGAGATTAAACTCATGGCATTTGAGAATACATCGCTTTATCAGCTGACCCTAGATGTTGTAAACCCCTCTGACATAAAACTTGGAGAAGATGTTTTTGGTAAAACGATGGACTACTCTCGCTGCGAACTATTCGTTCCCGAGAATTCTGTAGATGCCTATAAAGCGACTGAGCCTTGGAATCTCTTCGACATCAAAGTCTCTACGGCTCTCACATCTCCTACTTCGGAATTCTTCCAAATTAGCCTCAAAGGGCGTACTTTGCAGCTCTACACAGCACAACGCACTGTCTTCTCGCTCTCCTCTATGCAGGGAGAAAAGCTCCTCCAAGGCACACTACAAGTAGGCAGCAACCCAATAGAGACCGCACAAATCCCCAGCGGGGTTTACCTCCTGAGTGTAGGAAAGAATAGCCAACTCATTCTACTACCCTAAGACGGCTCCTTGAGCTAAACGGATAAGCCCTCTGCCCTCCGGCCTTGTGAGTGCAGGGGGCTTTCTCTATCACAAGCCTCCCCTTCGGATAAAAAGAAACCGCCCAAGGATTGCTCCTTAGGCGGCTCCGAAAAGTCTTCTATCTCACCCATAGAGGGGAGAGAGTCTTACTTTACGCTGGCAGAGAGCTTACGGCGTTCTTTGATACGTGCTGCGCGACCCATACGATCACGGAGGTAGTACAACTTAGCACGACGCACCTTACCATGCTTTTCTACTGTGATGTTTTCGATAAAGGGGCTATCGTAAGGGAAGATACGTTCTACACCTACTTCGCCAGAAATCTTGCGAACGGTGAAACGACGCTTATCACCATGACCACGGAACGAAATAACCGTTCCACGATACTTCTGGATACGCTCTTTATTACCTTCTTTGATGCGATACTCAATAGTAATAGTATCCCCAACGGTAAACTTAGGATGCTCTTTACCCGACTTAAATTCGTCGTTGACCAACTTAATGAAGTCCATACACTCTTTCTTTTTTAATTAGTACTCTTACCAAACGCAATGTAACGAGCTGCAGAAGAAGTGCTTCCACTAATAAGAGGAGCCTACCGTCTCGCCAGAGATTGCGCAAAGCCCTGCAAAGATACAACATTCCAACCAAATAATTATCCTAGAGAGAGAAAAGGTCCGAGAGAATTCCCTACTTTTGTAAAAGGAACAAACTAGAAAGACAACCTAACATCATGAGCAAATTTAGAACTATTATCCTTGGAGGGATTTTCGCCTCCACTCTGCTACTAACGAGCTGTAGCACACTATTGAGTCTGTCGGATTCGTACACCTTCACTAAAGTAAAGCTCGGTATGACTCGCGAAGAAGTCTATAAGCAAACACGCTTGCGCCCCGTAAAGGTTGCCAAGCACCTTGACAAGGATGGTTCGGAAATAGAAATTTTTTATTTCAAGACTCTGATGAACGAATGGGATAAAACTGCAGCCCACATCTATGCCAACCAGCGACTCGTGTTTCGCAACGGCAGACTTATTGCCGTGGAACAGGGAGATGAACAAATCGTGTATAAGCAAATCCCCAATAATGGAATAGGGATCTCCGTTGGGATTGAATAGAACAACAGATCCTCTCCATCTCCCACAGAAAACAAAAAAAGAACCCTCTCCTACCGCAAGTGGTAAGAGAGGGCTTTTTCTTGTGTTAGGCTCAAAACTTAGTTTGCACCAAGGAATCCAAGAAGTACCCCGGCGGCAAGAGCAGATCCAATGACCCCTGCCACATTGGGCCCCATGGCATGCATGAGCAGATAGTTGGCAGGGTCGTACTCAAGCCCTACGATCTGAGAGATACGAGCTGAGTCGGGCACTGCCGATACCCCGGCATTACCAATAAGAGGATTGATTTTGCTCCCTTTCTTCAAGAAAAGATTCATCACCTTTACAAAGAGCACTCCCGCACAGGTGGCAATTACGAAGGAGAGAGCACCCAGCCCGAAGATCTTAATCGAATTGAGCGTTAGGAACTCCGTTGCTTGTGTTGAGGCCCCAACCGTTACCCCAAGTAGGATGGTAATGGTGTCGATAAGGGGACCCTTGGCCGTATCGGCAAGGCGTTTGGTCACACCACTCTCCTTGAGCAAATTACCAAAGAAGAGCATACCCAAAAGAGGAAGCCCCGAAGGTACCAAGAAGGTTGTAAGCAAAAGGCCTACAATGGGGAAGATAATCTTCTCTGTTTTAGAGACGGCACGCGGAGGCTTCATTCGTATCAAACGCTCCTTCTTTGTAGTAAGAAGACGCATGAAGGGGGGCTGAATAATCGGTACCAATGCCATATAGGAGTAGGCAGATACCGCAATAGCTCCCATAAAATGAGGGGCGAGCTTAGACGAAAGGAAGATAGCCGTGGGCCCGTCTGCCCCACCAATGATACCAATAGCCCCTGCTTCGTTGGGAGCAAAGCCCCAAAGGAGAGCAAGCATATAGGCCCCAAAAATACCAAACTGAGCCGCCGCCCCAATGAGCATGAGCTTGGGATTGGAGATAAGAGCCGAGAAGTCGGTCATCGCTCCGATGCCCAAGAAAATAAGAGGAGGATACCAGCCCTGCCGCACCCCTTGGTAGAGGATATTGAGCACAGAGCCCTCTTCGTAAATACCGATCTGCAGACCTGCATCCTTAAATGGGATATTGCCGATGAGCATACCAAAGCCAATAGGGATGAGTAGTAGGGGCTCAAATTCGTAGCGAACGGCTAAGAAAATGAAGAGAAGCCCTACAGCCAGCATCACCCAATGCCCGGTGGTAGCATTAGCAAAACCTGTAAAGGAGAGGAAGGTCTCAAGATTATCGATGAGGAAATTACCGAAACCCATGATTGTTGTTACGTTTTATTTATACTAATGCTTGTGCTTATCCAATCACGACAATGTCCGTACCCTCAAGTATTGACTCTCCTTTTTGTACTTTGACTTCGAGCACCTTACCTTCGCGGTCGCTATTGATGTTGTTTTCCATCTTCATAGCCTCTAGCACAGCTATTTTCTGACCCCGTTTTACAACGTCGCCCACCTGTACTACCACATCAAGAATCACCCCTGGCAGAGGAGCCTTGATACCGCCCTTGCTACCGCCTCCGGCAGAGGGAGCCGAAGCCTTAGGAGCCGAAACTACCGGAGTTACTCGCTTCACTACAGGACGAGGTGTTTCTTTTTTCTCTGTGAGCAGCTCTACTTGGTAGGTAGTGCCATTTACCTCCACTTCTGCTTCTTTTTCTTCGAGTTTATTGAGCTTAACGGCATACTCATTGCCGTTGATTTTGTATTTGAATTCTTTCATTTTGCAGGGTTGTCTATCTCTCTAATAATAATTTCAATGCTCCTTGATGGAGGGAACGCTACGCACGATCTGACTTTTAAGTGCCCAAGCTGACGCGACAGAGGGTCTCCGTATGGTAAGGCGCATATCCGTAGTATCGTGCATATAATCTGCAAGAGACTCCGTAAGAGCCAAACCAATCGCAGCAAGCACTTCTGGAGAGGGAGTGGTAGGAGTTTGTTTCATAATAATATTATCTTGAGGCAACTGAGGCGCGACGAGGTACCCCCGAGACGCGCTGATTAAAGGCCTTATTGCTCCAACCCGAGGGGGCGTGAGACTGTGTATGCGTGATGGTTATCAGACCACTTTCTTGGTCGTGCATACCACCGGCAGCCTCGTAGAGAGCCATACCAATAGCTACGGCAACCTCGGGAGACATTCCATTTTTTGAAGTGGGAGCCACCCCTCTCTTGGGAGCATTATCACGATTCTTATTACGCTCCGAGAGTTGTTGCGAGAGTCGCCCCACCCCCTTAAAGCATAGATAAAGAACGGCAAGGCCAAAGAAAACCACGAGCATGGCTGTGATGGTCATCACAATGCCAGAGGGGTCTTCTTCGAGGAGAGCATTAGCCTTAGACTGGCTCTGGGCCCCTAGCGACAGGCTCGAAAGCACTATCGCCGAGGCTAGTATGGAGCAACGTCTTAGTAAACGATCTACTTGCATAATCTCTGTGGAATGGAATCGATTAAAGAGGCAAATTATCGTGCTTCTTGGCGGGGAGGCTCTGACGCTTGGTGCGGAGTTGCTCCAACGCCCGAATGATGCGGAAGCGTGTATTGCGTGGTTCGATCACATCATCGAGGTAGCCATACGATGCCGCCGTGTAGGGATTAGCAAAGGCGCGACGATATTCTTCTTCCTTCTCTAGGGCAGCCTTGGCAGGATCTTCTGCGGCAGCCACTTCTTTAGAGAAGACAACTTCTACAGCACCCGAGGGCCCCATCACGGCAATTTCTGCACTAGGCCAAGCGTAGTTTAGGTCGCTACGCATATGCTTCGAACCCATCACAATGTAGGCCCCGCCGTACGCCTTGCGCAAAGTCACCGTTACCTTGGGTACGGTAGCCTCGCCATAAGCATAAAGGAGTTTAGCCCCATGGGCAATTACGGCATTGTACTCTTGACCCGTACCCGGGAGGAAGCCCGGCACATCCACTAGGGTAACAATAGGGATATTGAAAGCATCGCAGAAGCGAACAAAGCGAGCTGCCTTGCGAGACGAGTTGCTATCCAAGCTACCGGCCATCACCTGAGGTTGGTTGGCTACAATACCGGTACTCATCCCATTAAAGCGTGCAAAACCCACAATAATGTTGCGCGCGTAATCGGCATGTACCTCAAGGAATTCTCCATTATCCACCACAGCCCCAATCACTTCGTACATATCGTAGGGACGGTTGGGCTCGTCGGGGATAATCTCGTTGAGGAGGTCTTCTTTACGATCTACAGGGTCGGTACACTCTACGAGAGGTGCCTCTTCCATATTATTTTGGGGGAGATAGCTCAAGAGACGGCGGATAAGCTGGATGCCATCCTCTTCGGTATCTACGGCAAACTGAGCCACACCGCTCTTTCCGGCATGGATATCAGCTCCACCAAGCTCCTCTTGGGTTACATCTTCGCCCGTTACGGTCTTTACCACTTTTGGTCCCGTGAGGAACATGTAGCTCGTACCACGCACCATTATATTAAAGTCTGTAAGAGCAGGAGAATACACGGCACCACCGGCACAGGGGCCAAAGATTCCCGAGATTTGGGGGATCACACCCGAGGCAAGGATATTGCGTTCGAAGATTTCGCCAAAGCCACAGAGGGCGTTTACTCCCTCCTGAATACGTGCACCACCCGAGTCGTTAAGGCCGATTACAGGTGCGCCCACCTTCATGGCAAGATCCATTACTTTACAGATCTTCTGTGCGAGCATTTCTCCCAAGGCTCCACCCAATACGGTAAAGTCTTGTGCGAATATATATACGAGTCGCCCATCTATGGTACCACTCCCCACTACTACGCCATCGCCAAAAAACTTCTTTTTGTCCAGACCAAAATTGGTAGAGCGATGGAGGGCAAACATATCAATTTCTTCAAAACTACCCTCGTCTAGTAGCATAGCAATGCGCTCTCGAGCAGTGTATTTACCCTTGGCATGCTGTGCTTCGATGCGCTTTTCGCCACCGCCGAGGCGAGCCTCTTCGCGCTTAGCGATCAGTTCTCTCGTTTTTTCTAATTGTTGACCCATATAATTATCTCTAAAGTGTTTATTCGTTGTTTTATTTGTCTTTT
>ERZ772956.2827-NODE-2827-length-10754-cov-3.471539_pt1 | contig 10754 bp, 9 predicted proteins | sample MGYA00580683_ERZ772956 | MGnify/ENA primary metagenome ERZ772956 (study PRJEB29015, sample SAMEA2738077) | human oral metagenome | biome: human oral; feature: human-associated habitat; material: saliva | place: China | collected 2212 ...
TCCATATATACAAATTTGTATTAGCGATGAATAGGGGCAGCCCCAATGGAGCGCCCCTATCGTTTGGTTTAGCAAACACCGTACCGCAAAACAAGGCGGTAACAAATGTTACTGTTGGTTTTTGAGGTGGTGAGTTCGTGAACTCAAAACCTCACCCTACAACTTCTGTTCCACTTCGATAACGGTGAACGTTTCGATGATGTCGCCCACCTGAATGTCCGGGTAGGACAGCACCATACCGCACTCGTAACCGGCGGCAACCTCGGTGACGTCGTCTTTTTCACGGCGCAGCGAATCAATATTGGCCTTATCGGTGACAACGCTACCATCACGCACCAAGCGAACCGATGCGTTGCGTCGGACCTTGCCCGACTCGACCATACAACCGGCAATGAGGCCCACAGCAGAGGCTTTGAACAGGGCGCGGATTTCCGCGCGACCCACTTCGCGTTCCTCATAGATTGGCTTGAGCATGCCGCGCAGGGCTTGCTCAATCTCCTCAATGACACGGTAGATGACCGAGTAGTAGCGGATCTCCACGCCTTCGGCGTTGGCTTCCTCGGTGGCCTTGCCCTCAGAGCGCACATTGAAACCAATGATGATCGCATCTGACGCAGCAGCCAAGGTGACGTTGGTCTGGGTGACGGCACCGACACCACGGTCGATGATGTTCAACGCAACCTCGTCGTCCACCTCGATCTTCAGCAACGCTTCTTCCAGGGCTTCCACGGAACCAGCATTGTCGCCCTTCAGGATCAGGTTGAGTGTGCTGGTTTCCTTCAGCACTGCATCCAGGTCTTCCAGGGAGATGCGCTTACGGCTCTTAGCTGCCAACGCGTTGCGCTTACGTGCGTTGCGGCGATCCGCGATCTGGCGGGCAACACGGTCGTCTTCCACCACCAGCAGGTTATCGCCAGCACCGCTGACACTGTTGAGGCCTTGCACCTGCACCGGACGGGACGGGCCGGCTTCGTCAACATCGTTACCAAACTCGTCCACCATGCGACGCACACGGCCATGGGCATCGCCCACGACAATGGAATCGCCGATGCGCAGCGTACCGCGCTGCACAATTACGGTAGCCACCGGGCCGCGACCGCGGTCAAGGTGGGCTTCGATAGCAACGCCCTGGGCAGCCATGTTCGGGTTGGCCATCAATTCCAGCGTGTTATCGGCTGTCAGAAGAACGGCCTCCAGCAGGTCATTAATGTGCAAGCCCTGCTTGGCAGAAATATCCACGAACATGGTGTCGCCGCCGTATTCCTCAGGGATGAGGCCGTATTCGGTCAGCTGTCCACGAATCTTGTCGGGCTGTGCGCCCTCCTTGTCGATCTTGTTGACAGCAACCACGATAGGTACATCGGCTGCCTTCGCGTGGTTGATAGCCTCAACCGTCTGCGGCATTACACCGTCATCAGCGGCCACCACCAAGATGGCAACGTCCGTGGATTGCGCACCACGTGCACGCATGGCGGTAAATGCCTCGTGACCCGGGGTGTCTAGGAAAGTAACGTACCGGTCTTCATCCTCATAGGTGACCTTCACCTGGTAAGCACCAATGCCCTGGGTGATGCCACCGGCCTCACCGGAACCAACATTGGTTTTACGGATCGAATCCAGCAGTCGAGTTTTACCGTGGTCAACGTGGCCCATAACGGTCACCACCGGCGGACGCTGGACCAGGGCTTCCTCGCCGCCCTCGTCTTCACCGAACTGCAGATCAAAGCTTTCCAGAAGCTCGCGGTCCTCATCTTCGGGGGACACGACCTCGACCTTGTAGTTCATTTCGTCGCCGAGCAGCACCAGTGTCTCCTCAGACACGGAGGCTGTTGCGGTGACCATCTCGCCGAGGTTGAACAGTGCCTGCACCAATGCGGCGGCGTCGGCACCGATCTTGTCGGCAAAGTCAGACAGGGACGCGCCGCGAGCGAGACGCAGCGACGCACCGCCGCCGTCCGGCAACCGAACGCCACCGATGACGTTCGGTGCTTGCATTGCCTCGTACTCATTCCGCTTCTGCCGCTTCGACTTGCGTCCCTTACGCGGAGCGCCGCCAGGACGCCCGAAAGCGCCAGCTGTGCCACCACGGCGACCACCACGGCCACCGGGACCACCGCCACGGTTGAAACCGCCGCCAGGTCCACCACCGGGACCGCCAGAGCCGCCGCGACCACCACGGCCGCCAGCAGCTGCCTTGGTGGGCATTTGCCCAGGATTCGGGTGGTTTGTGGGCATCATAGCCGGGGTGGGACGACGCCCGCCGCCCTGACGCTCCGAACCTTGGGAGCGTCCAGCAGCCTTGGTGCCACCCTGTCCACCCTGGTTCGAACGATTGCGCTGACCCTGGCGGCCACCGCCGCCTTGGCCTTGTTGTCCTCCCTGGTTCGAGCGATTTCCACCAGGTCGCGGACCGCCGCCTGGGCGCGGTGCCGGGCGGTCACCGCCACCAGTGGAGAACGGGTTGTTGGCTACCCGCGGCGCACGAGCGCCAGGCTTCGGTCCTGGCTTGGCCATGGGGCGCGGCATAGCGCGGCCTTCCGAGGGGGCTGCGGAGCCATCACCGGAACCAGTTCCACCAGCGCTGAATGTGGGCGCACCAGGCTTCGGAGCGCCACTAGAAGCGTTACGCGCACCGGGTTTCGGGGCGCTAGGTTTAGCAGGACCAGGCTTCGCGCCGGGCTTAGCCGCGCCTGGTTTCGGAGTGGAGGCAGCCGCAGGAGCGGAACTGCCTGCCGAGCCAGACTGGCCAGGCTTAGCGGAGCCGGGTTTTGCTGCAGAACCCGATGAAGTGGCCCCAGCACCAGGGCGCCCGGGTTTCGGGGCGCTGGGTTTAGCAGGACCAGGCTTCGCGCCGGGCTTTGGCGCACCAGACGCAGATGCGCCGGGGCCGGGCTTAGCAGCGGGAGCAGCAGGCTTCGGAGTGCCTGCTTGGGTGGCGGCACCTGTCGCCGCCGAGGTCTGTGGTGCGGAGGCATTCCCCGCAGGCGCAGCATTCTGCGCATCATCGGCGCCCTCGTTCTTGGGCGCGTAGTACTGTTCCATCTTCTTCACCACCGGGGGTTCGACGGTAGAAGATGCGGTCTTCACAAACTCGCCTTGTTCCTTCAACGTGGCGAGCAGTTCTTTGCTTGTTACACCAAGCTTTTTTGCAAGCTCATGTACACGTAGCTTTCCGGGCACTTTACTCCTATGTGTTTTCCTAGGAGTCGCGGCCGGAAGGCCCACGCTCCTAGAGGTGTGCTATGACGTTCATCGCTGATGCTTCATCGTGTGCTCATCAGTGTTCGGTCCTTCTTGGTTCTCTGGGTCCTCCACGCGAACCTTCACGCAGGTGTAGGTAATCGCGCACAAGACCTGTGTCTAGTTGCCCAGACACCTTAAACGCGCGGTGAAAGGCGCGCCTTTTCTCGGCAAGGTCCAGGGATTCCAGGTTTGGTGTCAGCCACGCTCCCCTGCCGGGTTTCCGCCGCTGCGGATCCGGTGTGGCAATGTAACCGTGGTCTAGTCCAGCAGGATGCGGCTCTGCGACAATCCGCAGCAAATCCACATCTGGTTTGCGGTGACGGTGTGCGATGCACGTGCGGATACGAATGTCGGAGTGTTCATGTCCGAGCACTGAATCCATACGCTTCCTTCGACTTTGTCGCTCACAACCCTACGTTTTCCACCAACCCGAACTGGGCCGGATTACATACTACGCCACGTGGGCGGAAAATAAGTAAAAATGTCACGTGTTCCACGTTGGTACTGGCTGGCATAACGCTGTTGCGAGGCCGTGATGAGGGTGCGGTCAGCATGCAGCCAACACGCAGCAGGTGGGCTAGTCCACGTCCGAGCGGATGTCGATCTTCCAGCCGGTTAGTCGAGCGGCTAGCCGGGCGTTTTGGCCTTCTTTACCAATTGCCAGGGAAAGCTGATAGTCCGGCACCACAACCCGTGCGCGCTGTTCATCTTCATCAACAACGTCTACCTTAACAACCTTGGAGGGTGCCAAAGCATTCCCGACGTACTGCGCAGGATCTTCAGAATAGTCAATAATATCGATCTTCTCGCCACCAAGTTCACGCATGATGTTGGAGACACGCTGGCCACGCGGACCAATGCAGGCACCTTTGGCGTTGAGTCCTTTCACCGTGGGGCGTACGGCCACCTTGGAGCGGTGTCCCGCCTCCCGGGCGATGCTGACAATTTCCACCGCACCGTCGGCAACTTCTGGAACTTCCAGCTCAAAAAGCCTGCGCACAAGTTCTGGGTGGGTGCGTGACAGATTGATTTGTAGGTTGCGGGGACCGCGGTTGACCCCCACGACGTAGCATTTCACGCGGTCACCGTGGTTGAGTTTTTCACCAGGGATCTGTTCGGCCGGCAAAATAATACCGTCCTGACCGTCCGCCTCCGTACCGAGGTGGACGACAATGATGCCACGTTCCTTAGCGCGGGCGTCGGCCTGCACAATACCGGAGATGACGCGCCCCTCAAAGTCGGAGTAAGCATCAAACGCGCGGGAGGTTTCGGCTTCGCGGAGCCTTCGAACAATCGCATCTCGGACTGCATGTGCGCCGATACGCCCGAAGTTATTGGGTGTGTCGTCGAATTCGTTGATCACGTTGCCGTCATCGTCTACTTGGGTGATCATGACGTTGACGGTTCCTGTCTGGGCGTCGATATCCACGCGAGCTCGGGGTGCGTCCTCGACCTCGCCACGGTGCGCGTAGTAGGCGTGGAGCAGGGCTTCGGCGATGGTGGTGAGAAGGTCATCGACACCAATCCCCTTGTCTGCCTCAATCGCTTCTAGCGCCTTGATATCGATGTTCACTTGTGTTCCTCTCGCCTTTCCGCGGCAATGTTAAAGTCTTCGTTTGCCACGGCCTTTTCATCCGCAGGAACCGTAGCGAATTCAATTTCTACCACTGCTTGGCCTATTTCCGCCACTTTACGCACATCAACACACATGTTTTTACCCTCACGGCTGATCAACACAACCTCGGTTTCGGAATCGTTGAGGGCCCCAATACGACCCGTGCGCTTTGTCCCACCGTCGTCCCAGGTGACCAATCGCCCTCGGTTTCGACGCCAATGCCTCGGCAGAGTCAGCGGATGATCCACACCCGGGGTTGACACCTCAAGTGTATAACCTTGGCCCCCGAAAGCAATTACCCCCGAGTCCTCAGCACCGTCAAAAGCCTCAGATATTTCCCCAGAAACCACCTCAAGCGTGTCCAGGTCGGGTCGATTATCCGAATCAAGTGCGACGGCAACAACGGTTTTCGACCCCGCACGATTGATCTTGATCTCCTCCACATCCATGTGGTGGGACGCCGCGATGGGGTCAACAATGGTGGTTAATGTTTCAACACTGGGAAAAGCCATGTGTGTGAGCTTAGCGCGCAGGGTAAACTCAACAGCCGTGAATCGCCGTACGTTCCTTGCCTTTACTGCTGTTGCTTTTGCCACCGCCGGGTTGAGTGCCTGCTCACGCCCAGCGCCGGAGCCTAATCACACACTTGTATCATTGGCGGAGCAGGCGCGTACCGACGCCGCAGCTCTCGCCCCGGTCCGCTCCGACCTCGCAGCCATCCGGGAACGCCACGCCACCATGCTGTCCACCGAGGTGGCGCGAGACTGCGGACATTTCGAAAACGGCAGCGTCCCCGATTCTTGCGTATCGACGACCTCCCCTTCCGCCACCACCACAACCAGCGCCACCGCAGCCGCACACGCAGAACCCAACGCCGTCTTAAAAGCGGCATTGGACCAGGTCAACTCGCTGCTCGCCGATATTCCAGCGGATTCCGCAGTAGTGGTTGCTCGCATTCACACTGAACTGGCCATTTTGACCATGGCTGCCCCGCCCGCATTTGACCAGAACAACAACATCACTCCCACGGCAGCGGATAGTGATCAGGTGAAAAAAGCACTGGAATGGGAATACGCCACCATCTATGGGCTTGAAGTGCACGAAGCATTCGTAGCAAACGAACTTGCTAGTACCCTCAACGATGCTCTTGACGAGCACCGCAGTATCGCCACCGCATTACGCATGGGGTTGGAGTCAGCCAACGTCAGTGACATTCCCGTCGCTGAAGCCGGCTACACCATTAACGATGTCAAAAACTCAGGATTCTTCGCTGACTCCGCATCACAGTCAGTACTCGCGTGGCACGATTACGCGTCCCACGCATCTGATGCCACCTGGCGGGCACTGTGCATACGCATCGCCTCCACGATTGCCGTGACGGCCGTACCCGCTCTGGAATTCGCTGGCATCGAACCCTGGCGTGCCGATTTCCTGCAGCTTAATTAGAAGCGCTGCCACTCCGGCTTGTGCTCGTAGGCAAAGCGGTAGTACTTACCGAATTTCAACTTGCTGGCAGCCTCCTCATCAACGATGACCGTGACATGCGGGTGCAGCTGCAGTGCGGACCCCGGAGAGAAGGCCGACACTGGCCCCTCAACGGCTGCAGCAATGGCCTCCGCCTTGCCTTCACCGGTGGCCAGCAGCACCACGTGGCGGGCCTCGGAAATTGTGCCCAACCCCTGCGTCAGCACATGCACCGGCACATCGTCTGGGGAATCAAAAAAGCGGGCATTATCTTCAATTGTTTGCGGATGCAGCGTTTTGATACGCGTCCGCGATGCCAGCGAGGACCCTGGTTCATTGAAACCAATGTGTCCGTCGGTGCCAATGCCCAGCAATTGGACATCCACTCCCCCGGCCTGCTTGATCGACTCATCATAGGCGCGAGCTGCATCACCGGGATTGTCAGCGCGACCATCAGGGCTGTGCACCTCGTCGTCGTTGAGATCCACATGCTCGGTAAACTCCCGGCGAATGGTTCGATAGTAGCTCTGCTCGTGATCACGGGGCAGTCCCACGTACTCGTCAAGGAGGAACACCGTGATACCCGCAAAGCTCAGGTCTTCTTCCTTGTGACGACGAATCAGCTCGCGGTACAGCGCCACCGGTGTTGAACCGGTGGCTAAGCCAAAGGTTGTTGGACGTGGCCCACGCACATATTCTTCAAACACGTCAGCAGCAACGTGTGCTACCTCAGCCGCATCGCGACAAATAATTACTTCCATGGAAATCACTCTCCTACTACAGGGTCAGCGGGTACGGCTTCGCCGGCCCGCACGACATGGGTTGGTTCAAAGTTGTTGTTGCACAGCAGCAAGTCAGCGCGGTTACCTACCGCGATGCTGCCCCGGTCTGCCAGTCCAAGCGCTCGCGCTGCTGTTGTAGATGCCATTGACACGGCGTCGTCTAGCTTTCGCCCGCGCTGCACGTGCCTGCGTAATTGATCGCACATGTGCGATGTGCCGCCGGCGATCGCCCCAGTACCGCCATCCTCAGCGCTCAGTCGGGCCACTCCGCCATCAACACTGACGGCGAGATCGCCAAGAATGTAAGCGCCGTCGCTCATTCCTGTTGCTGCCATCGCGTCAGTAACAAAGAATGAATGGGACGTGCCCACGGTGTCCCACACCACATCAACAGTGCGATCGTCAAGATGCACGCCGTCGGCAACCAATTCAACGAAGAGGCGTTCCAACGCGGCGGCATCGATAAGGGCAGCAGCCGCGCCGGGGTTACGGTGATGCAGCTGGGGCATGGCATTGAACAGGTGGGTGGCAGTAACCGTCACCCCCATTTTGGTGGCACGGTCAATGACGGACAGGGTGGTGTCAAAGTCTGCGTCGGTGTGCCCCAACGACGCCACCACGTCGTAGGTGGAGCAGACCCGAAGCAGCCCATCCACGTTTGCGGTTTCCGGCGCAAACGTGATGGTTTTGAGCCAGCCGCGACCGGCTTTAGCCACCCGCTCGAACAGCTCGGGGTCACCCGGAATGATGGCAGCTGGGTCCTGCGCGCCGCAGCGCACGCTGTTCACGAAGGGCCCCTCCATGTGCACGCCGTCGATCTCGCCTTCGTCGGCGAGGTCCGCAAGCAACGCTGTTTGTTCCACCAAATGGTCACCCGGCGCGGACACCAGTGATGCCAGCAAAGTGGTGGTGCCGTGTGCCCGGTGGTGTCGGGCGGCGCGCCGACAACCGTTGAGGGTTGAGGTGGGGAATCCTTCGCCTGCACCACCGTGGTTGTGCAGGTCAATGAGCCCGGGAAGTATGTACTCGGCGGTGGTGGCGGGTCCGTTGTAATCGCCTGCGGGGCGGATGTCGCTGATGCGGTCGCGCAGGGTGACCACCAGGGCGTCGTCAAGCAGCCCACTGTTGGTGAGTACTTTTCCCCTATAAACGGCGGTACTCACTGCTTGTCCTCGGTCGTGGCTGCGGCAGTGACTGCGGTGACGAATTGCGCGGTGACAAAGGAGACGTCGGTGATGGCTGTGCCAATTATCACAGCGTCGGCGCCAAGAGTGAGGGCTTCAGCCGCCCATTCGGGGGTATGGTAGCGCCCTTCTGCGGTGAGGAAAACGTCGGAACCGAGTGCTTGGCGGATGTCTTTCACGAGTTCCAAGTCGGGGCCGTGGGTTTTCGCGCGATGTTCGGTGTATCCAGCGAGCGTGGTGGAGATGATGTCGGCACCGTCACTGTGTGCTGCGATGGCTTCGTCGAGAGTGGCGATATCGGCCATGATGAGTTTACCTTCTTCATGGACGGCGGCGACTTGCTCGGCAAAGGTGGAGCCGTCTTGGCGGGGGCGTTGTGTTGCATCAACAGCCACAACGTCTGCACCCGCGTGGGCAACGGCCCTCGCAGAGGCAACGGTGGGGGTGATATAGACCCCGGTGGCGCCTTCTTTAGTCAGACCAATCACGGGTACGTTGACTTTTTCAGCAACAGCGCGAATGTCTTCTAGACCGCCGTACCCACCGCAACGGATTGCTGTTGCGCCACCGGCGACGGCTGCGGCTGCAAGGTGAGCGATGGTGTGGGTGTCACGCAGTGGGTGACCGTCAGGTGCTTGCGCAGAGACGATCAACGTGCCGGTGACATGCTGTCGAAATGTTGCAAGATCCATGGGATTACTGTTCTTTCATCAAGTGGGTAGATGCCAGTATGTCTGTGTGTGCCATGTGAGCGGCGCCGACAAGAGGCGCATTGGTGCCCAGCGCTGCTTGCACAATAGGGATGTTGCACAGTGGCGCTAACAACCCATTGCGGAGTCCCTGACGGAGCGGTTCGAGGATCGGTTCGCCAAGCGTACCGACGCCACCGCCGATCACCACCGCGCTCACATCAATGGCATTGATAAACGCGGCGAGTCCTTCGCCAACGCACCGCAGGGAATCGGTAATGACGCGTCGTGCCAGGTCTTCACCGTCATGGTATCGGCGCATCACCTCACGAAGGTCTTTCGCTGGGGTGCCACTGACTGCGGTGTTATAGGAGCGGGTCAGGGACGGTCCCGAGCCAATGTTCTCAATGGTGTCGCAGCCGTTACCTGCAGGAACGGGTGCAAGCAGATACGCGATTTCGCCACGTATGTCGTGCGGGGATTGGGGAAGCTGCCCGCCAGTAACCAGCGCCCCACCGATTCCGGTACCGATGGACACGAACAACACGTCACCTGTGTTACCTGCAGCGGCTCCATGTACGGCTTCACCAAGACCCATGACGCGCACATCATTGTGCACGGACACAGGCAGGTCAAGGGCGGCCCTCAACGTGGATGCAATGTCAGTACCAGCCCAGCCCGGCATGGTGGGTCCGGCGTAGCTGATGCATCCGGTTCGCGTATCGACGACCCCGGGGGCACCGACTCCCACACATGTTGGCACATATCCGTCAGCATTGGCATTGGCGATGATGCTGGTCGCGGCGTCGATAATCTCACGGACAACAACCCTGGGGCCATCTGCGGCGCGGGTCGGACGGGTGGCGCGCCCATGCACTGTGGTGGGTGCCGTGGGATCAACGAAACCAGTAGCGATTTTTGTGCCGCCAATGTCTATGGCAATGGCGCAGGTCTTATTCATGGCACTGGTCATGGCTTTAGTTCAGGTCGGCCTGATCAACAATGCTGTGGATGGTGGCTAGTTCCTCATCGTTCAGCGCCACATGCGGGGGTGCCATTCGCCCTGACGTAAACACTCCAAGGTGCTGTAGGGCTGCTTTGAACCCACCCAGTCCGGCTGAGGATCCACCCATGCGGGCACCGTCGCCGACGAACACGATCTGGAAAAGTTTGTTCAATCTTTGTTGCTCAGCGCGGGCAGCATCCCAGTCTCCTGCTGTGCATGCTGCAGCTAGGCGGACATACCCTGCAGGGTCAACATTGCCCAAGCCAGGAACAACACCATCGGCGCCGAAGAAGTAGTTGAGGTCCACGGTTGTTTCGGAGCCGGTGAGGACTTTGAAGTTGGTGAGGTTTCGGGCATTACGCTTTTCGATCAGCGCACGGGTTGCCCCATCAAGGCCGGAGGAATCCTTCAAACCAGCAATGACACCTTCTTCTGCGAGCTGCAGAATCAGGTCATCAGAGACGGTGACATGCACTGACACGGGGATTTGGTACAGGTAGAGCGGCAGCTCAGGTGCCATCTCGTGGATCAGGCGGAAGTGGTTGAGAATCTCGTTTGGGTGGGTGCGCACATAGAACGGCGCGGTGGCCACCAGGCCGGATGCTCCCAGTTCCACCGCGTCTGCCACGTGTTCGGCGACACGCAATGTGGTGGTGTCAATCACGCCCACAAGGACTGGAACTTTACCGTCGGCAGCCTTGACGATGGTCTCGATCACTGCGCGACGGTTCTCGCGGGTCAAAAACGCCACCTCAGCAGAAGAACCGAGAG
>ERZ772956.2834-NODE-2834-length-10737-cov-13.026400_pt1 | contig 10737 bp, 7 predicted proteins | sample MGYA00580683_ERZ772956 | MGnify/ENA primary metagenome ERZ772956 (study PRJEB29015, sample SAMEA2738077) | human oral metagenome | biome: human oral; feature: human-associated habitat; material: saliva | place: China | collected 2212 ...
TCTTAGCAGTTATTATTATCTTCCAACCAGAAATCCGTACGATTTTGGAAAGACTTGGTAAGAGCAGCTTCTTCTCTAGAATGAGTTCACTCAGTGGTAATGAAAAGGAAAAGTTAGTAGACAATATTGTGACTGCGGTACGCTTATTAAGTGCTGATCAAACGGGTGCGTTGATTTCCATTGAAAAGTCCCATCCTTTGGACGATTTTATTGCGACTGGTACACGTTTGAATTCAGATGTTACGGCAGAACTTTTAACTTCAATCTTTGTAACCTCAACGCCACTACATGATGGGGCTGTCATTATTCAGGGTGATAAGATTGCTTGTGCAAGTGCATACTTCCCACCGACAACAGCAGATATTCCATCGCGCTATGGTTCAAGACACCGTGCTGCGATTGGTATTAGTGAAATTACGGATGCGATAACAATTGTAGTCTCTGAGGAAACGGGAAACGTATCCATCGCTGAAGGTGGTAAGTTAACTACTGTAAATGAACAACAATTACGTAAGTATCTAACACACATCATTGTTGGTCAAACAGAGGAAAATGGTGAAAATAACGATGATGAAACGATCATTGAAGCAGATGTACATGAACTCCAAACAAAGATGGATGATACACCAGCTGCTAATGAAGAGACAATCCTTGAAGCAGGTAAGATTACTGCAGAAGAAGTCATTCCTGCTGAGCAAAATGATACAACTGTAAGTAGTAGTAAACATGCATTACAGGATGTACATGAAGCAGCGGATGCGGCTGCAAAGGCTGCTTCGATTAAGCTTCCGCATAAGAAGAAGCGTCCAACACCAAGTTATCCAAAGCACAACAAATCGAATTATAAACAATCAGATACCTCTGATCGTAAGCAAGGAGGTGAACGATAATGGCAAATAAGAAAAAACACCACATGGATCATAATAAGCTTGAACTTGCAAAGCATCTTGCAAATCAATCAAAGCGTATTTCAGGCCAGTATGATCGATTTGTACAGAAGATTATCCATTTCATTCACTACGCTTCTACAGGAATTGATCGTGTATTATTCAATGCGAAATATGCAAAAGTTGTATCATTAATCTTGGCGGCACTTTTATATATTGTTGTAAACTACAACGATATTACATCGCTATATCAAACGTCACTAAAGACAAGTCGTACCGTTCAAAACGTTGCAGTATATGTACAATATGATACGCAAGAGTATGAAATTTCAGGGATTCCTACAACAACTGATGTTACAATTACGGGTGATGCGACAAGCGTTACTGCCGCAAGTACTACAAATGGTAAAGTTGTTGCGGATTTAACAAATCTAAGTGAAGGAACACATGCAGTAACATTGATTGCGGAAGGATTTGGGGATTCTGTTAGTACGATCGTTAACCCATCGAATGCTGTTGTGACAATCAAGAAGAAGGTTACACAACAATTCGCTATCTCTTATGATATTATTCACCGTGATAAGATGGATGGCATATATAACGTAGGTACTCCTCAATTTGCGTCCTCCGTTGTGGATATACGTGCATCACAGGATACATTGAATCAGATTGCCTTTGTGAAAGCACTCATTGACGTATCTAATCAAGTTACGGACTTTGAACAAGATGCCAAGCTAGTTGCCTATGATGCCAATGGTCAAATTGTAAATGTAGATATTGAGCCTCAAACCATGCATGTATATGTACCAGTTACTTCACCAAATAAGACGGTTCCTATTGAAGTGAAGATTAAAGGTACACCTGGTGATAACCAAGCGGTTGCCTCAGCTGTAGCTGATAAACAAACTGTTACAATCTATGGCACTGAAAGTGCGTTACTCGATGTTGATAAAATAACAGTAGAAGTCGATGTATCGAATCTTACAAAGGATACGACTGTATCGCAGGACATTACATTACCTACCGGTATTACATCAGCGACTGTTTCTACGATTAGTGTTGATGTGAAATTTGGTGCAGGAACAACAAAGACAATTACCGGCGTTCCAATCAACTATAAGAATAATATTCATAACTACAAAGCTACACAATCAGACAATATTACTACTATGGATGTAGAAGTGTTTGGCACACAAGATAACATCAGTAAGATCAGCGCAAATGATATTTATCTATATATCGATATGTCAACGGCGGAGCCTGGCCTGCATGAGTTTGAAGTGAAGGTAGAACAGTCAACGACAGGACTTGTAAAGTACAGTCTAAAAGACAATAAACTAACACTCACAATTTTAGGTGATCAAAATACGCAACAGAAAGAAGGAGAATAACGGATGGGACGATATTTTGGCACGGATGGAATCCGTGGAAAAGCAAATGAAGTATTAACAGCAGAGAGGGCCTTCCAGGTTGGAAGATACCTGGGATACTATTTCAGCAAAGAAGGAAAAAATAAAATCGTTATCGGTAAGGACACAAGACTTTCTAGCGATATGTTCGAAAATGCATTAGCAGCAGGTATTACATCTGAAGGTTGTGATGCATATCTAGCAGGATACTGTCCAACACCAATGATTTGCCTTTTAACAAAGGAGAATGGATTTGCGTGTGGTGCGATGATTTCTGCTAGTCATAATCCTTTCTACGATAATGGTATTAAAGTATTCTCAAATGATGGCTTCAAGTTATCCGGTGATATTGAAGGCCTAATTGAAGACTATATTGATGGCAAAGTTACAATTCCATATCGCACAGATAGTGAAATTGGTAAGGTTATCGCTTACCCACAAGGAATTGAAATTTACTTAGATTGGATTGTAAAAGAATATCCATTAGATTTAAGTGGATGGAAGATTGCGATTGATTGTGCAAATGGGTCTTCTTCCTATACTGCTAAGAAGGCTCTTGAACGGTTAGGTGCTGAAGTAACAGCGTTCCACAATGAGCCAAATGGTATTAACATCAACACAAAGTGTGGTTCTACACATCCTGAACTATTCTGTGAAGAGATGAGGAAGGGTAACTATACTGTTGGTTTAACGTTTGATGGTGATGCGGACCGTCAAATCATGGTTCGTCCAGATGGAGAACTTGTAAACGGTGACTTCATGCTGTATATCGTTGGTAAATACCTACGTGATCAAAATAAGTTAACAAATAATACAATTGTTACAACTGTAATGGCAAACCTCGGTTTATATAAAGCGATGGAACGCGAAGGAATCCGAGTTGAAAAGACACAGGTAGGAGATAAGTATGTCTCTGAAGTAATGTTCCGCGATAACTATGTTATCGGTGGTGAGCAGAGTGGACATATCATTTTGAAGGAACATGCCACAACGGGTGATGGTTTATTAACAGCACTTTCTGTACTTGAAGTTATGAAGAACACGGGTAAGAGTATTATTGAACTCTGTGATGGACTTAAGATTTATCCACAGTTACTAGTAAATGTTAAGGTTACAGATAAGACCCTAGTAATGGATGATAAAGAAGTTCAAAAGTCCATCGATGAAGTCAATGAAGAACTCAATGGAAATGGTCGTATTCTAGTTCGTCCTAGTGGAACAGAACCATTATTACGAGTGATGGCAGAAGCTGAGACAGATAAGATTTGTGAACGCCTAGTAGGCAAAGTTGCAGATATTATCCGTAGAAAATACGGTGCTTAATAAGGAGTACATATGAAACAATATGATTATCTAGTTGTAGGTGCTGGATTATTTGGTGCGGTATTTGCCCAACAGGCAAAAGAAAAAGGCAAGAAAGTTCTAGTCATAGATAAGCGTCCTCATATTGCTGGTAATATCTACACAAAGAAGGTAGAAGGTATTGATGTACATGAGTATGGTGCACATATTTTCCATACGAATGATAGAGATGTTTGGAAGTATATTACACAATTTATCGAATTTAATCGTTTTACGAATTCACCAGTTGCCAATTACCATGGGGAGTTATATTCTTTGCCATTTAATATGTACACATTTAATAAAATGTGGGGTGTTGTAACACCAGAAGAAGCCATCAACAAAATCGAAGAACAGAAGAAAGCCGCGAATATCACAACAGCGACGAATCTTGAAGAACAGGCAATCTCACTTGTTGGGACAGATATCTATGAGAAACTAATCAAGGGATATACGGAAAAGCAATGGGGAAGACCGTGTACTGAACTACCAGCATTTATTATCAAACGTTTACCAGTCCGTTTAACTTTTGATAATAACTATTTCAATGCACTCTATCAGGGAATCCCTGTTGGTGGTTATACAAAGCTGGTTAAAAACCTGCTTGCAGGTATTGAAGTGCGCCTCAATGTCGATTATCTTCAAGCGAAAGAAGAGTATGACGCACTTGCGGAAAAGGTAGTTTATACAGGACCAATTGATGCATATTTTGACTATCGTTTAGGTACATTGGAATATCGATCTGTTCGTTTTGAAAATGAACTCTTAGACATTCCTAATTTCCAAGGAAATGCGGCTGTGAATTATACAGACCGTGAAACACCTTGGACACGTATTATCGAGCATAAGTGGTTTACATTTGGAAAAGATGAAAATGGCAATGATTTAGCTAAGACAGTCATTAGCCGTGAATATAGTTCTGAATGGAAACAAGGCGATGAGCCATATTATCCAGTCAATGATGAAAAGAATACTGCTTTATACGAGCAATATAAGGAACTTTCCTCACATGAAACAAACATCCTTTTTGGTGGTCGTTTAGGTGAGTACAAGTACTATGATATGGATAAGGTAATTGCGTCTGCGTTAGAAAAGAGTAAGGAAATCTAAAAGTCGGAGTAATCTGGCTTTTTACGTTTTAGGGCAAAATAGCAGTGTTTTTAAACGAAAGAGAATACAATAAAACCAATAGAAATAAGAGGAACTAATGATGTCATATACAGGCTATGTAGGAACATACACATCTGAAAAGAGTGAAGGTATTTACGCATTTAAATATGAAAATCGTAAGATAACAGATGTTCATTTATTTACAAAAGTACGCAATCCAAAGTATTTGGCTTGGATGAGTAACTATATCGTAGCAGTATGTGATTTTGAGGAAGGCTCTGGTGTAGCTGTATTTGATCTAAGCGGCAATGAAATCGATCACATCGTTTTTGAAGCATTTACATCCTGCTATGTTGGTGTAAAAGATAACTTAATTTTTACGGCACACTTCCACAGTGGGGATGTAACGTTATTACGGTTTGAAAATAACCACCTAGAACTGGTTAAGAGAACACACATCAAAGAGAAGGCTGGATGCCATCAGGTTATTCCATATAAGGACCAATATCTTGTGCCATGTCTCTTTATAGACCAGATAAAGATTCTAGATAAAGATTTTACGGTTGTGGATGAGATTTCATTTGAAGTAGGTGCAGGACCTAGACATGCGGTATTCTCGGATGATGAAAAATACCTATATGTAGTAGGTGAATTAAGCAATCTTCTATATGTAGTAGATATGCATGCAAAGAAGATTGTAAATACAGTAGAGCTATTAGAGAATGGTTTATCACATGTTAAGGATACAGCCGCAATACGCAAGAAAGGTGATTATCTATACGTATCAACTCGAACACTGGATGTAATTACAGTACTACATGTATCTGGTAAAGATGTTGAACGTATCCAAGTAACGTCTTGTGCTGGTAAGCATCCACGTGACTTTGTGATTGTAGATGATGATATTATCGTTGCGAATCGTTTTTCAGATTCATTAAGCGTATTACCAATTGAACATGCATACATACAAAATGCAGTATCTACAGTAACAATTCCGGAAGGTGTTTCTATTATTATGAGGAGTAATGAAAATGAGTAATATTGGTGTAATTGGATTAGGTATCATGGGAAAGAATATTGCCTTAAATATGTTGAACCATGGCTTTGAGGTAAGTGGATATAATCGTACTTTTGAACGTACAAAAGTATTGATTGATGAAAATATCCCTAGTTTTCATGGCTTCGAAAAACTAGAGGATTTTGTAAATTCTCTTGAAAAACCACGTCGTGTATTTTTAATGGTACCAGCTGGTCAACCGGTTGATGATGTATTAGTACAACTTTCAGAGTTATTGGAAGAAGGAGATATCATAATGGACGGTGGTAACTCTTACTTTGAAGACACAAATCGTCGCCACAAACAGATGGCTATCCATGGATTAAAGTACTTTGGTGTTGGTGTATCTGGTGGTGAGGAAGGTGCTTTAAAAGGCCCGAGTATTATGCCATCTGGCGATAAAGATGCGTATGCTTCGATACGAAAGATATTAGAAGATATCTCAGCGAAGAAAGATGGTGAACCATGTTGTACATATATCGGACCAGAAGGTAGCGGTCACTATGTAAAGATGGTACATAATGGTATTGAATATGCGGATATGCAGTTGCTTGCAGAAACGTATTTGATTCTAAAATATACAGCAGGTTATACAAACAGTGAAATTGCGGATGTGTTAGAACAGTGGAATCAAGGGGATGTACAAAGCTATCTCGTTGATATTACAGTGACTGTATTACGAGAAAAAGATTCTGTTACAGAACACGATCTCGTGGATGTGATTTTAGATGTAGCAGGAAATAAGGGTACAGGTCGTTGGACAAGTATCGAAGCACTTCGACAAGAATTTAATGCGTCTTTATTAACTGCAGCGTATCAAGCACGTATCATGTCTAATCAACTTGCATTACGTGATGCTTACCGCAAGGAAATCACAAATGATAAGAAGAATGTTGATATTGATAAGGTACATCAAGCATATAAGCTAGCAAAGACGATTGCCTTTGCACAGGGATTTGATTTATATCGTGATGCGTCTAATAAGTATAGCTGGGATTTAAATCTCAAGCAAATTGCGGCTATCTTTAGAGCTGGATGTATTATCCAAGCAAAACTACTACAGGATATCATGCATGCATATGATGATGGCGCAGATGATTTACTTCTTTATCCTGTATTCAAAAATGAAGTATTAGAAAATGCTCCGGCATTAAAAGAGATTATTGTACAATCTATTGATTTACCACTACCAGTATTTACCGCAGCACTTACATACATCAATCAATTGACTAGTACATGTTTGGGTGCAAATATCATTCAGGGTCAACGTGATTTCTTTGGGGCACATACATATCAAAGAGTTGACCGTGAAGGCTTTGAGCACCACCGGTGGGGTAGTCATGAATAAGTTAACACTTACAATATTTGGTGGAACAGGAGATTTAACCTATCGTAAGCTTCTGCCTGCTATGTATAATCTGTACATCAAAAATCAGCTCCCTAAAGAGTTCTTAATTACTCCAATTGGAAGACGAGACTATACAGATACGGATTATCAAGGCGTTATTGAACCATGGATTAGTGAATTTGCGCAAGTAAAAGTAAAAGATGAGCAGTTACAAGCATTCTTTGAACACATTCATTACTTCCGCATGGATTTTACAGCTCAATCACAATATCAGTTATTAGATCAATACTATGAAGCACACCCATCTGAGAATCATGTCGTGTATTATGCGGTAGCACCAGATTTCTTTGAAGGAATCACCGATGGTGTTTCTACAATGGAAAATATGCATGAACCAAAGATTGTATTAGAAAAACCTTTCGGTGCAAGCTTAGAACTTGCAAAATTCCTAAGCAAGAAATTAGAGACTTTATTTGGTAGTGACCATATCTATCGTATCGACCATTATCTTGGAAAAGAGATGGTGCGTAATATTCTAACCATTCGTGATGCGAACTTATTATTTAAGAATGTATGGAATAAAGATAACATTGATCATGTCCAGATTTCAGCACTAGAAGAAGTCGGTGTTGAAACAAGAGGAAACTACTATGATCACGCTGGTGCTCTCAAAGATATGGTTCAAAACCATTTATTACAAATTATGAGTATCGTAGCAGTAGATGATCCTACCGGTAATATGAACGAGCAACAGCTTGCAGTTCTAAAACAGCTACGTTCAGTCGATAAACTGAAGATTCAGGACACTTTATTATTGGGCCAGTACGATGGATATCGACATGAGCTACATGTTGACCCAGCATCTACAACCGAAACATTTGCAGGATTAAAACTGTTTATTGATAATGAGCGTTGGCAAGGTGTACCATTTTATATTCGTACAGGTAAGAAAATGGCTCGTCGAGAAATTGAAGTAAAGATTACATTCAAAAGACAACGAGAAGATGTGGATCCTAATGTACTGGTTATCAAGATTCAACCAACAGAGGGAGTATATCTTGAATTTAATATCAAGACACCGGGTGAAGATAGTATTACAAAAGCACAGATGGACTTCTGTCAAAACTGTAATTTAATCTTCAAGTTAAATACACCAGAAGCATACGAAAGAATGTTACATGCGTGCATGATTGGTGATAACTCTTGGTTTACCAAGTGGGAGATGATTGAATATAGTTGGGAATATATCGATGCTTTAAAGCAGATGTATTCTGATGCTAAACTTACAGTCTTAACATACCCGCAGGGTAGTCTTGGACCAACAGAAGTTGAACTACTATAAAGTATATTGTATCTAAAAACCCTGTTCACTCTATTGTGACAGGGTTTTTGTATGAAATATAAGAAACTTTAAATCTAATGAAGAAACCAGTATTATATGTACGGTTATAAACTGCTTGTAATTTAAATGCGTTATTACTTCTATCATAGTTTATTAATCATTAGATATCATTACTATAGTTTTGATATTGTAGTCGTTTAGGGAGTATTCTATATTGATTTCTTCAAAATCAGATGGTATTTTATATGTGAAGACATGGCCTGTACCCATTGGCGCGGGGTGTCTTTTTTATTTATATCTTAGTATTCTAACAATTTTATCATCCTTAATTAGAATGATATCGGCTGGAACATCAATGCTTCCTTTTCGTGTCATTCTTTTTTCTATAATCTTAATTGCATCATCCAAATTAATATCATTTGATTCAAATTTTAAAATAATTCCACCAGGATTATCACTAATTTGTTTTAATCCATGTCGAATTGCGTGATCACACGCTTTTTCCGTAGAAACATTCTTTAAATCCCAATAATTCTCGAGCCATACGTAATCAGGATTAGCTATATGGGGTGTGTTTTTCTCATTTATCAGGATAATATTCCCTCCAAATTTTCTATGCAAGAATTCTGCTGCACTAACTTCACTGGCATGCTCAACTAAATTGTATCCTTTATCATAAGTAATTGTCCCCCGAAACGGATCTGCAGTTGTTAAATATTCTTTTAATACATCTTTATATTTATAATTTAAATCAGAATGCTTACTTGCATATATCTCTCTTCTTCTTGCATTTCGTTCTTCTTTTATTTGAGGATACATCTGTCTTCTAATTGCATTCAACTTATCTAGAGATGTTTTTCCATCTGCATTATCATAGATTAATTTAAATCTATGTGGTTCATAGCCTTCAACACTGCTTTTGCCGTCAAAACGTATCGCAAACTCACAATCGCAATTAGCATGTATATGCTCAGCATGCTCACCTCTTAGAATTGCTTTACTAGCAGGCATCCACCCCAAAGATGATAAATGCATACAAAAAGCGCAAGTATCACCGTGTGAAACCCACGCCCACTCTGCATTATCCCTTTTTGCATTTTTTAGCATCGTATCAGAAGCTGCCGTTTTAACAAGTCTCTCTATTGCAGGAATCATATTTCCTGTTCCCTGTGTTTTCAAAAGAGCGCCAGCAACTTCATGACGATTTGCTATGGATGCAGGTTCCGCAGGATTAACATATGCTCCTTGCGCCTCAGCTAATGCATCATACATCTGACACGCTAGTTCAGAACCAGCTTCACCATATTTTGTAACGAGAGCATGTGCATATGTAATGACGGATTCAATATCATTCAAGCCATGCTTATCAATGTACGCTTGCAATAATTCTCCAGCTTTTGTATTGATTGCAGACAGCTTACTAACGTATTTCTGCCAATCATTCGCTGATATCTGCATTGAATTCTTCACTCAATACTTGAGTGCCTCTAGAGCGCTGCTCCTGTGCATTAATTCTGCGGATATCTGCCTGATCAAAGCCAACCATTTCTAAGAATGTATCTGTTTGACTAAAGTTTGGACGAACACTTGCAATTTTAACAGCTGCATCTGCTGTAACAGATACAGATGGCATTGCTGGATTTTTAAAATGCGGAACAATACTTTCTTCTTCATCTGTAAGCTTGTCTAGTTCTACTCCACGGACTATAGCTTGCGCCATTCTAGCAATCACCTTTAGGGCATCACTGTTAGTCGTATTTAATTGTTCCGCAAGTAAAACAAGAGTTTGAGATTGTGCAAGAATCGCATCACTAGATGTAGGATTAGCATCATTTACAACGCCTGTATCAGTGACTGTCAATCCAGTTGCAGCACTAAATTGTGTTGCCAGCATACGTAACATTTGAACGTGCGGTTCTAATGTTCCTTGTGAAAGTTGTCCAAATTCAGGAGTTTGACCAGTGTCAGGATTAGTTGTTCCAGCAATGATTGAACCAACATATGTTTTGAACTTTTCATTTATCAATACATCATATTGCTCATCTGTTATACCCAGTAAATATTTCTGCGGAGTAGTAGAAAATTCTAATGCAATTGATGCATTTGCAACCGTTCTAACATACCCTTCAATCAATCGTCTAACTGGTTCTTTGATTCTTGATCTACCAAATGGTTTATCACTTGTCGCATTCCACACAAGAGGTTCCATCAGTGGTCTTCCCATTATATGTGGGAATTTCTCT
>ERZ772956.2835-NODE-2835-length-10736-cov-2.557251_pt1 | contig 10736 bp, 8 predicted proteins | sample MGYA00580683_ERZ772956 | MGnify/ENA primary metagenome ERZ772956 (study PRJEB29015, sample SAMEA2738077) | human oral metagenome | biome: human oral; feature: human-associated habitat; material: saliva | place: China | collected 2212 ...
AACTACAACAGGCCCAAGCAAGCCTCAATTTGAGTAGCAATCAAAATAGCTATACCAACTTAACGGCTCCAGATACGGGCATTATTACAGCTCTTAATCTTGAATCGAAGAGTAGAAACAACCAGCCTATCTGCTATTCGATATGACCTTACACAAGACGGTTATGACGATTATCGGGAAGAATACAATCACATGATTCAAGAGCGCTTCTCACATGATCAAAATACCTTTAAAGTAGAGAAGTATTTAACAATCACCGCACAAGCCGATCAGGATCATCAAGCGAGACGAATTTTGGATGATACAGCGAATGTCATTGAAAGCCAGTATAGTGGTTTAGGAATTTCCTTTAAGGAAATGGACGGATTAGACCGCTTAATGATCTTTCGTAAATTGCTGAGGCGAGAGAATTTTTTGGATTTTAGCTATGAGGATATTGCAATCTCTGGTTTATCAACCAGGGATTTTATTGCACCCAATTACCTGAAATTCGAGAAAGACCATCTTAGGATAGATGATGCCTATGCACGCATTCTCTATGTCAAACAGTACCCAACCTTTTTAAATGATAAGCTCATCAAAAATATTTTGGATACAGGAATTGAATTAGCGATTAGTTTACATGCGAAGCCTTATGATACGGCAGATGCTCTCAAGAAAATTAAAACGGTTAAATCAAGCGTTCGCAGGGAAATGATTAAAAGCCAAAAGGCTGCTGCTAAAGCAGGATATGGAAGTGACCTTGCAGTTGGTGGAAAGGCAATTGAAACCTCTCGTGAAACAGAAAAATGGACGGAAGAATTGCAAGACAATGATCAAAAGATGTTTTCAGGAGTCATGGCCGTCTACCTGATTGCTGATAGTCTGGAAGAGTTGAACAATTATACGGAACAAGTTCAGCGCTCTGTCCGCAAGAATACCGTAGAGCTGGATAAGTGCTACCTCTATCAGGAAGAAGCCCTCAATACGATCTTACCGATTGGGGTTCCTTTTATCAACGTGAAACGTCGTTTTATGCGAGATATGACAACGAGCAACCTCGCAACCCAAGTTCCTTTTACGAATGTTGACTTACGCTCTAGTAGTCCTCGTGCTGTTTATTATGGTCAAAATCAATTGTCGAAAAATCCCATTACCCTTGATCGAAAAAAAGACCTCAACACAGGTTCTGGAGCGATCTTTGGGATTTCAGGTTCAGGAAAATCTGTTTTGGCGAAAGGCGGAGAAATTATCCCAACGCTCTTACGTCATACAGAAGATCAAATTATCATTGTAGACCCAGAAGCCGAGTACACAGATATTGGTCGTGAGTTTAACGCAGAAGTGATTACCATTGCTCCAGGCTCTCCTCATCATTTTAACCTACTTGACTTACCTGATAAGGATAAGCTTCAGGCAGAAGATAGTGATCCGATTGGTCAAAAGGCTAATCTTCTCTCCACCCTATTTGAAAATATCTTCTCTGAAGTATCAGATGATGAATTTGCCATGATAGATCGAGTGACTAGAAAGACCTATGAAGCAGTAGATAAACCGACCTTTAAGGACTGGCAGCGTGTCCTAGAAGAACAACCTGAAGATATCGCAAAAGCATTAGCTTTAAAAGCAGAGCCTTATACAATGGGTTCAAATGATATTTTTGCGCATCCAACCAATGTCAATATGGAGAACCGCTTTATTATCTTTAACCTGAAGCAGCTAAGTGGGAAGCTCAAACCATTTGCCTTGCTCGTTATTCAGGACTATATATGGAACCAAGTAGTCAACTTCCAAGGGAAAACTACTACCTGGCTCTATTTTGACGAATTACAGCTTTACTTCAAAAACAAGCTTCAGGCGACCTTCTTTACCGAATTGTACTCTCGTATCCGTAAGTATGGAGCACTCCCAACAGGGATTACCCAAAATCCTGAAACTGTACTGTCAACTGAAGAAGGACGGAAGCTTGTGGCAAATTGTGAGTTTTTGGTTCTCCTGAAGCTAAAGAGAACGGACTTAGAGGCTCTGTCTCAAGTCACGCCTCTCACACCTTCTTTAGAGCGTTTTGTGTTACGCCCAAAAGCAAAAGGAACAGGACTGATTGTGGCTGGAGATACCATTGTTCCTTTTGAAAATCCGATTCCAAAAGACACGAAACTCTATCAATTAGTCGCTACAGATGGTTAGAAAGGAGGAGGATGAATCTTGTACGAGAGTAATCCAAAACAACTCAAACAAGAACGAAAAGCTCGGATCAAAGAAGGCATCAAAGCCAATCAATCCACCATTGCTAAAGCAGCTCGGCTAGACTCTCAAGCCACCTACAAAATGTCCAAGAAGGATTACCGTTTGGCTCAAAAAAACTATACCTTGCACAAGAAACCACAGCTTACAGCTAAGGAACTCTTTTTCAAAAAGGAGTTAGATCGAGCAAAGCTGGATAAACAAGTCGCAAAGAAAGTCTATCAAAAAGCTAAACAAGCAGATAGCACCTATATCCCTAATCGAATCAAGCATCGAGCTAAACAAGGAAGCAAGATGAAAGTCAGACAGGATGTGGAAAGAACGATACGGGATAATGATATCCTAGGCGATTGGGTAAAAGCAAGACAAGATATTCGTCAGCTTCGCTATCAAAAAGAAGCCTCAAAACGGGCTTTAAAAGCGGGTGGGAAGTTGGCTAAATACACCATTAAACACAGTTATAGTCAAGTCAATCGAGCCTATAACTTTACTCGTGGTCGTGGTTTTACCAGAACTCCGAAAGAATTCTCTTGGGAAGGGAAACTGACGAAGAAGATGCGCCAGGCAAAGCAGCGGTTAGCACAATCAAAAGTAGGGAAACTAACCAAAGGGACAGGAAAGGCCGTAAAAGTTACCACAAAGCCTCTACGTTCCATTTTAAGGAATCCTTTAGCTATTAAGTCCTATTTCCTCATGTTTCTCATCTTTGGGGTTCTAGCCCTGTTTATGGGCATATTTGCAGGAAGTGGGCCTGTCCAACAAAATGAATTTGACCTCAATCGGTCGTGGCTTCAGATTTCCAAGCGAGATCGGGAAAAGTCCAATGATAAAGTGGATTATTGGACTAATATTGATGATATTCTATTTTTTATGAATTTCCGATACGGAAGCGAGTGGAATCCAGAAAGCAGTTGGAAGGATGGAACAGGTGGGGAACTAGCTGGTAATTTAGGTTTTAATCATTATTCAGATGCTTTAAATGACCTTTGGAATCATCTGAACGGTGATCCTCAAAATCTTAAGACAATGGCGGATTTGTATGGATCGGCTTCTTCACTGAAGTGGGCGAAGTTAAACAAGGATGAGCAGAAAGATTATCAGGAACTGGTGGAACTAACCAAAGAAGTCGGGCGTTACCCTTCCTATCAGGAATTGGATAATCCTTTCTATAGTGAAGACAATCCATCCTATTCCAATCCTCTCACTATCCTGAAGCGATTTGGCTATACCTCAATCAAGGATATTTACGAGAAAACCCAATTAAAAGCCACTACTGGTCAAAGCTTAAGAGCGGTATTATCAGGTACCGTCTCCATTCAAGGAGATACTCTATCCATCAGAACTAAGGAAGCAATTTTTTCTTATGAAAAAGTTGGCAGTATCCGAGTGAGTGATGATGCAGAAGTGAAAGCGGGTGAAGAGATAGGGAAGGTCACCACCAATGGTTATCAGACCATTCAATACCAAAAGCTAGAGGAAAAAGCCACCAATAAAACGAAAGAAAAGTGGACTTCGGTCAATCCTGGATTTTACTTTCAGTCAGTAACTTATAACCAAACAACTTCTGTTCTCACAACTTTAGATGGAGATCTGGGCACAAAGTCGAGAGCTATTCGAGATTATCTGAAGCAAAAACTTCCTAATCTCACCGATAAAGGACTAGCTGCTATGTTAGGGAATTTTGCGACAGAGAGCAATATCAATCCTAAGCGAGCGGAAGGCGACTATCTCAATCCTCCTGTAGGAGCCAGCAGTAGTTCTTGGGATGATGAAGCTTGGCTCTCCATGGGTGGCCCCTCCATTTACAATGGCGGTTATCCCAATATCCTACATCGAGGGTTGGGGCTAGGACAGTGGACGGATACGGCAGATGGTTCCACTAGACATACACTGTTACGCAACTATGCCAAGTTAAAGAATAAGAAATGGTATGATTTAGAATTGCAGCTAGATTTTATGTTAGAAGGTGACAGTCCTTATTACAGAACGATCGCAAAAGAGATTTTGACTAGTAATGAGAATGTGGGGACACTCACCAAACGCTTTCTAAATAACTGGGAAGGAAATGCAGGTGATAAACTCTTAGAAAGGCAAAATAATGCGAAACAAATTCATGCTTTTCTAAGCCAACAGATAATTGGCGGAGGAACGCTAGCTTCTTCTTGGAACTTTCCTGAAGACTATCGCTCCAAAGTTCCAAATCCACCAACACAAGCTGCCATGACGACACAAAGCGGCTCAGGTTATCCTGTTGGTCAATGCACCTGGTACGCCTATAATCGCTTGGTTGAGTTAGGCTCTATCAAAGACCTATCTGGTAGCTATGGCTATCTGGGAAATGGTCAGGATTGGGTGAGAAATCTTGTCGCAAAAGGCTGGCGCTATAGTGCTACTCCTATCAAGGGAGCAGTTGTTTCTACAGCAGGCGGATTCGATGGAACCTTTGCTTTATATGGTCATGTCGGGATTGTGGAAGCGGTCAATGCGGATGGCTCATTCCTAGTATCTGAATGCAATTATGCAGGTAGACAAGATGCGATACATTTTAGGGTCTGCCAACCTGCACCTTATTATACATTTGCGACCCCAAATTAAACCAGAAAGAAGGAAATAAATTATGAAAATGCTTGATACTGAAAAATTGAAACTGTTAAAACTAGTAGGTCTTGGACTAGGAGCTATTCTGGTCTTAGGTTTGGTATTCTGGTTCAGTGTGGCGACAAGCTCCCACTCGAACTTAAAAACTAAGCAGGTATCAACTCATCAGACGAAAAAAATAGAAGGTGGTGAGCTCACACAGGCTTATGTAAAGCAGTTTCTAACAGCTTATTTTACGAAGAAAGACTTAGGTGAAAATCGAAACCGCTATTTGCCTTTTATGACTGAAGCTGCTTACCAGCAGGAAGTCAACACAGAAAAAGAACCTGCAACACAGGCTTATAAGGGATATGTTGTAGATACGAAACTTAAGTCTGCGACTATTTATATTGATCAGGAGAATAAGACGGTGATTGTTCAAGTTAACTATACTCAAACTCAGCTTCAGAAAAAGAACAACTATGCCAATGCTCAAACAGATGTTCTATCAAAAACGACGCTGCGGATTCGCTATATCAAACAGGAAGGGAAATATTTAGTTAGTCAACTGGAACCAATTCTCATTGTCGATACCTTGACAGCTAGTCAAGAAGCGAGCTTACCAACTCTAAACCAACCGAAAACAACAGAAGAAGGAGAAACGAACAAATGACAAAATTAGAAACTCTTGAAAAACAACGCACCAAAGCAATAGAAAGAAAAGAGGATTACCTCGCTAAAGCAAAAAAGGAAGAAGAAAAAATTAAGGCTTTGGATACGCAAATTATTTTAGCGAAACACGAAGAACGTTCGGACTATTTAGCGAGACATCACCTCACTTGGGCGGATATTGAAAAAGCTCTTGCTGAAGGTAAACTGAAAGGAGAAAAACACCATGTACCGTTTAACCAATCTGACACTGGACACGACGACAACCTACAAGAATAAAGACTTAGTCTATCAGGCTCTTGATCGAGAAAATGCCAAGGTGAAACATCAGGAAGCAGAAGGAGTGTTGCTGGCGGAAGAATTGGATAAAAAAGGCGTAGTAATTTACCAGGAAGATATCTATCTTCCCTTTGATGGGATCGCAGATAGCCTTTTTCTAAAGGCTCGTACAAACGCAACTCCTGAAACCACGATAAAGGAAAAACGTTTCTCTTTCCTGAGGGGCTCTAGAGGCGAGAACGACCAAGAACCCAGCTCAAAAGCCAAACAAGAGCCTAGAAAGGCTCTCTCGACACCTCAAATAAAAGAGAAAGAGGTGTCCTCGTCATCTAATTGGATAAAAAGAATTATGCAGGTAGTGGGACTCTTTCTTCTTATCATCAGCTTTGTCTTTTCGCTGATTACGACTCAATTATTCTTAGCTAGTCAACGACAAGTTCGAACGCTTCAGCACCAGGTTACTCGCTTGAGCCAATTTCAAGAACACACAGGTAAACTAGACACGTTTGGGCGTTATTTCTTACCCTCTTACTATTCGGAGAAAGGACAACTGGCTGATTTTAGTTCTTCTCGTATTACATTGCATCATCAATCAGGCCAGCTTCAATCGGTTATTTTAGAATCCGTCTCACAAATGAAAAAGGATACCTATCAACTAACTTATGTTTTAGCGATTAAAGAAGGAGAGACCAGAAGTCAAAAACGGTTGAATTTGGTCGTTCAAAAAGAAAAGGCAGCTCTTTATGGCTATCAAGTCGTCCAGATTCCTGAAGTAAGCAATTATCCTAAATAAGTGAGGTATGTCGAATGGATCAAGAAAAAACCAGCCATTCCCTAGCTTTAAAAGGGAAAATAACGACAGAGAGGATCCTTCAAGCTCTCTATGTTTTAGCGAAAGAATTGCAGGCTAAACATCAATATAAGATGGAACACAGAATCTTTGAAGGAGAGACTCGATTTAATGATTTTATGGCAACTAAAAGTCAGAAGGATATGGAGCGATTATTAAACAGTGAAATCCATCTTGCTAAGCTGAAGCAATACTTGGAAGAACATAAGGTAGGGTTTACCTATTATCAAAAGGGAGAAGAAACCCTGCTCTTTTTTGAAACTAAAAATCGACTCTTAGCTGAAAAATCAATTCAACAGATGCTCTCAGACATCACGAAAAGTCCTGAAAAACTTGAAAAATTCTCGAAAAAGGTCTTAAAGAAACCACATGAAATGACCCCAGAAGAAAAAATAGCCTATTACAAGACTCACACAACTTATCGAGGTCTAAAACCAGTCATAACGAAAGATCTTGGGAAGGAGAAAGCACGATGACCAGAAAATCTATCTGGCCCTACTTAGTAGTGGGGCTTTTTTCTTTTATCCTTTGTCAATCGTTTTATCATTATTATCAACTATCAGCAGCAGCTGTTCCCTTTATGGGTTTGTTGCGATTGGAATGGTTGTTTCATCACTGGGAACAGTTTTCATGGCATCTTGCATTTGATCAAGGTTCTTTATATGCAGGTGTTATTGGATTTGGGTTGCCTCTGCTGGTTTATGCTTCAGGAGATAAGAATATTTATCGCCAAGGAGAAGAGCAGGGGAGCGCTCGTTTTGCGACCTTAAAAGAGATGAAACGGTTTGAAGATAAAGAAGTAGAGAAAAATATGATCTTTACCAAGCAAGTCAAAATGGGGCTGTTTAACTTTCGGCTTGCTTATAATGTTCAGCTCAATAAGAATGTGATTGTGGTTGGGCTACCAGGGGATGGAAAAACATTTACCTTTGTATTGCCGAATCTGATGCAACTCAATTCCAATTTTGTAGTCACCGATCCAAAAGGAAATTTGGCACATGAAACAGGACAAATGCTCGAAAAGCATGGCTATGCCGTGAAAATCTTTGATCTCATTCGACTGAAAAATTCTGATCGCTTTAATCCTTTTCATTATATGAAGTCAGAACTGGACATTGACCGCATTTCTGAAGCCATTACTGAAGGAACAAAGAAAAGTGAGCACATGGGAGAAGACTTCTGGGTACAGGCAGAATTGATGTTGCAACGTGCCTTGATTGGTTTTCTCTATTTTGATTCCAGGTTAGATGGTTATACCCCTAATTTATCCCAAGTATCGGACTTGTTGCGGACTGTGGAGCGAACCAATCCAGATAATCCAAGTCCTACCGAACAACTCTTTGAGGAGTTAGAGGAGCGTTTGCCTGGAAACTATGCTTATAAGCAATGGCGACTCTTTCAGAATGCACGAGGAGAAACCAAGGCGAGTGTGTTAGCGATTCTCTCAACCCGTTATTCTGTATTTGATCACGATGAAGTTAGATATTTAATTAGTGAAGATACATTAGAAATTGATACCTGGAATACGAAAAAGACAGCGGTCTTTATTGCCATTCCCGAAACCAATAGTGCCTTTAACTTCTTGGCTTCAATGTTATTTGCGGTGGGCTTTGAGGTGCTGACACATAAGGCTGATGATATTTTACAAGGAAAAGTTCCTGGAAGAAACCGTAGTAATTTGATTCATATTCAATGGATTTTCGATGAGTTTGCGAATATCGGAAGAATCCCTAATTTTGCGCCAATTCTATCTTCAATCCGCAGTCGAGAAATGTCTATTAAGATTATCTTACAGGCTGTTAACCAACTCCAGGCGCTTTATAAGTCGGATTGGAAGACGATTTTCAATAACTGTGCGACGCATGTTTTTCTAGGGACAAATGATAAAGACACGATGGAATACTATTCTACTCGCTCAGGTAAGCAGACGATAAAGGTTAAAAACTATTCTAAATCACAAAGCGGCCGTGGTTCGTCAAGTGAAAGTAGGCAGATCCAAGGGCGGCCATTGTTAACGCCAGATGAAATAGCTCGTATTGGGGTAGATGAAGCTCTGGTTTTTATCAGTAAACAACATGTTTTTAGAGATAAAAAAGCAAGTGTTTTAGAACATCCGAGAGCTGATCAAATAGCTCACTCGCCAGAAGATGATACCTGGTATGAGCATGAGAAGAAAGGAACGGATATTGATGAGTTCTACTCAAATTCTGCATAAAAGACAGAAAGGAAATCCAGACATGATGTGGAAGCGGTCAGAGGTGAAAATTGGTTACTTTGAAGGGATTGAAACCATTTTAGAAGTAGACCTAACAAAAGCCGATTTTAAAATGATAATCAGAAAGATTAAGGAAGCAACTTTTGAAGAATTTCAAGTCTTAGCTCCTTATCTTTTTTATTATCCAGTTGATATAAAAAATAACCAAGTATGTGCATTAGATGGAACAGTGAAAAGTTACAGGATCGTTCAAAGAAGCCTGTTACAAGATGAGGAGGGTTAGAGATGGCATTTACAAAAGCAATGGCCAAAAAATTATCCATTTTGGATGTGGCGAATCAATTAGGAATGGAACTAAAACGAACAGGTAGTTATTCTTATGAATGGGTAGAACACGATTCATTTGTCATCAATGCTAGAGACAATACTTTTTATTGGAACTCTAGAAGTGAAAGTGGAGATGTGATTCAATTAGTCGAAACAGTTCGAGATGTTTCTTATCGAGAAGCAATGAGCTTTTTAGAGAAAGGTGAGTTCTCAGAGGTCGATGTAGAAGCACAGCTTGCCCCTAGAGAGCCGTTTCGGTATAGCTTAGAGAAATATGAGCATGAAGACTTTACGGCTACTAGAAGCTATTTACAGGCGGAAAGAGGGCTAGCCAGACAGACGGTTGACTTCTTCCTGAAACAAGGTAGTATTGCGGAGGCAACTAGGAAGAAAGGAGATTATTTTGAACCTGTCATCGTCTTTAAGTACAAAGATAGCCAAGGAACATTATTAGGGGCGAGCCTACAGGGAATTGTCGAAAATCGGGTACAGTATCCTGATCGTGGTCGCTTGAAACAAATTATGAGAAATTCAGATGGCCAGTCGGGGTTCTCCGTCGATATTGGGAAACCTGAACGACTAGTCTTTGCGGAAAGTTCGATTGATTTAATGAGCTATTACGAACTGCACCAGGAACAGCTAGAAAATGTCCGTTTAGTGGCAATGGACGGATTAAAATCTGGGATTATTAGTCGTCGATTTATGGAACTCTATGCGGAGATGCAGGGGAAGACTTATGAGGCGAATCAATCTACCGCAAGAGCCTTGGAAACAGTTGTAACAACGACAGACTTTTTTAAAAATCCGCAGAACCAGCACTTGATTACCCTTGCGGTGGATAATGATGAGGCTGGACGTACTTTTATTTCTCGACTACAAGAAAAGGATATTCCCTTTCAAATTGCTATTCCACCAATTACAGAAGCAGGAAAAGAGAAGGCTGACTGGAACGACTTTTTGAAACAACCTAGTCAAATTCCTTCTGAATTGGTTCATTTGTATAGCGTAGAAAAAGATGAAGTTTCGTATCAAGGCTATTTCTCCAGAGAGCTTGCAGAAGAAAAAGCTAGAGAATTGACAACAGATAAAGTCCAAGTAGTTGTCGCCTCAATATCGCTCACAAATGATGAAGTTAGGAATTACCAAGAAACAACGATTGAATCGATAGAAGTAAGCGAACCTATAGCAGAATATCAAGCTGTGAAAAAAGAACAAAAAGGAGATATAGATTCTGTAGACTATCAGACCCCCTTTTTTAATTCAGAAATACTAGATCGTTATGTTGAAGAAGTTATGCAACATTATACTGATGATATTAGTACAGCAGAATATCTTTTTCCTGATGGTCGGATGGTCAGCTCTTGGGAATTTGGTACAAGAGGTGATGATCATCGAGCAATTCGTAATTATTTTGATGTTATGGAAAACCCTAGTTTAGATATATTAGATAGTCATCCAAAAGACTTCTGGAATCTCGTCCACAATGGTCTAGGAGCTGTTAGGTTAGTTCCTGAGACTCAAACAGCCTTAATAGCAGAAAATCAAATCTTGACACCAGAACAACAAGAGCGGTTGAATCATAGTTCTCTTAAAATA
>ERZ772956.2840-NODE-2840-length-10723-cov-19.569085_pt1 | contig 10723 bp, 7 predicted proteins | sample MGYA00580683_ERZ772956 | MGnify/ENA primary metagenome ERZ772956 (study PRJEB29015, sample SAMEA2738077) | human oral metagenome | biome: human oral; feature: human-associated habitat; material: saliva | place: China | collected 2212 ...
CCCTCATCAACTACCCCAAGCTGCTGCTGGCCGACGAGCCCACCGGCAACCTGGACGAGACCAACGAGGAGATCGTCCTCGACCTGTTCAACCAGCTCCACCAGGACGGTACGACCCTCATGGTCGTCACCCACGACGCGCTCGTCGCCGAACAGGGCCAGCGCGAAATCCGACTCGACCACGGCAAGGTCGTCAAGGAAACCTGGCACGACCACGACTTCGAACAGCGCGCCTCCGGCCTGGTCCTGCCCGGACGCGACGGCGACGCGCGCAGCGGAAAGGACAAGGTGCGATGACCACGCCCACCACTGTTGAGAGCCGATCCCGCTGGGTCACCCCGGCCTCGTACGCGGTCCTCGGCGCCCTCGGCGCGACCATCCTGGCCGCGTGCACGCCCAACACCGGCCTGGACATGACCAAGCCCATGAGCGACGGCACCTGGACCGCGCAGTCCAACCCCGACGACCAGGGCTCCATCGGCACCATCACCATCACCGTCGAGGGCGGGCGCATCACCGCCACCTCCTACGAGACGATGCTGGCCGACGGCACCGACAAGGGCGCCGAATACGGCAAGAGCTCCTCGGGCGAGGTCTTCAACGAGGACTACTACAAGAAGGCGCAGGCCGCCGTCGCCTCCTACCAGGAGTACTCCGACAACCTCACCAAGGTCGGCGACCCGGCCAAGGTCGACGTCATCACCGGCGCCACCGTCGCCCACCAGCAGTTCGTGCAGGCCGCCATCCGCGCCATCGCCGCCGCCCAGGGTGTCTCGCCCGACGGCGCCGACGACATCAACATCCCCGGCCTGAACGACGCCACCAAGGACGGCGACCTCGACAAGGACCTCGGAGGCTCCGACGGCTGAGGCTTCGCGCTTCGCCGGCACCCCGGGGGACGAGGCCGTGGGCCACTCCGCGGGGGTAGCGCCCACGTGGCGCTCCTCCTTCCCGGCGATGGGCACCCGCGTCGACATCATCGGCTGGGGCGGGGACGGCATGGCGATCGTCAACGCTGTTGTCGAGGTCGTGGCGCGCCACGAGAACATGTGGAGCGTGTTTCGGCCGTCGTCTGAGGTGTCGCGACTCAATGCCGCTGTCTGTGATGCCGCGTGCGGTGACGGTGCGTCCCGCCGCCGGGCCGATTCCGTGCAAGCCGGCCCCGGCCTCGTCGTGAGCGAAGAAACCGACCGGCTGCTGCGTGACGCGCTGGCGCTCGCGGAGGCGACCAGGGGAGCGTTCAACCCGCTGATCGGGCCGCTCGTTGCCGCCTGGGATGTTAAGGCGATGCGGGCCGCGTACGTCGTGGGTGCGCCGTTGCCTCCCGCGCCTGCTGCCGATGTTGTCGAGGCGGCGTTGCGCGCGTCGTCGTGGGGATTGTTGTCTCGCGTTGGTCAGCGACGTTGGGCGATGGGCATCCCCGGTGAGTCCGTGGGCGGTGTGGATGCGCCCAGCCCGAGCCTCGACCTGGGGGGCATCGCGAAGGGGTACACCGCCGACGCGTGCCGCGACCTGGCGGTGGCCATGGGCGCGCGCGGCGTCCTCGTGTCGGTGGGGACCTCGTCGGTATCGGTGTTCGGAACTCGCGCCGACGGTTCTTCGTGGCGCGCTGGCCTGCGCGACCCTCACGGCGGGCCCACGTCGGTCGCTGGCATCCTGGAACTGCCTGCAGGCGGCATGGCGTCGCTGTCAACGTCCGGCGACAACCTGGGACCGCTGGGCGTGGTGCGCGCGGATCCTGTGGCGGGGCGGGCGGCTGAGGTTCGCGCGGGGCGTGAGGCCGAGCGTGCGGCTGGGGGTGCGGCTGGGGCTGTGTCGGATCGTCGCGCGCGTGAAACATCGCGTGAAACATCTGTGGGTTGTGGTACTGCCCGACATGGTCGTGGCCTCGCACCACTCAGTGGCGATGTGCGTGGTTCCGGGCCCGCCAACGCTCATGCGCCCGTTCACGTTGACGCATCTGCCAACGCCGTTTTTCCTGGACCGGTGGCACGCCTGCTGGACCACCACATTATCGACCCGCGCACGGGGTATCCCGCTCATGCAGGTGTGCGACAAGTTAGCGTCGTGGCCTCGTCGGGTGTGCTGGCAGAAGCCCTGTCGACGGCGCTGCTCGTCGATCCGTCCCTCGATGTCTCTGATGTCGTGGCTCGCTGGACCCGCGTGACGGGAACCCCGGCCTCGGCGACGGCCGTGGGCCTGGTGCGTGCGTGGGCCTGAGGGCTGGCGTGTCGTCACCGTCGTACTTCTGCTGATGCGCAGGGCTGGAGTCGCTAGCGATGCACCCGTTACGTCGTGATGCACCCGTTACGTCGTGATGCACCCGTTACGTCGTGATGCACCCGAACAGAAGGGGTGTAATGCCTACGGATCGGGTGCACTGTCAGTGAGGACAAGCGAACCTGTGGTCAGTGAATGACGGAGCGTCTTGCGTTGAGAAGAGACGAGGGGCGCCTACTGCTTTATCCACGGCCAGTCTTGATGCTCCCGCTGCGGTCGGGGGGAAAGACAAGCGGTGCAGGCCTCGCTATCCACAGCTGTTTGCTCGTATTGTGGTTTATCCACAGGGCGTGAGCCTCTCGGTGTGCTGTGTTTGTGGTGCTGTGACAATCGAATTATGAGCAGCCAACAAATGACAGTTATTCGCTCCTCGGAGAGCTGCCGAATGGCCCGTGAGGAGCAAGAGTTAGGTCTTTGCTTGCACGTGATGCGAGGGTGCTACGTTCAAGTTGATGATCCGCGTCTTCTCGAGACTCCATGGAGCGCATGGATAACAGTGGCGCGAGCACGTCTTCTTGCGGTTCACGCTTCTGGGAGTGGAGATCGAGTCTTTGTCGGTGCGAGTTCACTTGTCTGCCACGGGATTGCACTGTGGGAAGCAAATCCGGATGTTTTCGTATGGGCACATACCCGTCGTGGGAGCAAGCCCCTTCGTGCAGTCCGTGCAGCAGGGTTCCTGGTGCCCGCGGTCTCGGTGCGCTGGTCCATTGCTCCGCCTCTTGAGAAAAAACTCCAGTCTGTTGGAGGCGTCTTGGCGGAAGCTGCGAGTGATGCTGCGGTACGAATGGCGTGCTGGTCTGAGCACCTGAGTGCATTTGTGGGTGTCTGCATGGTGCTCAATCGGCTCTCGTCCTTCTCCATCTTTTCGCAGGACGCATGTCGTGGCCGAGCGGAAGAAGTCAGATCAGAAATGCTAGCCAGGTTGGCGCAGTGGAGCCAACAAACGGGCAACATTCCGTCACGGCGAGCGCAAGTCATCATTCGGGCCGCTGACCCTGGGTGTGAGAACCCAGCTGAGGCTGCTCTGCTGTGGGTTCTCAAGTCGGTGAGTGCCTTCGAGGTTGTGACCCAGTTTGAGATCGTCATCAACGGGCGCCGCTACTTTGCGGACATAGCGATTCCGGGACTTATGATCATCTTCGAGTTCGATGGCATTGGAAAACTCGGCAAGGATGACGCCGAGTTCGCTCGGGCGAAGCGGGAATGGATCCAGCGAGAAAATGACCTGCGCAGTGCTGGATGGACGATCTATCGGGTTTCATGGTCGGATTATGAGGATGTTGTGAGGCTGAGAGCTTGGGTAGCTGAGGTGCTCGCACCGTATCAAGCATCGATTCCCGCATTGGCACAGAGCCTGTGGGCACCTCCGACCGCGGCCTGCGACGGCCCACATCGGCGTTTCCACATGGGAGCATTTCGACGGTGGTCGTAGGAGTTCTGAACCCCAATAGAAGTGCTCCGGCGGTGACGTGGCGCTGCACGCGTTGCGAGGTGGTGCGCTTATTACGTCGCGATGCACCGGTTATGTGTCGCTGCACCCGTTACGTCGCGCTGCACCCGTTACGTCGCGATGCACCCGAACAGAAGGGGTGTACTGCCTACGGATCGGGTGTAGCGCCCTCATCAACAAGGAATGTTGCGGTTGTCTGCCGGATGACAATGCTGGGCTTGCTACACAATGCCGCTGCGAGGGCGTGAATAGACCGTGATACCTGTGTTGTGAGCGTGCTCGGCGGAAAGGCCCCAGCAATCAGGAGTCTGCCGCTATCTCAGGACTGGTCGCCGGGCATTAAGGCGTCGGGGCCTGGCCGGGCTTTGGGATGACGCGCCGAGCAACATCAGCCGCGAAGGCCCCACTGGTGTGGAGGGCGCGGGAGGGACTGGAGGGCCTGGCTGCGGCGCCCGTGTGCGGTGGCGGGGCCTGGCCGGACAACGAGCCGACGCGCCGAGCGAAGCTTGCAGCGCGGACGGCTCGCGGGCGGGCCGCCGCCCACGGCGCAGTACGGCCCAGCAGGGCGCACCAAGCGGCCGGGCCCGACGGTGCCCAGAAAACCAGTGGTGCCACAAGGAACACCGGAGATGGGCCGCCGCCCACGGCGCAGCCCGGCCCAGTAGGGCACACCAAGGGGCCGGGTCCGAGGCTGGCCTCACAGCGCGGCCCGACGGTGCCCGGAATACCTGTGGGACCCACAGTAACGCCAGAATTCAGCCGGAATGCCCCGCAAGCAGGGTTGCCAGGTGGACGCCCCCGCGGCCCGCCAGCTGGGCGGCCTGGGTGCGGCACGAGAAGCCGTCCGCCAGGTACACGGCATCGGGCTGCGCCGACAGGGACGGCAGCAGAGAATGCGACGCGACGGCCACCGACAGGTCGTAGTGGCCCGCCTCCATGCCGAAATTCCCGGCCAGGCCGCAGCAGCCCTCGAGCCTCCTCACGCGCGCGCCCAGCGACTCGAGCAGCGCCTGGTCCGTATCCCACCCCATGACGGAGTAGTGGTGGCAGTGGGGCTGTGCGACGATCTCGACGCCCTCCAGGCTCGGTAGGCGACGCGCGGACGTGGGCAGGGCCGACAGCACCTCGGCAAGGGTACGCGTCGCGGAAGACACCAGCGGCGAACGCGGGTCCTCGGGCAGCAGGTCCATCAGGTCGTCGCGCAGCACCGCCGTGCACGACGGCTCGACGCCGACGATCGGGATCCCCGACGCCGCAAAAGGCGCGAGCACGCCGAGCAGGCTCGCCAAGTGCTTCTTCGCACCCGTCAGCTGACCCGTCGTAATCCACGTCAGGCCGCAGCACGCATCCGGCGCGACGATCGGCGCGAACCCGTTCGCCTCGAGCACGTCAACAACCGCGCGCGCACCCGCATCATCCAGGGTCTGGCTAAACGAGTCCGCCCACACGAGCGCATACGGCCGCCCGCCGGGGTCGCGCGGCCCGCTCAGGATCGGGGAGTCCGCCATCGACGAGGCAGTGGCCCCCTCGCGCTCGCGGGTGGAGTCGGACGAGGCATGGGCACCTCCGCGCTCGCGGGCACGGGTGGCGGCATCGGACGTCGCAGTGTCGGAAGATGCGGCATCGTCAGGCGTGAGCGTCGGGACAGAAGCCGCCAGCAGCGAACGCTTGCGAGCCCACGCGGTGAAGGTGCCGGACTGGAGGGCGGGCATGCCTCGGCGAGGATCGAGGCCGATGATGCGGAAGGCGAGCGAGCGCAGGGGGGCCACCGACATGATGGCGTTCGCGGCGGCAGCCAGGCCGGGCACGCGCGCGGTGACGCGGGTGAGGCGCGGTAGCCAGCCGAGCGTGTAGTGGCTGAGGGGGCGCACGCGTCCCCGGTAGGTGCGGAAGAGGGCTTCGGAGCGGTAACGGGCCATGTCGACGCCGGCGGGGCAGTCGGCGGAGCAGGCCTTGCAGGCGAGGCACAGGTCGAGGGCCTCCAGGACCTCGGGAGAGTCGATCGCCTTGACGAGCTGCGAGTTTGCGGCCTCCTGCAGGATACGGGCGCGCCCTCGGGTCACGTCCTTCTCCTCGCGCGTGGCCAGGTAGGAGGGGCACATGAAGGTGCCGGATACTCCCGCGCGGCACTTACCCACGCCGGTGCAGCGGTGGACGGCGGCCGTGAAGTCGCCGCCGTCGTGGGTGAAGGCGAATCCGCCGTCCGCGGGCATTGGTCGGGCGGCCACTCGTCGCAGGTTGCGATCAAGAGAATCGACGCCTGGCTGCAACTCTGCGGGATCGCCGGCGACACCGGCAGTGCGCGCCTTCGAGCGGGAAGAAGCCTCGGCGTCGTCCATGGGTGCGGCGAGGACTCCCGGATTGAGGAGGTTGCCCGGGTCAAAGACGTGCTTGACGCGCGCGAAGAGGTCGAGCATCTCGGGCGAGTACATGAAGCGCAGGAGCTCGCCGCGGGCGCGGCCGTCGCCGTGCTCGCCGGAGACGGAGCCTCCGTGCGCGGCGCAGATACGGGCCGCGGACTGCAGGAATGCGCGCGAGTGGGCCACGCCCTCGGGGGTCTCGAGGGGCATGGAGAGGCGCACGTGTACGCAGCCGTCGCCGAAGTGGCCGTAGAGGAGGCCGTCGATATCGAACTCTTCCATGAGGGCGGTGAAGTCCCGCAGGTAGTCCCCGAGTTTTTCGGGTGGGACGGCCGCGTCCTCGAAGCCGGGCCAGGCCTGCTGGTCGCCGCCGCCCTCGCCGTCTGGGGGTGTGCGTCCGCCCAGGCCCGCGCCGTCTGCGCGGATTCTCCACAGCGCCGAGGCCTGCGCGCCCGGCGGGTACACGACCGTATCGACGGCGGCCGATTCGGCGCACAGGGCGCGTGCGCGCTCGAGGGTGACCTCCAGGTCTTCGCCGGGGGCGCCGACCTCGACGAGGAGCCAGCCGTCGCCCTCGGGCAGGGTGGGGACGGCACCGGGCCCCTTGTGTGCGCGTACGACGTCGACGAGGCGGCGGTCCATGCCTTCGACGGCGAGGGGCGAGTGGGCGAGCAGCGCGGGCACGTCGTCGGCGGCGTCGATCATGGAGTGATAGCCGAGGGCCGCCAGGACCGGTGCCTCGGGCAGGGGGACGAGGCGCACGGTGATGGACAGGATGAGGGCGAGCGTTCCCTCGGTGCCCGCGAGCATAGCTGCGAGGTTGCGCCCTCCTTCGGGGGTGAGGTGCTCGAGGGAGTAGCCGGAGACTTGGCGCTTGAATCGGCCGAGCTCGGTGCGGATGGGGGCCAGGTTCGAGTCGATGAGCGAGGCTAGTCCCGGCACGTCGCTGAGTGCGCCGTCGTGTCTGGTCGTGGCCGTGAAGCGCCGCCCCTGTCCGTCGACGCAGTCCAGGGACACGATGTTGTCGCAGGTGCGCCCCCATGCGGTCGCGTGTGGGCCGCACGCGTTGTTAGCGACCATGCCGGCGATTGTCGCGCGGTTCTGGGAGGAGGGGTCAGGGCCGAAGCGCAGCCCGTGCGTGCCCGCGGCTGCCTGCAGGGTTGTGCCGACGCATCCGGGCTCCACGGTGGCGGTGCGGGCCTCGGGGTCGATCGAGATGACACGGTTCATGTGGCGCGAGAAATCGAGGACGAGGCCGGGGCCGATCGCGTTGGATGCGCACGAGGTGCCGCCGCCCCGGGCGGTGAGGGGGACGCCGTGGGCGCGGGCGAGGTCGAAGGCCGCGATCGCCTGCTCGGGCGTGCGGGGGAACGCGACGGCCAAGGGTGGGATGCGCGTGAGACCGGCGTCGGAGGAATAACGCGCTCGCGTGCCTCTCGAGGAGTCGACGTCGATCAGTGTGCGCAGGTCCGTCAGGAAGCTCTCGCTCATGAGGCCAGTGTGTCACGATGGCGCAGGAGTGGCCCGGGGTATCCGGTGTGCGGATGGTTGATCGGAACGGTGGCTTGGGCGGATGCGGAGCGCGTAGGTGCGTAACGGGCCGCGGCATGTCGATGCGTGTGGCCCTCAGACTAGGCGGGTTCCGGGTCGTCGCGGAAGAGATGTGGGAAAGGTGTCACGGGGACGGGCATGCGCTCGACAGGAGGAAAGTGAGGGCTGACGGCCTGGTCAGAATGTGGATACATGCGCGGCCATGAGTGAGTGTCCAGGCGGTAGGGAGATAGCTCGCGGCGCGTCTCCTCGGAAGCCGGAACCCGTGGTTCCGGTGCCGAGTATTCAACGATGTGCAGGTCTTTTCTGCCCATTGCTCGCCACCCTGTCTGTTGCTGATACCTGATGCGCAGTAGTCTAACCACTTGGAATATGATCTGTCATCTGTTCCGTGCGCAACACAAGGTATCCTACACGACATTGGTCCTATGTAGGCAGACTAATAGGAATAGTTGCTCAGAACATGTCAGTGCGTGGATTGTGTCTTCGTGTGAGCTGTATTGACCTGTGCCAGTCGTTGTGTCCATACGCTAACCGCGCTCGCGAGGGCGAGCGCGGTTAGCGTATGCGCGTCAGTGGCCGGGGTTCGACGTCGCGCATGGACGCGGTCTCGGCCTGAGGGGCTGGGATAGCTCCTCAGGGTGGGCTAGTTCACGAGTGGCGTGCGAGTGGATCTCCCGGCATGCTGTCTGGTGTCGTAGGTGGCGGTGTTTCCGCTTCATTGGGTTCCATGTATCGCTTCATCCAGGGATTGCGATCGAGCTCCGTAATCTTTCCTTGAGCAGTTTGGAGCGCTTCCCACTCTTCGTCCGTCGTCTGCTTGCCGCCGGCGATGATGTTGGCGAAATCCTGAGACGTTCGGGTGCCTTCGTCGAAGTAGGACATGTGGTTATCGAACGACAATGCGCCGGTAGCAACCGTATAGTTGGCGGAGCCGGTTGTGTCGCCGCTCAGATGGGTGATGCCCTCCAGCTTGCGGGGATTGGTTCCGTACGAGGCGTCAGGACCCAGTCCTTGGACAGCGTCGCCGTAGGGGGTCGATGATTCGTAGACGTGGCCCTCGGGCAGACCGTAGGCATCGATGTTACGCACGCCTGATCCGGGAGAACCGAACATGACGAAGTTGTCGATGGTCCCCGCGGCCATCATGGGCACCGACTTGCCGGAAGTCGTTGAGCCGTAGGAGTGGCCGAGGAGCGTGTTGGTGAACTGGTGGCCCCGAGCGTCTGCGCTCGCGCGCAGTCCCTCTTCGAAGCGGGCCAGCTTGGGTGCAGCCCGGTCCGCGTAGCCGATGTCCGCCGCCTGAACAAGATCCAGTCCGGAGTTCTTCGGTGCCACGTATCCGAGGTAGGAGATCGTCGCGACGTTTCCGGGGTCGACTCCCGCGTGGGCGGTCTGTGCCCTCAGGCGATCGTTGAACTTCATGTAGTATCCGAGGTCTCCACGCACGTTTGTGCCGATGCCGGGGACGGTGGTTGACACGTGGGTTGCGGTGTCGGGGTTGCCGGAGGAAACGATCGCGGTCGTGCGCTTGTACTTCTCGTCGTAGTCAAAGTCAAGCAGGTAGGCGGGGGCGAGGCCGTGAGTCAGTCGATAGCTAGGATCCGTTTGCGACTTGATGACTACGAGGTCCTGGTATGCCTCTTTTGCTCGATCGAGCTTCTCTTTGGCGGCGAGTTCCTCCGAGTTCATGTGGCCTGATCTCGGTTCGCCGGAGATGCGTGTGCGGGCATCGTCGTATTCCTTTTGTGCGTCCTTGACGGCCTGCTCGGCATCCGCAAGGGCACCCGGTCGATACTTTCCCTTGTCGTCAAAATAGCCGTTGAGGGCGTTGCGGTTAGCCCTGTCTCGCGCCACTGCGGGGAGGCCGTCGAGGTGACGAACCTCGTCTGGGCAGTGGTCGATGAGGTGCTTCTGCTGCTTCTCGGGTAGTGAGTTCCACCAGGCGGCAACCTGGGAGGGCGTCCAATCCTTCTTTGGGTGGTCGGGAACGCCGGCGACTTTGTTGTCTTTCTTGTCCCCGTCGGTGTAGGTGTCGGTGTTGATGTCGCTGAGCGCGTGATAGAGATCCGTGTCGACCTGGTCGGCCTGTTTGAGGATCTTCCCGATGTTGATGCTAATGGAAGCCAGGGCGATCGACGGTTCCCCTCGCTCGTTCTCTGTGCCCTTCCCGGTGACGCTACCGTCGGAGAGAATCGTGCAGTCGTTTGCCTCAGCGTATGCCTGTAGGGCGTTGATGTTCGCCATGACGGTCGCGACCCCGTCGCGTGCGCCTTCGATGGCGATGAGAGCACCGTTGACGTTGGTGAGCGCGCGCTCAAGCGATGCGAGGTTCGAGATGGTTGTCGCGCGCATGGCTGTGACGGCGTTGCCCTGCGACTGGACGGCCTGCAGTGCCCCCTCGCCCTGTTCGTAGGCGCTTCGAAGGCCGTTGCTTGCCTCGAGGAGGTCGCTCCCGATGGAGTCAAGGGGACCTGTCTCCCATTCGAGGATGTCTGCCCATGAGATCGCCATGTTTTACTCTCCCTTCGCGGGGCCGACGGGCGGGCAGGGTTCGGGCGTGCTCGCCATGATGTGTTGGAGTGACTGCTGGTTGATGTCTTCGGTCGCTTGGAACTCGGTGGCTGCCGCCTGAACGTTGTCCGCGAGCCCCTCGAGGGAGGTCTTCAAGGCCGTCAGCTGGTCCTCCATGTGTTCGCCCGCGTATTGGGCCTGCTTGTAGGCTGATCCGCCCGGCATGGCCGACTGCACCTGGGACAGGTTGAGGGGCAGTGTTGTGTAGGTTGCGATGTTCGCGGAGAGTTCGCGCAGCTCAGTGGAGAACTTTTCGAGGTCGCCTTGGCGGATGTCGAGGTCGGGCATCGGAGTTGTGTCCTGGAGTCGAAATTGTGCGTTACTGGTCCACTATTCTACCGACTTGAAGGGGTGCGGGAGCGGCGGGTTCGTGCGGTGAGATGGCAGGCGAATGTCTCTCGTTCGCACACATGATTACGTGGTATCTGTCGCAATGTCCCCGTGTCACCCAAGTTTCTTTTGGAACGTATGAAACAATGGCCACGAGCGCCCCATACACGTGAAGGAAA
>ERZ772956.2842-NODE-2842-length-10719-cov-4.427044_pt1 | contig 10719 bp, 13 predicted proteins | sample MGYA00580683_ERZ772956 | MGnify/ENA primary metagenome ERZ772956 (study PRJEB29015, sample SAMEA2738077) | human oral metagenome | biome: human oral; feature: human-associated habitat; material: saliva | place: China | collected 2212 ...
GGCGGGGACCGTGGTGGTGGCCCGGACACCGGTGAGGACCTCCTCGGTGCCGTCGGCGTGCTGGACGTACCAGTCGATGCTCGCGATAGCACCGTCGGCATCGGTGGAGGCCGATGCGTCTAGGGTTAGCTGTTCGCCGTCACGGGAGACGCTGATCGCAGCAACGGGTCGGGCATTGGCGGCCTGCGCCTCGACGTCGGCGAGCTGGGCCGGCTGCGTGGTCCGGTTGGCGACGCCCAGGGCCTTGATAACGGCGTCGGCCGTGGCGCGGTGGCCTTCGGTGTTGGGGTGGAAACGCCCGGTCTCGAGCAGCCCGAACATCCACGAGCCGTGACGGCCGCACAGCTCGTGGCGCTCGAAGTTGCCGGTGGGGTCGGCGAACAGGTAGCCGTGGCGCAGGGCCGCGGCCTTGAAAGCGGTGTTGAGCTCGTCGGTCTTGGCGTTGATCCAGCGCTGGTCCACCTTGGTGACGCCGTGGCAGCGGCCCAGGAGGAGCCCGCCGGAACCGCCCTGCTCGGGGAAGAGGCGCGGGTAGCCGACGGCGACGACCGCTGCGTTGGGGGAGCGGGTGCCGATGTCGGTCATGATCGACTCATAGCTGTAGACGCCGTCGCGCGTGGTCTTGCCGGCCAGGGCGTCGATGGCGCCGTCGACCGCACCAGTCACCTCCGCGTCGCTGCTGCATCCGGCCGCCGAGAGGAAACCCCGGTCTCCACCGCCGATACAGTCGCCGAGGATCCTGGCGAAGCCGGCGTCGTTGCCCCCGATGGAGAAGGTGACCAGGCCGGTGTCGGGGCCGAGGCGGTCGAGCTGGGCGGCCTCTCCCCAGGACTCGTTGGCCTCGTAGAAGTTGCGGGTCTGGGCCCCGGAACAGGCGCCCATCTCCAGGGTCCGCCCGGTCCTCTCGCTCACGATGTGCGCGTAGGAGCCCGCCGAACGCCGACAGGTATTGCCGCCCGTGACATCGGTACCCTCCGCGTAGGGCGGTACCCCGAAGCCCGAGGCGTAGGAGTCACCCAGAGCCACGTAGGCGCCCTCCGGCAGACCGCTGAGGTCGGGTGGGTCGAGATGCACTACTGGCGCCGCCTGGCTCGCCCCGAGCAGAACCGCGATGACCGTGAGCAGCACCAGCCGCACGGCCGGGCGGCGCCGACGGCGTGGGCGATGGTTGGTCGAGTCGGTAGAGCCGGCCTGGTCGGCGGGCTGCGGCGGGGTACCGGATGCGGGCAAATGACGCTCCTCGGATTGTGGTTGAGCGTTGAGTCAACCACGCCCCGGCAACGGGACCAAGTCGATGCCTTCGGGAACGGATGGATACGCCGTCGGCGCACTGACGGCCGCGCCTTGCCATTCCATCAACATTTTCTTCACAGACGACCCGGTGGGGTCAGGTGTGGACTGCCAGGTGTTTTTCGGACACTGCTTGTTTTCTTAATTCAGGCTGCCTTCGTTAAGTTCAGGAGTTCGCGTTCGACCTCGTTCGGGGCGCGGTATCCCAGGGCTGAGTGAAGGCGGACATGATTGTATGTCAGCTCGATCCATGAGGCAATATCCTTGATCGCCTTGTCCTTGGTTGGATACACCATTCGGTGGACCCTTTCATTCTTGAGCGTGGCATTGAACGACTCCGCCCACGCATTGTCCCAGCACACCCCCGCACGCCCTACCGAGGGACGAATGCCATAGGACCTGAGATGGTCCAGGAATCTTTGAGACGTGTACTGACTACCTCGGTCCGAATGAAAGATCGTCACGCCCCTGTCAATCGGGCATCTCCTGACCGCCATGTCAATGGCCTGGCACACCAGGGAGGTACGCATGCGGTTGCCCATCGCGTAACCCACGACCTTCAAGGTGTCAGCAGTCCAGAACGGTCGCAAGATAAATGAATCCGGCCCAGGTCCTGACACAGGTGATGTCCCCACACAGCTTCTTGCCGGGCTTGTCAGCGGTGAAGTCCTGCCTGAGCAGGTCCGGCCGCTCATCCAGGTCCTGGGCCGGCACGGTGGTTCGGACTTTCGCCCGTGGCTGCGCAGCCTGTAGCCCCAGGTCACGCATGATGGCGCGGATCGTGGCCCCGTCGGCCCGCACACCGCGCCGCTCCAGAATCACCTGGATTCGCCGGTACCCGTAGGTGCCATCGGAGTCCTCAAAAATGTCCTTAATCAGGATGGCCAGCTCCTCCCTCCTGATGGCCGTCTGTGACTGGGGTCGGTCGCGCCAGGAGTAGTACCCTGATTTTGATACCCTGGACCACCGGCACATTGAGGAGATGGGGTAGGAGCCTTCTTCGCGGTTGATCAGCTCGTAGCGCTCGGTCACGGTCGTTCCTTGGCGAAGAAGGCGGCTGCTTTTTTCAGGAACTCATTCTCCTGACGCAGCTCACGGACCTCTGCTCTCAGTGTCGCTATCTCAGTCGACTCAGAGGCTTTCTTGCGGTCCTGGTCGGTGGCGTGCTCCTTCTTGTATCTTGCGACCCAGTTACCTACCGTTTGGGCAACAAGGTCGTATGAGGCGGCCACTGACGCTATCGTGCGTTCCTTCTCGACGACTTCACGCACGACCTGCCCCTTGAACTCCTCCTAGTGTCTCGCTGCTGGCAAGGGTCTATCCTATCGACTCACGGGAAGAAAAAATCCCCCAGTCCGAAAAACACCACGCACCCCAACGGAACAGACCATCACCAAGGCTGTCAATTCGACAATTCCAAGGCCGCACCAACAACTATCCGTCAGGTTGGACGTCAGAATCATCAGCTAGAATCACGTCGCCAATCTGCTCTAATCGCGCTTGGAGAAACCGGCTAGACTCGGCATACTCGCTACGAATCACAACATCCTCCAATACCGACACGCCAACTCGTCTCTGAGGCCAAGCTATCGGTTCCACAAGGCTCTCGGCATGCACACGATAAGATCCGCCACGAACCGCGACGTCAACAACCTTAAACTGCATACTCCAACCGAACCATACGAGGCCAAACTGGCGTGTTGGGGAAAACGCATGTCCTTCATTCCTTGGGACAGTGAAAGCAAAACTCTTTGACATCGCGAAGCGACGAGCTGAGTCGAATCCACATGAACTATGCACCGCCTCGAATGCTCTCTTCTGCATGCGCCTGCCGTCCTCACCACACACATCCGTCAAATCCAAGCCAACAATCATCCCGCTCGCCGCACGATCCAAGATCTCATTGTCTTCCGACGAATGTACATCACGACGGATCGTCCGGACGGTCGCCGAAACGGAGGAGTGTTCTCCATTTGGAAGCAGCACCGGAGCCAATCTGATTCGTTGCCCGGCTACCAGCTCGCCATTGAGAATCTTGGCCTGCCATACACGTCCCGCCTTGAGTCTTGCGTGCGGTACTTCGCGGTCTAAAGACAGAAGCAGAGACTCGCTACTCGAGTCTTGGGCAGAGTCATCAAATAGATGACGCTCCAACGCTTCCATCAACGTCAATCCGTCATACCAGTCCATCAACGGCGATCGATCAGTAACATTGTGAGTCGCCAACTCCTCGGTGATAACCGATGTCGGAACATAGTCGACTTCAAAGTCAAATTGCGCGAGTAGGCGACCCAGAACGTAACAGGCCTTGTCGAACACCTCTCGAGAGAACTCGACCTTATCCATCATGGTGAGCGCAATGATGACCTTCTTTCTTGCGAAAGCACCCCAGAGCCCCAGGGCCCGCATGACCGCGCGTGACGGTCCATCCCCGGCAAGGAACTTTTCGTCGACGACATCTAGCACCTCAATACAGAACACTCCGGTGTCGCCCGAGAACATCCCCCTTACACGTTCCTTGCTTCGGTGCTCGGCCCCGGGCGTGTCGATAATCGTCGCTTTCTGCCCCGACTTCAAGTTGACATTCCTATAGTGCCTTCGCTTCGTAGATCCAGCAGAGTGTCCGCCTGGAGGATCAACTGAACGCCGTTCTCTTTCAGGCTTGCTGTCATCGACGATCATAGAGTAGAGGGCCGCTGCATCAAAACCAGGAACCTCCTCTTCGAGTTTTCTTCGGAAGGCGTCTAGATCAATTTTTTGGTCGTGTGCGACGATAGCACCAACCAGGGTCGACTTACCCGCACTAGCCTTTCCAAAGATAACCGCAGAACTCATTTTCCTCTCCCCAGATTCGAACTACAGTCTGTCACTTCCCGCAACGCGGGCGGGTTCCTCAGATAGAATTTAGTCGCCCCCGAATCGATCTCTAACGCTATGTTCCGTGGGAGTTGAACTATTGGTAGATTCAACAACAAGAACTCGATCCTTCGGTCGGTACGAGCTACTTCTTTCAGCACTCCGATGCTACCATCATGATACGACATAGCGTCGAAGTCCACCATCCGTATGGTCGCCCTCTTAAGCCCTTCTCCATGTAAGACGAAACCACCGCTCGCATCAGAAGAAGGAACAAGCCCCACAATTCGGACACGAGAATAAGACTTCACCTTAACCGCTGGCCTTTCGTACTGGAGCTCGGTCAACACTTGCACCCGAATCTCGTTCGGTATGTCATGAGATACCACACACCCTGGTCCTATCCATGCACCATCGCCTACGGTAATTCCACCAAATATCTTGGCACCAGCACAAATCGTCACACCGTCTCCCACCTTCGGATGCCGTCGCTGTGCCACATACTCGCCAGTATTGACCTCAGATGCACCGAGGATGACACCATTTAGTATGGTGCAGTTACGCCCAATTTCGCAGGTCTCACCAATGACTGTTCCTGGGTTATGTGGCTTGTAGCGCTCATTGCTGTCTTTGTCATGTTGACAGATCTGAACGTTGGTTCCGTGGTCAATCACGAAACCTGGACCTATTCTCGCTGAAGGATTGATCTCCACAGTTGTGTCAATCGCCGCCTGCTCAGATATCTGACGAGCAACAGTGTGGAAGTGATCCCGAGCCTGGTCGCACCGTGCGCTCGCATAGTCCTCTCCGATTTCGGGAAGCAGCCAGGAGAGATTGTAGATTAATGCGTTTGCCACCCTGTAGGAGAGAAGAGCAGTTACTCCCTTGTATGAATTCACGACATACTGCTTGGCATTCTCTCCACCTACGCGTGCTGCAGGATCGGATGTCACGAGCCGATCAATGTCCTCGTGAAGGCTGTCATAGAATACCAAGGCCGCAAAGTCTCTGATGTCCGCTTCGGTAATCCCGAACGCGATACCAAGTTCTTTAGGGTTTAGATTGCTCTCGACGATCGAAACCAGTTTCCGGAGAATATCTGCCTCGAGTTGAAAACTCCATTCTTCGACTGTGTACTTTGCGGGGTTGCCTTCCATCTCTATTAGTCCTTTGTAGCAAGAATGTGTATACATAAGACCCGACAGTAGCCTTATCGTTCACTGGTAACGTCAGGGTAATTTACTCAATCAGAGCCTCTCTAAAGTGCGATATGAGATCCGTCTACAGAAAACACCGGCAGACAAGCCTACTCGATGAAGTTACTCCTTTCATGCGAAAATAGACTCATTCCTGTTGTACAGTGAACCGTGAACGCCACGGCAGGCAATTTAAAGACGGTCGAATTCGCTAAAAGATTCCGGTGTAATACGCCCCACCGTCCGGAGCGACGGTGCATACCGTTTTACCTGGACCGAGCTTCGCTGCAAGAACCTTCGCTCCGACGATATTAGCGCCCGATGACGGACCGAGGAATAGTCCCTCAGTCCTCGCGAGGAGCCTGAGTTCTTTAACGATTTCTTCCCACTCCACGTCATGAATGCTGGAAATTATGTCGTAGTCTAGAAGTGGAGGTCGTATTCCGAGGGCGGTCCCTTCGACCTGATGCTGAATTGCCCGTCCGTTAATGATGTCGCACCCTTTTGGTTGTACGATCTGCAGATGAATATCAGGATTAGCCAAACGCAGGCGCCTCCCGACTCCGGTAAAGGTCGCGCCACTTCCAACGGAGCAGACAAATGCGTCAGGAGTACACTTTCGGAGTATTTCTACGGCAGTCCCCGAATAATGTGAATCGATACATGCCGGGTTGGAGAATTGGTCTAAATACACGTAGTCGGGATTGCGGGCGAGCATTTCATGCGCGAGAACGATGTGTGAATCATTCCCACTAGAACTACGCGAAAGCTCGACTTGGGCTCCGAGCGCTTTTAAGAGCTCGATCCTCGCTTGGCTATAGTTGTCAGGCACCACCGCGATGAAATGAAAACCCAGCGTTGCGGCAGCCAGAGCTATTCCTACGCCCGTGTTTCCTCCAGTTGGCTCGATAACTGTAGACCCTTGTCGAATTACTCCTTGCCTCCAAGCCTGAAGCACCATTTGTCGAGCCACTCGCGTCTTGATGGAGTTGCCAGCATTGAAACTCTCGAGTTTGACAAATATCTCAGAACATCCCAACCGCGACTTAAGTCGACAGAAGGGTGTCTCTCCAACATACTTCAGGATTCCTTGAATCGGAGCGCGACGCTCAGCTTCAGAGAGACAGTTCGAAGTTATCATAGGATCGACCTCCCGCTTTATTGCGATGCAGTACTAATGTTACGAAACACTGCCAGGAACTCACAACAACAGCGTCTCTGAAATGGTCGAACGCCTGAACGACACCAAATTGTGTCCAAAGTATTGCGAGACCTTAGATGTTTCAAATGTCGACAACGAGTGCGCGTTGGGACTTGAAGAAACTCTTTCAAAACTGGAGTCAGATATCGCATCTGACTTAACTCATACCCCATCATGAGACTATCGCACGTTGAGTGCATAACTTCCAGGTGTGTCTGCTGGCGGTCGCCGCCGTTTAGTAGTTACCGGATAGGTGTCATCACTCAACCGTGCTCATATCTGGATAACGGCAAGCAGGGCTAGTATCGGCCGGCCACGGGTGGACTGTTGTAGAGGATGCATAGGGAACTCCTTTCGTGTGCCAGTGGGGGCCAGCGCAGCAAGCGGAACAGTGTCGGTTCTATTTTGCCTCAAGTGCGGCAGCCCGTCATGCGTTTGAGGCCTCGGCGTGGCAAGCAGGTCGCAGCCTTCATCCGGACGCAGTGCCTCCGGGTCCGCGCACGGGCGTACGGGGGCGGGGCGTGACATGCTCCTACCGGTCAGCGGCGGAACGGAAACAGGTGCGCGACCAGATCGCACGGTATGCCTGGCGTGGAGCCTTGAGGGCGCGCGAACCTGGCGTGAATCGCCCTGGGTTTGATGGAGGCAGTGATGACACGGAAGGATCACTGTCATGGGACAGAAGAAGTATCCCGATGAGCTGCACGAGCGAGCCACGAGGACGGAGTTGGAGGCACTGGCCGATCCGGCGCGGGCCAAGGGCGCGATCCGTCGGATCGCCGAGGAGCTGGGTGTCCACCCCGAGGCTCTGCGCACCTGGGTCAAGAAGGCCCAGATCGACCAGGGCACCTGGCTCGGCACCACCACCGACGAGGCACAGCGGATCAAGGAGCCGGCGTTGGAGGTCCGAGAGTTGCGACGAGCCGACGCGATCCTGAGGAGCGCATGGGTTTGTCTATTGAGGCGGAGTGTGAGCGAGCGCCCGTCTCGCTGATCTGCCAGTACATTGAGGCCAAGAAGGAGGAGCTCGGGGCCTGGTCGGTCTGCCGGACGCTGACCAGCGCAGACGTCAAGATCGCCCCGAGCACGTGACTCACGCAGCCATGACCCGTCCTCCATCAGCCACGGTGGATGCGTGACGAGGCTCTCAGGGTGGAGGTACCCAGAATCCACAAAAACCAAGGAACCAGTTACTCGGTTCTGGGGGCCCGCAAGATGCACGTGATGCGGGGTCGCCCTGAGGTCGCCGAGCGTCACGGTGCCGGTCACGTGCCCGTTGTGCCGTCGTGCGGCTCATGGGCGACCTGGGTCTACCGCGGCGTCAGGCGCGTCAAGTCGCCCAGCACGACCCGCCCTCGGCACCTTAAGGAGCGGTGTCCGGCTGACCTGGTCAGGCGGCACTTCGAGGCCTTCGCCCTGGGTGGGCTGTGGCTCGTCGACATTCCCCCGCAAGCGGGAGGTACCCCCTCCTACGTGCGCAGTTTCTCCGGGTGGGTCTATGCGGCTTTCGTGACTGACGTGTTCTCGCGGCGGATCGTGGGCTGGCGGGCCACCTAACGGCAGTGTGCACCGACCTGAAGGTCAAGTCTCTTGATGTGGTGTAGAGGTCTTCGCGGAGTGTGGTGGTTAGCTGGTCAGAGTGGGGGTGTTGGGTAGGTTTCGGCTGCGGTTGAGAACGTCGAGGCTGAGGTAGCGGCGTCCTTCGGTCCACTCATCGGTCTGCTCTGCTAGGACGGCGCCAACCAGGCGGATAATGGCGTCCCTGTTGGGGAAGATCCCTACTGAGTCAGTGCGGCGACGGATCTCTCTGTTGAGGCGTTCTTGGGGGTTGTTGGACCAGATCTGTCTCCATACCTCGACAGGGAAGGCGGCGGTAGGCCAGCAGGTCGGCTCGTGCGGCCTCGAGGTGGTCGGCAGCCTCGGGCAGGATCGTGTGGACGTAGTCCAGGAGGCGGTCGAACTGAGCCTCGACGGCTGCTGCGTCGGGCTGGTCGTAGACCGAGTGGAGCATGGCCTTGACCGCGGGCCACAGACTCTTAGGAACCACTGTCATCAGGTTAGCGGCGTAGTGGGTGCGACAGCGCTGCCAGGTCGCTCCGGGCAGGTTCGCGGCGATAGCCTCAACCAGGCCCGTGTGGGCGTCAGAGGTGACAAGCCGCACCCCCGTAAGTCCCCGGGCCACCAGGTCGGCGAGCAGCCCGTTCCAGGCCGCCGAGCTCTCGGTGGTGGCTACCCGCAGTCCTAAGACCTCGCGATGTCCATCAGCGTTGACCCCGGTAGCGGTCAGGACTACCGCGCTGACCACACGACCACCTTCGCGGACCTTCATGGTCAGGGCATCGGCCGCCACGAAGGTGAATGGGCCTGCATCGCCCAGGGGCCGGTTGCGGAAGGAAGCGACCTGCTCGTCGAGCTCAGCCGCCATACGTGAGACCTGTGACTTCGACAGCGAGCTGATGCCCAAAGTACCTATCAGCTTGTCCATGCGCCGCGTGGACACCCCGGCCAGGTAGGCGTCGGCAACCACTGTGATCAGCGCGGACTCGGCCCGTTTACGGCGTTCAAGCAGCCAGTCGGGGAAGTACGAGCCAGTGCGCAGCTTGGGGACGGCCACGTCAATCGTGCCGACCCGGGTGTCCAGGTCCCGGTGCCGATAGCCATTGCGCTGAACCCGGCGCTCGGGGCTGGCCTGACCGTACTCGGCGCCGCACACCGCGTCGGCGTCGGCCGACAGCAGGGCGTTGACCATGGTGCAGCAGACTGCGCATCAGGTCCGGGGAGGCCTGTCCCAGAGCCTGATCGAGGACTCCAGCAGGGCCGACAATGTCAGGAGCGATCATTGCGATGATGCCCTTTCGAGGACTCAGTGGAAGGCCGACTCGAAGAACCACACGGTGACCACACCCACAACCAATACGAGAGCAAGCCACCGGCAGCTACACCACGCCACAGGGCACTACTCTCTGAGACTGCACGCTCTTTTGGAGGACTACCAACGCATCCCGCTGAATGCCCTGGGAATGAAGGCCAGCTGGGACGCCGACGAGTTCTGGCAAGAGGTCTTCAAGGCCGGCACCGAGCACAGGTTCTCGCCCGATCAGTATGGGCAGCAAGTAGGCTGACTGCGTGGTTGAACTCGTCCTGCTCTGCTTGCCGACCATCGTCTACCTCGTCGTGCAGTCACGCGGGCAGGATCGCAGGTCACTCTTCAGGGCCGCGCTGGCTCGCGCGGGAGTGTCCTGGGGCTCACCTGCTAGCTACGGCTGGGCGATGCTCGTACTGCTCCTGATGATGCTGACGGCCTGGCTCCCCCTTGCCCTCATTCCCGCCGATGTGCAGGGGACGTCCGGGATGTCCCTCGCTCGACTCACCTCAGTGGGAACGGCCATCGGAATCGCGCTTCGAGCCATCGGCGAGGAGGTCTTCTTCCGTGGGATGCTCGGCGGAGTGCTCATGAGGCGGCTCGGCTTCGGTTGGGGCAACCTCCTCCAAGCCACCATCTTCCTCGTGCCGCACGTGCCCCTGCTGCTGATCGACGTACGGCTGTGGCCGCTTCTGCCCGCGCAGTTCGCCGCAGGGTGGATGATGGGATGGCTGCGCCACAAGACCGACACCTTCGTACCCGGTGCCGTGGTGCATGTCGTGGTGAATATCGTGGGCGGGCTCATCACCGCCTGATGGCACCTCAGGGCGGACACGGATCCACCGCTCCGTCCGACCACGCACTGAGACGCTCCGGCTCCCCAATCGCAGGAACGTCCTCGCCTCAGCCCTGAGCGCGGCGTTCGCGCAGGGCGGCGCCCTTGGCGCGGGCGACCTCGCCGAGGTCCGTCTGGAAGGCCCGCATGGCGGCGCCCAGGCGGGCGGCCTCCTGCCCCTGACCGGAGGCGAGGATGCGCACCGCCAGTAGACCGGCGTTGCGGGCCCCGCCGATGGAGACGGTGGCCACCGGGACCCCGGCGGGCATCTGCACGATGGACAGCAGGGAGTCCATGCCGTCGAGGTACTTCAGCGGCACCGGCACCCCGATCACCGGCAGCTCGGTGACGGCCGCCAGCATTCCGGGCAGGTGGGCCGCTCCCCCCGCACCGGCGATGATGACCCGCAGCCCCCGCTCAGCAGCGGCGCGCCCGTAGTCGATCATCTCGGCGGGCATGCGGTGGGCGGAGACGACGT
>ERZ772956.2843-NODE-2843-length-10718-cov-4.603958_pt1 | contig 10718 bp, 12 predicted proteins | sample MGYA00580683_ERZ772956 | MGnify/ENA primary metagenome ERZ772956 (study PRJEB29015, sample SAMEA2738077) | human oral metagenome | biome: human oral; feature: human-associated habitat; material: saliva | place: China | collected 2212 ...
AAGGTGGTGCCGGATGCGCCCAAGATGTGGTGGGCACGCGCCATATGAGGGTTTTAGCGCTTGGTGCGGCGGCCCATGAGCAGCGCGGTGGCGACGACGAAAATAACCGTCCACACGCTGAAGTTTACGATCCCGTACCAGAGCGGTTCGGTCATATTCCATTCGGCGCCGCTACCGCTAATAATGGTGAGCCCTTTGCTGAAGGGGTAGCGGGCGATTTCGGCGGCACCGTACAGCGGGGTGAACCGTGCGTAGGGCATGAGGTCTTTGGTGAGTGGTGCGAAGAGCGTGCCGAAGAACGAGAACACCACCAGGATGCCGTTGGCGATTCCCACTGCGCTTTCGCTGGGTACCAGAAACCCAATGGCCAGCCCGAAGAACCCGAAGACCATAGCGCATAGTATGGACAGCGCGGCGCAGGCGATCTGTTGTTTCAGCGGCATATCGATTTTGGTCATGCGCGCAACAATGTTCACCGCAGTAATTGGTACTGCCGCCATAATGAACGCCACGCAGCATTTGGAGAGCAGATATTTGCCGGTGTTCATGGGGGTGAGCCCCAGCTGCCTGCCCCACCCGGCCACGTTTTCGACCACGGTCAGGCCGCTGATTGACACGGTGCAGCTAATAGCGCCGTAGAGCGCGATGCCGATCATCACGTAAGCGGCGGCGTTACCGTCTGCGACTTTGATCTTCGCGTAGTCTTGCAGTGCTCCGAAGAGCAGGTAGAGCCCCACGGGCATAATGATCGTGTAGAACAGGGATGAGAAAGAGAGCACCGATCGGCGGATTTCGTAGAGTGTGTAGCGTAGCATTTTAGGCCTCCTGTGCGGCGCGATCGGTGAGCTGAACGAACGATTCGTCCAGTGAGGGTTTGACAATTTCAAGGTCGCGCACGGTGTACTTGGTGAGCAGCACTCGCGCGAATTCATCGGCGTTGGCCACGGTGGTGCGGTGCCGGTACGCCCCGTTTTCTTCGCTGGTTTCGACGCTCAGCATCGGGTATTCGCTGAAGGTGATGGGCTTATCGGCGAGGAAGCTCACGTGGCGTCCGCCGGTGAGGTCACGGATCTCTTCGGAAGTGCCGTCGGCAATGATCTTTCCGTTGTTCATGAGCACGATGCGCTGCGCGAAGTTCTGCGCCTCTTCCAGGTAGTGGGTGGCGAAGATAATGGTTTTGCCGGTTTCGGCGAGTTTGTCCATGCGTTCCCAGAAGGTGCGGCGGGCGGTAACATCCATGCCGGTGGTGGGCTCATCCAGAATGAGGATATTAGGGTCATGCATGGTGGCGATAGCAAACCGGATGCGTTGCTGCTGCCCGCCGGAGCATTTGCCAACTTTGCGATGCGCCAGCTCGGTCAGGTCTGCGCTGGCAAGCACCTTATCAATGTCGATGCGGGTGGGGTAGAGCGTGGCGAGCATTTCGAGGGTTTGCCGCACGGTCAGGTCTTTGAGGAGTCCACCGGTTTGCAGAACGGCCCCAATATCGCCGCGCTGCACCGCTTTTTTGGGGGAGATACCTTGTACGGTGAGGGTTCCTCGCTCCGGTTCGGTCAACCCCAGAATCATATCAATGAGAGTGGTTTTGCCCGCCCCGTTTGGGCCGAGCAGGGCTATGATTTCGCCCTTGCTGATGGTGAGGTCGAGATTATCGACGGCAGTAAGGGTGCCGCCTGGAACCCGGAAAACCTGGGTCAGATTCTCTGCCTGAATAACTGTTGTCGTGTTCATGCTTCTAGTACACCAGCTTTAGCCGGGTGCTATAAGTGCGTGCTGTCATGACATACCCATGACAGGTGTCATGGTTTTTGGATGCGCCGCCCCGGCGGTGTTCTATTTTGCGAGTTATTGTGTATTTTGCGGTTATTTAAGTCGCCCAATACAATATAAACCCCAAAATAGCGGGGGAGGGCGGGTGTGTATCCGGTGGGGAAGGAACCCGAACCTCACCCTTCAGCGCAGAGTAATCGCCCGCGCGGTAGAATGTTAATTGTCTGTGCCTGCGCCTGGTATCACTCGGGGTTGTGGGCGAATTATCGTCGTCATTATGAAGGATTTTCTGTGGCTCTGACTATCGGCATTGTCGGTCTTCCTAACGTGGGCAAGTCCACCCTGTTCAACGCGCTCACCCGCAACACGGTGTTGGCGGCTAACTACCCGTTCGCTACGATTGAGCCGAATATTGGTGTGGTGAACCTGCCGGATGCCCGCCTGAACCGGCTCGCCGAGATTTTCGGGTCTGAGCGTATTCTGCCAGCGACCGTCTCGTTCGTTGATATTGCGGGTATTGTGAAGGGCGCCTCTGAGGGTGAGGGGCTGGGGAATAAGTTCCTGGCGAATATTCGTGAGGCACACGCGATTGCCCAGGTGGTGCGTGCGTTTGATGATCCGGACGTGATTCACGTGGACGGCAAGGTTGATCCTGCCTCCGACATGGAGACCATTAATACCGAGCTGATTCTGGCGGATTTGCAGACTTTGGAGAACGCGATTCCGCGCCTTGAGAAGGCCGTGAAGATTAAGAAGGGCGATGCCGCTCAGCTGGAGACTTACAAGCAGGCGCAAAAGATTCTTGAGGATGGGAACACGATTTTCTCGCGTGCAGCTGCCGAGAAGCTTGAGATGGCACATTTGAAGGAGCTGAATCTGCTGACTGCTAAGCCTTTCATCTACGTGTTTAATGCGGATGATGGTGTGCTTGCTTCTGAGGAGAAGCAGGCCCAGCTGCGTGAGCTGGTGGCTCCGGCGGAGGCTGTTTTCTTGGACGCAAAACTTGAGGCTGACATGGTGGAGCTCTCCGAGGAGGAGGCCCGCGAGATGCTGGAAATGAGCGGTCAGGATGAATCGGGTCTGGATAAGCTGGCTCGCGTGGGCTTCTCAACCCTGGGTTTGCAGACCTATCTGACGGCTGGACCGAAAGAATCGCGCGCCTGGACGATTTACAAGGGCGACACCGCACCGCAGGCGGCGGGCGTGATCCACTCCGATTTCGAGCGCGGCTTCATCAAAGCTGAGGTTGTTTCCTTCGATGACCTGGATGCGGCAGGTTCCATGAACGAGGCCAAAGCCCGCGGCAAAGTTCGCATGGAAGGCAAAGACTACATCATGGCAGACGGTGATGTGGTCGAATTCCGTACAGGGCTTACGTCTGGCGGGAAGAAGTGAGCGAGGAGATCGCAGACGCTAGGGCGCGTGTGAACTTTGAGTAGGGGGTACCTTGATGAATCACACTTCACATGGTCCTGCGTGCGATCAAAGGCTTCTTGCGCAAGTTCGGGAGTCGTTCGGTCGGGTGGTCTATAGCCATAAGATCCATGAGAAGCAAGCAGACATCAGCTTCTCGAGGTATCAGTGGCAGCAGGGAATTTTGGTTGCTCTGTCTACAGTTAGCTCAGGAACATTCCTGACTCTCGTCTTCGGTCTGTTCGGCAACTCAACTTTGACCAGCCTCGTCACCTCCTTCTGTGCGCTTCTGGTCAGCTGGATGAGCCTTGGCGCGAAGACTTTCAAGTTCGATGAAACCTCGGCAGCCCATCGTGACGTAGCTTCGAATCTCTGGGATGTCCGGGAGTCATACATCTCTCTGATTGCCGACATGATGTCGGGTCAGATAGCAGACATAGACGCGCGGAAGCGCCGCGACGAACTGCAGAGCCTCGCGCGAGATGTATACTCCGCAGCCCCGCGCACCTCAGGCAAAGCCTTCGTACGCGCGCAGGACGGGCTGAAGAACAATGAGGAAATGACGTTTACGACTCGTGAAATTGACCTTTTCCTCCCCGAAGCGCTCCGTCTTGGTGAGGACGAGGGGCAGTCATGAAAAAGGCAGAGATCTTCGATGGGTTGCTGAGCGCTCTTAAGGTGGGCGACACAGCCTCTGTGATCGCCAGCCGACGTGATGAGATCGCCAAGGCACTCAACAGAGATTTCCGCAAGAAGGATGGCTGTAGCGACTACAATCTCATGGTTGGATCCTTTGGTCGGCACACGGCGATCAAGGGGGTCTCTGACCTCGACATGATCTACATCCTGCCGGAAGGTATTCGTGAAGACTACGTAGGAGACCGTGGACCTCGTCGCATGCTCGAACGAGTCCGCGACGATCTGAAGGATCGGTACCCGAACACAGACATCCGGGTCGATCAGTGCGTAGTTCGCGTGCAGTTCGCTGCCAATGCCTTCAAGTTCGATGTTCAACCAGCGTTCGAGAACGCGGACCACAGTTTCTCCTATCCTGATACGAAGTCCGAGAGCTGGAAGACCACTAAGCCCCGCGACGAGATTCAAGCTACCCGTAAGAGCGTCGCGCGCACCTCCGCCAACATGCGTCACCTCGCGCGTATGGCCCGCGCATGGAAGAACGCCAACGGGGTGGTCATGGGGGGCCTCCTCATCGACACGCTGGTCTACCGCTTCTTCGAGCAAACGCACGAGCTCGACGCAGCGGGTAGCGGCTCATTTGATCGGATGGCTCGCGACTTCTTCGAGTTCCTCAAGAACGAGCCGGAAAAGGACTACTACTTGGCCCTTGGCAGCCATCAGCGCGTCTACGTGAAGGCCAAGTTCCAACCCAAGGCGAAGAAGGCCTACAACCGCTGTGTTGAGGCCATGGAAGCCGAGGGCACGTCTATGGCAAATTCCATCTGGCGCGAAGTATTCGGTATATTCGTCCCGCGAGCGAAGAGCCCGAACGATGTGCGGTTGTTCAAGAACACTGAGGAGTTCGTCGAGGACCGCTACCCGGTTGACATCTCGGAAACTGTCTCGATCGATTGCAGAGTGACTCAGGACGGTTGGCGACCGATGAAACTGCGAGAGATGTTGCGCACTGGGACGCTGCTGAAGGCCGATAAGAAGTTGCGCTTCATGGTGGTCGAGTGCTCTGTTCCACAGCCATACAAAGTGAAGTGGAAGGTCCTTAACCGTGGTCCGGAGGCGGAGCGACGCAACAGCATCCGCGGTCAGATCGTCGACTCCACAGTATCCGGTGTGCGGGACGAGCGGTCGGACTTCCGAGGGGAGCACCTTGTGGAGTGCTACATCGTCAAAGATGGCATCGTCGTGGCACGGGATCGCATCGACGTTCCCATCAGCACTACGAGTACCCGTTCTTCCTCTTCGTAAGCCGTCTGTTAAGCCCTCTGGATGGGGTGTTCTGTGGGTAGTCTCATTAGACGTGACAACTTAGTTGAGTTTAGGTTTAACGTGTAGGTTGATATATCGAATAGAGAATTATCCCGAGAAAATATCGCATATATTTAGAGCGTTACAAAGAAAGAAAATACAGTAATGCGTGACGAGGAAAAAGTCTGTGAAGGTAATTTCAGTTATGAAGTTTCCGGTGGAAGCAAATATGTGAGTGATGATTCTTTATTGGAGGACCAGGCTGACGTCAATTCCGATGAAAGTAATCAAAAATTAAATATTCAATCACCTATTAATTTCACGCAATCTTTAGTGCCGGGTATTGATGTATATACCAGAACAAGAATGATCGAATCATTGATGAAAGCCAAAGCATCTGCAGAAAGTATAAGCAGACTTTATAGTGAAAATTTTAGGCAACAGATTTCCTCGATAACTTTTAATATCCCGACATTCACGGTTCCGTCGACTGATTTTCCAGTCATGAATAGTGTTATGTCTGAATCTATGACTGCTGCAATACGTAATCTTAGACAGGTTACTGAACAAATTTCGAAGCAGTTTGCTGAACAATTTTCGGCAATTTCTGAAATTATACGCAATTCTAGTTTTGATCGTGCTCTATCGCCTCCTAATATACGAGACTATGCAGAAGAGGTACGGAGCTATCAAGTGCTTGATTTCTTAGCACATGAGGGAATCCCCTTATTTCTCGTTCCACGTGGGAGAATAGCGATTCGCCTTCTGAATGCTAGAGATCGCTCATCTCGGCGACAGGTTCTTAGCAATTGTTATAATCAGATTATCGATGATTGTGCCGCAGTATTAGAAGAAATTGGTAATCAAGCCGACAGTAAAGAAATAGATTTTGCGCTAGATGCTCTTCATGCAATGAAGGCAGGATATCACCGGTCTGCTCAAGCTATGCTTACAGCTACGCTGGATACATTGATATACTGGTTCTATCCAGACAAAAATATTAGACGTAGTATTACAAATCGTACGAAAGATCAAGATGTACCCTCCGTCATAGACGAGATGGATATATGTACGGCAATGGTGTGGTTTCCAATTTGGAATGTGCATGCACCGTTTTGGAAACATAAAGGTGACCAAATACCATATGAATACTCACGACATGCAAGCGTCCATGGCGTTTCAGCTAAACAATTCAGTAAACGTAATTGTGTGCAGGCACTTATGCTAGTAACTAGCCTTCTTGGCTATGAGGATATAAAAACTGTAGGCGATTTAAATAGGTACTATAATATTTATAAATAGGTAGATTGTAGGTGCGATCTTATATACTCACACTCCAGGTACTATAGGTTCATGGGTAAAAGAATCTTACATATCGTGACGAATGTGGGGCAGTACGATAATGGTGGCTCGACGGGGCTGTGGCTTTCTGGGCTGACGACCGCTTGGGATAGGTTTGAACGGGAGGGGTTCGAGCAGGACATCGCTAGTCCACGCGGGGGAGACGTCCCCTTAGACCCTCGCTCACTGAAATTCCCATTCCGCAATGAGAGCGCAAAATCCTGGCTGAACAACCCGGAACGCATGATGCTCCTGAAAAACACCCCTCCTATCCGATCCATAGACCCGAACACTTACGATGCTATATGCCTAGCCGGTGGGCATGGTGCTATGTTCGACTTCACGCATAACTCCGAACTGCACAACCTCATCGCCAGCGTATACGAGCGGGGCGCGATCGTCGCATCCGTGGGGCACGGGTACTGCGGCATCCTCAATGTACGCCTGAGCGACGGAAGCTATCTGGTGAACGGCAAAATACTGACCGGACCCTCCTGGCGGGAAGAGAAACTCGCTTTAGTGTCTCAGAAGGTACCCTTCAATGCTGAAGAGCTAGCCAAAGAACGCGGGGCAGACTATATTCGCTGGAAGAGGCCTTACAGGGGCTCAGCGGCAGCGACTAATGGACTGGTTACGGGGCATAACAACTCCTCATCAGGTAATCTTGTTGCTTCTTCTGTATGTGATGAACTCGCTCGGCTTGGCCTTCTCAAGGGTAAAGGCTCGGAGCCTCTGTAACTAGTTTTAACGTGCTCGATCCCGGTATGGTTATCGCGAACCGTACCGGGATCGAGCCTTAGCTTATTTAGTGTTGCCCGGTGCCGGGAGCACCGGGCGCACAGGGGAGAGGACTAGTCCTCAACACCAACCATGACGTTGGATGCTTTGATAATAGCGGTAGCGGGCTTGCCAACCTGCAGCCCAAGCTCCTCAATAGCGGCGTTGGTAATCGAGGAAGAAACAATCAGACCGGGGGCGATCTCAATCTTCACGATGCCGTTGGTAGCGCCTTCGGTAATCTCAACAATGGTGCCAGCGAGCTGGTTGCGGGCAGAAAGCTTCATGCTCGGTTCCTTCCAGAGTAAACGAATATCCCCTACATGTTACATGTCTTAGTTTGTGCAAGCATCTTCTTATGCGGGTAGTAACTCTCAAGCCCCAGGGCTTACGCCAATTCCTGCGATGCGAAGCCGGGGTAATACCTAGATAGACCTAACTCAAGCATATATATTTCATAGATAAAATATTCAATATTTCTTATTGTGAATATTTTGGTGAAAGAATTATTTTAATTTTATAATACCTATCTATTCTTTATTATGTAATATATCCACTTATTTACACCCTGTTATAAAAAATATTTGCAAAATCTGGAAAATTCCTGACAATACACATGAGCTTATGCAACGGTTAAAACATCAGCTGATATTTATCAGGAGAAAGGATGCGAATTATGACTACCACGAAGGTACCTGTATATGTATCCCTGGCTGTTGCTGGCATTATGGCTTTGAGCGCCTGTGGTTCAAATAGCTCTAATAATGCTTCGAATTCTTCCCCATCGTCTTCATCATCAACAACAGCCTCCAAGACAGCTAGCGCCGGTGGATCCGGCACTATGAATAGTGGCGGTGGAACTTCCGCAAACTCCGGTTCAGGCGCTAACGGCGGCGCAGCAAATTCTGGTACTGAAGGCGGCACTGGAACGGACCAAAACTCCGGCACTGGCGCACAGAGTGGCAGTGTAACCGGCGCCGATACCAACGGCGGAGCACAAGCGAACCAGGGTGCTGAAGCCCAAGGCGGTGCCCAGCAGCAACAGGCCGATCCTGGAGGGGCGAATGCTGCGAATGATGAACACAATGTCACGAAAAACCCCAACGCATTGACCCCTGGCGAATACGTAATCCACCGCGAAGCTTCCTGGGACTACGTTGATACCACGGGTTCTCGGTATCATGTCGACGGCGACGGTGGCTGGACGAGCGTTGGGGAAGACGGTACCAGTACCGTTGCAGCGGATGGTTCTTGGACTAAGAACTATGCCGACGGGCACACGGTAGCCCGGGTAGAGGCTGACGGAACCTACCGGGTTACCTATGACGGTCAGCTTTCCCCCGAGATACCCAGTAACGCTGTCCCGGTGTCTCCTGGAAAACTCCCCGACCCGAAGGCGGTCCCGGCAGTAAATCCGGTACAGCCCACTAAGCCGGGCATGTAATAACCAGCAGAGACACTTTCGCAAAGTGCTTTGCGCGAAACGGGTGCGCATCCTCAATACCTGAGGATGCGCACCCTATTGTGTGCACAGCGTACACACCTGCTGAAATTTGGGGACTAACGTCGTCGGGGTTACGGGTTGGGGTGAACGTCAAAAAATTCTATACCGGTGGAAGCCACCGTCTTGGAAATATGTGAGACAGTATAAATTTATGATTTTTCAAAATATTAATAATCGTTAGTTGATTCGTTCATGAATAAAATTTAGTTTAGTTATATAAGGTAATTCAATTTCTTTAATGTGTAATACACAGGTGTAACTATATTTCGTGGTAAAAATATTGGCAAAATCTGGAAAATTCCTGACAATACATGTGAGCTATGCGACGGTTAAAATACCAGCTGATATTTTTCAGGAGAAAGGATGCGAATCATGACTACCAAGAAGGCTACCGCATGCGTATCTCTGGCTGTTGCTGGCATCTTGGCTTTGAGTGCATGCGGCTCAAATAGTGCGAATGATTCTTCAAGTTCGTCCTCGGCTTCTTCTTCATCAAGTTCATCTCGTGCTTCTAGTTCCACAGGAAGCTCCAGTGCTGTGAATAACAGCGGTGGAACATCTGGAAATTCCGGTTCAGGCGCTAACGGTGGCGCAGGTGCGGAACAGAATTCCGGTAATGGCGCAGTGCAGGGTGACGGCGGTACCGGCGCTAATGGAGGCGGTGCTCAGGCAGGTCAGGGTGCTGGAGCTAACGGCGGTGTCGCTGGCGGCGGAACCCAACAACAGGGCGCCCCCGGAAAGACAGCGAACCAAAATCCCGGTTCTGAAGGGTATGTGCAGGTTGCTGAAGACGGATCCTGGACTGCAACCGAACCCGACGGTGAGATCGTGAGGGTGTATCCCGATGGGTCATGGGACCGGAGCAATCCAGCCACCGGAAACACCGATTGGGTGGGTGCCGATGGATCCTGGATTACAAATGAAAATGGTCTGCCCAATGGCTCCAATAAGAATTCACAGGTGCAACCTAACGGTACCTACGAGGTCAGGATGAACGGTGAAACGTCTCGTGAGACCCCAAGTGGAACGCCTGAAACCCCCGTGATGCCCAATGGTTCGAATGCGGTAACTCCTAAGGGAGCAGTTCAGCCGGCAAAGCGCTGATATCCTTTTGAAAGAAACGGTTAGGCGCGCATCCTCAACCATCGCAGGATGCGCGCCTCTCTGCGTCTATGAGGTGAAGGCTATCAAGAGCTACCCTCAGGAGTATCGGGACCTGCGGGAAATACTGTCCGGTATAGTTCGCGCTTACCTGAAATCTTGAACCTGCCACCGTGCTACGGGTAGCGTGGAGTACAGGTATACGATAAACACCCACCTCAGGAGGCTTTATGCGCGAACAACACACTATGCCGAAAGATATTGCGGCGGCCCTAAAAAACGCGGGGTTACGCACCGACTATAAGGCTCGACCAGCGTATCAGCGCAACGACTATATTGGTTGGATCAACCGCGCCAAGACACCGGCGATGCGTATCGAGCGCCTCGAACAAATGCTCACCGAGCTGGCGCAGGGCGGTATCTATATGGGCAAGGAGCATAAGGCCTCACGTAAATAGGTTCAATTGCACCGCCACGAGCAGTCATGCTGAAAACGCACCCTGATCTGTATTCTGCACTCTGCCAGGATATGGAACGCGATTTATCCTGTGTTAGGCAGTTTTGCTGAGCGTACCAGGAGCCTTGAACATGCGATTTGACAATATGAACTTTTCTGATGGTCACTATGTGCAGATACCCATTAGCTGGGACGCACAGGAATTTACCCACCGCTTTTTATCTGCAACCCCTCCGTGGGTTCGTGCGATAATGCGGGTTCGTAACCGTGTTGTACAGAAAATAGGGTTTACAGTACAGCCCTCATCGAAATCCAAGCAATTGGAAGTTACGGTTGGTTCATCAGCGGGTCCTTTTACCTTTACTGAGGTCACTGATGAGCATGTCATTGGTGGCCATAAGGATAAGCATATAG
>ERZ772956.2849-NODE-2849-length-10708-cov-4.628086_pt1 | contig 10708 bp, 10 predicted proteins | sample MGYA00580683_ERZ772956 | MGnify/ENA primary metagenome ERZ772956 (study PRJEB29015, sample SAMEA2738077) | human oral metagenome | biome: human oral; feature: human-associated habitat; material: saliva | place: China | collected 2212 ...
ATGCATGACTCAACAGAGTTGCCCAGCTGGGGCATCACCACGATGGTGGCCATGTGTTTCCTCCTAGACGATGCGCAATTGCGTGCGCTCGCTCAGTTCCTTTTGTGGTTCTTCAGTAAGGGCGTCGTCGGTGATGATTCCGCTGACGTCCTCGACTCCCATGAAGCTGACGAAGCCGGCTCTGCCGTATTTGGACGAGTCGCTCAGCAGCCAGGTTTCCTCGGTGCGTTTGCTCATGAGTGCACCGATGTGGCCGCCCTCGACGAGCTGGGTCGTCAAACCCCGTTCAACGGAGAAACCATCGGTGCCAAGGAAGACGAGGCGTGCGTTGAAATCCGTGATGGACTTTTCTGCGACCGGCCCAACGAGGGATTCGGTTTCAGGGTGGAAGCGCCCGCCCGTAAGGGTCACAGTGATGTGAGGGTTCGGGCGAGCGTTTTGAAAGACGAGGAGAGAGTTCGTCACGACCTGGATCCCACGTTTGCCGGTGAGGTACTTGACCACGAGGGAGCAGGTCGTCCCCGCTTCGATCATGATGCGGTCGTCGTCACGGATCATGGCGGCGGCGGCGCGCGCAATCCGTTCTTTCTCCTTGATGCGGTCGTTCTGGCGCAGGTGGATATTACGGTAGGCGGTCGGCCTGGCTCCTCCGTGCGTGCGAACGAGGTAGCCCTCGTCTTCGAGTTCTTTCAAGGTGGTGCGGATGGTGACGAGAGAGACGCCAAGATCCTCGGCGAGGGCGCTGACGCTGACCTCGCCGTTCATGGCGAGGCGATCGAGGATGTAGCTCGTTCGCTCTGGACGCCCCACACCCATCACCTCTTCGTGAACCTTCGAGAAACTATCGCTTTGCTTCCGCTACAGCGATTTTAGCTAAGAAATCGAAAGTGCACAAGCGCACATTCACCCTCAAATCCACCTGCGCGAAGTAAATGATGAAGAACCCGCACCACATCATTCTTTCGGCTCTATTGCAGGGTTTTCTCAGGAACAAGAGCACCCCTCCGGAGGTGAAACCTATCCGAAGGGGGTGATCCTGAAAAAGAAAAGTAAGCGAAAGTCTCTTCTTCCCCATAATGAGTGAGAAGCAGGCCGACAGAGCTCACTGTCCAGGCATACGAACTCCCACAGTGAGCAGCAGATTGCCGTAGAGACGCTGCTCACCGGTCGCGACAATAATGCCGACGTCCTCACTGCGGGCGGCATCATAGAAATCAAAACGGGACAGTTCAGCGAACTCGGTGTCGGGCAGCTGGGCCTTGAACTCCTCATGGATCGGGATCTCAACCTGGGGAGCATCGGGAGCCGGAACCATGATCTCGGCCTTCTCGATCGGGCACACCTGTTTCAGAACTTCGAGGATCTGGACGACATCGAGCATGCCGGGGGCGAAGTTTAAAGAAACGAGTTCACAGCGCGGGGAGACCCCGGTCGTATGCGGGTAGTTCGCATCTGCGAGTAGGATCTTCGAACCGTGTCCGGCTGCGGCGAGTGCGCGCAGCAGCTGGGGATGGGTCATTGCGCCGTAGATCATGGCAGGCCTTTCTTCTGGGGGATTTCTTCTACAATGACGGGTCTTAGAGAGTTGAACTCGCCCGGATCACGAGTTCTGGGTCAATGGTGACATCCTCGGCCTTGCCGCCCTCCATGAGTGAACGCACAAGGCGTACCCCGGTACGCCCCAAGCGGTCGAAGGGCTGACGGATCGTCGTCAGGGGCGGCGTATAGCAGTCGGCCCCGTCAACATCATCGAAACCGACGACGCGCACATCCTCGGGGACTTTGGCACCGCGCTCATGAATGAGGCGCATCGCTCCCAAAGCGAGTTGATCGTTCGCACATTGAAGCGCTTGAGGCAGATGCGAAAGGGAGCGCATCGCGTCATAGCCATCGTGAGCGTTCCACGAGAAGGACTCGATTACCTGGCCCTCCACGCCCGCCTCTTCGCAGGCCTGCGTAAAGCCCTGGCGCCGCATCACCGCATCCGACCAGTTCCGAGGTCCGGCGATATGCACGATATCGGACACCCCCTGACGCAAGAGATGCTCAGCTGCTAGCCTCGAGCCTCGAACATTGTCAATGGACGCCGTCGAAATCCCCTCGAGATTCTTCTCCGAGGACAAGAGCAGGCAGGTGGGAATCCTCTTGCCGATCTCAATCGCAAGCTCAACACTCGGATCCTGGCCGGCCAGAATCACGACCCCGTCCACGTCAAAGGGGGCGACCTGCGTGTGCAGCGCACCATCGGGACGGTATGCGTTCGACAAGGAGACATGATACCCGGCTTCAGAACCTGCATTGAGGACGGAGAGCAGGACCCTGCCGTGTCCGTGGAACATCGGCGCGGCAAGGAGAACGTGCAAGACCCCCGTCTTCTTCGATGCGAGTGCCCGGGCCGCATAATTTGGCCGATATCCCATCTCATCGAGGAGAGCGGAGATCCTCGCCCTCGTCGCATCCGCGACTTCCGGGTCTCCTCGAACAACGCGCGAAACTGTGTTCGTGGAGACTCCGGCGTTGGCCGCAACGTCAGCGAGAGAGACCTTCTTAGGGCTTGGAGGGCGCGTGGACATGGGTCTTCGCTGTTTTCGCAATGAATGCGCTGCGCTGGGCGGGATCGAGATGCCCGAGGGTTTCAAGCTGGGCGATGAGTGAACCAAGGGTGGAGGCCTCGATCGGGCCACGGATCACGGTCACGCCGGAAATACTCGCGGTCAGATCACACAAGAGACGGTTGCGGGCCCCTCCGCCAACGAGATTGAGCTGTTCAGGGCGAGTGCCCGTCACCTCGGAAAGCTCATCAATTGCTCTGGCGTAGCGTCGGGCGAAGGATTCGATAATGAGGCGCACATATTCAGGCATTGAGGAAGGATGAGGGGCTCCTTGCTCGTCAAGCGCAGAATCGATCTTCTCTCGCATCTCCCCCGGTTCGGCGAAACGTGGATCATCAGGGTCGAAGAATGCCGTGCAAGGCGCGCATTCTCGAGCCTGGGCGACAAGTTCATCCGTGTCGGTGGGAGTGCCTTCGCGCTCCCACTGACGCTGAATCTCCTGGAGGATCCACATGCCGGTGATATTGAACAGAGGACGCACTCCCCCGTCCGTGCGAGACTCGTTCGTCACGCCGAGCTCATAAGCAGCATCGCTGACGAGCGCATGATCCTCGAGTGCACCAAGAACGGACCAGGATCCGCACGAGAGGAAGTAGGCGCGAACGCCCTCGTCAATGGGCAGGCCGTGGACGGCGCAGGCCGAGTCATGGGCTCCACCGCGGACGACGCTGAGCCCCTCAAGACCCGGGACGGTGCAGGGCCCGACAATGCTCAAATCATCGTTGAGCTCGCCGAACCAAGAGCGCGGGATCCCCAATCGCGCGAACATGTCATCGTTGAAGCGCGAGGCTCCGGGAACGCACAGGCCCGAGGTCGAAGCGATCGAACGCGACCATCCCTTCACGCCGGTGAGTTTCCAGGCGAAGTAGTCAGGCAGGAATAGAACACTTTCCGTCCGCTCGGCCAGTTCAGGATCTTCGATGGTGAAGGCGAAAAGCTGATTCGCAGTGTTAATCGTCGCAGGCTGGTTCCCCGACATCTCGAAGAAAGAACGGTCATCAATGCGGGAACGGAACGCCTTGAGGGTGCGGGTGGTGCGCTCATCACGATAGGCGCGGGCAGCACCGCATCTTTCCCCCTTCGCATCAAGGGGCACGAAGTCCACGCCCCAGGTGTCAACGGAAACGCAGACTGCGTCGGGGAAGCGAGCGACCGCCTTCTTCAATCCCTCGAGCGTCTGCTCCCACATCGTGTCGACATCCCAGATCAAGGAGCCAGAATCATCACGAGTCGCCTGGTGCTTGAAACGGTGAATCTCCTCCACCTCAAGGCGTCCGTCAAGGATCGTACCCGCGATCACGCGGCCCGAAGCCGAGCCGAGATCGACTGCGAGTGCAGTGGTCATGTGTCTCTTGCCTTTCGATGTCGAGATGGGGCGTTTCTTCTCACCCGGGAGCGTGAAACACTGGGCTCCAGGCTTCAGTATCCGAGCTAGGCGCTGCACCTCAGGTAGATGCTCTGTCCGACTGGGCGCTACGCCCATGTGAGGCGCTTCTTTGCGCCGGGGGTGATTCGTCTTCGAATCGATCCGAGGGTGGGTGGGCCCCTCGGCGGGGCCCACCCACCAATCATGAATCAGCGGTAGAGCGGACCGAACTCCGCGCAGGCACGGTAGTCGGCACCCTCCGGATCGGCAGTGCCGAACAGAGACCAGGCGCGCGGACGGAAGACCTGATCCTCAGGGACATTGTGCATATTGACCGGGATGCGCAGCATCGAGGCAAGGGTGATGAGCCTCGAACCGATGTGTCCGTAGGAGATCGCACCATGGTTCGCGCTCCAGTTGTTCATCACGTCGTAGACGCTCTTGAAAGCGCCCTCACCTGTGAGGTTCGGAACGAACCAGGTCGTGGGCCACTCGATGTTCGTCCGTTCTTCGATCGTGGTCGCAACCTCATCGGGCAGCTCAACCGTCCACCCTTCGGCGATCTGGAGGTAGGGCTTTCCGTTCACGAGGTTGATGCGCACCATAGTGACGGGCATTTCACCGGATGTGCGGAAGTGGGTCGAGAAACCGCCACCGCGGAAGTAGCCAGTCGAAGCCGGATGGAAGGTTGTGGCCTCGAGAGTCGCCTTCTGGTCATCTTCGGTGATCTCCCACCAGGGTTTGATGACGTTCTTGCCATCACGGGTCGCCTTGCCAGCCCCATCCAGGGTCGTCGAGCCCGAGTTGCGCAGGTCGAGGAAGCCGACCGCAGCGCGGCCTTCGGGCTTCCAGCCGGTGACGCGCTCAACGGCTTCCGGGCTCCAGTAGGTGCGAACATCGGAGAAGATCTGAGGCGTATTGGTCAGCAGGTAGTTAAAGAGCATCGACACACCGTTGAGCGAGTCGTTCTCGGTGGCGAGGACATTGGGCTGACGCGGCCCGTTCCAATCGAAGTTGGTGTTGAGCAAAGTCTCCATGACATCGCCATTGGGGAAGTGATCGGTCCACTGGCGCTGCCCCTGGAAGCCCGCGGCGATTGCGCCGTGGCCACCGGCCTCTTCTTCGAAACCGAGTTCGGCGAGGCGAGGGTTGCCCTGCATGAGATCACGGCCAATGAGCGTCATCTTCGTGACGAACTTCCACCAGTCCTCGAACTGCTCAGGCTTCTGCCATTCTTCGGGGTTCCAGTCCTTGCCGAGGGCGAGGTTCTCACGAATCCACGCGTATGCCTTCTCGTACTCCTCCGGATCGTAGATACCCTCTTCGATGCGGCGAGTGAACTCGGACATGTCAATGTACTCATTGCGCATGCCGAGGTAGGGGCCGAAGAACGAGGGATCAACCATGGAGCCCGCAATACCCATGGCGACACCGCCCATGGACAAGTAGGACTTGCCCTTCATCTGAGCAACGGCGAGGCCTGCGGTTGCATAGTCAAGGAGACGAGCGCGAACGTCCTCGGGAATGGAATTGTCGTCGCCGTCTTGCACATCCTTGCCGTAGATACCAAAAGCGGGGATGCCCATTTGCGCGTATCCGGCCAAAGCTGCGGCAAGGTAGACGGCACCGGGACGCTCCGTACCGTTAAAGCCCCAGATGGCGTGCGGCATTGCGGGATCCATGTCGGTGGTTTCGGTGCCGTAGCACCAACAGGGAGTGACGGTGATGGTCAGACCGACATCGTTCTTGCGGAACTTGTCAGCGCAGGCTTGGGCTTCATGGACGCGGCCGATCGTAGTGTCGGCGATGACACATTCAACCGGGGTGCCGTCGGTGTAGCGCAGGTTAGCAGTGTAGAGCTCGGCGACGGCCTTCGCCATATTCATGGTCTGCTCTTCGAGCGCCTCGCGCACGCCCTGACGACGTCCGTCAATTGCGGGGCGGATTCCGATACGGGGGTGATCAGTCATTGTCTGTGTTTCCTTAATCGATTGTTCCTTAGACAGCGGGGTTGCCACACCCCTCGGATTCCAGATGCGAGTGGCAGGGGCGGGCCTGTGAAAAGGCCCGCCCCTTCACGCTCACTCGTAGAGGTTCGGCTTGATCTCGTCCGAATCGATGTTGGACTTGTCGTACCAGTAGAAGCCGGAGTCGATGGTCTTCGGCAGAGCGATTCCGTTGATCGCCTGGATGGCGGCGGTCACAGTCTTGTAGCCCATGAGCTTGGGGGCCTGGGTCACGGCGCCGGCCTGAGAGCCGTCCTTAATCGCGTTGATCTGGGTCTTACCGGAGTCGAAGCCAACGACGACGAGCTTCTTGCCAGATTCAGTGGCACCCTGGATCGCGCCGGAGGCTGCGGCCTCGTTCGAGCCGTACAAGCCGACGATATCGGAGTTCGCCTGGATGATGGCCTTCGAAGTGTCGGCAGCCTTACCGACTTCGCCTGCGATCTGCTCATCAAGGAGCTTGAGGTCGGCGGGGGCGTTCTTCTCGAAGTAGTTCTTGAAGCCCTCGCAGCGCTGCTTGCCGGTGGTGGAGGTCGCATCGTGGCAGACGAGGCCAACGGTGCCCTTTTGTCCATCGAGGAGCTCAATCATGTGCTTCGCGGCCTCTTCAGCGGCTGCGTAGTTGTCGGTCGAAACCGTGGTGAGCGGAAGGTCGGAGTCGACACCGGAGTCGAACGCAACGAGAGGAATCCCGGCAGATTCAATCTGGGTGAGGAGAGGGCCCGCAGCGCCCGAATCGAGGGCCGCGAGGCCAATGGCTGCAGGCTTCGTGTCGAGGGCAGCCTGGAGCTGGTCGAGCTGCTGGGTCACCTTCGTCTCATCGTCGGGGCCGACGAACTGGATCTTGTAGTTGAACTCGGTACCGGCCTGTTCTGCACCTTCCTTCACTGCCTGCCAGAAGCGGTGCTGGAAGCCCTTGGAGACGAGGTAGATGGTCTTGGAGCCATCGCCCTTGGGCACCTCAGTCGATTCCGTGACGGTCTCAGAAGCACCGCTCTTGTCTGCGGCGGCGGTGTCGCTAGCGGCCGAGTCGGTGGAGGTCGAGCAGGCGGCGAGGCCGAAGGCCATGGAACCGGCGGCGGCGACGGCGACGATACGTCCGATGGGGCGCATGTGTATTCCTTTCATGGGGGCGGTCAGACCTTTGTCTGCCCTGTGTTGTGTGGACGGCGATGTCCGTTGTTGTGTGGACGACGATGTCCCTTGGGAAAGATCTCGAGGATCAGGCGGCGTTTTCGCGGGCTCGACGGATGTTGTCGATGAAGACTGCGAGGAGAACGACGACACCGGTGACAACCAGCTGCCATTCGGAGGCGACGCCCATCATCGTCAGGCCCTTCTTCAGGGTCTCCATGATGAGCGCACCGAGGAGGGCACCGGGGATTGAGGCGCGACCGCCGGAGAGCGAGGTGCCGCCGATGACGGTTGCTGCGATGACGTTGAGTTCGAAGCCAACGCCTTCAGCGGGCTGGACGAATCCGAAGCGCGCGGAGTAGAGGATCGCGCCGATCGCCATGAAGACACCGGCGACAACGTAGATGATGACCTTCCACAGGCGCACGTTCACGCCCGAAAGACGCGTCGCCTCTTCATTGGAGCCGATTGCGAGAGCGTAGCGGCCCAAGAGCGTCTTGGACAGGAGGAAGGCGGCGAGGATGGTGAGCAGGACGAAGATGAGGGCGGCATTCGTCAATGTGGCGCCCCCGACGGTCGGGAAAAGGCTGCCGGTCGACAGGGCGATGTAATCCTTATTCGCGATCGAGATCGTGGACTTGTCGGAGATGATGAGCGCGAGGCCGCGGGCCACCATCATCATCGCGAGTGTGGCGATGAAGGGAGGCAGGCCGAGGATCGAGATGTTCACACCGTTGATGAAGCCGACGAAAGCGCCGAAGAGGAGAACGAGGATCAGGCCGACTCCCAGGGGGAGGTTCATCCAATCGGCTGACAAGAAGACGCCCGCCATGACTGCGACGAGAGTCATGCCGGTGCCAACGGACAGATCAATACCAGCAGTTGCGATGACGAAGGTCGCACCCAGCGCCATGACACCGATGTATGCGGCCTGCAAGAGGATGTCGGTGAAGATCTTCGCCTGAGCGAAGTTCGGGGCTGCGAACATGAAGTACGCATAGATGATCACCAATGCAATGAAGACCATCACGAGCTGCATGTTGGACTTGATGAAGGCGGCCACCGGGTTGGTGGGCTGCTGCGCCTTGACGGTAGCGGTGGTCACGCGACTACTCCATTCGCTTCTTCCTGACCGACGGTGGCCAGTTCCATGATGTTTTCCTGGGTGGCGACCTCATTGTCGAGGGTGCCAATGATGCGCCCGTGGGCCATGACTGCAACTCGATTCGCGAGGCGCAGAACCTCTGGCAATTCGGATGAAATCACGATGATCGCTTTGCCTTGCCTGGCGAGTTCCTCAAGGAGGGTGTAGATCTCATCCTTAGCGCCGACATCGATGCCTCGAGTCGGTTCATCGAAGATCAAAATGTCCGAGTCGCGCACGAGCCACTTCGCGATGACGACTTTCTGCTGGTTGCCGCCAGAGAGGGAGCGGAGTTCGGCTTCGACGCTCGGGGTGCGGGTGCGCAGCTTTTCGACGTAGTCTCGAGCGACCTTGGTGATCTTCCTGCCGTTGATGATGCCGCCCGTTGTAAAGCGGTCCATCGCGGCGAGCGCGGTGTTGAAGGCGATCGATTTGTCGAGGAGGAGGCCGTATTGCTTGCGGTCTTCGGAGAGATAGCCAATGCCGTACTTCACACCGTCTGCGGCGTTGCGGATCGAGACTTTCTTACCGTTGATGGTGATCTCGCCTTCGGTATGAGGATCGGCTCCCGACAAAGCACGGGCGACCTCGGTGCGGCCTGCGCCGACGAGGCCGGCAAAGCCGAAGATCTCGCCCTTCTTCACTTCGAAGGAGACGTCGTGGACGGCTTTTTTCGTGGAAAGGTGCTCGACTTTGAGGACTGCTTCATCGGAGAGGGGGCGGGTTGTGGGACGAGCGTCGGCGGGGACCTTGCGCCCGACCATGAGGCGAATGACCTCGGACAAGGGGGTCGTTTCGGTTTCGACAGTTCCCACGTATTGGCCGTCGCGGAGCACGGAAATGCGGTTGGTGAGTTCCTTAAGCTCGGGCATGCGGTGGGTGATGAAGATGAGGCCGGTTTCGGGGGTGATGAAGTTACGAACGAGTTCGAAGAGGGACTCCGTCTCGGTGGTCGTGAGCGGCGCAGTAGGCTCGTCCATGACGAGGATCTTCGTTTCCTCGTAGGAGAGGGCTCGGGCGATCTCAAGCATCTGCAGGCGAGCAACGGTGAGGTCACGGCACACGTCGTTCGGGTTGAGATCCATGTTCAGGCGCTCGAAAAGGGCCTTGGCATCCCTTACCATCTTACGGTCGTTGATATAGCCACCCTGGTGGGAGCCTGCGCGACCGATATAAAGGTTCTGAGCGACCGTGAGGTCGGGAATGATATTGAGCTCCTGATGGATAATGCTCAGCCCGAGGTCACGCGCGTGGTTCGGCCCCTTGAGATTCACCTTCTCACCCTGCAGCCAGATCTCACCTCCCGGATCTGCCTTGTGAATACCGGTGAGTACCTTCATGAGCGTCGATTTACCGGCGCCATTCTCACCGCAGAGTCCCAGGATCTCGCCGGCACGAAGGTCGAGGTCCACATCGGACAACGCCTTCACACCGGGGAAGGTCTTGGAGATCCCCTTCAACTCAAGCAAGTTCGTCACTTTTCACCCCTCGGGTACCGGCCACCACAATGTGCCCGGAGTTTTTGTAAGCCACGACTCGTTAACGCTAACGAAACGGGTTACGACAATCACCTTCATTGGCGTAAAGCAAGCGTACGACACTTGGAAGCATCAACAAAATCGAGTACAGCAACTCGTTACCCAATCGTTACCGCTAACGATTTGTGGTAGAGCACACGGCGTCGCAGGCTCAGACACACCCACAAGTCGGACACAGGCCACGCATAACAGGCACATTTCCGACCTCGACCTGGGGTTTCTTCTCCACTCCGGGCTATCAGGTTCGACTTGTGGACCGATAGCACAGGAAAAAGGAGTGTAAGCACCGCCTCAGGGCACTCCGAAGCCGCTTATGCGCCTACTCCACCCCTTCCCCTCCTGAACTGGAGGCACGAAGTGGCTCACCCCCTACCTCCTCGACCACTCCGACCCCGCCCCGAGCGGGGATTGAGGCTTGGGGGCTGTCGTGATGGAGCTTGCCGTCCCAGCCCCTACCCTCCAGGGACTGGGAGGAACCCCCACCAGCGTCTGCAGAATGGTCCCCACCCCCCAACCTCCGGGGACTGGGCTGCATGCTCACAGTCAAGGCTGGTAACGGCGACTCACCCCCACCCTCCGGGGACTGGGGCTCGCGTGAGTTCATCACAGTCCTCGGGTCTCAACTTCCCTCCAGCGCCCACGGGAAGGAGGCATTCATGGTGTCCTGGACGCTCATCCCAGCGACTTCTTCTCCGCCCTCAGGGGGAGAAAGCAGGCTCCGATGCTTCGGAACGCGACGGGAACACTTCTCCCCCTCAGGGAGAGAAGTCTTCTTAGGGGTAGGAGTCCTCTTTGCGAGCCCCTCCTGCCAAAGTCTGAGCCACCCCAATCAGTGCGCCGCGACCGAAAATGCCACGCACCTCTGCAGTCTGCATCCCAATAGACTCCGACGCAGCAACGAGGAAACA
>ERZ772956.2853-NODE-2853-length-10699-cov-2.851560_pt1 | contig 10699 bp, 11 predicted proteins | sample MGYA00580683_ERZ772956 | MGnify/ENA primary metagenome ERZ772956 (study PRJEB29015, sample SAMEA2738077) | human oral metagenome | biome: human oral; feature: human-associated habitat; material: saliva | place: China | collected 2212 ...
AGGTGTTTCAAACGGACGGTACCATCTCGATTCCAAAAGAAGTGATTCTTTTAGCTCTTTCTTATGCTATTTACGCAAGCTCACGGCGGGGGCTAATATCAGCTGACAAAAGCCAATTTCTTCCTGCAGACTTCGCGGTTGATAGCCGCTCACTTCGCCGCGCCGCCACAACAGCCAGCACACGCGAAAACGCCCTTACTCACATTTTACTACATAAAATTAAATAACGCTATATCTAGCGTAAGCACACTAGATATAGCGTTATCTCGAGCCAATCCAAACTAAATCATTTTACTTCCAAACCGCCCAAAATGCACTCGCCGCGCAGATAGATTGTCTTTTTAGCGGAAGATTTGGATACGGTTTTATCCTCGCTGCCGCCCAAAATGCCGCGAACTTCGTTTTTAACGATCACGTCGTCAGGCATATTGATGTTGACGCCGCCGCAAAACGTAAAGACGTCGATGACCGTGCCGTCCTTAATTTTCGCTTGACGCAAATCCAACTCCACGCCGCCAAATATCGCCGTTACCGAACCGCCAGTATAATCGCCTTTCACGCGCGACTCTTCGCCGTAAAAAATTGCAATTTTTTCATTACCGCTACCATCGGTAGCCGATTTTTTAGACCGCTTGTGGCCGCCTGAGCCGACACTTACCATCAAGCCGATAGCAATCAAAATCACCGGCCAAAATATTTTCCAAGCGCTAATATTAATTACACTGTAAGCACCCAAGCCAATTGACACACCGATAGTCATCAACAGTAATCCCCACACTCGCAGCGAGGCCCTGCGAGAACTGAATATCGTCATCAGACCAGCCAAAACCAGACCGGCCGCCCAAACTGTTCCCCAAAACACTTGCCAACTATCAAACTTAATAATCTCGAGGTTCTTTAGTAACAGAACCCCGCCGAGCGCCGCAATGGTGATGCCAAAGAATGCTCTAACAAGAAAATTTTTCTTCATAACACCATTATGACATATCAATCGCAGCTAGTAAATTATCGCTTCCGGCGCTTTTTCACGAGGACAATCACCCGCCAAACCGCCGCAATAGCTACGGCAATCACTCCAATAATAATCGCCCAAGCAGCAGGTGTCGGCCAGAAAAATAACTCTATTGGCTCAACCTTTTTCGTCGTTAAATCAGCTGAATTTTTACTAACACCCCATTCACCGGCCTTTTTGTTGTAAGCAATTGAAAGCTCAGCGCGGTACTTGCCGCCCCAGAACGGCTGTAAATTACTCTCGTAGCGGAACTGGCGGACTTGCTCGGCAATTGCCGCATACTCGCCGCCGTTTTGATAAACAACGTTGCCCAACATATCTTTAACTACTAGCTTGACATCAACATCAGCCGAAACGTTGCCAGAATTTTTGATAGCAATGTTATATAACTGCTTGCCGTTATTATCGACGGCGAATTTGTCAATCGTCACGTCGCGGTGAATATTACCAGGAATAGTAACCGCCATACGCACCGCTTGGCGCGTTTGCAGCTGGATGCCGCCTTTCTTAGCAGCGGCTGGATCGGCTTTGCGCTGGATTACCAAACAAGCATTATGCTCGCCAACGTCAGCCTTATCAGGCGCGGTAACTGTGAAATCAACGTTCGTCGATGCACCAGGCGCCAAAGCCACCTCGCTTTTCGCTAGTTTTACCCAATTGCCAGCATCTTTCTTTTCCTCGACTTGCTGCTTGCATGTCATATCGCCAGTCGCCGTAACCGTACCATCGACGGCATACACTTCGATGTTTGCTTGTTCGGTCAACCCGTTAGTAATCGTCAATTGATCAGATTTACTAGCGCCGCGATTCAATTGATAAATAAAAATCGACTGCGTCCGCGGGTTGTTCGGATCGGGATTCGCCGGACGACTACCAATTCCTGCCGCCAAAGCCGACGACGGCAATAAAACACCTACCGCAACCGCCATTATCGCTAGCCTGCGCCGGCATGAAACTACACCCCGTATTTTCCTCATCAAAATCATAACGTTTATTATAGCAATCCAAGACGCTCATGGCTATACCAACACCCGCTGATGCTTCCAAAAACTAAATAGTCCACGTAAATGAAAATTAGACGCCCGAAAGAGCGCCCAATTTTCATTGATATAACTGCGCCAGATCTTAGATAGCGGCCACAGTTTGAGTCATCGGCAAAGTATAGGTACCTGCTGCTTGGCCAGCTGGAATAGCTTGGCTCAAGCCGACACCCGTCACATAACCGCGCCAAACATCATCAGAACCAGCCGCCGCGCTAATCAACGTTACTGGAGAAGTACCAGAAAATGCTGCTTGCGAACCCAGCGTGATACCCGTGGAAGCACCAATCATCGACGTCAGCGTTCCAGCAGCCGGATTAACCGTCAACTGGCCAGTTGTAGCATTACCATTATACTGATACGTATTGCTGCCGCTCGTCCACTTTCCTGTACCAGGAGTTGTCGCATTCAGTGTCAGCGTCCAGCCATTATTAGCGCCGCCAGGGTTATCGACAGCGATGCGCTTATCATTAGCACCAAATGTACCAGTCGTCGTCTGGGCAGAAGTCGACGCCGTAGTCGCATTCATGGCAAATGTTGGATTTGTTACTACGCTATCGCCAGTATCGCGAATGTCGGTGCTAAGTACGCCGGCATTAATCGTCTGACTCAATTCTGACGTCGCCGTATTCGCCGCATACACCGCTGTGCTTGCCAAACCGACTACGCCAGCCACACCGACTGCCAAAGCTACGTTTGCTATTAGTTTTTTCATATCGTATCCTTTCTTTTACGTTATTTTCGTTGCTTCGTTGTCTATTATAGTGCTACTACCTACCCTCCTTCGCACCTCCGAACATCCGCTAATTTCCTATGGTTCATGACTGCCTCCTCGTCTGTTACGTATCAGCAGTATGAACGCGATAATAATCATTCCTAGCGCCGCCATCACCATAAACCACACGTTTGCGCCAGTATTAGCCAAATCTTTACCAGGTTTTACATCTGTAGTGGCTGCCGAAACAACTGGAACTGCTGGTGATGATGGAATTACTGGTGGCGTTGGCGGCAAGATTCTCGGCGGAATAGTAATTGCAAAAGGTACCGCGTGATTAATTTGCAAAGCCGAGCCGTAAGCCCGTGTCGAGGAAACAATCTCGCCAAGGTACGTTTTGCCGCGTTCTATTACCAGCGTAGTATCGCCAGGATGTGTATTCGGCCAATTCGACAAATCAAGCACCCAAGCATTGCCATTAACCGTCAATTCCGGATCAACACCCAAAACAAACGTCCGGCCAGCCAGCTCAACTGCCAACCGATGAACTCCAGTCATCGGATTAATAACCGTGTGTACCGCATCATATACGCCGTAAATCACCGGGTAGCCGTTATCTTTAATTACCGAATAATCGTATTTCGGCGCAAAGACGTCGCACTCCGCATCATTCACTTGACCCACCGCCCTGCTGTAAACTGTATGCGAACAATCTATTTCACGAATTAACTGTGAAAAAGTTGAATCCGCTGAAGTTGTCGCTAGAACAGCTTTGCTACTAAAAACCATGCCAATTATTGATGTTAAAAATACAACAACAACTACCACACCAGTTCTCATTACATTTTTCATCCTCATCATTGCGCTACCACCGTTACTGTTACTGGCAGTGTATACGTGCCTGGTTTCTGATAAGCCGGAATAGTCTGCTTCAAGGAAATATCCTGCAATTTAAACAAGCAAGTCAAACCGCTGCTGCTCGAGGCGGTCGCCAGCGTAATCGCGCTAGCCGACGCCGTACCAGCCACAAACGCACCGCCCGCACCATAAGACAAGCCAGCCGTCGTACAAGCCTGCCCCAACGGCGTCGAACCGGACGCCGTAAACGCGCTTGACGATAGGTCAACCGATAGCTGTCCTTGATTAGCATTACTATTATTAAAGCCATAACTTGCGGTACCGCCAGTCTGCGTCCATTTAGCTGTCGAACCGCCAGTTGCCGCCAATGAAACGCTCCAGCCTGTCGTCGATAAGCTATTTGCCACCTCAAGCTGCTGCGACGAATTATTAGACAACTTCGCAGTCGTAGTACTCGCCGTTTTACTGGTCATTGCCGCCGAAAATACAGTAGTCGGGTTAGTTAATGTGGCATTGGCAGCGTCTGCAAATCGAATGTCCAGCGAGCCATCAGCAGTCTTAAACTCCGGATAATACGAATAAGTGTCGATATTTGTCCCTGGCGCCGCTGTTGTATCGGCCACCAAGCGAACACAATAATTCGTATTACGCTCCAAGCCATTATCAGTCAGCGCCAAATCCCACAGGCCCGTCTCGCCGGCATTAATCTCGCGACTGTTCGTGAATGTCAGCTGCGCAGCGCTACCTGGGCGGACTATCGACTGATAGCTGTAGCCGACACTGGTAGACGGCAAGCTCGGATCGTTCGCTGCCGCCGCAATCGCCGTCCCGTTATTCGGACCGGCTGCCGAGTACGCCAAAGCCGAACTATTAGTCACATCCTGCCAACCCGCCGCCACTGCCTGGCACGTTGCCGCAGTCTTTTTGGCGTACTGAGTGCGAAGTTTCATGGTGTTAGCCGATATTGTACCCCCTCCATTAGAAGTGGCCGTTGGCACTAGAGAGTCAACCGTATTACCATCGCCAAACTGTCCATGATTATTCCTGCCCCAGCAATATATCTGATTATCTGATGCGATGACGCATGTACGATACGCTCCAGATGAGATTTGTTTAATTGTTTTTCCTGCCAGAACGCCGGACATTGAAACGGCAACGGGTCTCCTGGAATTAGTTGTAGAATTATTGCCAAGTCCACCATATCTACCTTCCCCCCAGCAATATGCCCTATCACCGTAAGCAATAGCACAGGTACGATTACCGCCCTCTGCCGAAATCTGTTTAAACTGACCGCCCAGAAGCGGAATCGCTCCCTGGGGAGGTAAGACAGTAACAGGAACGTTTGATTGATTTGTTGAGTTATTGCCAAGTTGGCCATCTGTATTACCACCCCAGCAATAGGCCTCTCCATCAGACGCTATAGCGCAGGTATGAAAGTCTGATGCGGTTATTTGTTTAATTGTTTTTCCTGCCAGAACGCCGGACGTCGAGACGGCAACGGGAACGTTTGCGTTGGACGTGCTATTATTACCCAATTGTCCGCTACTGTTCATTCCCCAGCAATAAGCTCGATCGTCAGAAGCAACCGCACATACATGGCGAGACCCTACACTTATTTGTTTAATTGTTTTTCCTGCCAGAACGCCGGACGTCGATACGGCAACGGGAACGTTTGATTGAGAAAATGTACCATTTCCGAGATCACCAAAACTAATCCCATAACCCCAGCAATAAACCCTATCATCCGAAGCAATTGCACATGTATTCCAGTCGCCAACCGAGATCTGCTTAATCGTCTTACCTGCTAGGACACCAGACATATCAATTTCTACCGGAGTATATTTATTACTTATTGAACCATTTCCCAGCGCCCCATTTACTCCTTCTCCCCAGCAATATGCTTTTTTACTAGAGTCAATACTACAAGTATGATTCCACCCACTAGTCGAGACTTGCACTAATGCACGGGATTTATTCTCCACTCCTACCCGCACGCGAAAACTAGCGCCAGCCTGCGGCAGTGCCGCTGCCGTATTATCAGCCGCCAACGGGGCGCCAGGAGCGGCGGTATCCGACGATCGATACAGACGATAATTCGCTTGATTAACCTTTACTTGCCCCGATGACGCTGTCGGCATTAGAGCCTCAGTCGGGCGAGTTAGCCATCGCACCGCCAACACAGCGACAATAACCATCGCCAGCAAAGCGACCGCAACGTACGTCAAAACCGTCCGTTTGCGTCGTATTCTCAACCCAAATTGCTCGTTCTTGCTCTTCACTTTTACATAACCCCACTCACCGCACAAAACGAAAGCAGCTTATACTTGATATCATTTTAGCATAAGCAATATACAGGCTCAATGACTTGAACTAGATAATTTGACTACCAAACTTAGCCAAAATCGCCATAATCACCAGCGCCGTCACCGAGGCCAATACTAGCGTATCGTAGCCCTGGTCAACAAACCGGCGCAACCCGCGGTGTTCAATAATTTTGTTCAAAACATTGTGTCTGGTTAGTCCATAAAAAATCAGCAGCATACCCGCATCCAGCGTCAAACACCACGGACACAACGCACCAATCTCAACATAACTCATATAAAACATCCAACCAGCAAACAGCAATCCCGCCACCGCGCCAAGCTGCGCGCCCCACATAAACCATTTCGGAAACTTCGCACCCGCTAGCAGCGCCACCGCAATTGTCACCATCACCGGCAGTGTCATCATACCAATAAAACTATTAGGAAAGCCAAGCGGCGCCGCCGACCAATGGTTCGCCACCGTCGAACAGCTCATCGCCGCGTTCAAGTCGCAGTTCAACACGGCATGCGAATTTTTAGCGAGCGTCAGCGACTCAATCGACAACACAAACGAGGCCAACAAGCCCAAGCCGCTACCAACCAGCATCAATAGCGCCGCCAATTGCTGGCGCTTTGATTCTTTACCTGGCAGCCGCTTGCGCAACTTCTCAAACATAAAAACTTACCTCGCTAATCGTCGGCAGAGGCAGCCCGCGCCACATATTTTGCATCTGGCTATCAGCGCTTAGCGCGATAATCGTCGGATACTCAACGATATCATACGTCCGGCAAAAATCGCTGCCCTCGGCCGAATCTGGGTCAATTTCCTCAATCGTGTGCCCTGTCTGCCGATTAAAGTCATGCAAAAAATCTATAACTCGGCGCGCGTAATCGCTTTCCGTCCGGTACACTACGACTACCCGCATTATTCCTGCCCTTTCTGGCGGCGCTGCTCTAATATTTTGACGAAATCATCCAGCGTCTTAAACTTTTGAAATACACTAGCAAACCGCACGTACGCCACTTCGTTGCGCTTGGCTAGCTCGTCAAGTACAAACTCGCCAATCAAACGAGACTCAATTTCGCTCTCGCCCAAGCTATGAGCGCGATCTTCCACGGCATCAATTATTTCCTCCAGTTCAACTTCCGATTTGAAGAACTTACCAACTGAACGGCGGATAGAATTTGCTAACTTTGCCCGCTCAAATAATTCGCGAGCTCCGCTAGATTTAATAACTGCCAAATTCGGACGTTCGATTCGCTCATACGTCGTAAAACGCTTGCCATCGGGGGTTTCTCGGCGGCGGCGAATCGTAATACCGTCAGCCGATTCTCTCGACTCTAGTACGCGACTGTTGCCGATTTTAATCCCTTTCATTTAGTCCTCGTCGTTATGCTTATTTTTTCGGCGACGCCGCAAAAAGGCTGGCGTATCATCTTCGTCATCCTCTTCAACCGAACCACCCCATATATCTGCCGTATCCTCGCTAGCAAATTGTGCTGCTGCCGACTGATGCGATAAGTCCATATCGATGTCATCGACAGCTTCGCTAATTGATTGCGCTTGAACAGCCGGCGTTTGTTCTACTGGCGCCGTTAATTCCTCTGCCTGCTGCTGATAGTACGCATTATCAAAACCAGTCGCGATCACGGTGATAATTAACTCGTCTTCTAACTCTGGCTTCAATGTCGCACCGAAGATAATATTAGCATCTGGGCTAACGGCACTCGTGATAATCTCAGCCGCCTCTTGAATTTCCGCCATACTCATATCGTAACCGCCAGTAACGTTAAAGAGTACACCCTTAGCACCATCAATCGATACTTCAATCAGCGGCGATTCAATTGCTTGCTGTGCTGCCTGTGCTGCCCGGCCTTCACCACTAGCCCGGCCGATACCCATTAACGCTGATCCAGCATTACTCATTATGGCTTTAACATCGGCAAAGTCGAGATTAATCAAACCATGCTCAGTTATCAGCTCTGAAATACCCTGCACGCCTTGGCGCAGCACATCATCGGCAATCTTGAAAGTCTCAAGCAGCGGTGTTCGCCGGTCAATAGTCTGCAACAGCCGATCATTCGGGATAGAAATTAGCGTATCGACTTGCCGACCCAACTGAGCAATCGCCCACTCAGCATTAGCCCGGCGCTTTTCGCCTTCAAAGCTAAACGGCTTGGTAGCCACGCCAACAGTCAAAATACCGAGATCGCGCGCTACTTCAGCTACCACATGACCCGCTCCCGAGCCGGTTCCACCGCCAGCACCAATCGTCACAAACACCATATCGGCTCCCTCTAGCGATTCGCGAATTTCATCAATCGACTCGCGGGCTGCTGCTTCACCAACGGCTGGATCGGCCCCAGCTCCCAAACCATTCGTGGTATTATGACCCAAGTGAATTTTGACATCAGCTTTTGAATTATGCAAAGCCTGCGCGTCTGTATTCATAGCTATAAACTGGACGCCATTTAGCCCCGCGTCTTTCATACGGTTAACCGCCGAACCGCCGGCGCCGCCGACGCCAACGACTTTGATGCTTGCGAATGTTTGGATTTCGCTCGGTTTTACCTCTGGCATTACAACTCCTTACCCCTTATTCTCTGGATCTTATTTCTAGTATATCACCTATGGCCGAAACCTGTTAAATAGCGAACGGAAAAGCCCGCCTTTACTGCCCGACTTGCTAGAATCAACCGCAGCACTATGATAGCCGTCAGGATTAATATCAACCAACATTAAGCCAATTGCCGCCGCGAATTCAGGTTTATCAACATTATCGACCACGCCGCCATAACCCTTAGCTTTACCTTTACGAACAGCTACACCGAGCTGGGCTTTGGCAAATTCAACGATACCTTTCATATTAGCTGTCCCGCCCGTTAGAACAGCACCGCTCGGCAGGCGTCCGGCACGGCCAGCTTTCTTCAATTCTTTGTTAACCGCTTCAAAAATCTCTTCTAACCGCGCCTCAACAATTTCATCGATATCGGCAATATCAAATTCTAGACTCTCACCATCGTGTTTAATCGAAACTTTGCTAGATTTGTTGCGGTTAGTAGCCGATGCATGTTTTAGCTTTACTTCTTCAGCTATTTCTGGATCAATTTTCAGTCCAATCGCCAAGTCGTTCGTTATATTAATGCCGCCATACGGTACCACGCCAATATATTGCAGGTCACCCTCTTCATAGATTGCTACGCCAGTAGTCGCCCCACCGAGATCGATCACTGCCACGCCATTTTCCATCTGAGAATCGTCTAGCACAGCCTTAGCCGCTGCCATCACCGACGGTACCACGTCATTCGGCCGCACAGTAGCGCCCTCAACCGCCTTTTCGAGATTTACTACATACGGCGCCATCGCCGACACCACATTAGCGCTAATCTCAAGGCGCGTGCCCGTCATGCCTAGCGGGTTCTTAACTCCGCCCTGCCCGTCAATCGTGTAGCTAAACGGTACGACTTTCAATATTTTGCGGTTAGCTGGCACTTTGCCAGTCGTTGCAACATCTTCTATGCGATAAAGATCGTCTTCGTTAACTTCGTGGTCAGCCATACCAACGGCAATCATACCGTCAGTACGCGTACTCATAATGTGCGAGCCATTTATACTAACAGTCGCATCGTTGACTTGGTAGCCGCTCATTCGCTCAGCATCGCCCAGAGCCTTATCAATCGCCTCGGACGGTCCGTTCAAGTTCGAGACCGAACCTTTGCGCATACCACTGTTCGGGTATTCGCCAACGCCAACGATTGTCGGCGTGCCAGTCGTCGTATCTACATGCCCGACCACGCACCGAATCATCGTAGTTCCGACATCTATACCAACTGCATATCGAGATTGTTCTTGCATATAGGGATATTATAGCATAACCCGTATAGTTATTTACAACTGCGTAATAATTTCAGCGCCGTTTTCGGTAATCAAAACTGTGTGTTCAAAGTGTGCGGCCAAACTACCATCGCGCGTACGAATCGTCCAACCGTCATCTTTATCAGTAACGATTTTCTCGCCGCCCAGCGTCGCCATCGGTTCGATAGCAATCGTATCGCCCGGGTGTAACAGTACGCCAGTGTGTTTGCGGCCGTAGTTCGGCACATCTGGCGGCATATGCATTTTCAAACCGACACCGTGCCCAACTAATTCACGGATAATTCCTAATTTGCCATCTTTCAAAACTTTTTCAATCGCAGCTGCGATGTCGCCAGTACGAACATCGCCTTTAATTGCATCAATCCCGGCATACAAACTTCTCTCGGTGGTCGTTAACAGGTGTTTGACTGCGCCTTTCGGCTTATCGTCAACCACCATCGTGAAAGCGCTATCCGTCTTCATGTCTTTATAAGTAATCACCAAGTCAAAACTCACCACATCGCCCTTTTGAAAGATATAATCGCTCGCCGGGCTATGCACGATTTCGTCGTTAGTACTGATACAAATAACCCCCGGGAAGTTCACCTCATCTGTTTTGTAAGTAGCCGAAGCGCCATATTCTTTTATCTTGCCGTCAACGAACGCATCAACATCCTTTTCGCTCATACCAGCATGAATATAATCGCGAATATCTTGGAAAATCTGCGCTAATTTCTTGCCGCCATCGCGCATAGCCTGAATTTGCTCAGGAGTTTTCTCGCCAGTAATTAAACGATCCTGCATGCTTGCAGCTCCTCCATAATCCGATCGTGAACCTGCCCAACCGTACCTGTTCCGTCAAGGTGCGCAATATTCACTCCATGCTCCGTCAAATAATCAAGAACTGGATACATA
>ERZ772956.2856-NODE-2856-length-10694-cov-3.450230_pt1 | contig 10694 bp, 9 predicted proteins | sample MGYA00580683_ERZ772956 | MGnify/ENA primary metagenome ERZ772956 (study PRJEB29015, sample SAMEA2738077) | human oral metagenome | biome: human oral; feature: human-associated habitat; material: saliva | place: China | collected 2212 ...
CCGATTCGCGTCAGATGTTTGCCGATTTGCCCATCGGCACTGCCGCACCAACTGCCGCACAGTTGGCACGCGTGCCGCATCACTTCGTGGGCAATCTCGCACTCACCGACTATTATAGTGCGGCACGCTTTGAAGAAGAAGCCTTGCAAGTGTGTGAGCATCATTTTGCCGACCACGATGCGCTTGTGGTGAGTGGAGGAAGCATGATGTATGTTGATGCCCTTTGTCGTGGCATCGATCCTTTGCCCACCATCTCCGAAGCGGTGCGCACCAAACTCTATGCGCGACTGGAACAAGAAGGACTTCCGGTGCTCCTTCGCGAATTGGAAGAGCGTGATCCTGCCTATTTTGCGCGTATCGATGTGCAAAATGCCAAACGCGTGGTGCATGCGCTAGAGATCATCTATGAGAGTGGCAAGCGAGTGAGTGAGTTGCTCACGGGGGCTGTCAAAGAGCGCCCCTTCGACATAGTGAAAGTCGGTTTGCAACGTCCACGCGAAGAACTCTTCACTCGTATCAATGAGCGTGTGACCATGATGGTGGAAGAGGGTTTCTTGGCAGAAGCAGAACGCGTATTGCCATTTCGAGAGCTCAATGCGCTCAATACAGTAGGATATAAGGAGATTTTTCGTTATTTCGATGGAGATTGGGCACTGGATATGGCGCTGGATCGCATGCGCAAAAACACACGAGTTTTTGCCAAGAAGCAAATGACGTGGCTCAACAAAGACACTTCAGTGCTTTGGTATGATGCCAACGACACGAAGGGTGTGATGAGACTGATAGAAGAAACGATGCTCGCTTCAAAATAAGGAGAGAGTGAAGAAGATAAAAGATTTTGGTGCTGACACTAATCCGCAAGTGGAAAGGTGTCAGCACCAAAGTTGGTAAAGGGGCTTAAGAAAAGATGTTAGTCTCTCAGAAAGGTGAACGAGGCGTTGGGCGTAAAGAAAGGGCTTAATCGGAGTACAGATGAAAAATTCGTTCCATACGTTGCCATTTCTCGTCGCTTCGAGCATCGGCTGCTGCACGTTGGAATTGGGAAACAAAACTTTCCCATTCGGCTTGTCGAGGTGCTTTTGCCATGCGGTCCATGGCTTCTTGCCAAGAAAGGTCTTCTGGCAAGTCGACAATCATGCAGAGATAATGGTCCAATAAGTAGATTTCCATCTCGAGAATGCCGCTGTCTTTGATGCCTTGCAGGATTTCGGGCCAGATGCCTTCGCGAGAGTGGAAGTAACGATATTGACGGATGAGCTCTGGATTTTGCTCTAATTGGAGCATTTGAACAATTCTCATGATGAAATAGCGCACTGCGCCTTTATAACGATGATACTTTAGCGCGAAGAAACCATCTTCTCGCGGTTTTTAATGACATTATTTGGAGCGATTCCACAGCTGAGAGAGCCAAGCTGCGTGGCGTTCTTCGGCAGAGTTGTCGGCAGGCTGCCAAAATTGTGTCCCTTGAATGGTTTCTGGCATATACTGTTGTGCCACAAAATGCTGCGGAAAATCGTGGGGATACTGGTAGTCTGTGCCATAATTGAGCGACTTCATGAGCGAAGTTGGTGCATTGCGCAGATGGAGTGGCACAGGAAGGTTGCCCGACTGCTCGACAAAGGCGAGAGCCGCATTGATCGCATTGTAAGCAGAATTGGACTTGGGGGATGTGGCAAGGTAAATGGTGGCTTCAGCCAATGGGATGCGTCCTTCGGGCCATCCGATTTTATTGACCGCGTCAAAGGCGGCATTGGCAATAAGAAGTGCGTTGGGATTGGCTAGCCCTATGTCTTCGCTGGCACTGATGACCAGACGGCGTGCGATGAACTTAGGGTCTTCTCCTCCTGCTATCATGCGAGCAAGCCAATATATAGCCGCGTCTGGGTCACTGCCTCGGATGCTCTTGATGAAGGCAGAGATGATGTCGTAGTGCATTTCGCCGTCTTTATCGTATGCCAAGGGGTTCTGCTGCAAGCACGCTACAACGCTTTCGTTTGTGATAACTACTTCGTCGCCTTTTTCCGATGCTTCTATCGTAAGTTCAAGAATGTTCAACAGCTTTCTTGCATCGCCGCCACTGTATCGCAACAGTGCTTCGGTTTCCTTCAGCTGGATATTCCTTTCCTTTAAATATACATCGTTCGTAATGGCATGGGTGAGCAGTTTTAGCAGCTCGTCTTTATCCAAACTCTTGAGCACATATACCTGACACCTTGACAGTAATGGTCTGATGACCTCAAAAGAGGGGTTCTCGGTGGTTGCGCCAATGAGTGTAACGATTCCTTTTTCAACAGCTCCGAGCAACGAATCTTGTTGCGATTTGGAAAAGCGGTGTATCTCGTCGATGAACAAGATAGGGGAGGGCGAGTTGAAAAATCTGCCGTTCTTGGCTTTCTCTATCACGTTACGCACATCTTTCACACCGCTTGCTATGGCGGATAGAGTGTAGAATGGGGTTTCGAGCTTGTTGGCAATAATCTGCGCCAATGTTGTTTTGCCCACTCCCGGAGGTCCCCACAGAATGAACGAAGAAATGCGCCCTGAGTCTATCATATTTCTCAAGACGGCACCTTTACCTACCAAATGGCTCTGTCCGACATACTCGTCGAGCGTATGGGGGCGCATTCTTTCTGCTAATGGTTCCATTCCGTACGATGTAAGTGTGTATATGCAAAGTTAAGAAATCTATTTCATTATTCCAACCACTTTGCTCGATTTTTCATTGCAGATTTATTTTTACTATAATTTTCTTGCAGGTTCAGTTTTTAGTATTTACTTTTGCACCACTATCTATAATATTGTATTGTTAATAAAAAGAATATGAAGCGACAAGGAAAATCACTATCATTAAAAAATTTAACGAAGTCTACCGTCTGGGATATACAGGAGAACGATGTGTTTCGCTTATGGAGTCAGGCTGAGCGCGATGCTGATTTGAAGGATAATGAGAACCATTATCTTGATGTTATCAGGAGTGCTTTTACCCTCGAAGAAGTGAAAGTGGACAGACCTGAGGTAATTGCCAAGTACGAAGAACGTGGCTATAAGATTGGACAAATTAAGTTAGACGACAGCACGGTTGTGAAATGGGCGATAAAGAAAAAGCCTATCAACCGCATTTCTGACCTTACAAAGGACAACATACACCGCATTTCGGCAAGGAAAATCATAGATGTGCTCGAGGGAAACTTCGGCGGTGGCTGGGAGAGTCTGGACAAAAACGTTCAAGATATTATTCTTGGTGCTTTTGAAGTAACTACGACAACGCTGCCAACTGCCCGTTTGAAGAAGAGTGGAGGCCTGTACGAAAAGAAGGTTGCCGAAGGTTACGAGGTGCTCGAAATAAACAAAGGTGGCTGGACGGAAGCTATTTTCGTAAAGGAGATAGCCGACATACCCGAGGATATTGATATGGATTTCGACGATATGGATATGCAAACGCCTGTAGTAAGTAAGGGTGAATTTGACGATAACGACGATGATGAGGAATTCCCAAAAGACAATGACGACGACACCGATGATGATTCGTTCGACGACGATAAGTTCATAGAAGAAAGTTATAGAACTACTTTCGATGCCAATCCCGAAGATTTAGACATACAAGCGGAAGATATTACTGATGATGATTTCTAAGTTTTAAAATTTTATAGATGTGCGATGCACAGAAAAGAGGATATGCCAAAAGCTCATTTTTGACATATCCTCTTTTCCTTTTCAGTATATTGGCAGAACATACGTTTCTCTCTCGCTTTACACTCATACAGATTTATGAATGTTCCCTTTTTTCTTTGCTTTTATGTAGTCCAAGGTTTTGTGTTCTGATTAAAGTTCTTAGTTATCTGGTTATTAGTGTTTTACATTTCAATGACGAATGATTTGCATCGCTTTATAATATGTTTGCGAAATTATTTACGTGTAAATAAATATTTTTCTACGTGTATGGAAGAATTTATTTACACGTAAGTAAATTCTTCCATACACGTAGAAAATTCAGCAGACTGAAGAAAACAAAAAAATATACCCTCCTTTTTGATAAGAAAAAAGGAGGGTATGAATGAGTAAATTCTTCTTATTGCTGTATTAATCGGGAAGTAGTTGGGACGGCTTTTCAACGAAGAAAGTTGCACCGTGCTTGGTTAGGAACTTCTTGTCGCGAAATCCCCATAGCACGCTGGCGCAAGGCATATTGCAGTTTTTGGCAGTCATAATGTCTACATCGCTGTCGCCAATATATACGGCTGTTTCTCTCGACGCTCCTAATTGGCGCAAGGCTTCTATCACCGTGTCGGGTGCTGGCTTCTTCTTTATGTTTTCTCGCTCGCCAATAGCCACTTCGATGGTATCGGGAAAGAAGTGTCGGGCAAGTTCTTGTGTGGCAGCATAAAACTTGTTGCTCACAATGGCGAGTTTCTTTCCACGTACCTTCAGCTCGGCAAGTAGTTCGGGAATGCCATCGTATGGTTTGGTGGTGTCGAGGTTGTGCTCAAGATAATGTTGGCGGAATGTAGCGTAAACGTCTTCGAACTGTGGATTTTCGATGCCGTTTGGAATAGCTCTTTCCATTAGTTTTTTTACGCCGTTGCCCACAAACTTTCTAACATCTTCTATCGAATGTTCGGGCATATTGTGTGTTCGTAAAGCGTAGTTGGTACTTGCAGCTAAGTCTTTCAATGTTTCGAGGAGCGTACCGTCCAAGTCGAAAACATACGTTTCAAATTCTTTCATTGTCTTTGTATTCTATTGCAGTATGCCTGTTTGTAGTGAAACAGGCTGTATTTCTCTTTTAATTATCTTCTGTTCTTCTTCCCCTTGTTCCAATTATCGTTTTGCTTGTACGGCTTCTTGCGGCGGTTTTTCTTGTCGTCGGCAGGGCTGCTTCCTATGGCTTTAGGGTCGTAGTTCACTCTTCCGTGGAAAGGTTTGTTGTCGTACAGTTTCCCTATAAGGTCGCTTCTGCCTATCCGTTTCAGTTCGCGTTCAATGTTTTTCCGCTCTTCGGGTTTGTACCAAAAGAAGAATTGGCGTTGTGCCAGCTTCTCGCGAGGAGTCTTTGCTGAGAATATGGGTTCCAGAGTGTAGGGGTCGTAGCCCGAATACCACGCTTCGGTGGAAACCGTCATAGGCGTTGGCGTGAAGTCTTGCACCTGTTCCAAGTGAAAGTCAAGGTCTTTTGTAATCACTGCAAGCTCTGCCATATCTTCTTCCTTGCAGCCAGGGTGCGACGAAATAAAGTAAGGAATAATTTGCTGGCGCAGGTTTTCTTCCTTGTTTATCCTATCGAATATGCGTTTGAATTGGTAAAACTGCTTGAACGAAGGCTTGCGCATAAGTTGTAGAACACGGTCTGACGTGTGCTCAGGTGCAATTTTAAGTCGTCCACTTACGTGCTTCTTAATCAATTCACGTGTATATTCACGTGCCGATTGGTTGGCTTTCTCATCTTTGCTGTCGTGCAGCAGCAAGTCGTAGCGTACTCCCGAGCCAATAAAACTTTTCTTAATGCCAGGCAGGGCGTCTACTGCTCTGTAAATTTCGAGCAGTTTGGAATGGTCTGTATTCAGGTTCGGACATATTTCCGGGTGTATGCAACTGGGTCGTTTGCAGTGTTCGCAAGCCTTTTGATTCTTTCCTGCCATACCGTACATATTGGCAGAAGGCCCGCCTAAGTCTGACAGATAGCCTTTGAAATCGGGCATCTGTATCACCTGTTTCACTTCTTTCAGAATACTTTCCTTTGAGCGGCTTGCTATGAATTTACCTTGATGAGCGGATATTGTGCAGAATGCGCAACCGCCAAAACAGCCTCGGTGAATGTTCACACTGAACTTAATCATTTCGTAAGCAGGTATCACCTTGCCCTTGTATTTGGGGTGTGGCTCTCGTGTGTAAGGCAAATCGTAAGCCGCATCTACCTCCGCCGTGCTCATTGTAGGGTAGGGAGGGTTTACCACGATGTATTGTCCGTCTACTTCCTGCAATATGCGTTGAGCGTGTTTCTTATTCGATTCCTCTTCGATGTGTCTGAAGTTTTCCGATTGAAACTTCTTGTTGTGCAGGCATTCTTCGTGCGAGTGCAGCACAATGTCGTCCGCCTTGATGCCTTCTGGTATATCTGCTTTCTTGCAAAGATAGGCTATTTGTGGTATTTCCTTGATGTCCTTGATGTTTCTGCCACTCTCCAATTCTTGCGCAATGCTGACGATTTGTTTTTCGCCCATACCATAAATAATGACGTCGGCACCCGAATCGCATAGTACACTCTTGCGAAGGCTGTCTTTCCAATAGTCGTAATGGCTCAGTCGGCGCAACGATGCTTCGATGCCTCCCAATACGATAGGCACGTCAGGATAAAGTTGGCGAAGGATTTTAGAATACACTATGGAAGGGTATTCGGGGCGCAGGTCGTGGCGTCCGTCGGGTGAATAGGCATCTTCGGAGCGTAAACGTTTGTTGGCGGTGTACTTGTTTACCATTGAATCCATTGCACCGGCAGAAATGCCAAAGTATAAACGTGGACGCCCTAACTTCTTGAAATCTCGGAAATCGCCGTGCCAATCAGGTTGCGGAACAATGGCAACACGGTAGCCTGCGGCTTCCAAGGTGCGCCCAATGACGGCAGCACCAAAGGCTGGGTGGTCTATATAGGCATCGGCAGAAAACAGAATGACGTCTAATTCGTTCCATTTCCTTAGCTCCACCTCTTTCTTCGTAGTAGGCAGAAAGTCGGTGAGCATAAAGCGTGAAGTTGTCGTTCGAACTTCGCGCTCCTTGTTTTTTTGTTCTCCTGTGCTTGTATCTTTTTCCGAAGGCTTTGTGTTTTGGGCTTGTGCCGCTTTGTTTTGCCTTCTTGTTGGTCTATTGTTACTCAAATTATGTTACCTCTATTTAAATTTCTGTTTGCCCTATGGAAAACCCATTAAAATGAATACGATATTTCTATATGATAGGACAGAATAAAAAATATGACGTCATATTTGGTCAAATATGACGTCATATTTGCTTGAAAATGACGTCATATTTTTCTGAACACCTAAAAAGTGGGGCGGAAAACCCTATGATGCGCTTCCTTCAATTTGCCCTTCTTTGGGTTGTTCTTCAGACTTCTGTTCTTTGCTATATTGTTGGTAAAGGTCTACAAGATTCTTCAAACCCAATGCTTTCATATTCTGATGGTAAATCACATCTAAGCATAGGTCGAGTAGTTCTTTGTCTTTCCCTGCCTCTGACTCCAACAAACTGCGTACATTCAATTTCAGTTTATCGAGCACAACTTCGTCTACCACTCCGTTAGAGTCGATAAGATTGGATAGCAACGAATATTTTTCTAAGGTTGCAAGGTGCGTGTTGCTAACCTCTATGCTTCTCGTGCCAGATGTATTTGCTTGAATTTTGTGCATAATCCTTCGTTTTTATTTATATTCAACTTCGGTATTGACACCTTGTTAATTCAACAAGTAGGCTATGATGCCTCGCATAATCCTATTGCGTACCTCTCTGTTCTTGATGCATTCGAATGGAAATGCCATAACGAAAGTACGGAAGTCGGTACCTTTATAGGCTACTGCTGCACTTGTGTTGTCGGCATACATCATTACGCTAAATGCAGAACCTGAAGGCTGAAGTATGTCGGGCGAATAAGCACCGTAGTGTTGCTCGTTCATAGTTCTGTATATATCGAATTGTGAACCTAAACCATTGATAGTCGCATTGTAATTGTTTTGGTTGCTTCCCGCAGCTGAAACCTTGAAAAATCTGGCAAGCCATTCCTGCTCGTTGCTGCTCGTCATATCGGTGGCAAGGTATGCACCGTTTGCAAAAACTCTGCCACCACGGTTTAGATAGTTTGCTATTTGGGTTTGCATATTAGGGCGGAGAGCCTTGTAGAAGTAAAGGCTGTGACCGTCGTTTTTCTCTAATCCCAACGCCAAGTCTACGAGAGCATACTTTTCAAGTTTGACATAGCCGTTTTCAATTGCTTTGCTTGAACAACTCACAATGTTATATTTGCCACTGGTTGCAATTGCTTCGGCGTGCGTTCTCACATAATCGAAGCTGTTGCCTGCTATGAATAGCCCTGCAAGTTCGTCGCCTCCAAAACCTAAAGCCGAAGGACCTTCCTTGCCGAACTGCGTTCTATCGAAGTTGCTTTGTCTGCCATTCCAACCCGCAGTTACGCCGTAGCTTACTCCCGGGTCAGCTTCGAGGTTGAAACCTTGCTCCGTATCATTGTCAATAATGGCAGGTGAAGAAAGACGATGGAAGCCATTCACTATCAAGATGGTCTGTTTTGCACCTTCTTTATGGTATGTCGACAATACTTCTGTAGGGAAACTCTCTCCTCCGTGGTTACACGCTGTAACCCTGAAATTGTACAATACGTTTGGTTCTAATGTTATTTCGTATGAATTACCATTAACATTTACACCGTTGTCGAAACCGCTTGTGCCCGTTGCCATATATATATTGTACGATGTTGGCTTTGCTGTTGGCTCTAAAGGGTCGTTTACTCCGTTCCACTTCAAGCGGACTTTGTCTTTTGAAACGTATTCTATTCTAAAGTTGTCGGGGGCTAATGGCTGCACGATGTATGGTCTTTTATGAAGCGATGCTGTGTGGCGGAGAATGCTTTTGTAAATGGAACGTGCAAGCGTGAACTTAAAATTAGGGTCTTGTCCTAACCTCATATCGCCAAAATTCTGATGCGAAAGGGTTTCTATAATTGCCGATGGAACTTCGGGCAAGCGTGTTTCGCTGTAATTAGCGTCTTTTACGCCACGCGTGTTCCATACTTTCTTGAATGTACCTTCGATGTCTCGCTTTGCATTTGTTACGAGTTGGTTGGCAAAAACTTGAGAAGCATTGCGTGAAAGTCCTGTTCCCAATGTAGGATTTCCTTGTTGTGTAGTACAAATAGACAATGTTCCAACCGTAGTTCCGTCAGCTTTCACACCAGCATCGCTATGCACGCCCAACGTCAATTCTATTGGAACCCTCAGTCCTTCCTTGTTAGGAATGTAGGGAGAACCGCCCGCAAGCCAGTTTGTATAAAGCGAACGTGTGTTTATATCGTCGTTGTAATCGTTTGTTCCGTTGCTTTTACTGACTACATAGCGAGGTGCACCAGCCCATTGCGTGTAGTATCTTGCGCCCTCAAGCGTGCGGGGCAAGCCACTGACTTGTCCTCCTCGAACAATGTTCCCCATACCGCCACCAAAGCGAACAGCATCTGCGGTAACAAAACCTCTGCGCTTGCTGTGGTTGGTTAGTACTACACGGTTGTAGATATTGCAACCTTTGTCGAATGCAAACGTACCGAGATACACCCAAGTGCCGCCTCCCATTTGTTGATTTACGTGGAAACGAGTTTCTTGTCCTTTATGAAAAACAATATATTCAGCGTCGTCTACACTCTTCTTTACAGTCTTGTAGCTTACATAAACAGCATAGTTTCCGTCTTCGGGAATAATGGGTTGATAGGAAATATGACTAAGTTTGCTGCTTCGTTTCCTTGATTTTATTTGTCGAGCAGAGCCTGCTACAAATGGATTTTCGCTGTCTGCGTATGTCCCTTGATGAAATGCGAAGCCTGAACCAATAGCAGCTCCCCATTTCTTTTTATTGTTTACTTCTTGATAAGTAGCTTTACCATTTGCTCTTGGGTTATCGTTATCCACTATAACTTCTTGTTTCTGCCAATCGCGCTCACGAGGCGAAACAACAATAGCACCTGCATTCTCCAACATTGGGAAAAGGTAGGGAATTACAATGGTTTGCGTGTATAAGTCTTCTGTGGTTCCGAAAAGATTAGGGCGTTGCCATTTCCAGACGCCTTTATTCGCATCGTAATAACGACCATGCGACGACCAAATTGAAAAATGTCTGCCATTCAATCCGTCTGTTATAGTGTTTGGACGAGAAACATTCTCTACCCATGGCTTTCCTTTATATTCAGACTTCCCCCATACTGTTTTATTTGTTTGGGCAAATCCGTTCCAAACAAATGTGGTACATAGTATGAGAGTCAAAAGTTTCTTCATCATTCTTTTATTTCTCCTATGGTAAACAACTCTGGGTGTTTGCCTTTGAAGTCTTTAAAATACAGTTTGATAGTTTTCATATCCTCCTCAATATCTCCACTTGGCACAATAGATTGGCTGCATACAATTGTCTTTTGTTTGTAGTCCAACCCATAAAGAAGGATAGGAATATTAGCTTTTAATGCTATATAATAAAAGCCTTTCTTCCATTCGGGATTTAATGAGCGTGTCCCTTCAGGAGTAATACACAATCCAAAAGATTTTGCTTTTACCGCATGCTCAGCTAAATGGTCGGTCATACTGGTGTGCTTGCTTCTGAAAACAGGTATGCCTCCCATTCTTTTAAACAATATTCCCAAAGGCCAAAAGAACCACTCTTTCTTCATTAAGAAGTTGCTCTTTATGCCTTCAGCCCTGCTGTAAAGCAGTCCGATAAGGAAGTCCCAGTTGCTGGTGTGTGGAGCAAGGCATATAATAAACTTATCGGGGAAGTCGATAGTTACTTCCTTTCTCCATTTCATACGCTTGTAAAGAAGCCATGAAGCAAGTTTTTTCAGCATATTATACTAAGTTGCAGATTTGGTCAATTATTTCATTTGCTTCTGCATCGAACTTCTCTCTCAAATCTTTGAAGTAGTCTTTTGCTTTCATTCCCGG
>ERZ772956.2860-NODE-2860-length-10685-cov-1.973377_pt1 | contig 10685 bp, 9 predicted proteins | sample MGYA00580683_ERZ772956 | MGnify/ENA primary metagenome ERZ772956 (study PRJEB29015, sample SAMEA2738077) | human oral metagenome | biome: human oral; feature: human-associated habitat; material: saliva | place: China | collected 2212 ...
TAAACTATTCAAAACAGATGCCATATGAGAGCATGAAAAAGCAATAGTTAACACATATATAGGAGGATGGATTTATAGAGGAAAAGGAGAAAATCAAAAAGCGGAGTATAGCGGAATTAAAGTCGTTTATAATAAGGTTTCTGACACTTGCCGCAATGATTTATGTCTTGGTATTTATAGTATTCGGAATAAGGATTTCGCCGAATAATGAGATGTTACCGAGAGTAAGAGCGGGGGATTTATTATTTTTCTATAGACTTGAAAACAGACTTAAAGCAAGTGATGCCATATGCTATCATTTTGACGGTGAAAAGTATATAGGAAGAATAATAGGAGCGCCGGGAGACACTATTGATATAGATGATAACGGAAGTGTTATACTAAACGGTGCCGTGTTGGTAGAGGATGATACCAGAGGCAAAACAGATAAGTACGATACTGATGTAACGTATCCTATCGTACTGGGAGAGAATGAGTTTTTTATACTTGCCGATAACAGAACGCTTGCAAAAGACAGCAGATATTTCGGTACTATAAAAAAGAAAGATATTGAAGGTAAAATAATTATCGTTATAAGAAAGGATAATATATGATGTTAAAAAGAATTATGACTTTGGCGGCAGTGTCTGCCATGACAATCGCAATGGCCGGAAGCGCAATAGCTGCAGAGACAACAAAGCAGTTAAAGCCTGCAGCAGGATCACCGAACAAAATCAAGTTCACTAAGGAGATGAAAATCTACAATGTGGACGATCCGACAGGCGGAAGTGCAAAGGCACCTGATGTAAAGTATACATATACTATCGCAGGAAGTACAGGCGGTGGCGGAAAAACACCTGTCAGCGGTACCGACGGCGGACTTACTGTAGTTGCAGGTACAGCAATGCCTACTATCTCAGCGGCAGAGTTTAGTCATAATGATACAATCACAAACCACCTTGTAAAAAAGGAAGTTACAGTAGACTTTACAGAGCAGTTTAATGAGGACGGTAATAACGATATAACAGTTCCGGGTATCTATAGATATGAAATTACAGAGACAGGAAACTTTAATCTTACTACAAGCCAGCATGACTACACAGGAGATGTAAGCCAGCTTACAGGAGGTAAGGAGAAAAGATATCTTGATGTATATGTAGGATACAATGCGGCAGGAAAGCTTGAAGTAAAGACAGCCGTTATGATGAAAAAGGATACTACAGTTACAGACAACTCAAAGACTACAGGTTATATTGATGATTTAAACGGTGCGCTTACAACAGACAATAAGGATGATGTAAGTACATTTAAAACAAGAGATATTATCCTTCAAAAGGATGTAGCAGGTAACATGGGTTCTACAACTGAAGAGTTTAAGTTCACTATCGATCTTAGCAATATCGGTGTAGGTATGGACTATAAAGTGACTTCTACAAATACTGCAAACCCTACCGCTATAACAGGTGTTACAGGAAATACATATTCACTTACTAATGTTAAGTTAAAGAGCGGTCAGACTATAAAGATTTCAGGTCTTCCATCTACAGCAAAGTACAAAGTTACTGAGGATGTTACTACTGTAGGACCTGCAGGATACAAGACAACTCACGGTATTAATGTTGCAAGAATTGCAGCACCTACAAATACAAATCAGTATGCCAATGTAGCTGCTGTAACAGCAGTTACTCCGGTAAAGGCAGACGATACAGTTGCGGATACAATATTCTTCTTGAACTACCGTGATACACCTACACCTACAGGTGTTGCAATGAGCGTGGCTCCTTTTGCAATCATGGCAGGATTCGGTATTTTACTTATCTTTGTATTCTTTAAGAGAAGAAAAAAAGAAGAAGTTGAGAACTAAAAGATGAATCTTATAGGAAAATGTGCATACATAGGAAACAGGATTATAGATATAATCGTTATTCTTATGGCTGTGATAATGCTTTTATTCGGAGCATATTCACTATATGATATTTTTCATGTATATAAAGGGGCATCTCTTTCAAGTGAAATCTTAAAGAGTGCCCCCGGTATCGCCGGAAATGCGAATGATACCGTAAATGTAGAGGCTTTATTTAACAAATATCCTGATATGAGAGCGTGGCTTAATATTTTTGATACCAATATAAACTACCCTATAGTTCAGGGTATTGATGATTCGGAGTATCTGAATAAGGATATAGACGGTGACTTTTCTCTGGCAGGATCTATATTTTTAAGCAGTCTTTGTAGCGGTGATCTAAATGAGCATTACTCACTTGTCTACGGACATCATATGGACAATGGAGCTATGTTCGGTGATGTTGAAAAGTTCCTTGATAAGAACTTTTTTGACAGACATGTGGACGGAATACTCTATACCAAAACAGAGATTTATGATGTAAAGATATTTGCCGTTTTAGAGACAGATGCCTATAATGAGAAGATTTATTTCCCATATTTTGCAAATGAAAACAAAGATGATTTTTATAATTATCTTCAGAAAAATGCGGTACATATAAGGGATGTAAACCGTAATAATAAGGTTATTACAATGTCTACATGTACAGAGTCCTATACAAACGGAAGGATTGTGCTTTTTGGCGAACTTATAAGGAGATGATATGAAGCAAATTTATAAGAAAATCATATTTTTCCTTTTGTTGACATATTTTATATTTGTGCCAAGGGATGCCTTGGCTGCAAATGTAAAATTGCCTATTAACATAAATGTATCGGGAACCAACCCTGTTTACTACAGATATGATGTAAATATCAGCAAGCTTGATTCAAGGAATAATGTTGTTTCAACTGAAGAAATTTCGATGCCTTTAAGAAGAAACGGGACATATACTTATGATTTCGGAGATTTTGACGATGTCGGAGAGTATAGATACAGTATCAGTTTGGTAAATGCAGATGATGAAAGATTTGCATTTGACAGAAGAAATTATATTGTTCATATACAGGTATTGACAAACGGAACTGATATTTATACAAATACATATCTTGAGGACCCGAATGAAACGGCAAAGCCTGCTGCAGTGGATTTTAATGTAAAATATCTTGTAGAAATAGTTTATCCGAACGAGAGGGATAAGAACAAAGGCGGCTCCGATACAGGGGATAATAGAAAAGATAATAATAAAGATAATAAAAAAGATAATAAAAAAGACGGTCAAAAAAATACAGATAAAAATAATAAAAAGCCATCAGATGATGAAAGCCGACCTGATAACAGATCGGACGGTGAGCCTTTAATTATCATAGATAAGCCGGATAATAACAAGCCCGATGATAATAATAAGGGTAAAATGATTGAAGTGGCAAAGAGATTGCAAAAGGCTATTGTAAAGACAGGAGATGAGAGCTCTCTCAGTTTCTATACAACTCTGTTTTTTGTTTCAACATGTATTTTTATATTACTGTTTTTTAGAAGAAAGAAAAACCACCGGTAAATGGTATATTTTTACATGGTGGTTTTTTGTTATGATTTTAAATTCTCTTCACTTGGAGGATATCCAAACTTTGCTTTGTATCTTTTGCTGAAATAAAATATATCGGAATATCCGCATTCTGTGGCTATATCCACTATTTTCATATTACTGTTTCGCAAAAGTTTTTTCGCTTTTTCAAGTCGGTAATCTGAGAGAGTTTGTTTTATTGTACTTCCATATACTTTTTTAAATACCGTATTGATATATGACGGATTTTTACCTATATTCTTTGCGATTTCTGCTACAGTGTAATCATAATTCGAATAATTTCTTTCTATATCTTCAAGTATCTGCTTTCCGATAAGCTGCTCCTTGGTTAAGATAGTGTTTAATCCCATACAGTCAACACCGATCTCAATTAAAATATCCTCAAGTTTTTCTATACAGGATATATCCTTTTCAAAAATATTTTCCTGCATAAACTGAACCAAGGTAAGACTCTGCAGTATATGATACTTTATATCAAGACTATTTAGTATTTCACGAATGAATTTATAAAGAGTGGTTGCATTATAATTATCCAGTATATCTTTTGTATTTTCTTTTATAAAATTTGCATAAGACTCTTTATCCGAATTTGACATATATTTTATTACAGCCGGTCTTATATTACTGATATCTTTAGCTTGTAAGATTACATTTTCTTTTTTAAACAATACTGATAACTTGGCTATGCTTTGGTCTTTCGGCATATTTTTTGAAGATTCAATAACATCAATGCATTTATCAAGACTTTCTAAAAGAGCTTCTTCACTTATGGGCTTTGTGAGATAGTCAAATACACCATAGCGCATTGCCTCTACAGCAAAATTAAAATCATTATATCCTGATAGAAGTATTATTTTTGTATTTAATTTATTTTCAAAAATATATCCCGCCACTTCAAGACCTGTTACAGATATCATTTTTATATCCATAAGCAAAAGATCGACTTTAGTAAGTGAAAGACATTTTATAACATCTTCTCCGTCTTCACATAAGGAGACGATATCTATATTGGGTCTGTTATCGGATATAATCTTTTCAAGTCTTGCACGAATAAAATATTCATCATCGGCAATAACAAGTTTTATCATAAAAGCTCCTTTTTTATTTTAAAAGAAATACTGCAGCCCGGGCTTTGATTTTCAAAATCAAGCTTATAATCATCACCGTAATATAGCTTTAAAATCCTGTTTATATGCTTTAGAGCAAAGTGGTGGTTATTATCGGTTTCATCTTCAAGTATATGATTTAAATTATCCATATCTATTCCGAAGCCGTTATCAGATACTTTAAATAATATATTATCTTCATCCTGATTTACGGTTATATTTATATATCCCTTATACTTTAAACCTTTTATACCATGATAAATACTGTTTTCCACAAGAGGGAGCAGTATAAGTTTCGGGCATTTAAATTGCGTTATATTTCTGTCACAGGAAATGCTGTATTCAAATTTGTCATGGTATCTTACAGACATTATATCAAGATAAGCCTTGCAAGTATGTAACTCTTCTTCTATATTCACAAAACTTTTTCCGAGACTTAAACTTCCTCTGTAAAATTTTGAAAGATTCATCACAAGTTCCATTAAAGTTTGCTTTTCATCAAGACTTGCAAGAGAATATATATTGTCAAGAGTGTTGTAAAGAAAATGAGGCTTAATCTGTTCATTCACCTTATCTATCTCAATACGGTTTTTCTCTTTTTCAATATCTATCAACTTGTTCTTAAGTTCATTTTGAGACTTCAACATTATATTAAAATCCCCTATAAGTTCAATCATCTCCGGAGAGTCGGCTTCATAGGAAAATTCTTTCCAATTTCCTTTACTTACAAAGCGTGTATGTTCTACCAAAGCATAAATAGGTTTACTTAAGTTTTTGGCTATATTTTTTGACATAAAAAGTGCCAGTCCGAGAGAGAAGCATGCAGTTATAAAAAAAGCAATTCCTATAGTAAGCGCAGGCTTTATAAAAAAGAAAAGGGGAATAAAATGTACAAGCTTCCAGGGATAGGACTTTAAAGGCATTGTATTTATAAAGCCGTAACCTGAAAAAATATGTCCTGATTTTCCTGATTTGACTGCACCTATTATAGTATCCGTAAGAGTATTTTTCTCATTCAGATAGTCGGATTTACTTATAATATCATACTCATTATTTACAAGCAGATAAAGAGAACTTGATGTATCGGATACCGCGTATATATCTGATATACTTTTTTCCGAGATTATAAGCTCTATATAGCCGTACAGATCACCGCTCCTGTAGTCATATATCGGATGTACATATGAGAATGTATCGATCAGATTATCACTGGAGGTATCATACTTTTTTGTTGCAAACCATTTTCCGCCTGTTACAAGGATAGCTTTAAAATCACTTGGATACTGCTTCCTTTCAGAACTCATAATAATACTGTAGTCCTTATCATATATACTGATACCGTATATATATGGTGCAGGATATATAAGTTTGTAAATTTCCAGACTCATATTGATTTTCTGAGCGGAAAAACCGTCCGTATTATTATAATAAGTGTCAAAGCCATGCTGTATAACATCATTGTTTAAAAGAAGTCTTGAATAGTGTGTAGCTGAAGTAAAGTAGTGATCCAGACGATTTTCTATATGGCTAAGCTGTATATCGGAAGCCTCAATTCTATCATCTGTATAATAGAACATAAATATAATACTTGTAATAAAAAACAGTATACCTACAGGAAGTAACACCATAAGCCTGAGGCCGTCAAACAGTTGAAGATAAATACTCTTACTTTTCAAACTCAACTCCTAAAAATAGCGATAAATAACCTTATATTTTTAACTTTGACTAAAATATAACTATTGATATGCGTTTTAATCAAAAATTCATTGAAATAATTATACATGGGTGAGTTTAAAATGACAAGAAATCTATAAAAATTCCATGGGATGTAAGACTCTAAATTGCTATAATCAAAGCATAAATTTTGTATCGTGTTTTTTAAGGAGGAGTTTATGAAGTTAAAGAAAATTGCGATGCTGGGTATGACATTGGCACTTTCAATCGGAGCACTTGCGGCTTGCGGTTCGGGAAAAAACGGAGGCGGTGAATCACAAAAGGCGGCCGATTCCGCAAACAGTTCAGGCGATTCAAGTGAAAAGATTAAGATAAGACTGCTTACCCGTATGGCAGGAACTTCAGATATAGTAAAAATCTACAACGGTATTATAGATGAATTTAAGGCTAAGCATCCTGAAGTTGAGATAATTGACGACTCACAGGGAGATGAGAGCGCATTTAACAATATCTTATCAACAGATATGGCTTCAGGTAAAGTGGCAAATATCTATCGTGTTCAGGGTGTTGCAAATCTTCAAAAGTATATTGATAACGGATTTTTATTGGATGTTACACCATACCTTGAAGCGGATCCTGAGTGGGGAAAGAGCTTTGCACCGGGAGCATTGTCATACTACAGTGTTCCGGGTAAAGAGGGAACTTATGCAATTCCTATGGAGTCGGGTCTTATAGGTGTTTATTATCATGAGGATATATTAAAAGAGGCCGGAGTTGAAAAATTCCCTGAGACATGGGATGAGCTTTTATCAGCAATAGATAAGTTAAATGCTAACGGTGTTACACCTATTGCTTTAGGTGAGAGCTCAAACTACATGGGCGGACATTTACATGATCAGATTTTCTATAAGTGGCTTGGAACAGAGGCTGCAAAGGAACTTGGAAACAGAAGCAAGAAGTGGACAGATCCTGATGTTGTACAGACGCTTCAGTATATCAAGGATTTAATTGATGCTAAGGCATTTGATCCTAATGCTGTAGGTATGCAGGATGATGTGGCGATGACAGCTTTCCAAAACGGCGAGGCTGCAATGGTGGTTACAGGACCTTGGATGATCGGAAGATTTACAGATCCTGAGAAGACACCTGTAAATGAAGATATCAAACTTGCAAAATTCCCTTATTTTAAAGAGAAGCCGGAATACAAGAACTATGATATGCAGGTAATCAGCCCATATATGATAAACGGAAAGCTTGAAGGAAAAGAATTGGAGCTTACAATTGAACTTGTAAAGATGCTTACAAGCAAAGAAGCGGCAAAGAAATATGCGGAAGAAGCACAGTTTATTATGCCTATAGAGGGCGTTGATATTGACGAGAGCAAGGTAACACCTTTATTTGTGGAAAGCATGAAGCTTGGTGCTACAAGTGAGGGTATCGGAGTTGATGTATTTGACTTTGATGAACTTACATCTATGCAGGACAGAACAAGAAACTCAATTATGAGCTTGTTTACAGGATCAAGTGCAGAGGAAGCCGCTGCCGAGATTCAGGCTGAAATAGATAATGCAAAATAAGAATAGCTTAGAGCCGAAATATAGGCTAAGCTTTTAGAGGTATTAGAGCTGTTTGATTTAGCAAACAGCTCTATTTTAAATATTAAGGAGACAAAATGATAAAGTTAAGAACCACCAAAGCAAAATTCACGATTTTTTTATTTATCTTACCGGCATTACTCCTATATACGATATTTCAGCTGATACCTATAGCCGGAGGAATATACTTCTCCTTTGTAGAGTGGGACGGACTGGCAGGTACCAAGCTGACATTTGTAGGTTTTGATAATTATATAAGTGCATTTCACAATAAGCAGTTTATACTTTCACTTTCAAATATGGCAAGAATGGTAGTATTCAGTGTACTTTTACACACACCTATAGCGCTTCTTTTGGCCGTAGCTGTAAATGCAAAGCTTAAGGGTTACAGATTGTTTAAAACAATATTTTTTGTACCGACTGTTTTTCCTATGACTGCAATAGGTCTTATGTGGTACTTTGTTTTTATGCCTACAGGCGCACTTAATACTTTGCTTACAAATATAGGATTGAAACAGTTTGCCATTCCTTGGCTGGTAAATAAAGCAACCGCAATGAATACAATTGTAGGTGTAAATGTTTGGGCCGGAATAGGTTATTATATGGTAATCATATTGGCAGGACTTACAGTAATTCCGAAAGACTTATATGAGGCCGCATCTATTGACGGTGCCAATCCGGTACAGATGTTTTTTAATGTTACAATTCCTATGTTAAAGCCTACTTTGATTATGTGTATAGTGATGGACATTATAGGAAGTGTAAAGGTTTTCGATCTTGTGTATGCAATGACAAGCGGAGGTCCGAACGGACTTACAAACCTGCCTACAACTCTTATGATAAGTGAGGCGTTTAAATACAGCCATTATGGAGTAGGTTCAGCCATCGGTATAATTATTATGCTTATATGTCTTATAGGAACCGTTGGAAGTAATACATTATTAAACAGAGGAAGGAGAGTGGACTGATATGAAAAAATCAAATATAAGTATGAAGGTAGTAGCATATACTTTCCTGATTATTATGGCAATCATATTTGTAATGCCTATGTTATTTACTATTATTTCTTCTTTGAAAACAAAACTGGATATATTCTCAGATCCTTTTGCACTGCCTAAAAATCCGCAGTGGAGCAATTATGTTATAGCATGGAAAGATGCAAACATGAGTGCTTACTTTATAAACTCTGTTATACAATCAGGCTCGACTGTTATTTTAACAAGTTTGATTTCAACAATGGCTGCATATGCTCTTGCAAGATTTGATTTTAAACTTAATAAGGTGCTGGTATTGGTATTTATGCTTGGAATGATGGTACCTATGCATACTATCTTGGTTCCGGTATCTTATATCATTGGATTGTTTAATCTTAAAAACAATATTTTTGCACTGGTACTTGTTTATGTAGCATTTAATCTTCCTTTCAGCATTATGGTAATGATAACCTTTATGAAGGGAGTTAACCGTTCTTTAGAAGAGGCGGCTATTATAGACGGGGCAAATTATTTCCAGATTTATTCTAAGATAATGATACCTCTTACATTGCCTGCTATATCCACTATTTCAATATTTAACTTTATGGGTGCATGGAATAATATACTTTTCCCGCTTCTCTTTATCAATGATAAGAGGCTTCGCCCTATTTCACTCGGACTTTTAAATTTTAACGGTGAGAGAGGATCTGAATACGGTCTTATGATGGCAGGTATAGTTATAACTGTTGCTGTACCACTGGCAATTTATCTTTTATTCCAGGAAAAAGTTGAGAGCGGACTTGCAGCAGGTGCTGTAAAGGAGTAAATATGTGTGAATATTTTATTGAGATGGTAGACAGACTTAAAAATCATCCTTTTGCAGATTCGATAAAGAGCTTTATTTTAAGTTTTGAAGATGAAGAACTTAAAAAATATTTGTCATTCTTATATTTACATATGCCGTATGCAGATATAGCAAATGTTGATAAGGAAGTGATTTTAGATTATGCAAAGTCAGGTGTAAACCTAAGAAATACAAGATGTAAAGATCTGGATGAGGATATATTTTTAAACTATGTTTTATTTCATAGAATAGGCAGTGAAAAAATAGTTGCAAATAGGACTTTTTTCTATGATCTTATAAAGGATATGCTTGGAGAATCCGAGACGGAAAATGTTTTAAAACTCAACTATTTCTGTGGAAAGAATGTTACCTACAGAACTACAGATATAAGGACAATGGATCCTATAGCAATATATAAGTCCTCTTTTGGCAGATGCGGTGAAGAATCAATTTTTGCGGTATCTGTATTCAGAGCCGCGGGTATACCTGCAAGGCAAATCTATGTACCGCTTTGGGCTCATTGTGATGACAATCATGCATGGGTAGAGGTGTATGTGGATAATGACTGGCATTATCTTGGAGCATGTGAACCTGAAGAAATACTTGATAAAGGCTGGTTTGATGATGCTTCAGCCAGATCAATGATAGTAAAAAACATATTGTATGGAAATATAAAAAAAGAGGAAAAGGACTATCTTGGATGTAATGCCGGACTTTATGAGATAAATCAAACAAAAAGATATGCTGATACAAAGCATATAAAGATATATTTATATGCCGGTGACAAAATTCTTTCAAACTTTGATTTTAATATCTGTCTTATGAATTATTCGATGTTTTCGCCTATAATAAAGGCAAAAACAGATGTATATGGAGAGTATGAGACAGATATAGGAATAGGAGATGTTTTCCTAAGCATGTATATCGATAAGAACTATATAATACCTTTAAACCTTAAGGATAAAAGTGCTTTTTATATTGATATATATGATTTTGAGCCTGAGTACAATAAATATAAAGAAATCTTTATTAATGTTCCACAGGCA
>ERZ772956.2865-NODE-2865-length-10677-cov-3.662587_pt1 | contig 10677 bp, 8 predicted proteins | sample MGYA00580683_ERZ772956 | MGnify/ENA primary metagenome ERZ772956 (study PRJEB29015, sample SAMEA2738077) | human oral metagenome | biome: human oral; feature: human-associated habitat; material: saliva | place: China | collected 2212 ...
CATGCTCGCGGGCTATAGTACTAACGTCGGACATTTGAGAGAAAGAACATCATGGGCGCAACACCACTAACGTTTCAAGACATGATTTTGACCCTTGAACACTATTGGGCAGAAAAGGGTTGCACGGTCATGCAGCCATACGACTCTGAGGTGGGTGCTGGTACCTTCCACACCGCAACTATTCTGCGCTCACTTGGCCCCGATGCCTGGCGTACTTGCTATCCACAGCCTTGTCGTCGTCCCGCTGATGGACGCTATGGCGAGAACCCCAACCGCCTGCAGCACTACTATCAGTTCCAAGTTTTGATTAAGCCTTCGCCAGCTGATTCTCAGGAGCTTTATCTTGGTTCCCTTGCTGCTATTGGCCTTGATCCAAAAGACCATGACGTCCGTTTTGTTGAGGATGACTGGGAGAGCCCAACGCTAGGTGCTTGGGGTCTTGGTTGGGAGGTTTGGCTCAACGGTATGGAGGTCACTCAGTTCACGTACTTCCAGCAGGTAGGCGGTATTGAGGTTGATCCAGTTCCTGTTGAGATTACCTATGGTCTTGAGCGTATTGCTATGTATGCTCAGGGTGTTGATTCCGTCTTTGACCTGGTATGGAGTTACCTGCCAGACGGCACTCCGATGACGTATGGCCAGGTGTTTTTAGAGAATGAGCGCGAGTTCTCAACCTACAACTTTGAGGTTGCCAACATTGAGCTCATGCGCGAGAAGTTCGACGAGTATGAAGCAGAGTGCCATAGTTGCCTTGAGCGCAAGCTCCCATTGCCTGCCTATGACTGCGTTATGAAGTGCAGTCACGCATTTAACCTGCTTGACTCTCGTGGTGCTCTTTCTGCTGTTGAGAGGGCTAACTATATTCTTCGTGTTCGTACTGTTGCTAAGGCATGCTGCGAATCGTATTTGGAGGAGGTTGCTTCTAAGAAAGCACCTGCATCAACTACTCAGGAGGAGGTGGCTTAAATGGCTGAGGTTAGAGACTTCCTTTTTGAGATTGGTTCTGAAGAGATGCCTTCTGCTCCGCTGCAGAAAGCTATTGCTCAGTTCAATAAGCTTGTCGTTTCCGGACTTAAAGACTCTGGTTTGTCATTTGGAGAGGTCAAGATTCTCTCGACACCTCGTCGTTTAACTGCCTATGTAAAGGACGTTGCTGAGGCTACAGAAGAGATTTCTGAGGTCAAGCGTGGTCCTAAGGCAGAGATTGCTTTTGATGCAGAGGGTAATCCAACTAAAGCTGCTGAGGGATTTGCGCGTAAGTGCGGGGTAAGCGCTGATGCGCTGACTCGTCGTGAAGATACCGATGGTCATGAGTATGTTTTTGCTGAGCTCAATATTCCTTCAGTACCTGCTATAAAGATTCTTTCCGAGCTGGCAACTTCTTGGATTTCTGCACTTGATTGGCCTCGCAGTCAGCGCTGGGGTTCTTTCCACGAGCGCTATGTTCGTCCTGTTCGCTGGCTCTGCGCTCTCTTTGGTTCAGAGATTGTTCCTGTTACGTACGCTGACGTAACAAGCTCAAATACCACCCAGGGTCACCGCGTTCTTGGGCCTGGCTACCATGAGGTTGCAACTCCTGCAAACTATGAGCAGGTTCTCAAAGACGCTGGCGTTTTACTTCAGGACCAGAGAAAAGACGTTATTCTCGCCGGTATTAAAGAGGTTGAGGCTGCTCGCCCAGGATCTTATGTTGATATGCCAGAGAAGGTCTTTGAGGAGGTCATTAACCTTACTGAGTGGCCTCAGGTTCTTGTGGGCACCTTTGATGAAGAATTCCTCAACGTTCCTTCAGAGATTATTACTGAGTCTATGCTTTCTAATCAGCGCTATTTCCCAATTTATGACGCTGAAGGCAAGCTGACTCGTGAGTTTATTGTGGTATCAAATGCAGATCCATCTTGTGCCGAACGTGTCATTGACGGCAACGAGCGTGTTGTCCGCGCCCGCCTCGACGACGCTAAGTTCTTCTTTGAAGAGGACTTGAAGCACACCCTTGATGAGTTTGCTCAGCGCTTAGAGACCGTTGTCTTTCAGGAGAAGCTTGGTACCGTCCTTCAGAAGACCCAGCGTATGGAGGCCCTTGCTGCAGAGATTGCATTCGACGAGACTTCCAGCCAGGAAGAGGCTGCCCTTGCTGCTCGTGCAGCTCATCTCGCCAAGGCAGACCTTGTCAGCCAGGCAGTTGTCGAGTTCACCAGCCAGCAGGGCGTCATGGGTGGCTACTACGCAGAGGCTGCTGGCGAGAAGAGCGATGTAGCTGCAGCAATTCGCGAGCACTATCGTCCTCGCTTTGCTGGCGACGAGCTTCCAAGTGGACAGATTGGTCGCTTTGTAGCTATTGCTGACAAGCTTGATACCATCTGTGGCATCTTTGCCATCAACGAGCCACCAACCGGCTCTTCCGATCCTTACGCTGTTCGTCGTGCAGCTATTGGTGTTATTGCGCTGCTTCGCTCTGCTTCAAATCTTGATCTCAAGAAGCTTATTGCAAGCTCTCTGGAACTTTATCGTCAGCAGGGTCTTTCCTTTGATGAGTCTGTTCAGTCTCAGGTTGAGCAGTACTTCATTGGCCGCCTTGCATCTATTGCCAAGGACGAGAAGATCTCTGCAGATGCTATTGAGGCTGTCAGTGCAATTGGTGTTATCAATCCTGATGAGTTCCTTCAGCGTGCTCGCGCACTTGATGAGGCGCGTCAGAACGAGCCTGAGCTCTTTGAGGATCTTGCAACCGCTTATGCACGTGCAGCGCACCTCAGCGACGCCTCTCTTGGTGTAGAAGTTGATACAGAGCTTCTCACTGAGCCAGAGATGTCATTGCTTGCTGCCTGCGAAGAGGGCCAGAAGCAAGTGGCTGCTGCTCTTGCTCAGTTAAACTATGCAGGTGCTGTTTCAGCACTGTCTCAGCTGCGTGAGCCAATTGATACTTTCTTCGATAAAGTACTTGTCATGGATGAAAATGATACCGTTCGCCGAAATCGTTTACGCCTTTTGAACAAGTTTTCCCAGGTATTCAGTAATGTCGCCGATATTAGCGTGCTTTCTCGAAAAAAGTAGGGTAGTCTTTAGGATAGATAAACGTATGTATCTTTCTGAAACTCTCTATTGAAAGGGTTGCAGGTATGAGCACACTTGATATTGACAACAACACACTTGGCAATGGTCTACCTATCGTCTACGTCTTGTCTGACTCTCGTGGAGAGACTGGTGCCGCTGTAGTTAAGGCTGCAGCAGCTCAGTTTGGCGCTGAGTCCGTTGAGATTGTGAGGGTTCCAAATATTCACAACGTTGAAGATGTACGTGCATACTTCAATGAGCATGAGGATGAGGATCGCCCTCGCGCAGTCTTCCATACCTTTGCAGATGGCTCTCTGAGAAGAGAGATTCGTCGAGAGCTTGACCAGCGCCTCATCCCATCTATTGATCTTCTGGGACCAGCTGTGAATGTCATTTCAACACTCACCGGTGAAGAGCCAAGTCACGCAATTGGCGCCTTCTTTGAGGGAGTAACCCGCTAAGTAATTTGATAGTTGTATTCTTATATCAAATAGTTAAATGAGCATCCTGTCTGGGTGCTCATTTTTTCATAGCGAAAATTCCACATCTTGCAATCATAAGTTATCAAAAATTTCTGTGAACGGTCGATATTGACCGCTCACCGTTATTTCATTTAGAAGAAACCTATAGGTTGGTAACATATTGTGATTGTGAGGGAAGTACTATTTCGATACGTTTTCGATCCTTACGTTTTTTGTGTTGGTGCACGCATTGCGTGTGACAGTTTGAGAGTTTGGAGTGTTATGTCCGAGAAGCACGTTTACAGCTTCGGAAAGGATCACGCTGGCAACGACGTTACTGAGGTCGCTGGCGCATCTGTTGAAGAGGCAAAGTGGATTGTTGGTGGCAAGGGTGCAAACCTTGCTGAGATGTCTAAGATTGGCCTACCTGTTCCTCCAGGATTCTCAATTACTTGCCAAACTTGTGTTGCTTATTCCAACAATGGCAATGTCTGGCCAGAGGGCGTAACCGACGAGATTGACGCTGCAATGGCAACTCTTGAGGAGCGCATGGGCAAGAAGCTCGGCGATTCTGAGGATCCACTGCTTGTCTCTGTTCGTTCCGGTGCTCCATTCTCTATGCCTGGCATGATGGACACTGTTCTTAACCTTGGTCTTAACGATGAGTCCGTTCAGGGTCTTATTAAGCAGACTGGCAATGAGCGCTTTGCTTGGGACTCTTACCGTCGTTTTGTTCAGATGTTCTCTGGCGTTGTTATGGGCGTCTCTGGACAGCTCTTTGAGGATGCAATTGCTGCTAAGAAGGCCGAGAAGGGCGTTAAGCTTGATACAGAGCTGGACGCAAATGACCTTCGTGACCTTGTAACTTGGTTCAAGGGCATCTTTGCTGCAAACGTTGACGTTAAGGAGCACCCAGAGGTCTCCAAGAACGGCTACGCAGTCTTCCCATCTGATCCTTACCTCCAGCTCCGCCTTGCTGAGCAGGCAGTCTTTGGCTCTTGGATGAATGACCGCGCAATCCTTTACCGCAAGCAGAACAAGATTCCTGATGAGCTTGGTACTGCAGTTAACGTTCAGGTCATGGTCTTTGGTAACAAGGGTGAGACTTCTGCAACTGGTGTTGCATTTACTCGTAACCCTGCTGATGGTACCAACGAGCGCTACGGTGACTTCCTGATTAATGCTCAGGGCGAGGACGTTGTTGCTGGTATTCGTAACACTGAGCCAATCGCTGACCTTGTTAAGGTTCCTGCACTCAAGGAGGCAGGCGAGGAGCTCTTCCACGTCTTTGAGATTCTTGAGGATCACTACGCAGACATGATGGACATCGAGTTCACCATTGAGAATGGTAAGCTCTGGATGCTTCAGACTCGTGTTGGTAAGCGTACTGCTCTGTCTGCACTCAAGGTTGCAATTCAGATGTACGAAGAGGGTCGTATTACCAAGGAGCAGGCTGTTTCTCGTGTTGCTCCTGAGCAGCTCGATCAGCTTCTGCACCCACAGTTTGATCCTAACGCTGAGTATGAGACCATTGCTAAGGGTCTTAACGCTTCTCCTGGTGCAGCTGTTGGTGCTGCAGTCTTCTCTTCTGCAGACGCTGAGGCTTTTGCAGAGGCAGGCAAGCCTTGTATTCTTGTCCGCTGGGAGACCACTCCAGATGACCTCCACGGCATGGTTGCTGCAGAAGGCATCCTAACTTCCCACGGCGGCAAGACCAGCCACGCTGCTGTTATTGCTCGTGGTATGGGCGCTCCTTGCGTCTGCGGTGTTGATACACTTCGCATTGACGCTGCTAACAAGCGCTTCACCGTTGCTGATTCCGGCCTTGTTGTTAACGAGGGCGATGTAATCTCCATCGACGGTACCACTGGTGACGTCATTCTTGGTGCTGTTGAGCTTGTTCAGCCAGAGCTCTCTGGTGATCTTCAGACCATCCTTGCATGGGCAGATGAGGTCCGCCTTGACGAGTCCCGTGGTCGCGTCATTGGCGTACGTGCAAACGCTGATAACCCAGCAGATGCTCAGACTTCCGTTGATAACGGCGCTGAGGCAATTGGTCTTGACCGTACTGAGCACATGTTCCTCGGTGAGCGCAAGCACCTCATCCAGGACTTCATTCTTGCTGACTCTGAGGACGTCAAGCAGCTTGCTATCGAGCAGCTCGGTCGCGCTCAGAAGGGTGACTTCCTTGGTATGTTCAAGGTAATGGACGGCAAAGACGTTGTCGTTCGTCTTCTTGACCCACCTCTGCACGAGTTCCTGGATTCTCCACGTGAGCTTGCTGTTGAGATTGCTCGCGATGAGGAGCAGGGCAAGGATGCTGCAGCTAAGCGTGCTCTTCTTGCTAAGTTTGATGCATTCCAGGAGGCAAACCCAATGCTCGGCCTTCGTGGTTGCCGCCTTGGTCTTGTCTACCCAGAGCTCAATGTTATGCAGGTCCGCGCTATTGCAAGTGCAGCTGCAGAGCTCAAGCGCGTTGGTCTTGACCCTCGTCCAGAGATCATGGTTCCTCTGGTTGGCTTCGAAGAGGAGCTCATCCAGGTCCGTGAAGAGGTTGAAGAGACCATCAAGCAGGTTGCTGACGAGTACGGCGTTGAGCTTAACATCCCAGTTGGTACCATGATTGAGCTTCCACGTGCAGCTATTATGTCCGAGGAGATTGCTAAGCACGCTGACTTCTTCTCCTTCGGTACAAACGACCTCACTCAGACTGCTCTTGGCTTCTCTCGTGACGACGTTGAGTCCGCATTCATGCCTCTCTACCTTGAGCGCAAGATTGTTAAGACCAATCCATTTGCAACTCTTGATAAGGGTGTTGCAGAGCTTGTCCGTATGGGTGTTGAGGGTGGCCGTAAGGGCAATTCAAACCTCACCATCGGTGTCTGTGGTGAGACTGGTGGCGATCCAGAGTCCATCCACATGTACTACAACCTTGGTCTTGACTATGTTTCCTGCTCTCCATATCGTGTTCCAATTGCACGTCTTGCTGCAGCACAGGCTAAGATTCAGGCAAACGGCGGTCCACAGAAGATTGCTACTAAGTAGGTTTTCTTCTAGACACACTGCACAAACTCAAGAGGGCGGCTTCGGTCGCCCTCTTTTGCTAGATAGTGATAACCTGCTATTATGTGATTAAAATGCAGGTATAAGGAGGCCCTATGTAATCCATTCGTCGAGAAGATCTTGAAGCTCGTGAGCATCAGGTCTTGTCAGATGAGGCGGCTTTTTCTGATGAAAGTAAAGGCCGTGCGGTAGCAGAAGAGCCTGATCAGTATCGTACTTGTTATCAGTGTGATAGAGATCGCATTCTGCATAGTAAGAGCTTCAGAAGGCTGGCACACAAGACGCAGGTTTTTCTCGCCCCAGAAGGGGACCACTATAGGACCCGTCTTATTCATACGCTTGAGGTTTCGCAGATTGCACGCTCAATTGCGCGTCCTCTTGGCTTAAACGAAGACCTGACTGAGGCAATTGCACTTGGACATGATTTAGGTCATACGCCGTTTGGCCATATTGGCGAGAAAGCGCTTTCACACGCTATTAGCTTGTATAGGGGAATGGATCCTGACGATCCAAAAAATGAGTATATTTTTGCTCATAATCAGCAAAGTGCTCGTATTGTTGAATATCTGGAGAAAGACGGTAGAGGTCTTAATCTTTCTCATGAGGTTATTGATGGTATTAGATGTCATTCAGGCAACCTAAGAGCAGAGACTGCTGAAGGAAGAATTGTTGCCATCTCAGACCGTATTGCCTATGTAACACACGATATTGACGATGCAAAAAGAGCAGGACTGCTATCTGAGGAGTATCTTCCTACAGAGGCTCGAGAGGTTCTTGGCAATAGTTCTCCTGAACGTATTGAAAACATGGTTCACGATATTGTCTCTGAGAGTTCTCGTGTGGGGGATATCAAAATGACAGACTCCATGTGGAGAGCTATGATGACCATGAGGGCGTTTTTGTTTGCCAATCTCTACGCATCAGGTGATGCAAAATACGAAGAGCCTAAGGCGTATGATCTTATCATCGAGCTGTTTGATTACTTTGTAAATCATCTGGATGAGGTTCCTACAGAATATAAGTGTCATGATTGTGATCATCCAGAAATCCAGGTTGCAGACTTTGTATCTGGTATGACCGATAGGTATGCAACAAGGATTTTTGAAGACCTTCGCTTGCCTCGTTCCTGGGGTAAGAGAAGATATGTAAAGTAAGTTTTCTGCAAACTAACCCTTGTACAGCAGGATATATTCACGTATACTTTCCGTCTGTGTGTTAACTATGTGTCGTTCGCAGGAAGCGTCGGCACCTCTAGAGATGAGGAAACAATGGACTACATTCGCGCTATTGAGCGTCAGCAGATCCGCGAGGACATTCCTGAGGTCCGCGTTGGTGACAACGTAAAGGTTCACTATCGCATCGTCGAGGGCGAGCGTACCCGTGAGCAGGTCTTCCAGGGTGACATCATTCGTCTTTCCGGCGAGGGTTCCCGTGAGACTTTCACTGTTCGTAAGATCAGCTTTGGCATTGGTGTTGAGCGTACTTTCCCACTTCATTCACCAAAGATCGCTAAGCTTGAGGTTCTTCGCCACGGTGTTGTTCACCGCGCTAAGCTCTACTTCCTGCGTGATCGTGTTGGTAAGGCAGCTCGTCTTCGCGAGAAGCGCTAATCAACTTCATGTGCTCTTTAAAGCCGCCTTCGGGCGGCTTTTTTAGTACCATAGAGCAAAACGTTTGGAGAAATATGGCTGATTCCGCTAAAGACATTATTGCTCGTTTAAGCGATGCTCCAGAAGCAGAGGTGTTCGAGCTTATAGCGCGATACAGAGAAGACCCTCGTAAGCAAGTTATTAAAGCTTTGGAATCAGCAAAAAAGCGCATTGAAAAAGAACATGCCGAGAAAAGCCGTGTAGAAGAAATGTATCGCTTTCAGAAGGAGTTTTCTGGAGGTGGACTTGTTGTTGGTGTTGATGAGGTAGGCAGAGGCTCTGTAGCAGGTCCCTTAACAGTCTGCGCGGTATGCTTGCCTGATGAGCCCATCATTTATGGTCTTAACGACTCCAAAAAACTTACTGCAACTAAACGCGAAATTCTTGCAGAACAAATTCATGAAACAGCAATTGCTGTTGGAATTGCGCATATTGCTTCGCAGAGAATTGATGAAGTTGGTATGGCTCAGTCTCTGCGAGATGCCATGCTGCAAGCTATTAAAAATACAGGTATTGAGCCTGATTGTGTGTTGATTGATGGAAATCCCATGCATATCCATCCCAAAGAGAAGACCCTTGTAAAAGGTGATGCTCGCATTGCGGCTATTGCGGCAGCATCAATTGTGGCAAAGGTCACGCGAGATGCCCTTATGGTTGCCTATGATGAGGAGTATCCTGGCTATCATCTGGCAGAATGCAAAGGCTACGCTTCTTCCGAGCACATAGAAGCCATCGGTGAAATGGGACTTTCTCCTATACATCGTGCGTCGTTTTGTGGAAACTTTGTAAAGACACAGAGACTGTTTTAATAAGCCAGATTGTAGCGGTCGTGCTAACTTTCAGGTAAAAATGTAACCCCGTTCATTTCAAGAGGAATGAACGGGCTTTTTCCGTAGCTACGAAGCAATAACATCAAATATTTTATTTTCGTCAGAATTGTTACGCCGCTTAGACAGACTGGTGTCATGGTAGCGACAAAGTGCTCCAGCAAACTGAACTCTCCCACAATGAAAGGAGAGTCATGAACAAGAAAGATGAAAGTAAAAAGGAAATTTCAGAATCTGAGAACAGAGAGGAAGAAGCTACACCTCAGAAGAGATCACGTCGCTCCAAAAACTTGAAGACAGCTGCTCAAGCAGAGCTCAATGAGTTACAAGAAGGTTCAAATTCTGATGAAAATTGCGCAGATGATGCTTCTCATGAGGATAGAATCCCACTAGAAGAAATGTCTTCTCGCCAAATTGGCGAGAAAGGCGAAGAAATTGCAGCTAAGTACCTTATCAAAAGAGGTTACAAAATCATCCAAACTAACTGGACGTGTCAGATTGGTGAGGCTGATATTGTTGCTCAAGATGGCGATAACGTTGTGCTTGTTGAGGTAAAGACCAGACGTATTCTGAACCAAGACGATAGCATCATGCCAGAACTTGCAGTAAATAAAGGCAAGCAAGAGAAATACAGAACGTTGGCACTTATGTATGCAGCTCTTCATCCAGCGCTTTCGTCTATTAGATTTGATGTTATTGCTATCAATTTGGTAGCTCCCAGCACAGCAAGCTTAAGGCATCTCATAGGAGCGTTTAGCTGGGATGAACAATGAGCCAGGCAACCGTTTGTGTTCATACGGCAACGCTGAGAGGAATAGAGGCTATTCCGGTAGATGTTGAAGTAGGAATTTCTGGAGGAATTCCTGGAATTACCATCGTAGGTATGCCAGATAACTCCATTATGGAGTCTCGTTCGCGCGTGCGTTGTTCCTTAAAAGCCGCTGGATTTACTATTCCACGATTATTGGTAACCATCAATTTAACTCCTGCAGATATCAAAAAGACAGGTACAGGATTTGATTTGCCAATCGCTGTTGCAATTCTTGCAGCAACTGGTCAGATACCTAAACAGATTGTTCAGAACAGGCTGTTTGTTGGTGAGCTTTCTTTAAACGGAACCATATCTTCTGTACGAGGTATGGCCGCTTACGCAATGCTTGCTAAACGCCTGGGAATGAAGCTCATATCTTCTGCAGATTGCAACCTTTTTGGCTCAGATTGGCAACATGTTATCGGTATTACTTCGCTTCTTAATTTGAGTCTTACTGACCAATCTTTTTGTAAACCGCTGAGTAGTCAAAAGGACGTGTCAAACCTAAAAGTAATGACTGAGAATCTTGATTTTGAGGAGGTTATTGATCAGGAATTAGTTAAACGTGCCATAGTAGTTGCCGCAACGGGAAACCTTGGAATGCTCATGATTGGGCCTCCTGGTGCAGGTAAAACCATGCTTGCTAAAAGAATTCCAACTATTCTTCCAGAACTTACAAAAGAAGAGCGTGATGAAGTCTTGCTTATACACTCCGTAGCGGGATGCGAGACAGATTCTATTCAAGCAGGTGTTAGGCCGTTCAGGTCACCTCATCATTCTGCATCAGTAGCAGGCATGATTGGTGGAGGTAG
>ERZ772956.2869-NODE-2869-length-10665-cov-7.784260_pt1 | contig 10665 bp, 10 predicted proteins | sample MGYA00580683_ERZ772956 | MGnify/ENA primary metagenome ERZ772956 (study PRJEB29015, sample SAMEA2738077) | human oral metagenome | biome: human oral; feature: human-associated habitat; material: saliva | place: China | collected 2212 ...
TTAATTTTTCGCTTCTGCTTATTTTTTATTCCGGTTTAGCTTAAATTCATTCCGCTTCCGCTTATTTCTATTCCTCTTCCGCTTCTATCTCTGCATGCTTTAAGCGAATAGCTTCTTCATAAATTTCTTCAAAACGCTTCAAAGTATGCTTCAAATCATGTTTCTTTGAAATTTCCAGAGAATTCTTGCTATATTTCTCTCGCAACTTTTTGTCCAAAAGAATCTTTTTCATAGCTTCTTTGAACGCTTCGACATTACCAGCCTCCACAAGTTCACCATTAAAGCCATTCACACAAATTTCCCCCACCGCTCCAGCATTCACGGCTACAAGGGGCAAACCGCTTGCCGCCGCCTCAATCAAAACAATTCCTTGCGTCTCGGTCTCAGAGCCCGTAGCAAATATTGTACCCATGCGATAAACCTTTGCGAGCTCCGGCATCATAATTTTACCGAGGAATTTCACGTCCTCACTAATACCTAACTCTTCAGCCAATTCTTTTAACCTCACTACATCGATGCCATCACCCACAATCACCAGTTCAGTATTCGAAATTCCGTCCGCTAGAAGCAAAGCAAAAGCTTTCACCACTACATCAATACTTTTTTCCGGATCCACCCGCCCGATGTACATAATTTTATCTTTACCGTCATCAAGCTGATATTTTTTCAAAATCTCCTGACTAGCTGGTGCCGGCTTAAACTGTGCTAAATCTACCCCATTCGAGAGCGCCTCTACCGGTACTTTAAAATATTTACGATTTTTTGGCACCAAATCACCAATTGCAATCTCGGTCGGCATCGTCGCATATTCAGAATTTTTCAAAAAACTCATCATGTGCGCCTTCAAGATCGCATTCGATAATTTTTTAAGCGGCTTTGGTTGTAAGAAAAATAGTTGATCAGTAATATTATCCGGATACGCGTGACCAGTTGAAACTAGTGGAATATCCCGCTTTTTTACATAGCTCATTACCGCAAGCGCAATAAATTCCGCCGTCTGGAGATGTATTACATCTGGCTGAAATTCATCCAGCACTTTTTTCACCTCCACCCAAGGATTCACCGTCCACCAAATACCATTTTTATAAGTTAATCGCGGCAATGGCATGCCCAAAAATTCTGGATTATCTGGCACCGGATTAATTTGGTCAGGATAAAAAGGGAATCGAATCGAAGATAAATGAACAATCTTCACTCCAGTTTTTACATCGATTTCTTCGTAATATTCACCAGTAAAACTTGGCGCGATCACCAAAATTTCATGACCAGCTTGTGCTAAGCCATTGGCTAAATTATGTGCAAAGACCGCCACCCCATTCGTCATCGGATAATAAATATCAGAAGCAATTGCAATTTTCATAATCTCTATTATATAACACTTTTAGTATCTGTTATAATTAAGCTATGAGTAAAAAATCAAAACCAAAACAGCAATCTTCCGTAGCCGTCAATCGACGCGCAAGTTTTGATTATCATCTTGGCGATAAAATTATCTGCGGTATGAGCTTGACCGGTCCAGAAGTCCGCCTCATCCGTGACCACCACGTCCAACTTAAAGGCTCCTTTGTCACTATTAAGGATGGCGAACTCTGGCTAAACAATCTCACACTCGGCGCCGAAACTGCACGCAATATTCGTCTACTTATCACTAAAAAGCAGCTTCATTCACTCGAAAAATCTAAACAACTCGGCAATACTATCGTACCTACCAAATTATTTGGTGGCGGTCGTTATATTAAAATTGAAGTCTCTCTCGCCACTGGTAAAAAACGCTATGATAAACGTGTTTCGATTAAAAATCGCGACCTCGATCGTGAGGCCAGAAAGCGTCTACATGTCTAAAATTCGTCTTTTTTCCTGGAACGTGAATGGCCTGCGTGCTGTCTTAAAAAAACAGGCTATTCAAAATTTTCTAAGCAATGAGGATCCAGATTTTTGTTGTTTCCAAGAAGTTAAAGCTAAACCGGAACAAGTTGAAAAAGAAATTTTAGACACTCCACTAGAAAATTATCAGTTGCATTGGAATTCCGCCGTCCGACCAGGCTATTCTGGCACCATGACTATCGCAAAAACCAATTTACCAATTCTTTCTACCGAGACCAACCTTTCCGAATATTTTAAAAGTCCCGATTTTGACCAAGCAAAATCAGAGCTTCTCGAAAATGACGGCTTTGGCTCACCGTTTTCCGAAGGTCGCGTACTCACGCTTGAGACCGAAAATTTCTATCTAGTTAATGTTTACACCCCAAATTCCAAAACCGATTTATCGCGTCTCAAGCTACGTCATGAACTTTGGGATCCGCTCTTTTTGGCATACTTAAAACATCTCGAAAAAACCAAACCAGTAGTAGTTTGTGGCGATTTTAATGCCGCACACCAAGAAATTGATCTCGCACGTCCGAAACAAAATACCAAAAACGCTGGTTTCACTATCGAAGAGCGTCAAGGTATTTCCGAAATTCTAAAACAAGATTTCATTGATACTTTTCGCTCGCTTAATCCTGACTCCAACCGCTATACTTGGTGGTCACACTGGGGAAAAGCGCGCGAGAATAATATCGGTTGGCGCATTGATTATTTCTTCATCTCTAAATCACTTGAAAAAAATCTCGAAGCCGCCGAAATTTATGAATCCATTCTCGGATCTGATCATTGTCCAATTTCTATCACCCTAAATTTTTAATATTTTGAATTCCAATATTATGAATCCTAATAATTTCACTTACTGGCATAAACTTATCGGCAACGAAGACCACAATATTTTATGGAATATCCCTACTCAAAAATCCGGTCGGCTTTCAGTTTTTGGTGGTAATAGTGAAAACTTTTTAAGTGAAATTCGCACTACCGAGTTTCTCGAAAAACTACCGATTAAAACCCTCAAATTATTTTTACCAGACGCTCTTCAAAACAAACTACCAGTGATTAATTACATCAATTTTTTAAAATCCACCCCCTCTGGGTCATTCGATCGTCATGAAAAGCTCACCGAAAGTTTTCTTTCTGCTGATACAATTTTTCTATCCGGTAATTTTTCCAAAAATTCCACCACCTCCATCGCCATTAATGAAGCACTAAAATCACTTCACGAAAATCAAGTGGTAGTAGCCTGTCGCGATGCTATTGAAATTATTACAAACGGCGCCGAAGAAAATCTCCAACACGAAAACCTTATTCTACTTACCACGATGCCGCAACTCCAAAAACTTTTTCAAGCCATTTATTTTCCTAAAATGTTACTGCTTTCCATGCCACTCACATCTGTAATTGAGACCTTACATAAGTTCACTATCAGCTACCCACTCACCCTCATTACTCTGCATAGTGACCAGATCATAATGGCTAAAGCTAGCGAAATTTATACTATTCGTCTCGATCATACTAGCTTTACTCCACTTTCTCTCTGGACCGGCATGCTTCCCGCCAAAATCGCCGCGCTTGCCACTTGGAATCCACAAGCTCTTCTCGACGTCGTTACTGCTAGTATCAACTGGGATACTCGTCAAATTTAAATCTCATCACCACTAATATTAACTGGAATACTCATCGAATCTAATTGCAAAATATGTTAAAATAAGCGTAAGCATTTCTATAATATTTTTAATTTCAGGGTGGAAAAACTATGTCGAACAAAGTGATGATTATTGGAACAGGGAACGTTGGCGCCAGTATTGGTTTTTCTTTAGTTTCTTCCCATAACGCCATCAATGAACTGGTTCTTATCGACCAAGACCAAGCCGATGCCGAAGGCGAGGCGATGGACCTACGCGACACTCTAGCCGTTTCACCGAATTTCATGAAAATTCATGCCGGCTCCTACGAAAAGGACAGCAAAGATACCGATCTGGTAATTATTACCGCTGGCGCCGCCCAGAAAAAAGGTGGCGAAACCCGCACTGAACTCCTTACCCGTAATGCTAAAATCGTCAAAGAAATTGTCGAAAATCTTGTAAACAATGGCTTTCAAGGTATTTTTCTCATGGTCACCAATCCAGTCGATGTTTTATCCTACCTCGTCATGGAATATTCTGGTTTTCCAAGTCACAAAGTTATCGGCTCCGGCACCGTACTCGATTCCGCCCGTCTTAAATATAATATTGCGAACCGCCTCGGTATTTCACCAAAATCTGTCCACGCTTATCAAGTTGGCGAGCATGGGGATAGCGAATTCGCTCTCTGGTCGAATGCTAATATTGGCGGTCAACCGATCACAGATTTGATTTCAGCTTCTGAACTCAAAAATATTGAAACTGATACTAAGAATCAGGCTTATGAAATTATCAACAAAAAAGGTGCCACCTATTATGGCATCGGCGCCTGCGTAACTCGTATCGTGAATTGCATTTTTAATGACGAAAATCGTGTTTTGCCAGTTTCTACTTATGATAATTTTTCCGACTGCTTCTTCGGTTTTCCGACCATCGTCGGCCGCAAGGGAATCGTGCGCCGTCTCGATACCGAACTTACCGAAATGGAAGCCATCCGCATGCAATCTTCCATCAATGTAATCAAACGTTCTCTGCGCGAAGTCCCCTAGCAATCAAACGTTACATACGCGAAGTCCTCTAGCTTTATGGTAAAATTAAACCATGAGGAAATTCTTTTTAAGGTTTATTTTATTACTATCAATTTTTACCATCATTCTAGTTCCTGCCGAACCGACTTTTGCGCGTAAAAAGCGCAGTAGCTCAAGCAGTGAAAATTCCGCCGTTAATGATTTTACTTTCAAAAATTTTCATGCCGATTACGAACTAACCAAAGACGCCGAAGGTTACTCCAAGCTTGACGTTACCGAAACTTTAGTGGCCAATTTCACTCACGAAAATACCAATCATGGCATCATGCGCGTCATTCCGATTTTCAATCAAGCCGGCAGAAATCAAATTATTGACGATCCATACGCTTTTAAGGCCACTGTCACTCGCAATGGCCAATCGGAAAAATTTGAATCCAGCGTTTCCGATTCTAATATTAAACTCAAAATCGGTGATGCTGACGCTTATGTCTCTGGCGAACAAACTTACGTGATTAAATATAGCTTCGATAATGTCGTGGCCGCCTTTAATAATGTTTCTGACTCCTCAATCTCCGGCGCCTATCAAGAGCTCTACTGGAATATTAATGGTGTCGACTGGAAGCAACCTTTTGAGCAAGTTTCTGGCACTCTTCATTTTTCCGATGAAATTGCTAGCACCATTTTTGGTAACCCTATCTGCTACTCTGGTGCTTATCGTTCCAATAATACTGACAAATGTCAAAACGAAAAAGCCAAAAATTCCATCACTTTTTCCGCCAGCAATCTTAAAGCCGGTGAAGGTGCAACTTTTGTCATTGCCATCAAAGCCGACACCTTCAAAATTCGTCCACCAAAATATAATTACATTGCCGTAGCAGTCTGTATTATTATCGGAATTTTCTCTTTCTTTACAATTTTCAGTATCGTTCGTAACTATCAAAAACATGTTCGCGAAAAACATCAACACTACAAGAGCTTAATCCGCGTTCCGGAATACCAACCTCGAAAAGATCTCACCGTTGGTCAAGCTGGTTTCTTTAGCTTTACTCCGCTTAATCAGAAGACTGCCACCGTGCTTAGCTTAGCCGTCCATAAGAAAATTGACATCATTAAAAATCCAATTGAAAAAAATTTCCTCGGCCTCAATAAGAAGCAATCTTGGTCGGTCAAAATCCTAAATACCGACAATCTCAGCTCCGAAGAAAAATCCATGCTTCGTGTCTTGGCTCAATCTTCCACCCTACCCGAAGTCGGTGAAACTTTCAAGCTCAAACAAAATGACTCCTACTCGGTCAACCAACTCATTATGAGCTATGATACGAATATCAAACTTGATATCGCCGAAAAAGGTTTAACCGAAGACAACAAAAGAGCTGGCATAATGGGCGTTCTCGATAGTATCATTGGGGTTCATTTTATTATCATTTTCGGTGGCATGCTCTTCGGTGTCGCTTCATTCTTTCCATTCTTCCCGAAGCTCCTTTCCTGGCTTCTGCGCATTGCCGATCAAACCATCCATATCACTTCTTTCTATATTTATAAGCCAGAGCTCTTCATCTTAGCTTCCGCTATTTTCATCGGTACATCTATTGCCGCCTCTACTTATAATCATTTTGCTAGAAAATATCGTGATTTCACTAACGCCGGACTCGAAGTTGTAGTCTACATGCAAGGCCTCAAAGATTACATTAATCTTGCCGAGAGTGAACGTATTAACTTCCTCCAAAATGTTAAAGGTGTCGACACCTCACCAGAGGGAATCGTTCATCTCTACGAGGAACTTCTACCTTATGCTGCGCTCTTCGGCCTTGAAAAAACCTGGATTAAGAATCTCGACAAATACTACGAAGAACTCGGCACCGATTACACCATTCCAACCTGGTATGCGCTATCATATGCCGATTTTGGTAGCTTCACATCTAGTATTTCAAGCTCGTCCTCAACTTATTCCACCAGTAGCAGCAGTGGCGGTTCTGGCTACTCCAGTGGCGGTGGCTTCTCCGGCGGCGGCGGTGGTGGCGGCGGCGGTGGCGGCTGGTAAAAGCTAAAGCCCCAAAACTTCAATTAAAAAAATATCAGCTTCGTAGCTGATATTTTTATCTATTCAATTTCCGGTAACTTATCAATAATCTTATTCTTTAGAATCTTAATCATCACGTTTCGATAAAGCCAACGTGACATATTCTCAATCGTCATCATCAGCGGCACCGTAATAATTAAAATCGCACCGAAGATTATCCACTCAACCATCGATAAATTAATGTGCACGCTAAATAAACTTTGTAAGAAAATCATACAGAAGAGCATGCCGAAGGTACAACCACTCACAATTAATTTCTTCCAAATATTATCATACGGCATACAAATTCGCGCGAGATAAGTGATTCCTACCACTTCCCAACCTAAGACACAAAGCATGCCGAGTTGTTCGCGTGTGAGCCCCAGCCAAAGTCTTAAATTAATTAACGCCAAAACAATCACCACATTAGTTAAAGCCGCTGGAATCGCCTTCTTCAAGATATTAATCATGAAATTACCCCGAATCAAATCCTTATTCGGAATTTGCGCCAAGAAGAAACTTGGTACACCAATCGTAAACATCGTGACTAATGAGACCTGGGTCGGCAAAAGTGGATACATGAAACCAAAACCAATCGAAAGTAGCGCCACAATAAACGAAAAGACATTCTTCACTAAGAACAACGAACCGGAACGCTCCAAATTATTTACCACTCGACGCCCCTCGTCTACAATCTGCGGCATGCGTGAAAAATCCGAATCCAGTAACACTAGTTGCGCCACCTGTGAGGCTGCCTGTGAGCCTGAAGCCATTGCCACCGAACAATCCGCATCCTTCAAAGCCAAAATATCATTCACCCCATCACCGGTCATCGCTACCGTATGTCCCGCCTTTTGTAAAATTTTCACCATCTTCCGTTTTTCTTCTGGCTTTACGCGTCCAAAAACTGTATTTTCTAACACAATCTTTTCAAAATCACACCCTTCTGACAAATTCGAAAGATCAACAAATTTCTTGGCGTTTTTAATCCCCGCTTTTTCTGCCACAATCGAAACGGTTTCGGCATTATCACCCGAAATTACTTTTACTTCCACGCCTTGTTCGGCAAAATATTTAAACGTACGCTTAGCAGACTCACGAATTTCATTCATCAAAAGCACAATATTAATCGGCTTAATCGGCGAAATATCTCGCTCCCCCGAAGCTAATAGCTCGACATCTTTTTTACTAACAACTTCACCAAAAATTAAAACCCGATAACCTTGCTTAGTGAATTTCTGGATGGTTTTTTCGTACTTTTTTAAATCTTCTTTTAGGACAAATTCCGGCGCACCAATCAAAAAAGTTTTATCCTTAAATTGCACACCACTATATTTATGCTTCGAAGAAAAACCAATAATTTGCTGTACCGAATTCTTCTCGAATTTCGTACCTTTCACGCTTCGTTCTTCTGCAAATTTTTTCAGCGCCTTCATCGTGTCGTTATCCGCTTCCTCCGCCATCATAGTTCGCCAAAAATCTGAATCTAGATCATTTTTTACCTCGGATCCGGTCATTTCATAAATACCGCTCACGCTCATTTTGTCATTCGTAATCGTACCAGTCTTATCGACACACAGAACATCCACGCGTGCCAAAGTTTCAATACAATGCATATCGTGCACCAAAACTTTTTTCTGCGCCAAACGCACCGCCGAAAGCACTAACGTCACCGAAGAAAGCAAGAATAATCCCTCTGGTATCATACCTACTATCGCCGCAATCATCGCCTGAATGCTCATTTTTATCGGCGTAGCATGAATAAGATATTGTTGACCAAACATCAATAATCCGATTGGAATAATCAAAATTCCCGCTAGTCTCACAAAGTTATTTAGTGATTTCAAAATTTCCGACTGTTCAGTGGTTTTAATAGCCTTCGCTTTGAGAGTAAGTTGTGAAATATACGATTCTGCACCCACGCGAGTTAATTTTGCATAACATTTACCTGAAACCACAAAACTACCCGACATCAATTCGTCCCCAGTAGTCTTTTTAATCTCATCCGACTCCCCCGTAAGTAATGCCTCATTTACCAAAATCTCACCCGATACCACCACCGCGTCTGCGGGAATTTGCGCCCCCGCCTCCAAAATAATAATGTCATCTAAAACTAATTTATGCGTCCAAATTTCTTGCTCCCGCCCTTCTCGCATCACTTTGATTTTTGGCGTATTCAGGACACTCAGTTTATCCAAAATTTGCTTCGCTCTTAATTCCTGCAAAATACCGATCAAGGAGTTGATAAAAATCAGCGGCAAAAAACTCATATCTTTATACGCACGTACCAAAAATAGCAACGTCGCTAAAAACAAAAAGACAAAATTAAAATAAGTTAGGGAATTACTGCGTACGATTTCACCAATGGTTTTCGTCGGCGCCTGAACCGCCGTATTCACCTGACAATTTTTAATGCGTTCTTTTACTTCTTCCTGATTTAATCCCTGAACCCCACCTAAACTCTGCTTATTTTTTATCACTTTTATCTTTTCTTTCCGGAATTTCCATTTTTAATTTTGGTGTTTTCGGTATTTTTACCTCAATTTTTTCGTGTCTATTTTTCTGCTTGGTTTTTAGCCAAATCGCCACCATCAACATGAGCACCAAACAAATACTCTTAAACACAAAATCAATTCTTCTATCCGTACCACTCTGGAGATTCTTATAAAAATTACTTTCGACTTTATATTTTTCTTCTTCCAGATCCAAAATCTCGGCTTCTAGTGCATGAATTTTTTCTTCCGTCTCACGCACTGGATTTTGTTCGAACTCCGATTTTAGTTTTTTCAACGCTTCCGTCTTTTCATTCAGCTGGCTCTGAATAATTTCTTTCGACTGCCCCACGTAATTTCGTACAGGGTCATTTTGATTATCAATTTTGATCTGTTTACTAAACAAAAAAAGGCCCAAACAGCCAGCTATCAGGATTACCATCAAAATGATATTTTTTATTCGTTTATTCACCTAAAAATCTTTCTGTTATTTTATGCAATTTGAAATATCTATCTCTTATTCTAGCACAAAAAGAATAATAATTAAAAACCGACCCGCCCCTTGATTCTTTTCAGTTTTTGATGTGTAATAACACTAAATAACGGAGCGCACCTAGTGGAAGGACTTACCTATAAATATTATAGAAAGAATAAAAGTAAAAATATTTACCTAATCATCCATGGCGGTGGGCCAGTTGGCGTAGAAACAGATTTTATCTCCGCCATTTTCGACACAATCGCTAAGACCCATAACAGCGTGCTGTGTTTTAATTTTCCATATTGTGAACGTATGGAAGAAAGCTCTAGTGGCCCTGATCTATTAGAAGAAATATCAACTCTCAAACAAGTCATTAATTTTGTTCACACAGAAGGATATAACCGTATCACGATTATTGCCAAATCACTCGGCGGAATCATTTCTAGTTATTATTTTGCAAAATATCCAGACAAATCCATAAATCTCATTATCTTAGGCTATATTCCAAACGAAGTAAAGCAAAACGCAATTTCAGACAATTTAAAACTGGTTATACAGGGTGAAAATGATCGCTTTGCGGCGCCATCCGAAGTACACAAAATCGTCGGCAATAAAGTAGCCGTAATTGAAATAAAAAATGCCGACCATAGTTATCAAAATCATAACAAAGAACCGTTTTATCAAAAAGAAGTACTCGACCATCTAGTTAATTGGATTTAATTTCTTTTAAAATTAACAATCAAAAAAGGTCAATCTCAGACAGAGAAGACCCAATAATATCATTTACAACCAATGTAATTTCGAAAAATACACTTGGTGGGCGAAGTGGGAATCGAACCCACACTCCATTGCTGGAACTAGATTTTGAGTCTGGCGCGTCTACCAATTCCGCCATTCGCCCATAGAGAAATTTTATCATATTTATAGAGTATTTCCAATAACTCTGTTATAATATTTTTATGAATTCTGTAACTGGTGGGCAATCTACAGAGGATAAGCAACGTCAAACCGTCGCCGATCTCGCTCGAAAAAAAGTCATGGAAGCCTTTCATCAAGGTGAAAATTCTGTTGCCAACCAAAATCTAGCTAACGTCGCGCCCACTCGCGTGATTTCTTCTAC
>ERZ772956.2872-NODE-2872-length-10661-cov-79.822648_pt1 | contig 10661 bp, 8 predicted proteins | sample MGYA00580683_ERZ772956 | MGnify/ENA primary metagenome ERZ772956 (study PRJEB29015, sample SAMEA2738077) | human oral metagenome | biome: human oral; feature: human-associated habitat; material: saliva | place: China | collected 2212 ...
ATAAAAGATTTCAAAGGGGAAATACATACGCAAATTATAGCCCTTTTTCTACAAACTTTTCTAGTTTTAAAAATTGCTTTCAGATTCTAGTAGCTTCTGCTAAAATAAAGAAAGAAAGAAAAGGGCTTAGAAGCTCTACTTTAATACAGGAGGTCCTTTATGAAGACCGATTTGACTTGCATTGATACCCGCTTAGGAACAGACAATCACCCAGCTTATTCCAACGGCAACACCCTCCCTTACACAGGAGTTCCTTTTGGGATGAATTATTTTCTCCCACAGACGACACATGAACAGGGTGCTTGGTTTTTCAACCCCAACCTTCCAATCTTTCAAGGCATTCGCTTGACCCATCAGCCGAGCCCTTGGATTGGGGATTTTTCTTGGTGTCTCCTCACCCCACTAACAGACATACCAACTCAAGAAGACCTCTATTTTAGACAGAGCAGTTACCGGATCCAAGAAGCTATCTTTCAGCCCCATTATTTAGCCCTCACCTCAGAGCGCTATCAAATCCACACAGAGGTGACGCCCAGCCTCTATGGAGCCTTCCTTCGCTTTAGGGGGCCATCTGAACTAGCACTTGCCTTGCACTGTCCCAATGGACTAACTGAGCTAGAATTCGGAGAAACAAATCTTCACTTCCACATCCTAGATCAAAATCATACAGACCAACATGACTTTCCGTTCTATCTTCATTTCGAATTTGACCAAGCTATCACTCGAACTCACTGGCTAGGGCAGGATTTGATCCTAGAGTTTGACAGCCCCATACTAGAAGCTCGATTAGGCACTTCCTTTATTAGCCCTGACTTGGCCAAATCTCACCTCCCTAAAGCTAGCTTTGAAGATATGAAAGAAAAAGCCGGTCGCAAGTGGCAAGAGCTAATGGACCGATTTGAAATTTTAGATACGGGCGGAGAGGATCGAACCTTTTTCGATCACTGTCTCTACCGTAGTCTGCTCTTTCCTCAGACTTGTTATGAAGTGACCCCTGAGGGGAAAGCAGTCCATCGCGACTTCGCTCACAACCGCATTCAAGAAGGAAAATACTTCACTGGTTTGGGCTTCTGGGACCTCTTTCGGACCACCTTTCCTCTTTATAGCCTGGTCTATCCTGAGCTCTATCAGGAATTTCTCGAAGGCTTCCTTAGCCATTACCGGGATACGGGCTTCCTCCCTAAATGGCTAGCGCCAGACGAAAGAGGCATGATGCCTGGGACACTCATTGACGGGGTCATTGCAGATGCTATTCAGAAAAGCCTAGCCCCCGACCTCCACACGGAACTTTTTGAAGCCATGCTGGATACAGCTAGGAAGGAAGATCCAAATGGTCATTACGGTCGACGAGGAGCTAAAGAGTACAAAGAATTAGGTTATCTATCCACCGACTATCACGAAAGCGTGAGTCATACCATCGACTTCTCCTATAGCGACTTTTGTATTGCCCAAACTGCTCAGATACTTGGCAAGGAAAATCTTGCCAAAGAATATGCCCAATCTAGCCTTTCCTACCGAACCCTCTTTGATCCAGAAACAGGTTATATCCGAGCCAAAGATAAGAAGGGTCATTTCAGACCAGACTTCTCTCCGATCAGTTGGGGACGCGACTATGCAGAGTGCTCTGCCATTCAGGCAACCTTAGGCGCCCTTCACGACATCGAGGGACTCAAGCAACTCTTTGGAGGAGAAGAAGGCTTTACCCACTACTTAACCCGACTGGCAACCCAAGCACCACATTATGAAGTGACGGGCTATGGCTACGAAATTCACGAAATGAGTGAGATGGCCCAATCTCCTTTTGGGCAAATTGCCATTTCGAACCAACCGAGTTTCCACATCCCCTATCTCTTTCGCTATAGCCAACATCCAGAATACACTAGCTTACTACTTCAAGCCCTTCGCAAGGAAGCCTTCCAACCGACCTTCCAGGCCTATCCAGGAGATGAGGATAATGGCAGTCTATCTTCTTGGTATATCTGGTCGGTTTTGGGACTCTATCCGACTTGTCCAGGCAAACCAGTCTATGACCTAGGGATTCCTCTCTTCAAACACCTGCGCCTCTATCTCCCTCAAGAGAAAAAATGGCTGCATATCCATCGTACAGCCCACACAGCCCAGGCACACTTCCTTCAAGATGTTTTCCTCGATGGGAACAGAATCGACAGAGTGAGCCACCAAGACCTCTTGAAAGCAGAGAAGCTGGATTTCCACCTTTCTTGGCTCCCTAAATTGTAATAAACAAAAAAGAATGAAGAGTTTCCCACTCTTCATTCTTTTTTCTATGGCACTAATATTCCCTAATCCCCAACCTTATAGAGGAAAGACCCTTGTTCCGTAAAACTGTACATCCCAGTTCCAGTCCAGAGGCGATCCTTGCTGGCATCAGAGTCATCATGGAAGACGACTTCTCCATTTTCGTCCGTTTGATCATCAATCGTAAGCCCGGCAGGGATGAATTCCATCAAAAATCCACCTGTGACTCCTCCGTAAACTCCTCCCGAAACAGTCCCATAATCCGTCAAGGAGAGACCGTAAGATTCATATTCGTTAGAGACCAAACCATTTTGATCAAAGACCAATTTATTCCCCTTGTCATCTTGCCAGACACCAGCTACGCTACTATAATCCCCTTGAGCAATTGCTTCAATATCCATCTTTGTTCTCTCTTTCTTATCACTCGAACTTTCAGCTTTCTTTGTTTCACTAGTAGCTGAGCTATCCTTCGATTGACGAACCGTACTTTCAGCCCCTGTCTCCTGCTTTTTCTCACCGCAGGCTCCAAGGAAAAACAGTAGAGCAGAAAGCAACAATAACAAACGATACTTTTTCATCATGAATCTCCCTTAATTCAATCTATTCTATAAGCCTAATTTTATCCTTTTTCTAGCAAATTGACAAGTTTCTGTTACTATCAAAAAAGAGAGTGGGACAGAAATCGGTAATTCGTTAGAATTCGATTTCGTCGTCCCACCTCCGCACAGTTGAGTAGGGTTGTAAAAGCTGATGAAATCAGCGTAGTAGAGCCCACTCAACCACTGCGTCTCGCTCGACAATCCAAAGACAATTGAGAGGCTAGGACTTTTGTCCCAGCCTCTCCTCTATTTTGATTAATGAGCTAACATTTCCTGTGCAATTTCAAATCCTGTCAAGTCACTTGGGTAGTAAGTAGGCCAATTTTCTAATTCCTTATAAAGAGCCTCTTGACTTTCCCCACCGAAGAAAATGTGGAAGTGAGCTGCCTTATTAGGAGCAATTTGGTGGTCACTGAATTGAACATACTTGAATTCACCCGCATTTGGATCAGTTGCTTCAAAGAGATAACGCACTCCACGATTCCCTTTTGTGTAGGTTAGTGTATGCTTCCCAGCATAGCGGTATTCGAACTTCTTCTCTTCCCCATTCTTATAGAAGGTCATGGTTTTGTCTGTAATGACAATCCGTTCGACATCCGTTTTATAGCCTGTGGTGTAGTAAGCTTTATACTCTTCAGCTGTTTTGGACTTGGTTAGTTTAGCTTTGTAATCAAAAACTTGATCCAAGCTGCCATCTTTTAGATAAGGATACACAGATTGCCAGTCTCCCGCATAGTCTGAGAGGCTTCGGTCCTTAATAGCACTGTCTTCAAAGTAGCCATTGGCTACTGTTTTGGTATCTTCTTCCTCTTCTGGAGCGATTTCCTTACCTGCCTGAGTCGTTGTTAACTCCAAAGACTTGAGGTTGGCTCCCATGATAGAGATGTAGTCTTCACCATCTTTTATCTGCTCATCTGTCAAGCTCTCTAGTGGATTCAAAACAGCTAAATCCACACCGGTTTCAGCAGACAAAGTTTTCGATAAGGATTTAGAAGCATTTTCTTCAAAGTAGATGACCTTGATGTCGTTCTTCTTGATGTACTCTGTCAATTCACTCAAACGAGTCGCAGACGGCTCACTATCCGGTGACAAACCTGAAATAGAGACTTGATTCAAGCCGTAGTCCAAGGCCAAATAACGGAAAGCCGCGTGCTGCGTTACAAAGTTTTTCTGTTTCGCTGCAGATAGGCTCTTCGTATAGCTGTCATCCAATTTTTTCAACTTAGCAATATAAGCGTCAGCATTAGCTGTAAAGCTATCTTTTTTATCTGGGTACTGTTTCACCAGTTGATCACGAATCGTCTCCACCATTTTAATGGCTCTCTGTGGAGACAGCCAAACATGGGGATCATAGTCATGATGGTGTTCTTCTCCTCCTTCATGCTCATGCTCTTCTTCACCACCTGGTAAAAGAAGCATATTCTCCGTCGCTTTGACAACCTTGGTTTTCTTGCCATCCATTGATTGCAACAACTGAGGCACCCAAGTTTCCATGTTCTCGTTCTCATAGACAAAGACATCTGACTCTTGAATTTTTGCGCGACCTTTGGCAGACAATTCAAAATCATGGGGTTCCGAACCAGACCCAATCAAGAGCTCCACATCTCCCTCGTCTCCGATGACTTGCTTAGTAAATTCATAGACAGGATAGAAAGTAGTCATGACTTTCAATTTCCCTGACTGATTTTGACCGCCACTACAAGCGACTAAAAGAAGACTAAAGAAGGCTAACACGAGCCATACAAGTTTTTTCATAAGATCACCTATTTTCTAAATTTAACAAAAAGATTTGAGAGCAAAAAGAAGGATACAAATAAGAGAGTGATGGTCGCACTAACCGGTGTATCCGGGTAATAAGAAAGAATGAGACCACTGACCATCCCCACAAAACCAATGACCACTGCCAGAAGCATAACCGAACGGAAGGTCTTTCCTAGCTTTAAAGCAATACTAGCTGGTAAGACCATAATAGTAGATACCAACAAGGAACCTGCAGCCGGAATCATCAAGGCGATAGCCACCCCTGTCACAATATTAAATAGGATAGACATGAGACGTACAGGTAAACCATCTACATAAGCTGTATCCTCATCAAACGTAAGGATATACATAGGACGAATAAAGAAAACCGTCAAACATAAAACAATCGCTGCAATGACAAACAAAGCTAGCACTTGCTCATCGGTAATGGTCAAGGTAGAACCAAATAGGTACTGGTCCAAACTCATGGAACTTTTACCGCCGCTCTTCATGATCACTAAGGCTAAGGCCAAGCCGGTCGACATGAGAATCGCCGTTCCTATTTCCATAAAATCTTTATAGACTGTTCGTAAATACTCTAGAAATACAGCCGCTATGATTACCACAATGACTGTTGAAATAGTTGGAGAGAAACCAAGGAAGAGGCCAAAAGCGACCCCCGATAGAGAAACGTGGCTCAGTGTATCACTCATCAAGCTCTGACGACGCAAAATCAAAAATACACCTAAGATAGGGGAGAAGAGACTCATGGCAACCATCGCCAACAAAGCCCGCTGCATAAAGTCATATTGAAATAAACTAAGCATGCTCCTCACCTCCATCTTTCTCATGGACATTAAAGCAACGCCATGGAGAATTTTGTTTTCTCACCAGATGGATATTGCGATCCGCGTAATGGCTCACCTCTTCAGGATCATGCGTAATCATCAAAACAGCCTTCCCATGGTGGTGGGCACTGTGATGCATCAATTCGTAAAACTCATCCTTACTACCAGCATCCATACCAGTAGTCGGTTCATCCAACACAAAAATATCTGGATCAGACGCAAACATTCGTGCAATGACAGCCCGTTGCTTCTGACCACCGGATAGAGCCCCTAACGGTTTATCACGATGCTCTAACATCCCAACAGAAGATAAACTAGTTAAAATGTGCTCCTCATCATGATGATTTAACCGACGAAACCAGCCCTTACGAGGATAACGTCCCGATTTCACAAACTCATAAACAGAACTTGGAAAGCCAGCATTGAAACTCGCAATTTGTTGCGGAAGATAAGCGATTCGTAATTTTTTACCAGCTACATTTTCCTTAGCGATTTCAACAGTTCCTACTTTTGGTTTTAAAATTCCAAGACTTGCCTTAATCAAAGTAGATTTAGCAGCACCATTCTCACCCGTCAGAGTCACAAACTCCCCACTATCCAAGTAATAATTCACACCTTCTAGAACAGGCTCTCTATCATAATAAAATGAAAGATCTTTAACAGTAATATAACGCATTAACGAAGATCCTCCAATAAGCGCGATAAAAATTTAGAAATAACCATTTGTTCTTCTTGAGAAAATTCACTCAAAACTTGATTATACACAGCCAAAGTATGATCATGATGATGAGAATGTTCTTCAGCAACCGGACGCCCTAAATCTGTTAACCGATACAAAACAATACGAGCATCTTTCTCGTCCTTCAAAGCTTCTAACATGCCAAAAGAAAGTAATTGCTTAACTGCTTTGGTCACAGCGGCTTGACTAACATTTAGCAATTTAGCAAGCTCTGAATTCGAGTAATTCTCCTTTGATAACAACATCAAAATATGCTCTTGCGTATTGGTTAAAGAAAAACCACTCGTACAGGAACCAATCAAAACTTCATGCTGATTCTCAGAAATAAGTAAAATAGAATTTAAAAACTCATCAATCTGATTAGCGACTTTCATACGTATTTCCTTTCTATTAACCGGTAAATACTTTACCGGTTAATTATAACACAGTGAAGGAAAATAGTCAAAGTATTTTCAGAAAACAATGAGAATAAATTTAAGGAATTTATTAGTAACACAGCACCAAAAATTCAACGAATAAAAGAAAAAGACAAGGTCCGAAAACCTTGTCTTTAATACTATACCGGCGGCCGGGGTCGAACCGGCACGTCCTAATGGACACTGGATTTTGAGTTCCATTCTTGCATTTTTTAAGTAGTAGGGTATTGATTTAATAGACTTTTGGTGCTTTTGGTTTTCACAATAAGGGGACTCTTTTCATAATTTAGCACCTTTTTAGTAACTCATCTTTCTCTCTTAAATAACTACTTCAATAAACAGTGAGGCAATCATTTTATTTCTTAGCCGTTAAATAACACAACTTCTAATCTTAAGATAATACTTTCTTTCTACATTTTTTATTATACTTTTGTTAGTATAATTGGTAAAATCTTAATTAATCAAAATTATGGTCTATCTAACATTCCAATTACCTTACAACACAGGTTGATTGAATAGGATTAGATAACCGAAGTAATGTTGAAACGAATGGAGGGGGCTAATATTAAGAATTTAATAAGTGATCAAATGTCTAATAGACAAATCATCAAAGACTTTATTAGTAGTTTTATTAGTTCTTTAAGTGGTAAAGCTTTTAATTTCGCTTTAGGATTAATGTTACTGGACCAAACAAAATCGGCAATGAGTTTTGGAATCAATATGATCATCTATCCTTTAGTTAGTTTGATTTTCTTGGTTCCAATCGGTAATTTAGTAGACCGATACCGTCATAAAAAGATCTTAACTTATAATTTTATCTTTAGGCTTATAATCTTTCTTCTGTTTTATGCTTTTTATTTTTTAACGAATTCATCTACTATCTTATACCTCGTAATCCCGTTTGTCATACTCCACTCTATTACAGTTAACATCAATGATACTTGTTATTCAGCCTCTATCCACGAGTTAGTAAATGATACAAAAATTCAAAGATTAAGCTCTGTTACACAAACTGCCATTGCTATCGCAACCATGCTTTCGCCAGCTATTGGAGTCATTTTTTATAATTGGTTAGGCTTCTCAGGCTTTATTCTCATAGAAATCATTGCAAATCTCCTTGCTTTAGGTGTCTTACTTACCATGAAATTCTTCTATGAACACGATGGGCAGGAAGCTGAGATCAAACAGAATGAAAAGCATCAACACGGGGTTAAAGAAATTATCCGATTTTTAAAAGAAAATCAGATTGTCAAATATATTATTCTTGTTAGTGTTGTACTGAGTTTTTTCTATACTTCCATTAGCATTGGAGTACCATTTGTAGTCAAAGAGCAACTCTTATTAGATAATGCGACAGTAGGTATTTTAGAAACTATGTCTGCGGTTGGAATGTTATTAGCCAGTGTGTCTATGTCGCTACTGCCAGACAAAAAAGAAACCAACACACTTATCACTAATAGAATCCGCATCCCGCTTTTTCTTCTAACTATCGCTATCATTGGTTTGGGTATTACATTTGCAACTAGTAACACCCAAGTGATTATTTCTTCCGTTGGCGGTTTATTCATGGGAATTATCGCATTTACTCTTGTTATTCTAAATATTGTCGTCATGACTTATCTTCAAAGTAGCATTGAAACAAATTATTTAGGAAGAGTGATGAGCACTTTATTCACACTAAATACGTCTATTATGCCGATAGGTACCATTGTATTTACTTATCTATTTCAAAAAGATATAAACGGAGGTCTGATATTCATATTTGGAGGGACTTCTCTTCTGATCTATACCATAATAATGTTACCTCAAATATATAGAATACTGCAAAAAGAACACACTTATTGACATTGAAACCAAACCAATACTAAAACGAAAAAGACAAGGATAAAACACCTTGTCTTTTTAAAATACTAGCAACTTAGACTAACAAGAGAACTTTTTTCAGAATTTAGTACCTTTTTAGTAACTCATTTTTCTTCTTCAAATAGTAACCTCAATGCAAATAAAATAGTGGTGAAGTAGTTTACACTACATCAGATATTATTTAATAATTTTTTGTACAAAAAAGACAATTTCCTTAGTTTGACTATGGTACTCAAACTATTTTTCATCAAATACCTTGATATACTTGATAAATGGTAGAAAAAAGGACTTAGCCCTGTGCAATACGGAACTAAATCCTTAACTTAAATTATTTATCCAACATATTGGGTTCATTACAAAATCAATTCTTTCTTAGTTCAATGACTTGATCGTATCGACTTTCATTATCAATATGGTGAGCGATTTCTAACACCATCATCGGTAGTGAGAAAATCAAGTCTCGAACCATCTGGCTATTTTCTACGTCAAGAGCTGCAGTTACCTCATCTGCTAATAAAATATCCTTTTTACGAAGAAGGAAGCGGGCTAGTTCAATCCGGACTCGTTGTCCGCCTGAAATATTTTCTCCGTTATTAGTGATTACAAAATCAAGTCCATCAGTTAGTTCATGGTCGAGTTTGACCTGTCTCAAAGCAGTCTCCAATTCTTGATCTGAAAACTCTTGTCCCAAACTAAGATTGTAGCGAACAGTATCATTAAAGAGGAAAGGATGCTGACTGATGATACCTACCTGACGAATAAAATAACTTGTTTTTGCTCCATCCCTTGTCCGACAAGTAATCGTCCCATCATCCGCCTTTTCTTCCCCTGTGATCATTCAAAAGAGGGTTGATTTCCCACAACCACTTGGCCCTTTGATGAGGACTTTTTCGCCTTGTTGAATGGCTAGATTAAGATCGCGTATAATCTCTCTACCGTTATAAGATTTACTTAAATGAGAAATTTCTAGTTCTTCTACTTGTGAGATCGAATGATTGTCCGATTCACTATCATCTGATCGATTTAAAATTCCGAAAATCTTTTCTGCCGTTGTTTTGGCTCCTTGTACTTCAACCACATCATACATGATATTTTGTATAGGACCTACCAGTTGACCAGCGGCAATATACATTGCAACCAGGCTAGCCACTGAAACATGATGACCATGCATGGCAAGGAAGAACCCCAATACCAAGGGGAGTACTTGGCTAAGAAAGACCATGAAACCATTACAAAAGAAAACAATATTATGGGTAAAAGCAAACTTTTGAATGGCTCGTTGATAACGAAGATTGATATTCCAGACGCGTTGAGAATTTTCAGGCAAGGCTTGATTCATCCGCAAGGTTTGAGCCCCTCGAATACTATCAGAGATTTGGTTATGAACGGCTGTTCTTCCCTGAGACATTTCATCCCCTGAATTCTTTAGCTTATTATTCATTAAGAATTGTGGAATGGGACGTAAGATCGTGAAGAAAACAAAGATAGAACCCAATAAAACATTTTGGGCAATGATATAGATCGCCGTAATCAGCGCTCCAAATCCCCAACATGAAATAGACATATAGCGTTCAAAAAAGTTATCTCCTAAAAATTCCATATCCTGTGTCAGCATGGTAATCTTTTCATCTTCACTATATTCTCTGTCTTCCATTAACTTATGAAACAATGCCGTTCGGATATTCATGTGAATTTCACGTCGAAAGACATTATTTGCATGATTACAAAATAACATTAGACTATACAAAGCGAAATAGACAGAAAAACCAAAGAGGGCAAATTTCCAAATAGAAGAATAGGTAAGGTTATTTTGATCTATCGATAATGCTTTGGCAACAACCAAGGGTTGCCCCAAAGCGAGACCCCCATTTGCCAGTGCCCCAATAATGGTTAGATATTTTGTTTTTTTATCAAGATATTTAAAAATATTAATCATAAATCTCTCCTAGATAATAGAACCCTATAATTGAGAAATATCAGATGTAATCATTAAATCTTATTACATATTATTCTTTGTGATATATTTTACATGCTCATTATACATCTAAAAATAAGTCTGGTCAATGAATATTTAAAGAACTTAACTCTAGATAAAAAAGAGCTCTGCTTATTAACAGAACTCATCTCTTTTAAACTTTTAAGGGGTCAATTCTTCAATTTCCTTTATCCCTTCAAACTCTCCAACACTTTCGAAAAGTTC
>ERZ772956.2880-NODE-2880-length-10638-cov-2.935179_pt1 | contig 10638 bp, 9 predicted proteins | sample MGYA00580683_ERZ772956 | MGnify/ENA primary metagenome ERZ772956 (study PRJEB29015, sample SAMEA2738077) | human oral metagenome | biome: human oral; feature: human-associated habitat; material: saliva | place: China | collected 2212 ...
TTTTCCTTGTCACCGTATTTTGTTGCAATTTCGAATAACAAGCTCTTTCCCTGTGAAATCTGTAAATCCACGCCGGTGTCGTTTGGCTTATTCTCTGCGAATTCATAATCCTTATCCGGCAGGATGGCATTTAACAAAATTCCCACTAAAGAGCCTGTGGCAATGCCGGAGAAGGCAATCTGAATCCCGAAGAGCTGAAAATGCAGGGCTCCCTCGGAGGAGTAGTTGATTCCGATGGACAATACCAGAATCATAGCCGCCACAATGATATTTCTACTCTTGGAAAAATCCACCTTGGTTTCCACCACATTTCGAACACCCACCGCAGAAATCATGCCGTAAAGCACCAGGGAGATTCCGCCGATAATGGCCTGAGGCATTGCCTCAATCACTGCGGAGAACTTCGGGCAGAAGCTAAGGAGTACCGCAAAGCAGGCCGCCAGACGAATGACTCTGGGATCATAAACCTTGGTAAGGCTCAGCACACCGGTATTTTCTCCGTAGGTTGTATTGGCAGGAGCGCCGAAAAGGGAAGCAAGTGTTGTGGCCAAACCGTCTCCCAAAAGGGTTCTGTGTAAGCCCGGATCCTCCAGATAGTTAATGCCTACTGTAGAGGAGATGGCGGAGATATCGCCGATATGCTCCATCATGGTTGCAAAGGAAATGGGGATAATGGTTAAGCTGCTGCTGAGAAGCAGTGCCAGATCCAGTTTACCCTCAGTAAACAGTGAGAAAACCGTTCTGTGGTAGTCTATCGGAAAGCCGAAAATCGGCGCTTCTTTAATGCTTTCAAAGGGCACAAGGCCTAAAACCGCCGCAAAGCTGTAGGACACCAGAACACCCAAGAGAATAGGAATAATTTTTACCATGCCTTTTCCGAAAATGTTGCAAAAGATGACTACGCAGATGGCCAGGAGCGCCAGCCCCCAGTTGGTGGAGCAGTTTTCCACCGCAGACTTGGATAGATTCAAACCGATAGCAATGATAATAGGTCCTGTAACCACCGGCGGAAAATATCGCATAACCCGGTTGGCTCCAAAGGCCTGAAAGAGGAAGGCCAGCACCAGATACATCAGTCCTGCGCAGGCTACTCCGAAGCAGGCGTAGAGCAGAAGCTCCGGCTCCTTGTTGGGTGCTATACTCATATACCCCGCCAGAAAGGCGAAGGAAGAGCCTAGGAACGCGGGCACCTTATTCTTTGAAAGGAAGTGAAACAACAGTGTACCCAGTCCTGCAAAAAGCAGGGTGGTGGAAATGGATAAGCCGGTCAGCAAGGGTACCAGCACCGTTGCTCCGAACATGGCAAAAAGATGTTGTAATCCCAAGACCACAAACCTTCCTTTTCCCAAGACTCTGGCATCGTAAATAGCTTCTTCTCCGATATTTTTGATTTTCTCCACATTAGCCTCCTTTGTAGCTATTCTCAGGGAATCTCAGTCTATTCAATTTTCTTCGTACATTTACGCCGTTCCCTATCATACTCTCCGACTAGGACTATGTCAAAATTATTTTCCCGTACATTCTGTAGGAAGACTATTCTATCCCTACTTATTTTCCTACTTATTTTCCTTCTTGTTTCCGGCAGGTTTTCGGCTTTGTTTCCTCTCTTCTTGAAATACAGTGATAGAATAAACCTTGAAAATGCGTAGAATTTTCAGAATCTTCAGAAAAGCGTTCCTTTCCCCCTTCTTCCTTTTGTGATAAAATAAACATAAGTCAATAGGAAAATTTTTTATTATAAGATATTTTGCAAGAAACGGAAATAAATTTTATAGGTCGTTTTCAACAAAAAATTGAATATTGGTTATATACTGAGAAGATAATGCTTGGAGGATAGACATCATGGAAATAAGACAGCTGCATTCTTTTATAAAAATCGTTGAATTACAAAGCTTTTCCAAGGCGGCAGAAGCCCTGGGCTACACCCAGGCGGCAGTAACCATTCAGATTCGCCAACTGGAGCTGGAATTCAACACCCGCTTTTTTGACCGGGTGGGAAGGCACGTGGAATTAACCCCTCCCGGAAGGAAGTTTCTGATGTATGCCAATGAAATCCTTCGAAAAGTGGATGATGTCCATGCGATGTTGGGAAATGCCGTAGTAAAGGATCATAGGTTGCGTATCGGCACCTTGGAATCCCTGCTCAGTTTTAAACTGCCGAAGGTAGTCAGTTATTTCTATAAACACTACCCTACCGTGGCTTTGGAAATCCGCTCCGGAACACCGAAGGAGCTGAACGAGATGCTGGATCATAACCAGATTGATCTGGCCTATTACATCGACCAGAAGGTTTACGGACAAAACTGGGAGAAGACTTTAGAGGAACCGGAGGCTGTAGTTTTTGTGGCTTCCAAAGACGCCAAACTTCCGGAAAAGGAAGAATATCTTTTGGCTGAGCTTTTAAACCAGCCCTTCTTCCTCACGGAGAAGGATTCCAATTACCGTTATGCATTGGAGCAGGAATTGGCCTCCCGACATTTGGGTATACGCCCCTTCTTTGAAACCAGAAATCCGGATGTAATTATCGAGCTGATTAAAGAAAACCAGGCACTTTCCTTCCTCCCCAGATACGCCGTGGAGGAAAGTCTGAACGACGGAAGCCTACGACTTCTGAAGGTGCAGGACTTTGAGATGCAGATGTATCGCCAGCTCTTCTACCACAAAGATAAGTGGATTACGGAGGAAATGAAGAACTTCATCGCTTTGGGTGAATTATCGATGCTATAAAAGGACAAAAGCAAGAACTAAAAAACAGGGGATGGAAAATATAGTAAAGCAAATCTTCCTGAAGTATGGGGTTAAAAAGAGGGCAATCTGAGCCCGCCGGTACTTGCGAAAAACAAAGGAACTGCAGTTTTTCGCTTAGTATCCGATGCAGGGCGAGGTTAGCGGGAGCGTGCCCGAGTTTTAACCCTATACTGAAAGGAAGGCTTTCTCTATTTTTCCATCCCCATTTGTTTTATAGTAAGTGGTACTTTATCAAACCGCCTTTGGTCTTATAGCCCGTATCCCAAAGCGCCTCCAGAGAAACCCATGCCGCCTCCGAGTAGGTGACGGTCTGTACCTGAAAGTCATTTCCTTCTGCCAAGGGGTCCTCCCCCTGATAGCGGTAACCAATCAGCAAAAACCAATGCCAGATATAATCATCCATATCCGGATTCTGATGATTCAGAATCAGAATGGGGACAGGAAGGTTTTTATCAATCTGCTCCACAATACATTCTTTCGCTTTAGCAACATTTTCCGCTCCGGGAACGATGGTCATCATCAGGTTTTCTTCCTGATGCTCCTTTAAGAAATTCTGATAGCCCTCCACGTATAATTCCGGTTTATCGATGCCGGACCAACGGGGATGCAGGTATTTCTTCATTTCTTCGGTAAAATAAAGGTACTCGTCCTGATCTAATTTTTCCAAATTTCCGGAATATAAAGATTTTTTTCCATGGTGCAGGGCAAGATAAATCGAACTGTCACAGGCGGTAATGGCGCCACAGCCCCCCAGCTGCATCATATGGTCAAAACACCAATCCTGGTTTCCCCCATAGGACTCACCGATATAAAAAAAATCCAGTTTCTTCTCCATTTTCTCAGGACTTCTCCTTCCCTTTTATATAGATTTCGGGTTTTGCATCAAGCGCATGGCGTTGATGATGCAAATGACGGTTACTCCCACATCGCCAAACACTGCCGCCCACATATTGGCAATTCCTACGGCACTTAAGATGAGCACCAGAAACTTTACCGCAAGGGCAAAAACAATGTTTTGCATGGCAATCGTCATGGTTTTCTTTCCGATGGCAATAAGGGTGGGAATTCGACTTAAGTCGTCATCCATAATGACTACATCCGCCGCTTCAATGGCTGCATCCGATCCCATAGCGCCCATGGCAATGCCCACATCCGCCCGGGAAAGCACCGGTGCATCATTGATACCGTCTCCGATAAAGGCAAGATAACCGCTACGCTTCTCTCCTTCTCCGCTTAAAGAGCTAAGGATTTCCTCCACCTTCTCCACCTTCTGGGCGGGAAGCAGCTCTCCGTAAACGCTGTCCAAATTCAGCTCCCGGCCTACCGCCTCCGCTACAGGAGTACTGTCTCCGGTAAGCATAACCACACTTTCAATGCCCTGCTGCTTCATTTTCGAAACTGCTTCCTTACTGCTTTCCTTCACCTCATCCGCAATCAAAATTCTTCCAAGATACTGACCGTCCTTTGCTACCAGGCAAATGGTGGCAGCTCCCTCATCCTGCTGTGGTACGGAAATGCCTTCTTCCTCTAAAAGCTTGGCCTTTCCCACTAAAATTTTGCACCCTTCCACAATGGAAATCAAGCCTGCACCACTGCGATTTTCCGTATTTTCCGGGAAAGGAAGACTGTTGCTTTCCTTTCCGGAAGAATGCTTCATCGGATCATTTTCTACTACGACATCTTCCGGAGAAGCATTAGCCTTCGAAGAATCTTCCATCCATTTTTTGTAGGCGCTGAGAATGGAAAGCCCGATGGGGTGGGTGGAACCATTTTCCGCCATAGCGGCAGTGCGAAGAAGCTCATCCTTGGAAATTCCCTCCCAAGGCTCAATCTCCTGCACGGCGAAATTCCCCTTGGTTAGGGTTCCTGTTTTATCGGACACCACAACCTTTAATTTGGATACCAGCTCCAGATAGTTGGAGCCCTTTACCAGTACACCCTCTCGGGAAGCCGCACCGATTCCTCCGAAGAAGGACAGGGGCACGGAAATCACCAAGGCGCAGGGACAGGACACTACTAAAAAGGTACAGGCACGATATAACCAGGTAAGGGGAGGATGGGCTGCGAAAAACTCCGGAGACACCAGGCCTATTTTTGTTCCCAAGAACAGGCCAAGGCTTGGCAGTATAGCCAATGCCAATGCCGAATATACTACGATCGGGGTATAAATCCGGGCAAACTTTGTGATAAAGTTCTCCGCCTTGGATTTCTTCTCGGAGGCCTCCTCCACCAGCTCCAAAATCTTGGAAACAGTGGAATCCTCAAAGGCCTTCAAAGCCTCTACACGAAGCATGCCCTCTCCATTGATACAGCCGGAAATAATCTTTTCTCCGGGGAATACCTCTCTGGGGACGGACTCTCCGGTAAGGGCTGCCGTATTTACCATGCTTTCTCCTTGACGGACAATGCCGTCCACCGGCACTCTTTCTCCCGGCTTTACCAAAAGCATATCCCCTACTTCTACCTCATCCGGATCCACGGTATCTACGGTGCCGTCTTCCCTTTCAATGTGGGCCAGCTCCGGTACAATATCCATCAGCTCCTTAATGGACTTTCTGCTTTTTCCTACCGCATAGCTTTGGAAAAGCTCTCCCATCTGATAGAAGACCATTACCGCCACCGCTTCCGCAAATTCTCCGGAAAGGAAGGCGCCTAAGGTGGCCACAGTCATCAATAAGGCTTCATCAAAGGGACGCCTGTTTTTGATTCCCAGAAAACATTCCTTTACCACGGAAAGACCGCTGAGAAAATAAGGAATAAGATAAAGCGGAAGATACCAAAGAGAATGCTCCGGAAGGAAGGGAAGAATCCCCGTCTTTTCCACAATCAATAAGATTAAGAATAAGATGACGGAAAGAAGAAGCTTGTTTCTTTCCCGAATAAGTTTCTCTGACATGGTATTTCCCCTTTACTATATTTTTTCTACTCTATGCTTTGCTCTTCTTTACTATATTTTTTCTACTCTATACTTTACTCTAAACTATTGCTTTTCCGGTACTTACTCTGATAATCCGCTTCAATACTCTACTCATAGTACTGCAAGCTTTGGACTTTATTCTCCTACACGCCCTTCACGGTGAAGTCCGGCTCAATGGTCTTTCCTATACGGATGGCTTCCTGCAAAATCTCCTCAAAGCGATCATCCTCCGCCTCCAAGGTAAACTTCTGCATCATGAAGTTTAGCTTTACAGACTGTACTCCCGGAATCTTTCCGATAGCTTCCTGTATCTTAGCCGCACAATTTGCACAATCAATTTCACATTCAAACTTCTTCTTCATTTTTTCTCCTCTTTTCTATATTGATTTTTATTGTTTCCTATAGTAAATAGTTTCTGTTCTTATGATTTCTCATTGATTTCTCATTGATTTCTCATTGATTTCTCATTGATTTCTCATCACTTCTTTTATTCTTCGATATGCTCAATGCCCATGGCAATGATGGTCTTGACATGCTCATCCGCCAAGGAGTAGAGAATGCTTTTCCCCACTCTTTTTCCGCTAACCAAGTGGGCGGTACGAAGAATCTTTAACTGATGAGAAATGGCGGACTGATTCATTTCCAAGTCCTGACAAATCTCCGTAACATTTTTCTCTCCTTCAAACAAATCGTAGAGAATCTTGATTCTGGTGGAATCTCCAAAGACCTTAAACACTTCCGCTAAATCACATAAGCTATCCTCGGAAATCGTTGCATGACTATCTGCTCTTTGATGTTCCAAGGCAATCACTTGACTCATTCCTCTCCTTTCTGAGATTACGGACTTTACGAACCTTATGGTAAAAATTTTTGTAAAGTCCCTCTTCTCTTGCATAATGAATGGCAGGCTATAAAAACCACTCAAAAAAGCAACAACAGATTTACATATGAATATATTATCACATGTAAATCTGTTGTCAATAATTTTTTTTTCTTTTTTCAAATATATTTAGAATCCGAAAGCCTCTTACTTTAGCCCTTAGAGTTTCAGCTCCCTGAGTAGTTGTTTCCGAAACTCCTGATCCAAAGAAGCTTTTTTAATATCTTCCAGCCTGCCCTGTTCCGCAAGAAGCCCCATTAATTGAGCTGCTCTGCTTTCTCCTTCCTCTCTTCCTTCTTCCCGTCCTACTGCTAATAGTTTTTCCAGTGCCATATTCATCTCCGGCCCTCCTTTTCTCTCCATGGAAGATTCCTTTAACTCCTTCACTCTTCTTGCCAAAACCGACGAATGCATTTCTTGCGGATTTTTCCTTTGAAAGTCCCTTACCAAATCCCCAAAAGCATTTTCTTCCGTAATCTCAGTATTTAAGTAAATGATGTGTGAACCATCTGAAAAGTATTCTTCCGAATCCCTAATCCTTCTGTCCACATAATAAATCTGTTTCTGTAAATTCAGTATATCTTTTTTCACGATAAATATAACATAGCTTTCCGGTAATTGTGTGAACTCTGCAAGAATCGCTCTTTTTTCTTCTCTACTGATTTTATGTCTTTTCACCTTCCCAAGCATAAGGAACCTCCTAAGTAAAAAAAGAAGAAGCCTATCTCTGCCTATTTTACAATGGCTTAGCTTCTTCTCCTATACTCCACATTCGGATAATATCCGTATACGGATATGAAATTTATTCCTTCCTTAAGCGCTCTACCCCTTCTCGAATCGCCTCCACGGTAAACTCCAGCTCCTCTTCCTTTAAGTCCTCTTCAAAGCTTAAACGCAGTCCGGAATAGGCCTCCACATGGCTTTTTCCCAAGGCCAGCAACACATGGCTTGGCTCCACGGAACCGCTGGCACAGGCGGAACCGGCGCTGGCGCAAATCCCCTTTTGATCCAAAAGCAGCAAGAGACTCTCCGCCTCTATTCCCTCTATGCAAATGTGCACATTGCCGGAAAGTCTTTTTTCCCCGGAAGCTTCCAACGGATTCACCCCTGTAATCTTGATTCCGGGCACCTCTTCCAAAAGTCTTCTGAAGAACAGCTTCTGAAGCTCCCGTTTTCTTTTCTCTCTTTCCGACATGCCGGCAAAGGCCTCCTCTGCCGCCTTGGCAAAGCCTACGATACCGGGAACATTTTCCGTACCGGCACGAAAGCCCCGCTCCTGGGCACCCCCATGGAGGAAGGCCGGAAGACGAACGCCCTTTCGAATCACCAAAAGTCCAATACCCTTGGGGCCATGAAGCTTGTGGGCACTGGCGGAAAGCAGGTCTATCCCCATTTCCGATAACGACAATGGAATCTGCCCAAAGGCCTGCACCGCATCCGTATGAAAGAGCACCCCATGCTTTTTTGCTATTTCTCCGATAGCCCGCAAATCCTGAATCGTTCCCATTTCATTGTTGGCCGCCATGACGGAAATCAAAACCGTATCCTCTGTAATCGCCTGCTCCAAGGCTTCCAAATCTAAAAATCCCTCGCTGTCCACCGGAATCCTGCTGACTTTTGCCCCCAGACTTTCCGCAAATTTGCAGCTTTCCAAAATGGCATGGTGCTCTATGGCGGAGCAAATAATATGAGGCTGTCTTTGTTTTTGGCCTGCTACGTCGGAACCTGCTACTTCGGAGCCGGACGGGCCGCTCTTTTGCTCTGCTTCGGAGCCGGATAGACTGCTCTTTTGCTCTGCATCGGAGCCGAATAGACCACTCTTTTTCCCCATGGCGGAATAAAAGGCTGAAAGAATCGCCCAGTTATCCGCCTCTGTCCCGCCGGAGGTAAAGTAAACTTCCCTTGGATTTACCCCCAAAAGACCGGCAATGCTTCTCCTGCTGTCCTCCACCGCCTTTTTAGCCTTCTGGGCAAAAAGATAGAGAGAGGACGGATTCCCGTAATCCTCAGAAAAATAGGGAAGCATAGCTTCCCTGACACTCTTCGATACCGCTGTTGTGGCTGCATGATCCAGATAAATCATTTCTTCTCCTCTTCGTAATTGAAGGCACCGCTCTTTCCCCCCTGCTTTTCCACAAGGTGAATCCCCTCCATGTGCATCCTTTTGTCAATAGCCTTGCACATGTCGTAAATGGTCAAAAGGGTTACGGAAACACCGGTGAGAGCCTCCATTTCCACCCCTGTTTTTCCGGCGGTTTTACAAAGGCACTCCACCGTAATCCTTCCCTCTTCCTCCGAAACCTGAAAGGAAATCTTTGCGGATTGTAAGGGCAAAATATGGCAAAGGGGAATCAGCTCCGAGCATTTTTTTGCCCCCATAATCCCGGCTACCTGGGCCACGGTGAACACATCTCCCTTTTTGACCTTTCTTCCCAGCACCGCCTCCATGGCTTCTTTACTGAGGAAAATGCTTCCTCTGGCCACAGCGGTTCTTTCTGTATCCGCCTTTCCGGAAACATCCACCATTCTGGCATTTCCCTGATCATCAAAATGACTAAACTCTCCCATATTTCTCCCAATCTCCAAAATTTATGCTTCTAACTTCACTCCGGCAAAATGCTAAACATCCTATATTTTAATTCTCCTCCAATAAAATGCTAAACATCCTGTATTTTAATTCTCCTCCGATAAAATGCTAAATATCCTGTATTTTAATTCTCCTCCGTCAAAAGGAGTAACTTCTCTTCCCGAAGCTGTAAAGCCTTGGGAATCTCCTGCATTTTACCATAGGGACCGTCTCTTTGCACCAAAAAGCAAATTTCGCCCTCACCCTTTTCCGGCTGAAAATAAAAGTTTTGCTCAAAGGGAAGCTCCGCCTTGGAAAGCAGTTTCACCGGCACAGAATTCTCCTCTTCTCCGGAAAAAAGCGGAATAAAATCATGGGCACGATAGCCGATGGCGGAAAGCTTATCCGGAATTTCCCGCTCCATCGTAAGCTCCAGCCCCCATTCCTCTATGAAAATGCTGTGCTCTCCTATCTTTTTCGCTTTAGCAATATTTTTACATCCGGTCAAGATAGCCGCCTGTCGGTTCTTAGGCTGGCGGAAAACTTCCCTGGTCTCACCCTGCCCAATCACCTTCCCCTCTTGCAGCATAATCACTTCCTCTGCAAAGCGGTAAATCTCATCCCGGGAATGGGAAACCATGATGGCCTGCCCCGGAAACTCCTCCAAGTGCAGCATCAGCTCTTCCTGCATCTTATCCCGTAAATATAAGTCCAAGGCGGAAAAAGGCTCATCCAGAAGAATCATTTTGGGCTCATTGGCAAAGATTCGAGCCAAGGCAACCCTTTGCTGCTGCCCTCCGGAAAGCTCCCCGGGAAAACGCTTTTCCAGTCCCGAAAGCTCCATTTTCCGAAGCAAATCGAAAATCCGCTCCGACCTGCTCTCTTTATTCTCCTTACCCTGCATAGCAATAGCAATATTTTCCCACACCGTCAAATGGGGAAAAAGCGCATAGGACTGAAAAAGATAGCCGATTCTTCTCTTTTGGGGCGGCAGATTGATTTTTTTCGAAGAGGAAAATAAGCAGGAATCCCCTATCATAATCTCCCCCTGCTTGGGCGTTACAATCCCCGCAATGCTCTTTAAGCACATACTCTTACCCGAACCCGAAGCCCCCAAAATTCCAATCCGCTTTTTATTAGAAGAAAAATGAATATCCAAAAGAAAGCTATCCAAAGGAAGCTGCAAGGACAGCTTACAAAAAGACGATTGTTCTGCGTTCTCCATTACAACTCCTTTCAAAACTTTCTATTTTCGGCTTTTGCTTAGAAGCTGTAACGCCGTCATGCAAAACAACGAAATCAGCATCACCACCCCTACCCATACTCCCGCAGTCACATAGTCCTGGTCCTGCATCACAAGGGCAATTCTTTGGGAAATGGTGGCGGTTTTTCCGGGGATGTTTCCCGCCAGCATGGATGTGGCGCCATACTCTCCCAGAGCTCTGGCAAAGCTTAACACCGTTCCAGAAAAGATACCGGGCGCGGAGAGCGGTACAATGATTTTCCAAAAAATGGAAAACTCACTCA
>ERZ772956.2886-NODE-2886-length-10616-cov-5.261528_pt1 | contig 10616 bp, 10 predicted proteins | sample MGYA00580683_ERZ772956 | MGnify/ENA primary metagenome ERZ772956 (study PRJEB29015, sample SAMEA2738077) | human oral metagenome | biome: human oral; feature: human-associated habitat; material: saliva | place: China | collected 2212 ...
GGCCGGCCTTCTTGGCGCGCGCGTCGGCGCGGGCGCGCTCCTTCTGCTCGTCCATGAGGGCGCGGAAGGCGGCCTCGTCGACGTCCACGCCCTGTTCGGCGGCCATCTCCAGGGTCAGGTCGATGGGGAACCCGTACGTGTCGTGCAGGGCGAAAGCCCGGTCGCCGCCGAGCACCGGTCTGCCCGGGCGGCTCTTGGCGTCGGCGACCGCCGTGTCGAGAATGGCGGTGCCCGCGGCCAGGGTGCGTCTGAAGGCGTCCTCCTCTGCGTAGGCGACCTGGCGGATCGTCTCCCAGTTCGTCTCGAGTTCGGGGTACGAGGCCTTCATAGCGTCCTTCGACGCGGTGAGCAGGATCGGCAGAGCGGCCTCGTCCACGCCGAGCAGACGCATGGAGCGCACCGCTCGGCGAATGAGACGGCGCAGGACGTAGCCGCGTCCGTCGTTGCCCGGGCGCACTCCGTCCCCGATGAGCATGAGCGAGGAACGGACGTGATCGGCCACCACCCGCATGCGCACGTCGTCGAGGTGGGCCTGCCCGGCCGTCGGCCCCGCGGAGCCGCGCCCGTAGGACTTGCCGGACATCTCCTCGGCGGCGGCGATGACGGGGTAGACCTCGTCGATCTCGTACATATTGGGCTTGTCCTGCATGACGAAGGCGAGGCGCTCCAAGCCGGCGCCGGTGTCGATCGCCGTGCGGTCGAGTTTGCCTACCAGTTCGAAGTCGTGGCCTCGGCCCTCGCCGCGGACGAATTCGTCGAAGACGAGATTCCAGATCTCCAGAAAGCGGTCCCCCTGCGCATCGGTCGCGGGGCCGCCGTCAGGGCCGTAGTCGCTGCCGCGGTCGTAGTGGATCTCGCAGCACGAGCCGGCCGGACCGGGCTGACCGGTGGACCAGGAGATCTCCTCGAAGGGTAGCTTTTGGACGTGCGCCTCGGGTACGCCGATGACGCGGGTCCAGTGGTCGAAGGAGACTCGGTCCTCCTCCCAGATCGTCATCCACAGCCGGTCGCCGTCCAACTCGTAGCAGCCCTCGTCCCTGGACCCGGTCAGCAGCCTCCAGGCGTAGTCGATCGCCCCCTCCTTGAAGTAGTCGCCGAAGGAGAAGTTGCCGTTCATCTGGAAGAACGTGCCGTGACGGGTGGTGACGCCGACATTGTCGATGTCGTTGGTGCGGATGCATTTCTGCACGCTGGCGGCCCGCGGCCAGGGAGGGGGCTCCGTGCCCAGGATGTAGGGGATGAACGGGACCATGCCGGCCACGGTGAACAGGATCGAGGGCTCTGGGGAGACCAGAGATACGGAGGGGCGGATCTCGTGCCCGTTCGCGGCGAAGTAGTCGAGCCAGCGGGTGCGGATCTCGGAAGTGCGCATGGAGTTCCTCGGTTCCTCGCGTATGTGCGTGGTGGTCATGGGGCCGCCCGGCGGAGGCGGGGTGCTGCAGGCGGCTGCGGATGTTGAAGCGATCGATGGACAGTGGTCGGCGCAGACGGCGGGTCGGGGTGAGAGTACTCCCCGATCGCCTCCGAACGCGCGAACGCCCCGAACCGACGGGTGGTTCGGGGCGTCCCGAGCGCTGCGTCGCGTGGGGCTCAGCGCGAGTAGTACTCGACGACCATCTGGACGTCGCAGGTCACGGGGACCTCGTCCCGCTTGGGGCGGCGCACGAGTGTGGCGGACAGCTTCTCCAATTCGACGCTCAGGTAGTCAGGCACGGGCGGCAGGACGTCCCGGTGGGTGCCGGCGGCGGCGGCCTGGAAGGGCACCATGACTTGCGAGCGCGGGCGGACCTGGATGGTCTGGCCGGGCTTGACGCGGAAGGAGGGACGGTCCACGATCCTGCCGTCGACGAGGATGTGACGGTGGACGACACTCTGACGGGCCTGGGCGATGGTGCGAGTGAAGCCGGAGCGCAGTACGAGGGCGTCCAGACGCATCTCGAGCAGCTCGACCAGGGACTCACCGGTCAGACCCTTCTCACGGCGCGCCTCTTCGAAGACGCGCTGGAGCTGAGCTTCGCGGATGCCGTACTGGGCGCGCAGACGCTGCTTCTCCTTCAGGCGGACGGCGTAGTCCGATTCGGCTCGCCGACGGGCGCGGCCGTGCTCACCGGGGCCGTAGGGCCGCTTCTCGAAGTAGCGCACGGCCTTGGGGGTCAACGGGATGCCGAGGGCGCGGGAGAGGCGCACCTGACGGCGGGAGCGGGAGGAGCTCATGAATCTGTCGTCTTCCTGTCGGAGTGATCGCACATCGCGGGCGAGTCTGCCGCGACGCGGGGTCAGCCTGCGCGGGCCGGGACCCCAGGAGTGCTGCGTCGTGCGGCGACAACCGCCCGACGACAGCCCGAGAACTTTAGCTGCCTGCGGACCGCCCGCGCATCTGGGAGCGCATCGATGTGAGCGGATCCTCAGGCCCATCGATTCTCGCCGTCCGCATCGGGGACCGTGCTGTTCTCGGCGCCCCGACCCTCTCCGGCGCCTGCGCCGACCAGTCCGGCCGGGAGCCCCGCCGCGGTTCCTGGCCACCAGGCTCGGTGGCATCCGGCCCGGTCTCAGAATCCGCCGGCCCTCGGGGACGTCGGGGCGCACGGGCGGCGCCTCAGCGATCCAGGATGCGGCGAACGGCCTCCAAACGAGAGGCGAGCTGCTTCTCGAAGCCGTTGCCGGTCGGCTCGTAGTAGCGTCGCCCGGCCAGTTCGTCGGGCAGGTAGCGCTGGGCGACGACGCCGTGGGGGAAGTCGTGCGGATAGAGGTAGTCGCGTCCGTGGCCCAGGCGCTCGGCGCCGGCGTAGTGGGCGTCGCGCAGGTGAGCGGGAACCTGGCCAAGACGACCGGCGCGCACGTCCGCCATGGCCTGGCCGATGCCCGTGGTCACCGCGTTCGACTTCGGAGCGGTCGCCACCGCCAGAGCCGCCTCGGCCAGGACCAGTTGTGCCTCGGGCATGCCGATGAGAGCGACCGCCTGCTGGACGGCCACCGCGGTGGACAGCACGGTCGGGTCGGCCAGGCCCACGTCCTCGGCCGCGTGGATCGTGATGCGCCGCGCGATGTAACGAGGATCTTCCCCGGCGGCGATCATGCGGGCCAGGTAGTGGAGTGTGGCGTCGGGGTCGGAGCCCCGCATGGACTTGATGAAGGCGCTGACGACGTCGTAGTGCTGGTCTCCCGCCCGGTCGTAGCGTACGGCGGCGACGTCGGCGGCGTGCTCGACGTCCTCAAGGGTGACGACGGGGGCCTCCTGCTCGTCAGCGGCGCGCCCCGTGCCGACCGGCGGACGTCCGTCCCCGGCCAGCACGGCCCCGGCTGCGACCTCCAGGACGGTCAGGGACTTGCGTGCGTCCGAACCCGCCATGCGCACGATCTGCTCGCGGGCGTCATCGTCGACGGAGACGGTCCCGGCCAGCCCGCGCTCGTCGGCCACTGCTCGGTCGATCAGCCTCCGGACCGCCTCGACGTCCAGAGGCCGGAGGGTGAGCAGCAGGGAGCGCGACAGCAGCGGGGAGACCACCGAGAAACTCGGGTTCTCCGTGGTGGCGGCCATGAGGGTGACCCAGCGGTTCTCGACGCTGGGCAGCAGGGCGTCCTGCTGGGATCGGGAGAAGCGGTGGACCTCGTCGATGAAGAGGACGGTCTCCTCACCGCCGGCGACCAGACGTCGCCGGGCGTCGGAGACAACCTGACGAATGTCCCCGACACCGGCGGTCACCGCGGACAGCTCGACGAAGCGGCGCTCGCTCCCCCGTGCCACGAGGTAGGCCAGGGTCGTCTTGCCGGTACCCGGGGGGCCCCACAGGATGACGCTGGCCACGCCGGCCCCGCGGTCGCGGTCGCGGGGCGGGTCGACCAGTCGGCGCAGCGGTGATCCCGGGACGAGAAGGTGGTCCTGGCCGACGACCTCGTCTAAGGTGCGCGGACGCATGCGCACGGCCAGCGGGGCGCGGGAGTCCAGCGGCACGCCGACGTCGTCGGTCCCGGCGCTCTCGAACAGGTCCATGTCCCCCATGGGTCGACCTTAGTCGTGCCCGCCTCCTGACGGCCTCGACGGGCCCCTGCGCCTCGCCGGCGTCGACGGCTCGAACGCATCGAGGCCGGTCCGTGACACCGCCGTAACACCGTCCGTCCGCGGGGCGGGCCGGTCCGTCTGCGACAATGCCCCCATGCTCGCCTGGCTCTCCCGTCGCGTCGTCAAGGACGCCTGGTACGTCGTCGGTACGTGGGCGGTGCTCGCCGTCGTCCTCCTGACCGTCTGCCTGGGCGGCCTCGGGGGCGCGGGCCTGTTCGGCCGGCTGGAGACCGGCGATTCATCGGTGCCGAGGGCCCAGAGCGCTCGGGGCGAGCAGGTCTTGCGCACCCTGTCCGGCGACTCGCAGACCGTGAGCCTGCTGGTCACGGGCATCGACATCTCGGATACCGGGACTCAGCAGGAGGTCGCCTCGGCTCTGACCGGGGCGCATGCCGACCTGCGCGCGCTGGTGGGCGAGCAGAACGTGCTCGATCCCTTCGTGGTCCCCGGCATGCTCTCGGAACCCGCGGCGCAGGCCCTGGCCTCCGCTGACCTGGACGGCTTCCTCATGATCGTGACCGTCAATCCCAACGGGAGCAAGGTGGCCCCGGCGGGAGACAGGGCCTATGCGGCCGAGGTCGCGAGCCTGGTCTCCAAGGTCGAGTCCCGTCTGGAGGAGATCCCTGACGAGCTGCGCGCCGTCAGCCCGGCGGCGACTGGCGTGGTCTCGGACGACGCGCTCGTTTCGCGGGCGGTCGACGATCGGGTCGAGAAGGATCTGGTCCGCGGGGGGCTCATCTGCCTGCCCCTGGTTCTCCTGGTCATGACGCTGGTCCTGGACGGCCCCCTCGCCGCTGTCGCCCCCCTGCTCGGCGGGCTGGCCCAGGTCGCCGGCTCGCTGGGGGCGCTCTACGCGCTCGATCTGGTCAACGGGCTGTCGCCCTTCGTCGTCGCCACCGCCTCGGCCCTCGGACTGGCCCTGTCCCTCGGCTACGGGCTGATCGTGACCCGCCGCTACCGCGAGGAGCTGGCCCGCGAGGGCGAGGAGGACTCGGCGGCCCCCGGCCCCCGGCGCCGCCGACGCACCGGTCGCCGCGACCCGCTCGTCGCCGACTGCATGACGACGGCACTGACCACGGCGGGGCGCACCGCGCTGTTCTCCGGGTTGACGGTGGCCGCGTCATTGGCGGGGCTGACGCTCATGGGTGCCGACGTTCTGTGGTCCGTCGGCGTGGCGGGTACGCTCGCCGCCCTGGTCGCCGTCGCGGCGGCCCTGACGCTAGTTCCCGCGCTGCTGGTGCTCATGGGCAGGCGGCTCCAGCGCCCCTCGCTCCTGCGGCGGGCGATGGGCCGATCCCCGTTCCCGCGCCCCGAGATCGCCTCCGGGCGGACCGGGGGCCCGGCCTGGATCGCCCGCCAGGTGCGACGCATGCCCTGGGTGGCGGCCGTGGCCGGCATCGCCCTCCTGATCGTCCTGGCCTCGCCCCTGCATGATCTGCGCATGCTGACCTCCACCACCGAGCTCCTGCCGGCTCACTCCGACCAGCGCACGTATCTCCAGCTCCTGCAGGACGACTACCCGGCGGCCACGCAGGCCGAGGAGGACGCCACCCTCATCGTCGCGTCGACGGGCGAGCGGGTGACGTCCTACATCAACGAGCAGGTCGCCGCCACGAACGGGGTGACCCAGGTGCTCCGGTCGGCGACCGCCGGCAGCTACACGGTGGTCTACCTCGACCTGGAGGGCGAGGCCTCCTCGGTCACCGCCGAGAAGGCGGTCGCTGCGATCCGCTCCCTCCAGGCGCCGGCGGACACGTGGGTCACAGGGCAGGCCGCCACTCAGCTCGACTTCCGTCAGGCCGTCGTTCACGGGGCGCCGTGGGCGGCGAGTGTGCTCGTGCCGGCGAGCGTGGTGTTCCTGTTTCTGATGAGCGGGTCGGTGATCGCGCCGCTTCGGGCGCTGCTGGTCAACGCCGTCTGCCTGGCGGCCTGCCTGGGGATCACCGTATGGGTCTTCCAGGACGGTCGTCTCAGCGGGCTGCTCGGCTTCACCCCGATCGGCGGGGTCGAGGCCGGCGCGGTCGTCGCGGCCGCCGGCGCGGGTCTGGCCCTGACGATGAGCATCGACGTGTTCGTCCTGGCCCGGATCAAGGAGTGCCGGGACGCCGGTGACGACGATGACGCCGCGGTCGAGCGGGGTCTGCAGCGCTCGGGGCCCGCCGTGTCCGCGGCGGCCCTGGTGATGGCGGTCGTGTTCCTCTGCCTTGTGACGAGTGACCTGCTCATGGTCAAGGAGGTCGGTCTGGCGCTGGCCACCGCGGTGGTGCTGGAGGCCACCGTGACGCGCATGCTCCTGGTGCCCGCGACCATGAGCCTGCTCGGCCGCTGGAGCTGGTGGGCGCCGCGGCGCCTGAGGCGCATGGACGACGGCCCGTCCTGGTCCCCTACGACGAATGACTCATGGGGCGGCGCGTCCGCCCGGGTCCCACGAGCCACATGAGGTAGAAGCCGCCGACGGCCGAGGTGATGAGCCCCACTGGGATCTGGAAGGGACTGAGCAAACGGCCCGCCACGAGGTCCGACAGCGTCAGCAGCGCCGCTCCGACCCCGAAGGAGGGCAGGACGCCGAGCCCCGAGACGCGCGAGAGCCTCCGGGCGACCTGCGGGGCGGCCAGGGCGAGGAATCCGATCGGCCCGGTCGCCGTCACGCAGGCGGAGGCGAGGACGACGCCGTAGCCGATCAGCACGACTCGTGTGCGCCTGGCCCTCGATCCGAGAGCGGCGGCGGTGTCGTCCCCCGTCTCCAGGATGCTTCTGCGAGGGCGCGGGCTCATTGCTCCCTCCTGACGGCGAGCAGGAGGAGGACGGGCGCCCCGACGAACGAAGGACAAGGGCCGACGGCCGCGGTGGCGCCTCCGCACAGCAGCGTGATGGCAAGGGGCCGACGCCCGGGTCGCCATGAGGTTGGCGCCCAGCGCTATGGCCTGCTCCTCGCCGAGGGCCAGTGCGTTCAATCCGCGAGCCGAGCCGACTGCGAGGACTAGACCGACCAGGAGGAGCGGAGCGATGCGCGTCAGCACGAAAGCGTCCCGGCCCTCCAGCGAGCCGACCACCTAGAAACGGTAGGAGTCGAAGGCCCGGGAGTCGTACATGGTAATCGTCCCCGTCACCGAGGACAATGCCGCGCTCAGGGCAACTCCGGCCAGGACGAGGCGAGCGATCCGGTCTCGATCGTGCGGTGGGAGATCGTGTAGACCGCCGCCGCGGCGCAGCCGGCGCCGAGTAGGGCGAAGGGCGTGTACTGCCCGATCTCGGGCAGGCCGAGTGCGCTAATCGCCAGGATCACCCCGAGGGCGGCGCCGGCGTTGACTCCCAGGATCCCGGGGTCGGGGACGGGGACAGCGTCCGCGAGCCCAGCGCCAGACTCATCGCAAGCAGCAGTGCGATGAGAAGGACGGGCACGAGGACGACTGCTGCGCTCCGGACGACGGACCTGAGACGCGTCGCACGACACAGGATACCGGTCTATCTCATATAGAAAAGTTAGCCTCACCATACGTTTATGGCTTCGTCCCCCGTCACACGCTCCTGGTGGGCGGCGCACTGTCCGCCCTGGACGCCCTGTGCGCCTGCTCGTCCTCGGGCGGCGCGTCCACCGACGCGGCCGGCACGGCCTCCTCCGAGCAGCCCGCCGCCACCGTTCCGACGCAAATGGAAGAGGGCATGGGCTCGGACGCGGCCGACGGCGTCTTCCCCCGCGCGGTCATCCGCTACCAGGGCGAGAGCATGATCAACGCCGCACCGACGAACGTCGTGGTCATCGGCACCGGACAGGCCGATGCGCTGCTGGCTCTCGGGTCCTGTCCGATCGGTGCGGCGGCGCCCTCCGGTGCGGAGGATCCCATCACCCAATACCTTAAGGACGCCCACCCGGACCAGGCCGGGGCTACCGCGACGATCACCTCCGTCGGCTCGCGCAACAGTCCGCACACCGAGGCCATCGGGAACCTGCGCCCTGATCTCATTGCGACCAACGCCTCGGGTAAGGACGACGCCGACACCCTCTACCGGTCCCTGACCCGGATCGCTCCGACCGTCTCGATGCATAGTACCGGCCAGTACTGAAGGACAGACTTCCTCCTGCTCGCCGACGCCCTAGGCAAGCGGGAGGAGACCCAGCGCATGCTCGACGCCTCCACCGCCGAGGCCGCCCGGAGAGGGGCCGCACTGGAGCGAACGGCGACCATCTCCCTGCTGCGCAGCGGTCAGGACAAGCTCCACATCTTCGGCCCTCTGTCCTTCGCCGACTCCGTGGTCGCGGACCTGGGCCTGGCCCGTCTGAAGGCGCAGCAGTTCACCGACGGTGTTTCCCAGGACATCTCCGCGGAAACCCTCGACCAGGCCGACGGCGACTGGCTCTTCTACGGCGTCCAGAGCAGGGATACCGCCGGCCTGACCGGCGAGAAGCTGTGGCCGTCCCTGTCCGCGGTGGCTGCGGGCCGCGCGGTCAAGGTCGACCACGACCCGTTCTTCCTCAACGCCGGCCCGACAGCCGCGCGCGTCGTGATGGACACGCTCACCTCGGCACTGTCCGCGTGAGTCCCCGCGAGGATGCCATGACGACCGTCCCGCGGGCGGAGAACCCCACCCGTCCGCCCTGGAGGGCCACGACCTGCACCTGGGGTACGCGGCCGGTGAGGATGTGGTGGCCGGCTTGGACATCTCGGTTGATGAGGGCTCCTTCACGGTGATCGTCGGCCCGAAGGCCTGCGGGAAGTCGACCCTCCTGCGGTCCTCGAACAAGGTGCTGCCGCCGCGCTCGGGGACGGTCCTTCTCGACGGGCGCGAGATCTCCTCGATGCACCCCAAGGTCTTCGTGCGTCAGGTTGGATTCCTGGCCCAGCCGCGAATCCTGCTGCTCGACGAGCCGACGACCTACCTCGACCTGGCGCATCAGGTGGAGGTCCTCGAGCTGTGCCGGGAGCTCAATCAGGTCCTGGGCACCACGATTGTGGCCGTCCTGCACGATCTCAACCAGGCCTGTCGATACGCGGACCGCATCGTGGTGATGGGCGCCGGCAGGATCCTCGCCCGGGGACGGCCCGCGCAGGTGATCACGCCGCAGACCATCCACGAGGCTTTCGGGCTCGAAGTCTGCATCACGCCCGATCCGGTGACGGGGACTCCCCTCATCCTGCCGAGTCCGCCGCGCGCCCACGTCCACTCCGAGGGGCCCTGAGTCACAGCAGGCTGACGTCCCCCGAGCCCTCGCGCACGACCTCGGGAGCGTCGTCGGTCAGATCGACGACGGTGGTGGGCTCGGTTGAGCCCACCGGCCCCTCGACGACGACATCGATGAGATGCCCCAGGGCGTCCTCGATCTCCCACCCGGAGCTCTCCGGCTCGGTGCGTTCGGGACAGATGAAGGTCGACGACAGGATAGGGGCGTCGAAGCCCGAGACGAGGGCCTGGGCGATCGCGTGGTCGGGGATGCGCACGCCCAGAGTGTGCTTCTTCGGGTTGAGCGTCATCCGGGGCACCTCCTTGGTCCCCTTGAGGATGAAGGTCCACGGGCCGGGAGTCAGGCGCTTGATGAGGCGAAAGGCGTTGTTCCCCACGATCGCCAGCGGACCGGCCTGAGCGAAGTCCGCGCACACGAAGGTGAAGTTGTGCTTGGAGTCGAGTTGGCGAATGGCCCGGATGCGGTCCATTCCCTCCTTGTTCCTCGGAGCGCAGGCCAGAGCGTAGCCCGAGTCGGTCGGATAGGCGATCAGGCCGCCCTCTTCCAGCACGGCGACGATCTTGTCGACGAGACGAGTCTGAGGGTTGGCGGGGTGGAGTTCGATGTAGCGGGACATGGGCTCATTGTGCTCCAGAAACCGCCGACGCAGGGGACGGTGCAGCGAGTGGCGCTCGAACCGGGTGCGAGCCGGAAATCCTTCCGGGCGCGCGGGTGGACGCCGGCGACGACGCTCGTCCCTCCTTCATCACCACCCGCACCTCGGCAACGCCTCCGGATCGCCCGCAACTCACTCCTCGCGATAACGAGTCGCATTCCTTCATCACATTAACGAAAACGATTATCTTTTATCTCCGTGTCATTGACTGATGAGGATGCGTTCTATAGTTGCGATCACATGTATTCCCCCTTACGATTCTATACGTCAGCAGAATCGCAGCGCGTCAAGCTGCATCGATCCCTGGAGGCACACTATGACCGCAACTCTTGAGCACCGTCCGGCCGAGGCCCACTCCCACACCCACGGCCCCGGCTGCGGCCACCGGGCCATTATCCACGGCGACCACGTCGACTACCTGCACGACGGGCACGTCCACCGCGAGGACAACGGTCACTACGACGAGTGCGACATCTGCAGCTGTCCGCACTGCTCCGACCACTGCGCCACCTGCACGTGCGAGGACTGCAGCTGCCCCACCTGCAACCACAACGTCTGCTCGTGCGAGCACTGCAGCGACTCCTGCGTCTCGTGCAACTGCCAGGACTGCACCTGCCCCACCTGCACGCACGCGGCCTGACGGGCACTCGCCAACCTGCGCCGTAACACGTGCCCGGCGTGTATTCGGCCAGAGCCACCGGTGGTCCTGGCCGAATACA
>ERZ772956.2890-NODE-2890-length-10609-cov-4.623555_pt1 | contig 10609 bp, 11 predicted proteins | sample MGYA00580683_ERZ772956 | MGnify/ENA primary metagenome ERZ772956 (study PRJEB29015, sample SAMEA2738077) | human oral metagenome | biome: human oral; feature: human-associated habitat; material: saliva | place: China | collected 2212 ...
TACTGTGATCGTTTGGATCTAAGAAATCAATCAAACTTTCATTTTCTAACCAATCCGTTTTACGCTGTTCTTCTAATGTTGTGGTGGCGACATCCACACAACGCACATTAGTAAAGCCGACTTTTTCCAACCAATTAATGAGCGCAGCAACGGAAGGAATAAAATACACGTTCTTCATTTTTGCATAGCGATCTGATGGCACTAATACCGTATTCACATCGCCATCAACTACTAAGGTTTCTAAGACGAGCTCGCCACCTTTTACCAATTGATTTTTTAGTTGAGTGAGATGATCGAGTGGGGATTTACGATGATAAAGTACACCCATTGAGAATACGGTATCAAATGCCGCAAGTGGTTGCATTTCTTCAATACCTAATGGGATTAAATTAGCTCGACGATCGTTATTTAGTAATTTTCGAACCGCTTCAAATTGGCAAAGGAAAAGCTCGGTAGGATCAATACCAACCACCATTTTTGCGCCTTCACCAACCATTCGCCACATATGGTAGCCGCTACCGCAGCCCACATCTAAAATGGTACGATCTTTTAATGGTGCAAGATGAGGCAAAACACGATCCCATTTGAAATCAGAACGCCATTCGCAATCCACGTGAATATCAAATAAATGATAAGGTCCTTTTCGCCACGGCATCAATTGCTTTAAATGGTGGATAATACGTTGTTTTTCGCCTTCCGAAAGTGGGGAAGTGCGGTCAGATTTCACCGCATTTTTTAAATCGATGGTATCTGCCTGTAAATCAGGGAGAAAGTCCACGATTTTTGACCATTTGGCATAATCACCATGGGTTTGTTTTTCCCATTCTTTTAACTGCAAAGGCAATGTTTCTAGCCAAGCAGATAAATTTGTAGTAGCAATTTGCTGATAAAAAGGACGAAAATCAATCATTATTTTGCTTCCTTATAGGCTTTTTCTGCTTTCTCAAAGGTTTCTTTAACTTCATTTTCAGGTTCTGCGGAAAGGAGAGAAACCACAATAATCGCCAGGCTAGCAAGGATGAATCCAGGGATCATTTCATAGACGTTAAACCACTCACTGGTTTTAGGAATCACATATTTCCAAGAAAATACGACGGTAGCCCCCACAATCATTCCAACTAAAGCTGCAGAAGAAGTCATTCGTTTCCAGAATAAGGAGAAAAGCACCACAGGACCAAATGCAGAACCAAACCCAGCCCATGCGAATTCAACGAGTTTTAGTACTTTGCTGTTTTCATCTTGCGCAATCCAAATGGCGATAGCGGCAATAACTAAAACCATTGCACGGCCTAACCACACTAATTCTTTTTCAGCGGCTTTTGGGCGAATAAACCCTTTATAAAAATCTTCAGTGATAGAGCTTGAAGAAATTAATAATTGTGCAGAAAGTGTGCTCATTACTGCTGCTAAAATCGCAGAAAGTAGAATACCAGCAATCCATGGATTAAAGAGCAATTTAGCCAGTTCAATAAACACTTGTTCCGGTTCATTATTTACTACGCTCGCAACACCAGGATTCGCAAAGAAATAAGGGATACCGAAGAAACCGATACCAATCGCACCAGCTAGGCAAATCACCATCCATGTCATACTAATACGGCGTGCTTTGATTAACGATTTCACCGAATAAGCTGCCATAAAACGAGCAAGGATATGTGGCTGACCAAAATAACCTAATCCCCAAGCGGCTAAACTTAATAAACCTAATGGCGTGGTTGCCGTGAATAAATCGGTGAAGTCTTTACTTGCAGCAATTTCAGCTTGATGGAGTACTTCCGTAAATTGTGATGTATCGCCCAAACTTAAAAAGATGAATAACGGCGTTAAGATTAAGGCAAAAATCATCAATGTAGCTTGAATGGTATCAGTCCAACTCACCGCTAAAAATCCACCGATAAAGGTATAAATAATCGTTGCTAATGCACCGTACCAAATCGCCGTAGAGTATTCAACGGAAAATAAGTTTTGGAATAATTTAGCACCGGCAACCACACCCGAAGCACAATAAATAGTAAAAAACACTAAAATAATGGTGGCAGAAACAAGTTTTAATAATTTGTGTGATGAACCAAAACGATTGTGAAAATATTCTGGAAGAGTGAGGGCATTATTATTTAATTCAGTATAAACACGTAAACGACCAGCCACTAAAAGCCAGTTAAAATAAGCCCCGATAGTTAAACCAATAGCAATCCAGCCTTCAACTAAGCCTGATAAATATACCGCACCAGGCAAGCCCATTAAAAGCCAACCAGACATATCTGAAGCACCTGCTGACATTGCGGTGACGAAGCTGCCTAAACGACGTCCACCGAGAATGTAATCTGATAAATTATTCGTATAATAATAGGCTAGTACGCCAATCAGCAACATCCCGAAAATATAAATAGTAAAAGTAACAAGAGTTGGGTCGAATCCAAACATTTTATAAGTCCAAAATGGGTTAAAATTTCAGAAAGGGTGCATTTTACCTTATTTCGGGCTATTATTCTATTTAGACTGAATATTTGATGAAATTTAAGAAATTAGGAATATAAAATGGATGCTGTCGAGTTATTGATGAACGTAACGCCTAACGAAACACGCATTGCGCTAGTAGAAACAGGAATGTTGCGCGAAGTGCATATTGAACGCCAAGCTAAACGAGGAATTGTTGGGAATATTTATAAAGGTCGCGTCACTCGAGTTCTACCGGGAATGCAGTCTGCTTTTGTCGATATTGGTTTGGAAAAAGCGGCTTTTTTACATGCTGCCGACATTGTATCTCACACTGAATGTGTAGATGAAAGCGAACAAAAGCAATTTAAAGTTAAGAGCATTTCGGAATTAGTACGCGAAGGGCAGGATATTGTTGTACAAGTGGTAAAAGATCCGCTAGGTACAAAAGGCGCACGTTTAACAACAGACATCACATTGCCATCACGTTATCTTGTCTTTATGCCAGAAAATAGCCACGTAGGTGTTTCACAACGCATTGAAAGTGAAGAAGAACGTGCACGTTTAAAAGCATTAGTTGAACCTTTTTGTGATGAACTCGGTGGTTTTATTATTCGTACCGCCACGGAAGGGGCAAGCGAAGAAGAATTACGTCAAGACGCTGAATTTTTAAAACGCTTATGGCGGAAAGTTTTAGAGCGTAAATCTAAATATCCAACCAAATCAAAAATTTATGGCGAGCCAGCGCTTCCACAACGCATTTTGCGTGATTTTATCGGCACAAACTTAGAAAAAATTCGTATCGATTCTAAACTTTGCTTTGGCGAAGTGAAAGAATTTACCGATGAATTTATGCCTGAACTAAGCGATAAACTTGTTCTTTATTCTGGCAATCAACCTATTTTTGATGTGTATGGGGTTGAAAATGCGATCCAAACAGCCTTAGATAAACGCGTTAATCTCAAATCGGGCGGCTATTTAATTATTGAGCAAACGGAAGCAATGACTACTATTGATATTAATACCGGCGCATTTGTGGGGCATCGTAATCTAGAAGAAACCATCTTCAATACTAATATTGAAGCGACAAAAGCTATCGCGCAGCAATTACAACTACGTAATCTGGGTGGCATAATCATTATTGATTTTATTGATATGCAAACAGATGAACATCGCAATCGAGTACTAGAATCTTTATGTGATGCGCTTTCCAAAGATCGTGTGAAAACCAGTGTGAATGGCTTTACGCAATTAGGTCTTGTTGAAATGACCCGTAAAAGAACCCGAGAAAGCCTTGAGCATGTATTATGTGATGAATGCCCAACTTGCCATGGACGCGGTCGGGTGAAAACCGTTGAGACAGTTTGCTACGAAATTATGCGTGAAATTATTCGGGTTTATCACTTATTTAGTAGTGAACAATTTGTTGTTTATGCCTCTCCAGCGGTTTCCGAATATCTTATTAATGAAGAATCTCACGGTTTGCTGCCAGAAGTAGAAATGTTTATTGGCAAACGAGTAAAAGTAAAAACAGAACAGTTTTATAACCAAGAACAGTTTGATGTGGTGGTGATGTAAACTCTATTTCAACAAAGTGCGGTGAAAAATTTTTGAGATTTTCACCGCACTTTTATATAACCAAGAATTGAGGAAATAACTATGCAAGATCAACAAATTGATCAGCTTTTCAATAATCTTAAACAAGATAAAACGCAAATGGCGTTGGCAGAACAAGCAGAAAATGCACTTTTTACGAATGATGAAGCGAAGAAAAATACCTTTCAAACTATTAATGCTTTCTTAGATGATTATTTGCTTAATGGTCGTCATCAGCCGATTGAACAATGGCTTAAATTCCGTTTTGATCAATATCCAGATATTTGGGAAAGCGAGCAAGAAAAAATAGAGACAGCTAACACTATTATCCATACGATTGAACGTTTAACTGTAAATCAGGTGGAGTTGGAGAAACATCTCAATAAACGTAAAACTATTGAAAATTTTTATCAAAAGAAAATTGATACTTTAGCTGAAGAATATCAACTTAATTCAACTGAACTTGCTCAAGAAGTAGATAATGCATTATCTGATGCAAATCGTAATTACTTTGGCTTTTTGACTGGGCAAGAAATATCCTTACCTATGGAGGATGAACCGCTCAATCAGAAAACGATTAAACGAGCTAAATTAAATGCTCAATTAAATTTGATGGGCTGGGGATTAAAAAGTGTAGGTTCACGTTTAGTAAATTCTTTTTTAGGCAAGAAAAATTTGTCTCATGGTGAAGAATTACAAAAAATTATTCGTAGTGCTGTGGATACTGCTGAAAATAAAGGTGTACAAATTGCTGTTTCGGGCGGCGTGGTGGTTTCTGCTAAAAAAGGTTGGATTAAAGATGCTTTTGCAGGCTTAGATAAACTGGAAAAAGTTGTAGGCAAAGCAGGGAGTGTATTAAGTCGCGTGCAAGATTTAACTTTGAGTGTTGCTAATGGTTGGGATGACATTCGCTTATTTGATCGGGTTGAGCGAGGTGTATTAAAGGCGACGGATGTGGCGGCAGAGAAAGCAAAATTTGTTGTTGCTCAAACGATTACTAATTTAGAACAGAAAGCCGACCTTTTCTTGCGTAAAAATGGAGCAAAATTAGGTGCTAAGATAGGAGCTACAGTCGGTTCATTAGCTGGTCCTGTTGGTACGGCTATCGGTAGCGTAGTTGGCGGTTTTCTTGGTGAAAAAGTTGGCGGTTGGGTCAGTGATAAAGTTGTTAAACCTGTGGCAGAAACGGCAAAGAAGGTCGCAGATAAGGTTATTGATGAGGTAAAAGATATAGCAAAATCTGTTGTTTCAACGGTGAGTAGTGCTGTGGAAAGTACTTGGAATTTTGTAAAAGAAAGCAAGTTGAATCCTTTAAATTGGCTTAATTGATAGGGTGTATGGATTTGAAAAATCCACGTACTAGGTTATGAATTCTCGTGTGTAAACCTTCGCTTTATACACTCTACGAGGAAAAAAATATGAAAAAACAAAATTTAATACAACAAATTATTGATTATATACAAGCAGGATACACCGCCTTTTATTTAAAAACAGCTGAATTAGCTCGTGTCGATAAATTAACGAGTGAAGTTGCTAAACAGCTTAATTTTAATGTTATCGAATATAATTTAGCTTATGGAAGAGTAAAGTTTGAAAACAAAGAAATTATTGATGACAGTCTAACGAGTTTTGAGAAGATTTTTAATCATCTTCGCCATGAAGATTTAGAAAATAACTTAATTTTAATTAAAGATGCCAAACTCGGTTTGGAAAATAACTCTGTGGCATTAGCTCGTTTAAAATACCTATTAGATCAGCTAAATTTTTATAAAGGCGAATGTGCGGTAATTTTACAATCTGCCGATGTGTATTTGCCTAATGAAATTGAACCGCTTGTGACTCTTTTAGAATTGCCATTGCCTGATCAAAAGCAAATACAAGCAGTCTTAAAACAGGAAAGTATTGCTAATGAATTAACAGATCGATTAACTACCGCACTTTCTGGTTTAAATGAATTAGATATTCAGCAATTATTAAATCTACTCAAAAATAAATATGGTGAATTAACCGTAGAAAATGAAAAAGTCATTCTTGCTGAAATTCAACAGCAAAAAGAGCAAATTATTGCGAAAAGTGGCGTGTTGGAAATGGTGAAAGTGAATGAAGAAATTGAGGATATCGGTGGTTTAGAAAAGCTCAAAGCGTGGTTGCAAGATCAAAGCTATATCGTGAAAAATCTTCAAGCGGCAAAAGAGTTTGGCGTAAAAGCCCCAAAAGGCACGCTAATTGCAGGGATGCCTGGTTGCGGTAAATCGCTCACTGCAAAAGCAGCTGCAGCATTATTCCAACAACCTTTGTTGCGTTTAGATATTGGTTCGTTACTGGGTAAATATGTGGGTGAAAGTGAAACCAATATGCGAAAAGCGTTAGCAATGGCGGAGAGCATTAGCCCGTGCGTGTTATGGGTAGATGAACTCGAAAAAGCTTTTGTGGGAATGAGTGGCAACAACGCCTCCGAAGTCAGCTCTCGTCTATTAGGTTATTTCTTAACATGGCTACAAGAGAAAACTGCACCAGTATTTATTATCGCCACCGCCAATGATATTACCGCACTTCCACCTGAATTATTACGCAAAGGACGTTTTGATGAGATTTTCTATGTTGGCTTTCCAACCAAAAAAGAGCGGAAACAAATTATTGAAATTCATCTTGTCAAAGCTAAACAAGATGCAAGCCAATTTGATATTGAGGACTTAGCCAAAGAATGTCGAGATTATGCGGGTGCTGATATTGAAAATGCGATTTTTGAAGCCGTAAAAAAAGCCTTTATTCAGCAAAGGGAACTTACTCAAGAGTTATTATTAGAGGCGATTCGTAATACCACACCATTACGTAAAACATTAAAAGATAAAGTTGGTGAATATGAGAAAAAATTTGATGAATTGTATTTATCGCCAGCGTCTGAGAATGATGGGCTAAATATTGCTCAAATGGTAAAAATGGCAAAAGATCCGAATTATCTTGTGCGTGTTAAAGTAGCTCAAGATGAAAATGTTACCGAAGAAATTCTAGAGCAACTTGTTAAAGATGAGGGCAGTGATGTTTATGAAGCCGCATTTAGAAATCCAAATTGCCCAACTAGATTATTAGATGAACAATTATCTTTAGATAAAGAGCACGATGATTATAATGAAGATTTGTTAGATATTATTTACCAACATAAAAATACTTCATTTGCGTTAGCGTTATCTTATTGGGCTGATGGAGATAAGAAATCAAGAATTGATGACTTATTTAAGAATAATAAAATTGATCTGTTGGAGAATCAAGAAGTTATATTAGAATATGGGGCGGATTATCCTAAAACACTTCTTGCTAAAAATAAATGTATGTTTTCTGAAATAGTAAATAAATTAGTCTTAAGTAAAAATCAAAAAATAAAAAATGCTTTAATAAGAAATACGGAATTGAATAAAAAACTTATTTTTGTTGGTAGTGATGACGATAGAATTATAGAAACTAACTGGCTTAGTAAAAATGGGGAGTTTGTATCTAAAGGTGATTTAATATGTAGTGTTAGGAAAGCAGTTAAGAAAAAACGACCACAGTCTTCAGCATTTGAAGGAATGTGGTTCAGAGTAGAAGATACGGAAGAAGTGACGCAAGATATTTTTGCTGAGTACAGTGGGATTTTGCTTATTAGTTCAGGGGTAATGCATTCGGAAAGATTTTTAGGTGCAATTATTCAACAACCTAAAAATAATTAGGATGTAGAGCGAACGTTTCCTATATTTCATTGAAACGGTCAAATTTCGCAAAATCCTTGGAGAATTTGACTGTTTTTTACTCTTCCTAGCTATCTTCGGCAGGGTATTTAATAAAATCAAAATATTTAGCTAAGCTAAGTAATAAATAATTTAAGTTTCTAATGTCATTTAGAAAAGCATCTTCATCTTTTATTGCTTTATATACCATATCATAACGTTCTTGTGGAGTGGTGATACCTGTACCATTTTTCCCTTTTTTCTTAGAATGGGCAAGATAAGAATTTCGATAGTTTTCTATGCCCTCTTTATATTTACTAAGAATTGAGTCTATATTTTTTTTGTATCCTAGAAAATACTTACTGAAACATCTATCTCTTTGCAATAATTCATTAACTCTGTAGACATTTAGAATTATCCCGTTAATTGAGAATCTTCTAAGATACATTTTGGATTCTCTTTCATTAAAAATGGAATCTTTCTTTTCAATTAGTTTACAAGCTACTTGAATTTCAGTTGCACAGTCAATTATATAAGAGAATATATTGCTTAACTCTTTATAATCATCAGAATCCTTTTTTAAAGGAATATCTGGAACAATATTAATTGTCATCATGAACCTCACTTCCAGCAAATTCAAGTCCATATTCTCTATGGCAGTCATCGCAAGCATAATCCTCATCAGTACCAGCAATTAAGAAAATTTCATCACTTTCGTTATGACCACAATAAATACAAGGCATGTTTCCTCCTAATAATTTCAGATTATTTGCATAGAAATATCCTATGATATTTCTATGCAAGATATATAGCTCTGAAACTGATTTTTCAAGTTTAGGTCACTCTTTGACTACTTTTCTATTTAGGCACATACTCAAGCCTATGACAAACAAGGGGTATAAAATGGAAAAAGTCGCACATTTATTCCGTAATGGTCGTATCAAGCGGTTCGACTACCTGTGGAATTTGAGTTTGATGCAACGCAAGTCTATATCTTTAAAGAAGAAAATGGCGATATTACGCTTTCAACTTGATCTCGTAGCCAACAAAATTGGCAAAGAGTGTTTGAATTACTGCCTACTATTCAATGCGATGAAAGTTTCTTATCTGAGGAAGAGCGTAAGCAAGAAATCGCCTCTCATGATCCTTTTGAGGGTTTCTAAATGTATATGTTAGATACCAACATGGTGAGTGATTTCTTTCGACAAGAAAAATCGGTGGTAGAACGATTACAGCAGTTAAGCCCTGATATTATCTGCATTTCTTCCGTTACGGCTGCCGGATTATTTTATGGTGTGGCAAAGCGTAATAATCAGCAGCTTTCTCGCTTTTTAGAAGTATTCTTATCAACCATTACGATTCTGGAATGGGATACTAAAAGCGCTGAAATTTATGGAACATTGCGAGCTGAAATGGAAAAAGAAGGCAAGGTAATGGGCGTGCAAGATCAAATGATTGCTGCTCACGCTTTAGCTAATGAATGTGTTTTAGTCACGAGTGATAAAGCCTTTGGGTTTGTCCCCAACTTAATTTTAGAAAATTGGCATAGTGTTTAACTTGCCAAACAGTCAAATTTTGCAAAAGTTTTACAGAACTTGGTCGTTTTTATTTCATTCCGCGTTCTGTTGGTATTGAAAGTGCGGTGAAAAATTTTTGAGATTTTCACCGCACTTTTAAAAGTATCTTTTTACATTTTTTCTTTTGTCATTTTCATTTTTTTATTTGATTTTATCTTTTTATCAGATTTCATTTTCATATCAGATTTCATTTTCATATCAGATTTCATGCCTATTTCATCAGACTTCATCATATTGTCAGATTTCATCATGTGGTCAGAGTGCATTTTCATATCATCTGATTCCATCATTTTTTTCATTGGGGTATTCATCATCGGTTCTGATTTCATTGGCATGGCATCAGATTTCATTTCTTCTGCATAAACGGTTGTTACACCAAATAACATAGCCATACCTAAGATTGCACTTTTGAATGTAATATTTTTCATTTTAAATTTCCTTGTTTAAGTGGTAAAAATAGTATTGAAAGAAATAGTTTCTTTCATGCTATTAGACGAAAAACTCTTTCATTTCTTACAAAAAATTTTAAAGGAATTAAAATGAATGCTATTTCTGATATGGAGCTCCAACAAATTCGTACGCAGATGCTGAAATTTGCAACGTTACAGTTGCATCATGCCGATCTTGCTGAGGATTTAGTACAAGAAGCATTTTTAAGTGCATTTAACAATCTCGCGAATTTTAAACATCAAGCCGCTTTTAAAACTTGGGTTTTTGCCATTCTAAAAAATAAAATTATTGATTATCTTCGCCAGAAAGGACGCTTTGTATTAGAAAGTGAGATTGAAGATGAACAGTCAACCAATACATTTTTTGATGATACAGGCCATTGGAAAATAGAATATTATCCGAGTGAATTACAGGGTGAAGAGGAAACGGTGTATTCTGATGAATTTTGGTTGATTTTCGAAACTTGCCTTACTTGTTTACCCGCTAAACATGCCAAAATTTTTATGATGAGAGAGTTTTTAGAATTGTCATCGGATGAAATTTGTCAAGAAACTCAGCTTACCACATCCAACTTGCATACCACACTTTATCGGGCCCGCTTGCAGTTGCAAAATTGTTTATCAAAAAAACTTTAGGAGAAAATTATGCGTTGTATTCAAGCTACTCGAATAATTTCTGATTCTCATGAGAGACCATTAGAACTGCAAGAAAAAATGGGTTTAAAAATGCATTTGTTAACTTGCTCTCATTGCCGTCGTTTTCAACGAAATTGCAAAACCTTAAGTATGATGATGAAGAAATTTAAAGATTCACATTAGGAATTTTTGACGGAGTAAAAAACACCGT
>ERZ772956.2893-NODE-2893-length-10605-cov-4.940379_pt1 | contig 10605 bp, 9 predicted proteins | sample MGYA00580683_ERZ772956 | MGnify/ENA primary metagenome ERZ772956 (study PRJEB29015, sample SAMEA2738077) | human oral metagenome | biome: human oral; feature: human-associated habitat; material: saliva | place: China | collected 2212 ...
CATGAGCAAAGATCGCACCTGACAATCCAGCTCCTACTATTAAATAATCGTACATGTTCTATTACCTCTTTAGATTATAAATTATATCACTACCTGTAATTAAATATCCTAAGAACAGGATAGATGGATTATGTGAGATTTCTAATAATTGTGGATCATATATACAATGAATTCCTAATATAACAATCATTAACGTATAAAAAATATTATTACTTAATTTCTTTCTTCCTAATAAGTAATATCCTACAATAATTAATAAAATTAATATTATTCCATAGTTAAATAATATATTAAGAAAAGATGAGTCCACATAATCATATTCAATTTCTGACATCCATTGGTTCTCCGTCACCCATAATATCTTTTGACCGAATATAGTAATTCCAAATTCATCCCACGCCTTATCAGCCAAACGTAAACGCCCTGTAACTAATGTATTCAATAATTCTCCTACTTCAGTTCCAAATCGATATAGGAACAGCGTACCTAATGATATTATGAAACCAAATAACATAGTATACTTGTTTAAAAAATTATTTTGCTTTGATAATTTTAAATATTTAATAAGCAATACTAAAAACAATAATAACACACTACAAGCAAAAGCTGATTTAGTATCTGTTTTTAAATATAAGTAATAATTAGTTACAAATAAAGCTATTATTTCTAAAACTTTTAACTTTTCTCTCCTAATAAAACTATAGAATAATGTAAAATGGAAGAAATAGTTCGCTGAGAAACTAGCGTATCCATACCCTAATCCATATCTAATTTTGTCTCCTTCTCTTCCGGTCACATGAATTGTCTCACCTATAATACCCATATAATAAGAAACTGATACAAATAACATTAATATAATAATTTCAAATAACCAAATTTTTAATATTTTTTCTAAATTAATGTTCCTAACACTTATTACTAACAAAAAAATTGGCAATAATGTGTAATAAGTTTTTGTCGTAAAAATTATTACTGATAAAATAGGGATTAAAATTAAAATTGTATATAACTCTATTTTACTATGTTTATCTATTAATAATTTTACTAATAACATAGCACTAGCAGCTATAATTAATCCCTTACTAACATCTCTTAAAAAAGGGAATCCCTCTATAAACATAGTTCTAGATAAAAAGTCAACAAAAATAACTAATACAAATGAAAAGATATATAAATACTTTGATACAATACTTCTATTCATATTCCTTGACTCCCTCTCTATTTAAGCACTTTTCAATTGCTCTTTTGAAATAATATCCATCTCTAAGTTTTAAACCTACTTCTTTTGCATTTTTCTGCATTTCTTCTAATTTTTCTTGAGGAGTGCTAGTTAATACTTCTTCAATCTCTTGTAAATTATCAATCAATATGCCTACATTATGTTTCTGAACAAATTTCGCAATTGCTGCTTCTTTCCATATTAATACTGGTATTCCAGCCGCTAAATATAACGAAGTTTTGTGTGGATTATTATATCTTAGATAGTTGCCTGTATTCCCACTACATGTTTCTATACTATCTCCATCCCAAACAAGTCCAAACTGACCTTGTAGTTTATTCGGTAGTTCATCAGGACTAAAACTTCCTAAATAATTAATATTCTCACCTAAATCTAAATTTTCATCAAAATTAGGTCCATATAAATTAATAGTATAATTTGGATTTTTCTCAATTAGTTTATACAAATATCCACTTTTATCTCTATTTAAGTTTCCTGCTATAGTTAGACCCATTCCTTTACTTTCTGACATCTCACTAGAATTAGTCAAATAATCAAATATATCAAGAGTAACTAACTTATTTTCACAAATTCCTTCATTTATAAGATACTTCTTCATACTTTCATTATGGCAAATAATTTTATCAAACATTGGTAAAAGTACTTTATCTGATAATACAGCTATCTCATTATCATATGTCGAAACTCCACCACGAAGTAATTCTAAATCATGAATTACTGAAATAAACTCAATATGTTTTATCTTCTTAAGTAAAGGAATAAACCTAATAGCCTCTTTTATTCCATAAGTAGGATGCTGAAATATTACAACATCTCCTTTTCTTAACTTAGAAAATAAACTAATCCACATTTTATTTACTTTAAATTTTCTCGTTAGTTTTGAATCTTTTTCATCTTCAATCAGTAATTTTAAACTCTTATAACCCAGCTTTTCGGATATATCATATATATCATTTGGGGCCTTTGGGCCTGCTGTATGTTCAGCATTTTTTCTAAGTTCAATATAATATATCATACACTACCTCCTTCTTTAATAATCTCTATAATTCATATTTTGATTTTTTTGGAAACTTTTCTTCAAATATCTCCAATATCTCTTTTTTTGTTTCTTCAAAATTTTCAATATCTGTACTGTCATTAACACAAATAACTTTACAGTTATCTTTCATAAGAATATTTCTTAATTCGGTATTCGAATTAGAAATCTCATAATATCTACCGAAATTTATATTTCGGGGAATGAAATCTCCACTACATAAATTCCAATATCTCATCAACCAGTGATTAATCTCATCTTTCGATCTAAATTTGTTCTTATACGTGTTAAGAAAAAGCTGTTTTTCTTTCTCCTCTAATAGCTTAAAGACGCTCTTCTTGTGTGATATAGGAATATGATAATCATAAAAACCTAAGACAGGTTTCCATAATAAAGCAACAAAATTCTTAATTACGTGTTTCCCATAGAATAGTTTAAAGAATTTCTTCCCAGCAACATCTAATACAGATTTCTTATTAAAATACTTATTTATAACTTCTAGATTATTCAAAACAATAGATGCAATACCCCCATAATTTGGAACTATTGGGCTAAACACACCTATGTCTTTTGGTAATCCATCCTCGAAAAAATCTTTTTCGGTTGTAGGATTCATCAAAAACATATCATCGTTAAATAGAACAAAATTTTCTGATACCCCCGTGATTTTATGTAAACTCAATTCTATAACGTTTGAGTTATACGTTGGTAGAAACTCCTGATCAATAAAATCAGAATGCTTTACTATAACTAACTTCTCATGACTAGTATTCAACCATTCAGGTAAATGTCCTTCAGTAATAAAGAAGATTTTATTTACCCATGGGGCATACTTCTCCACTCCACGAAACCAATATTTAATTAAGTTCCAGTTTCTATATCTTTCATCGCTATTCATAGTTTGGTTAATATAGGTATTATCTAGATATTTGCTTTTCTCATTGTACCAATTTAAATCTTCTGAATCAACCCAAGTAACAACGATGTCAATTTTTTCAGTCATTTTTACACCTTCTAATTATAATTTTTGTGTATAACAAGCTTAATATTTTCTATAATATTCTATAAAGGTATTTTACAAAAATAGGTGATATTATCATCAACCTAAAAAGTAATTCAAATTTTCTACCTAATAAAGATTTATTTTTAATAATAAAATCCTTCTCTTTTTTTAATAATTCAAGATACTCTTTATTCTGGATTTCTCCTTTTTCAGATAGCTGTTCACACAGTCCCCAGATCATATATTTATATTTTTCCAACTTGATTATATTTTTATATTTTTCTTCGTTCTCTCTAAAAAGTAGATTATCCCATATTTTAAATGCTGTACTTTTTTTATTTGAATTCCCAGAAGTATCTGTAGCCTGTGTGTCATATCTATATAGTTTCTCAGGTATAAATTTTACATTCTCAACATACTTTAAATAAATTAAATTAAAACCTAAATCTTCACAGAATTTTACTTCTTCATCAAAAACAATATTATTATCGACTAATATGTTTCGCTTATAAATCTTATTCCAAATATAACCTCGCAATTTTTCAAAACTACCTTTAGATTTCAAACCTTCTTCATAAATATTATCAATTGAAATATTTAATATATCTTTATTACTAAGTCCACTACTAGAATAATCACAGATTATCAAATCAAGATTTGAATCCTCTTCCATTGGGACTATCATTTTTGTATAATATTCTTCTAAGATGCTGTCATCAGAATCTACAAAACTAATGTATTTACCTTTTGCATTCTTTAGTCCTATATTCCTAGCAGCAGAAGCACCTTTGTTTTCTTGATTTATTACAATAACATTATTATCATTAGTTATAATTTCTTTAAGAATACTCTGGGTCTTATCAATTGAGCCATCATTTATCAATATTATTTCATGAGATAAAACATTATTTACTGATTTTTTTATGCTATTATAACATTCTCTAATTGTATCTTGACAATTATAACATGGCACAATAATAGAAACTTCAACACTCATAATTATATCGTTCCTCTCTTAACCAAAGATTTCTTCAATTTAATTATTGGAATTAGTAACCTAGATTTATATAAGACATACTTGATAATTTTACCTTGTTTATATACTGCAGATATTCTCGCTTTAGAACTTTTCAACTCAGACAGTATCTCTCTTTTTAAATCGTCATCCTTATAAGTTGATTTAGTATAATTAATTAACAATTGAATTAGCATCATTTTATACCAAGTAGCTACACCAGAGAAATCTCTTTTATTTATCTGTAAATAATTTTTATTAACTTCATATATTTCTTTTGTGCTTACTAAATAATCAGTCATATTTTTTATCGTAGAGTTACTTGTAATAGATGTTGAATTTCCTAACCAATAATTATATAAAGTATAGTCAGTAACAATTATTTTACTAGCCTTAAAATAAAGCTTATAAATAGTTGCCATGTCCTCATAATTTCTTCCTTCAGGAAATCTCACATCATTAAACAAATCCTTTTTATAGAGTTTGTTCCAAATAAAGAAGCTTAGCTCTCCCATAAATAATTTATCTATATACGATGTTAAGTCACATTCGTAACTTTCTTTAAGATCACTCTGCAATTCAATAATGTTCTTAGAATCTTCTTTAACAAAACCAAATTTAAAATTAATAATATCATAATTCATATCCATATACTTATCTAGTTTTTCTAAAGAATCTTCTTCAATCCAATCATCTGAATCAACAAACATAATATACTCTCCTGAAGCAATATCTAAACCTGCATTCCTAGCAGAAGACAATCCTCCATTCTCTTTATGAATAACTTTTATTCTACTATCAATTTTTGCATATGCATCACAAATCTCACCGCATTTATCTGGACTTCCATCATTAACCAAGATTATTTCTATATTTTTATAAGATTGATTAACAACACTTTCTATACATCTTTTTAAATACTTTTCTACTTTATACACAGGTATTATTACACTTACTTTTCTATGCATTCTTTTCTTTTATTTCTCCATATTCTTCTTCAAAATTGTAAATGTAGCTTTCTAACGAGAATTCTTTCTTCTGTCTAACTAAAGAATTATTCTCAAATTCTTTACGTATTTCATCATTTTCTAATAAATTCTTAATTGCACAACTTAATTCTGTTGTATTCCTTACCTCTACTAACAATCCATTCACGTTTTCTTTTACCATTTCACATACTCCACCATGTCTATAACCAACAACTGGTTTACCACATGCCATAGCTTCTAATACTACTGTTGGTAATGGATCGGGATTTGTACTCGGCAGTACAAAAACATCAAATAAGTTATATAATTTAACTGTTTCCTTAAAATAAGGAATTCGAATTATTTGCTCGGCTACACCAGATTTTTCTATCTTATCGTCTAATTCTTCTTCACGCCACTCTTCACCAGCAAAACAGCTTCCTGCTAAGAATCCTACATAATTTTTATTTTCCTTCAAAAGTGGCACTACTGCCTCCAGGAAATCTCCTTGTCCTTTCCAAGCATTAACACGACCAATCATTCCTACAACTTTTTTATCTTCAGGAATATTAAACTCTTCTTTTGTTGATTCCATCTTATAAAACTCATTATTATCAACACCATTATAAATTACTTTTACCTGATTCTCTTTTATAAATCTAGATTGTTTAACATGTTCAGCCACTGCTTCCGAAACTGTTACTATTTTGTTAGCATACATTCCCATAAATGCATTAATAACTGAAGAAACAACTTTAGGTTTAACTATTATTTCATGAACATGCCAAATTAGAGGAAGCTTTAATTTCCTTTTTAATTCAATACCTTCTAAAACAGCTGTAGTATTGTTGTGAATTATATCAATATTATTCTTTTTTGAATAATCCACTAATTGTTTTGAATACTTTTTATAATCCAATATATAGTTTATTAATCCTTTTGGATTAAAGTATTTTCTTCTTAATATAGGGTATTCTATAATTTCTACTATTATATTATTTTCACGTAGTTTATCAGCTAAAATACCTTCTTCTGGTAAAACAACATGTGGTGTGAATTTGTCTTTATCCAGTCGCTTTACTAACTCTAATAGAACCTTATCAGCTCCATACATTTCAGCACCAGCATGTAGATATAAAATATTTTCCATTGATTAATCCTCTACAGTATTTTTTATTATTCGAGATTGATATACTCAACACTAATTGATTACTTATTTAATCATAAACTCCTTCTCATACTCATCAACTATATATTCCCAAGAAAATTGTTTTTTAATTCTCTCTTTAGCATTTTCTTCAAGAATCTTTATCTTTTCTTCATCTAGTTTTTCTGCTTCTTCAATAAGAATATGAAGATTATCTTTTTCCCAATATAATGCTCCATTTTCTCCTACTTCTCTATTAAATCCTACATCTAATAATAAGTTTAGTCTAGTACTTCCTAGAGCTTCTAATAAAGATGGATTTGTTCCTCCTACTTCATGACCATGGAAGTAGGCAAACGCATTTTCTCTTATATATTTTAATAATTCTTGATTATACACAGTTCCAACAAATTTAATACGTGCATCTTTATCAAATCCTGTAGTTTCTTTTAATTTTTCATAAAATGAGTTTTGTTCAACATTAGTTATTAATACAAAATCCTTTTTACTCTTAGATTTCATAAATTCCCTAATCATTGTTTCGTAGTTATTTTCTGGAACGAATCTTCCTACTACTAAGTAATAATCATTTTCTTTAACATCCTTGCTAGAAAACCACTCTCTAACTACTTCACTCTCGTTTGTAAGAGTACTCTTATTTAAATCTGTCCCATAAGCTATATAAGCTGTTTTCGGATTATATTTTTTATAATCTTCTTTAATATATTTTTCAATATTTTTACTATCACAAATAAGCTTGTCTGCATGTTTCACCATAAGATTCTCTGATATTTTCCAATATTTTCTAACTGGTAAACTCCATTTTTCTCTTAACCATTCATGACCATCTGGATTAACTAATAGTGTTCCGCCTATTTTTTCTATTTTTTTCTTTAAGCGAGCTATAAATGGCCCTATTCTACATGCAAGAACATAGAATATAGGTTTTTCATATTTTTCTTTTTCCGCTTTTTTTATAGCCCATTCTAGAGATTTTACATCATAGTAGATAGCTTTAGCTGGTCCTATATTAGGTAAATCTATAGTGTAACAATTTGCTCCATTATGAACAAACTCTCTTTCTATAATTCCAGATTTATCATTATTTTCTTTTGTACATGCTACATGGTATTGTATATTTTTATCTTTTTGATTTTCTGTTAATTTTTCTACAAATGTTTCAAAACCACCATATTTGGCTGGTATACCTTTTGAACCTACTATAAAAATATGTTGCATTTCACTTTTCCACTTTCATTTATTTTAATTTTATGATATTATATCTGTATTACTCATTTAAGTCTGTGTTTTAGTTTGGCGACGAAACACAGTCTTTTTTTATTTTTATCAGAACAAGGAGTGGTTATATCTATTTTTAGAACCACTCCCTACTTTTTACTTTTCCCCGTATTATTTACTTCCTTCTCTTTTTAGGACAACCATTATAGTTCTAATTATAATTTTTATGTCCAGTCTTAGCGACCAATTTTCGATATATTTCATATCTAGTTTAACTACTTCTTCAAAATCTAGGATGTTACTTCTTCCGCTAACCTGCCACATTCCCGTAATACCAGGTTTTACCTGCATACGTTTGAAATGGTGAAGATCATACTGTGTATATTCATCAACTGTCGGAGGTCGTGTCCCTACTACACTCATATCTCCTTTAAGTACATTGATAAACTGTGGAAGTTCATCCAGTGACCAATCTCTTAATTTTTGGCCAAATGGAAAGACCCTAGGATCATTTTCCATTTTAAACATCAGTGTTGTTTCTAATTCGTTTTGACTTAAAAGTTTTACTTTTCTTTCTTCTGCATCCATATACATACTTCTAAATTTGTATATTTTGAACTTTTTACCATTTTGTCCTATTCTCGTTTGAGTGAAAATAAGTGGTCCTGGTGCTTGCATTTTCACTATTGGTAATATGATTATTCCTACAAGAATCGTAAGTAGTATTCCAACTATTGAGATAATAATATCCATAACCCTTTTCAGAATTACCTGACGAAGTGTCGCTATTTTTATCGCCGATGTTAGGTAAATATTATCTCCTTGAAACGTTACTGCAGTATTAGCTCCAACTTCTTTAATTATCGGTGTAATATTGATTTTTGTCGGAATTCCTAGCACTTCGAAAATCTTAAATATTTCGACTAAGTCTGTTTGTGATGATAAGTTAGCATATATTTCATCAACTCTATGATGAGATAAGAAATCTCTAATTTCAGAAATATTGTGAACTACAGGTTTTGCGTTATACATGTGTTCATCTGAATTATTCGCATATGCTAAAACTTGATAGTTACTAGGTAATTCTCCTATTGTATCTAAATCACAAAAATCAGACAATATAATAATATTACGACTATCATCTCGATAACGATTATTTATTCTTTTAGAAATAGACCTCACACAGTAGATAAAAACAAATGCTAGAACTAAATAAATAATCAATTCCATACTTTTTACTATATCAAAGAAGTCTTTGCGATTAAATAATACTAAAAATAGTGTAAATAACGATACCACCTTAAGTACATATATTGTCGTTGCCTTAAGCTCTTTAAGATACCCTCTCTCTGATATTGTCCAGTATTCTTCAGACATAAGTGCTACAAGAAAACCAATAACATTCATAGCTATGAAAAAATATAAGTTATCTTTTGATTTTGATTGAAAATCAAAACTAAAAATGTAAGCTAAAGATAAGGCTATTAAATCAGTCACCAAGAACAGAAACTTATTATTTCTTCTAATGTAATACATCTTGTTCTCCTCTTAATATTACGACTTATTTTTTATCTTTACTTCCTTTTATACCATAACTACCGTAGTGACCATAGTAACCACCATAACCAAGTTCGTTTGAGTTAACTTTGTTTAAGATTACTCCTAAGAACTCTGCTCCACCTTTTTCTAGTTGTTCCTTGGCTTTTTCGATACTTTTCTTCTTAACACGATTTGCTTCTACTAACAGCACTACTCCGTCAGCTTTAGGAGCTACGATAGCCGCATCGATTACCTGTCCGATAGGTGGTGTGTCTATAATTACATAATCATAATATTCTCTGAATACTTCAATCATGATGTTGAAATTCTTGTTTTGTAATAATCCTGTTGGGTTCGGTGGTACTTGTCCCGCCGGAATAACATTTAGATGTTCCACATCAGTTTCGTAAATAACATCTTCGATTGGAGATACTCCAGATAGGTAATTAGTTAAACCACTGATTTTGTGTTTAAATTTGAAACGACCTGCCATTACAGATTTACGTGTATCAGCATCTACTAAAATAGTTTTAAGTCCTAGTTTCGCTAGTGAAATAGCTAAGTTAGTCGATACAGTACTTTTCCCTTCGTTTTCTGAAGTTGAAGTTATTGCGATTACTTTTTTATCTTTTCCTAAAAATTGGATATTTGTACGTAAGGCGTTGTAATACTCTTCATTTTTAGGATCAACTATTTTTTGGTTTGTTAGTAAATTAATTTGTGCCATGTATTTTCACCTTATCTCTTTCCTGTTTTTGTATCTGGAACTACACCTAAAAGTACTAATCCCATTGTTTCTTCAATATCTTCTGCTCTCTTAATTCTATCATCTAATAGTTCGAATAATACTACTCCTGCTACAGCTAAGATAAAACCTAATGCTGTCGCTAATATTGCATTTTTAGGGATATTTGGAGAGCTTGGTGAAGTAGCTGCTTTCGCCTCTTCTAATGTTGTTACATCATCGATTTTTGTTACTTCTTTGATTTGATCTGCTGAGATTTCTTTTACAGTATTTGCTAAGTCACTCGCTACTTGTGGATCTTTATCTTGAACAGTAATTGAGATAATACGTGTATCTTTCGGTGCTTCTACACTAACTTTTTTTGCTAATTCTTTCGCTGTAAGTCCTAGCCCACTTTTCTCAGCTGAATCTTCCATAACTTTGTTAGAAAGAATAATCTCTTTATAGTCTTTTACTAATAGTGACCCTAATTGAACATCTTGGGTAGTAATTGCTTTTTTCTCATCTTTCGTTTGATTAACTACATATACTTTCGTAGTAGACGCATATTGTGGCGTTATTACGAAAATACTAACCGCAAGTGAAACTGCAGTGAATAGTAATGTTACTAATACTATCAATACCTTCTTCTCCCAAATTCTTCTTAACAGTAGCATAATATCTAACTGTATTA
>ERZ772956.2894-NODE-2894-length-10603-cov-11.682594_pt1 | contig 10603 bp, 7 predicted proteins | sample MGYA00580683_ERZ772956 | MGnify/ENA primary metagenome ERZ772956 (study PRJEB29015, sample SAMEA2738077) | human oral metagenome | biome: human oral; feature: human-associated habitat; material: saliva | place: China | collected 2212 ...
AACTGTATCCCGTGTCCTCAATCGCGATCAGAGTCTATCTGTCACAGAAGAAACCCGACATCGTATTTTAACTGTCGCCGAAGAACTAGGTTATACCAAACATCTCAAAACTGGTGAAAGTCACAAACTTAAACAAAAGATTGCCATCATCCAGTGGGTCAGTGAACAGGGAGAGTTGGAAGATCTCTACTACTACCAGATTCGACTAGGGATTGAAAATAGAGCTCAAGAATTAGATTATGATATTCTGCGCTATTTTAATGACCAGCCTTTCACGCTCAGTGAAGAAGTTATTGGAATTCTTTGTATTGGAAAATTTAGCCAAGCACAGATTGCCTCATTTGAAGAATATCAAAAACCTCTAGTTTTTCTTGATAGTGACACCATCGCCTTGGGCCATACCTGTGTCATTACAGATTTTAATAATGCTGTTAGACAGGTGGTTGATTACTTTACAGACCACGGACTTAAGAAGATTGGTATCCTATCCGGTCTTGAAACTACTACTGACCAAGAAGAAGTCATCGCAGATAAACGCTTAGATTACTTCAAATCTTATACGCAAGAAAAGGGAATCTATAACGAGAAATTCGTTTTCCAAGGTCTATTTACTGCCCAATCTGGATATGACTTGATGAAAGGGGCTATCGAAAAATTAGGAGAGAAGCTTCCACAGGCATTTTTTGCAGCCAGTGATAGCTTGGCCATTGGTGCCCTTCGCGCCCTTCAAGAAGCCAGCATCAGCATTCCAGAGCGCATCAGCATTATTTCCTTTAATGATACCATTCTAACCAAGCAAGTGTTCCCACCACTTTCCAGTATTACAGTCTACACCGAGGAAATGGGACGAACAGGAATGGATATTTTGAACAGAGAAGTCCTTCACGGCCGTAAAATTCCAAGCCTTACTATGCTAGGAACCAAACTAACCTTAAGAGAAAGTACCACTAATAAATAAGAAAAACTCACAAACAAGATTCAGAGCGAAACTTGCTTGTGAGTTTTTTTCTATCCCACTACGATCATATTTTTAAATAGCTGATAAAAGTAGTAAGATACTAATGAGGCGAGCCATTACTATACACCAATCTATTAGAAAGGAATTTACCAATGTTAGCTAAAATAACTCCAAACGACTACCTACATACCTACTACAAACAATGGATTACCATTTACAAAGAAGGAGCCATCCGAAATGTAACTTTACAAAAATACAATATGACCCTGCACTGGTTACAAGAACTAGCACCTGAGCTAAAACTATGCGATGTAAATCGTATCGTTTATCAACAATTACTTAACAACTATGCAAAAGAGCATGAACGTGTCACGACAATGGATTTTCACCATCAACTTAAAAGTGCGATTATGGATGCTGTAGATGAAGGGTTAATCACTCACGATCCTACTCGTAAGGCCATTATAAAAGGGAAAAATCCTCGAGAAAAGAAGCCAAAATACCTTAATCAGTTTGAACTCCATACACTTTTAACTCATTTGAAGCTATCTAATCATATTAACTGGGATTGGCTCATATTACTAACAGCTAAGACTGGAATTCGTTTTTCTGAAGCTCTGGGCATCACGCCAACTGACTTTGACTTTCCTCATCAACTACTCAGTATTAATAAAACTTGGAATTATAAAGAAGCTGGAGAATTTGCACCAACGAAAAATCGTTCTTCTGTCCGAAAAATTCAATTAGATTGGCAAACTGTCATCCAATTTGCCGAACTAACTCGTGATCTTCCTCCGGAACAACCTATCTTTGTTCATGGGAAAATCTACAATTCTACTGTAAACAACACCCTTGAAAAGAGATGCAAGGAAGCAAATGTTCCTGTAATTACTTTGCACGGTCTAAGACATACCCATGCATCACTTCTACTCTTTGCCGGTGTTTCAATTGCTAGTGTTGCTAGACGTCTGGGACATGCTAGCATGACCACTACTCAAAAAACATACCTCCATATTATCCAAGAACTTGAAAACCAAGATATTGATTTGATTATGCGATCTCTATCTAGTCTCAATTAAGTAGGAAACACTCACGCTGTTGAAGGGTAATGAGCTGATCCAACTCCTGGAAAAAGGAACCGATGGCCGTTTGTTCGGAAAGGATGGGAGGTAAAGGCAAACGAATGTTTGAAAAATTCTCATAAAAAAGATACTCTCTGACACTTCCCTCTGTATTTTTTCGCACTTCTTTAATAAAATCATCACTCTTTATAAATTGAAGAGCAAATCTGTTATCAACCGACCTGTTAAGTGAGAAAATTACATACAATGAACTAACAATAATACTTTCTCTTAAATGATTAAATGCAATTGAACCAACATTTATTCGTGCTGGATTGTAAACAAAATCATTGGGCTCTACAATCTTGTATGAATTTTTATCTAGAGTATCTAACCTGCTTCCCTCAAATTGTTCTGATTGTGGAATTAAGCCACTTTGATTACTCACTGAATATACAGGATACTCGTTTCCGCTAGAATTTCTCTTCCCTCCTTTTGAACTCAAGTCTTTAAACTTCCGCTGTTCCCAAGCGTCAGTAAAACCAGGAAAACGAATTTCCGGGAAATTTTCTCCATCCTTTGGAAACATTTTTGAAAGCAGAGTCTTTTTTCCTTCTTTCATCAAATCCAGCTCACGCTGTTGAAGGGTAATGAGCTGGTCCAACTCTTGGAAAAAGGAACCGATGGCTATTTGTTCTTCTTTATTTCTTGGAATTGTTAAATTAATAGTTACAAAATCATTATAGGTAATATTTAACAAACCATCCATTCTGGCCCCAGAAGAAATCAGCTTTCTTAATTCCTTATCCGGTAACTTTGTAGAAAAGAGATATTCAATAAAAAGTCCAGAATTTCCATCAACCATTTTAAAGCTATGATAAACTTTAGGTACTAAAGCCTCTTCGAAATCATTTAACTGAAAGACTGCACCATATTTAGCAAGTTTGGAATTACCATGATTATATGAGAGTTCACCTCTAGTCAAAAGGGTATAATTCTTTTGCTCTTTTCCTGCAATATTTCCAGAAAAACGTTCCTTTTGATCTAACCACCCCTGGCCGGCGGATATTGTTAGGGTCGGCAAATCCATTCTACCATCATTTCCTTTAACTCTATTAGATACCTCTCCCAGTTTCCGCTGTTCCCAAGGTTCAGTGTAACCCTTAAATCTGATACTTGGTCTTCTTTCTTCTTTCTTGCTCATAAAGCCCTCCTTTGAGCTATTTTCCACGTCTTGACATTTTGAAATTTTCTTACATTTGTTTTCATAGAATATTTCATCTCTCTACAACTCCTAGTCCTTTACAATATCTAGAAAAACTTGTATAATGTAATTAAAGATAACTTGTGAAGGATAAACGCTGGGTCCCAGAATGGGGTAGGTACTATAGTACTGAGCATTTCCTATGTGCCTGGGGTTATCTTTTTTTACTTTCTTCTAAGGCTCTCAACAAAACGTTGAGGGTCTTTTTGAATCTCTGATACAATGAAATCTACAAATTGTTGCGAATATGTATATTGTTCTGTATTCCCTATTTTATGACAGTAGGCATATTTATCATTCTGTTTGATATGATAAAAATCGATAATAAGACTCAATACATACTGATTAAAGCCATTCTTATACCCTAGTTTAAGATTTCTCTTACTCAAACGATCACGAACAGCCGAGATGACACTATTATATGAATATTTGTGACTAATAGAAGGATCTTTTAGCTCTTTCACAATGGCAACTTCACTTGGAGCATTATTTTTAAGGGATACAACAAAATCAGCTTCTTCCTTCTTCTTAGTAATATAAAGATTCTGTTTGATTTCAATCGCAAACTTGTCAGAGCTATACTCCTCTGTCAGCACATCGATTTCATTTGCCTGCTGGATAAATTTTTCAGCGATTTCAGGTGGATATTTCAACCGGATTTCTTCATTCGTAAGAGGTTCATATGTAGCTGATATGGTTAAGAAGTTTTGCGCAATTGAGTCCGTGATAACAACTTGATGAAATCTTTGCATTTCATTTACAAAGTTTAAGACACAAGCTTGAAAAAGGGGAGCATACTTCAGCTCATAATCTTCAGTGATGAAATGCGTACTGATATTTCTCAGTTCGATAATCCGTTCCAAATTCAAGCGAACACGCGTATTTACATCAGAGTAGATTTTTTTAACAACCGCTTCAAGACTCAAGGTTCGATCAGGACTATCCTTAAAATAAATAGACTCCTGACGATTCATCATCTCCGCCTTTAACATTAGTTCCCAAGCATTACATATAAAAAAACTAAAACCCTCAATCCTATAACGAATGGTCGGCTTATTATAAATCTCTAACCCCAAGATAAAAGCTTCTATTGATTTCCCAATCAGTTGCTCTTTAATATCCCTCATAACCTACCCCTCTATCTTTTTCAATTGATCTGCCAATGCATAGAGAGCCTTTCGTAGAGCATTACGATACTTGACCCAAGGCAAACTAGCGATTTCTTCTGCTGCAAGTACTGGATAGTCACTTCTAGCATCGTTCATGATTTTTGTGACTTCTCCTTGTTTATCCAGATCTTCTTGGCCGATACGATGTTTCTGAATCAAGTCTTCTAGTTCCTTAGGCTTAACACTATTATCCAGACCCCACGTGCGGATGAAGGCAGTCAACTGTTGAAGGCAACTTGCTGACTGAGCCTGTTCCATCGCTCTGGTCATACTGTCGATATCTCGAGGCACAGGATAACGTTCAAATACGTAAGTTCCATTGTAAACCTGATTTACAAAACGAGTAACACGTTCTTTCTCCTTGATATTGTCAGATTTGGCTAACTCGATTGAGATATCTTCCTTAGTTTTTTCAGCCTTAGCCACTTCTCCAGTATGAATTTCATCTGCCATCTGTGCGATGAGTTCAATGAGGTAGTCATAATTGATTGTTACATCATGGATATGAACCATCTCTAGCATAATTTGTGAAATATCAATATTTTCTTTTTTAGCCCGTCTCTCTCGGAGTTCACCAGCTAGGACTGTCGTCAACATGACTTCTTCATCTTCGGAAAGTCCAATCCCTTTGTAAAAGTTTTCTGGATCATCATAAGCGGATACAGGATTCCCCTCCTCATCCTCAGTATATTGCTTAAGCTGACTCAGCAATCTATTATAAGTTTGAATCTTTTCAAAGAGATCGTCTTGTGCTTTTTCACTCGGTGGCAATTGAATAAAGCTATCTGTCAGAACACGGAGGTCTTCGACTACAGATTTGAGCTCCTCTTGTACTGTACTGAAAGATTTGGAAGTGATGCCAGACTCTTGGTTTTTTCCTTTCATTTCATCAAGATTCAACTCTGTTTGTTCGTCTGCAGAATGGCGATTGGAGTACAGATAGAAAGCCTTATTCATCTCAAATTCATTTTGCTCTGGCCATCGATAGTTGACGACATTTCCAAAAGGTTTTTCAACCATATTATGAACACGATTTGTCCGTGAATAGGCCTGGATGAGACTCGCACCTTTTAGAGTACGATCCACATAGAGAGTATTCAGTCCTGGGGCATCAAAACCTGTCAATAGTTGATCCACAACGATAACGAGATCTAGGTATTGTCCATCGTCCGCCGTTTTATTTAGTCGTGTACGGAGATTTTCGGTGTAGTCTTTCACGGTCTTCATATCAAATTCCGTATTGAAGAGACTATTATAGTGCCTAATTGCACGATGCAAATTTTCGTTAGTCTGAAGCTGTTGATCGCCATTTGAAGTATCTGCTGAAAAACTAATCGCTACTTTCAAACGTTGTTCTGCTGGTTTGGTCCGATTGATTTCTTCAAACTTGTCAAAGTATTCCATGGCCCGAGGTATTGAAGCCTTGTTCCCACCTACATGAACCGTGAACATCGCATTATACTTACCTTTATTTGAACGTTCGTTCCAGTTGTCAAAGATATCCTTCACCACCAGATTTACATGTTCCTCACTGGTGTCATAGACACTGGCTTTTACATTATCATCAATATCATCTGCTGTCGGATTTTCGGGCGTTGCAATTGTTTCTTTAAACTCAACATTAAACCCCAAAACATTTCGATCAGCAATCGCTTCTTTAATCGTGTAGGCATGAAGAAGTTCTCCAAAAATTTCTTTTGTAATTGGGAACTTAGGCGTCCCCGTATATCCTACCCAAGCTGCATGAGGTAGTGCTTGACGGATTTTCTCAAGCATATTATCATTGTCACTGCCATCTCCAGTAGACCTGTGTGCTTCATCCACAATAAAGAGAATATTGTCTTTAATAGGCTTAAAATCATCTCTTGAAACGTAACGAGACATTTTTTGAATACTAGTCACAATGATATTTTTATCACTTTTGACCGTCAGTTTCCGATGTAAAGCTGAAATATTGGCAGTATCAGTAACGATACCATCTTTGCTTTCAAAACCAGCAACTGGATCATAGGCTTGGTAAGCTGCAACCGTTTGTTCTGTCAGTGCGATACGGTCAACCAAAAAGATAACTTTACTAACATTCGGTAAGCGACTAGCCAACCAAGCTGTCTTAAAGCTTGTAATGGTCTTCCCACTACCTGTCGTATGCCAAATGTAGCCTAGTTTACCATCCGAATAACTAAAATCATGTTTACGTACTTTATCCATCACGCGCTTCGTAGCGTACACTTGATAGGGACGCATGACTTTAATACTCTCTTTATTCTTAGTTCCATCAAGAATCATGTATTGGGTTGCTAGATTATGTGCCATAGGGATAGACAGCACTTTGTCTGCAAATTCCTGCCAACGACGTACCGGCTTAGCATCTTCTTCGTTCTGCCAGTTAAATGCAAAATCCTGATTGAAACTTTCTAGAGTACTATTAGCCATGTAGCGTGTTTCATAAGGAGTCATGGCTACTAAAATTTGAAGAGTCGAAAAAATATCACTATATTGCTTTTCTGCTATATATTGTTTCATCTGGTTAAAAGATTTTTCCGTTCGATGTAACGCCTTCTTCAACTCAATTTGAATAATCGGAAGACCATTGATAAGGAGAGTAATATCAAAACGGCGATCCTGTTTACCGTCGACTACCTTAGGACGACTAATCTGATTCACCACTTGATAAACAGTATTTCCTCCACCAACCTGATCTTGATCAAATACTGTTAAAAAAACATGCTCTCCACTATCTAGATCCACCTCAATTTCAGAATATCCATTAACACCATAAAGAAATTGCCCTGCTTGATAGGGAGTTTTTAGTTCTGAGATTTGTTTTTTTACTTGTGCGAACTCTGTTCGAGTTAAGGAACCACTTAGTTTCCCACGATTGTTCTGCTCAAGAATATTTTTGAAATTAGCCCAAAGAGCCTCCGTATTTTTCACATTTTCCAGATACTCCCACTGCTTCACTCCCCCAATATTTGTTAGATAAGTAATGACTTCTTTTTCAAAAGCTAATTCTGATTTATTTTTATTTTCACTCATGTGATTGACTCCTTAATATTTGTTCGAGGCTAGTTTGAACAGTCGCTTCCAATAATTGACTATATTTTCTAAGCTGTGTTTGCAATATTAACAGCTGTTGATAGGCTTGACCTATTTTTTTTTGCTCCTCTATTGGAGGTAGGGGAATACGGATCCTCTCCAATGACTTAACAGGTATTCTCATAGATGTACCTGTTCCTTGTAGCTCACGTTCCTTTTGACGTTGAACATCCCGAGATTGATTAAAAAGATAGAGAAAGTAAAATTTATCTAACCTTCCCTTTATGTTCACTTTGATAAAATTTAAAGTTAGTAATTTTCCTTCACTATCTGCTCCAACAATCGCTGCTAATCGCGATGGACTACTGATAACTACATCTCCTGCAACAAGAGACAGTGAAGTTTCATTAAGTTCATCAGTTCCTAGAGCAAACGACTTTTGATACAAGTCCGACTCAAATGAAGCATGATCATAAAACTGAAGAGACTCCTGATTTTGCTTCTCAATCCTAGTCGGATTTACACCAGCTGTAAAGGAAAGCAGATCTCCTAATTGACAATAGTCCATCAAATTCTCCTCTCGTAATTGTTTCTTTCATTCTACACTTAAACAAATAATTTGTCAAATATTTTGTAATATTTTTTTATTACATAAAATAAACCATTGATAGCTCATATAAATTAAAAAATCTTAGCCCTCACTTTAGAACAGCGATAAATTCCGTTCTAATAAACTATTGTATACAAATTACTCGCCTCATTAGTGTCATACTACTTTTATCAGCGACTTAAAAATATGATCGTAGAGGGATAACAAAAAACTAACAAAAAATATTTATGTAGAATCTAGTTTGCGAATATTTCTTATTTATTCTTCGTACTATCTCAAAAATCAATCTATTTCCATGCCTGACCATGCTAGGAACCAAACTAACTTTAAGAGAAAGTACCTTGCATTAAGCACAATAGCTGAACATAAAAAATCCTAATAGAGATTTCCATACTCTATTAGGATTTTCTTTTTTATTCCATCACAATTATAGACTTAATAGACTTGCGTTCATCCATATCTTTGTAAGCCTGATTAATCTCATCCAAGCTGTAACTATTAGTAAAGACACGTCCTGGATTGATATCACCGTCAAGAACTGCTTTTAACAAAACTTGTTTGTCATAAGTAGTAACTGAGGCTGCTCCACCTGCCACTGAGATATTTTGGGCAAAGGTTGAACCAAGGGCACGGTTATTGTAGTGAGGCACACCGACAAATCCCATGCGCCCTCCATTGTGAAGGACACCGAGCGCTTGCTCTACAGCAGCCTCAGTACCAACACACTCAAGAGCTGCATCTGCTCCTCCGCCAAGGATTTCACGGACCTTGGCAATCCCTTCTTCACCACGCTCAGCTACAACAGCTGTCGCACCTGACTCCAAGGCCATCTGTTGACGGTCTTGGTGGCGACTCATGAGGACGATTTGCGATGCACCACGCATTTTGGCTGCGATAACCGCACATTGACCCACAGCACCATCCCCGATAACGACCACCTTGTCACCTTTTTGCACATTAGCCACACGCGCTGCATGGTAACCGGTCGGCATGACATCAGCAAGTGTTAAAAGTGACTTGAGCATGCCTTCGCTATAATCTGAAGGTTGACCTGGAATTTTCACAAGTGCCCAATTGGCAAAATGGAAACGGATATACTCAGCCTGGACACCACCTGACCAGTTGGTGCCAATATGGCGGTCACAAGTCCCATCATAACCAGCACGACAGGCATCACACTCTCCACAACCATGAGTGAAAGGCGCGATGACAAAGTCACCTGGTTTTACAGTAGTGACAGCCTCACCAACTTCTTCAACGATTCCAATTGCTTCGTGCCCACTATTTTTGTGACCCGCTTTAATATCTGGATTTCGGTAACTCCATAGGTCTGAACCACATACGCAAGCACGAACCACACGGATAATAACATCATCCGTCTCTTGAATACTTGGACGCTTGATTTCCTCAATACCTACCTGACCTGCCTTGGTATAAACTGCTGATCTCATAAACATTTACCTCTCTGTATCTAACTTATTTCAAGTATACACTATTTATGAAGCTTTCGCTCACTTATACTACATCTCATTAATAATGATGTTCATGTTCATATCTTTGGACTGCCTCTATATCCTCCATATTCCGCTTATGGGCTTGATGAGTTTCTAAGTCTGCATCAACTTCAATGGTGATATTTTGAAAACCATAATTTTTGAGTAAAGTTCGAATGGATTCTTTACAAACTTCCATCTGTTCAATTTCTTTTAGACAAACATGGACGATGGCATTTTTTTCCAAGCCATCCATAGTCCAAAGGTTAAGCTGATTGATACTAGCGACATGATCCAATTGCTCCAAGTCGCTCTTTACTTGCTTGATATCTACTCCTTCTGGTACAGCATCTAAGAAAATCTTAAGTGTAGACCAAAAACGTGGAATAGCTTTTGAGAGAATAAAGATCGAAATGACCAGAGATAAGAGCGGATCCAGAATATACCAGTCGGTAAATCGCAGAACAATGGCCATCAGGATAACAGCCACCCAACCCAGAGTATCTTCCAGAAAATGCAGGCTCAAAATAGACTCATTCTTTGTTTTTCCCTTACGAACTACTAGACTTGCCAACACATTGATACTAACCGCTATGATTCCTAGCCAGAGGATTCCCTCATCATTGACCGGTTGTGGATGAAAGAGTTTCGTTATATTTTCTAAGATAACCAGAACAGAGCCTGTCATGAGAATCACAGCCGTTACCAAGGCACCTAGAAGGCTAAACCGTTTGTAACCCAAGGTATAGTGGCTGTCCTCTTCACGATTGGAGATAGTTTCAAGAAAAGCTGATACCCCAATTGCGATTGCATCTCCAAGATCATGGACAGAGTCCGCAAGAACCGCACTAGAGCCAAATACTCCACCTGCGATAAACTCAACAATGGCATAACTTAAATTCAAGAAAAAAGCTAACCAAACTGCATGTTTTGTCTTCATAATCCTATTTCCTCTGATATAATAGATTCATGAACATCTTGTTCATTATCATTATCTAACATTCATTACAGA
>ERZ772956.2896-NODE-2896-length-10602-cov-4.303309_pt1 | contig 10602 bp, 12 predicted proteins | sample MGYA00580683_ERZ772956 | MGnify/ENA primary metagenome ERZ772956 (study PRJEB29015, sample SAMEA2738077) | human oral metagenome | biome: human oral; feature: human-associated habitat; material: saliva | place: China | collected 2212 ...
AAAAAAGAAGTTTTATATAAAAACTTCTTTTTTTGACAGCCTAGAATATATATATATATTCTAATAGCCAAGTCATCTCTATTTATCCATTGTGGTTGTTGTGCTAATAAAATTATACCAATTATATTTTAAAAAGTCAATAGTTAATTAAATTTTCCATTTTTATTAATAAACATTTCAAATTCTTTTCGATCTAATTCTGTACTTTCAACTTCTAATTCTTTTCTTGTTACTGCAATTTGTGCATCAGTTCTAAAAATATTTTTTTTCATTGCTAAATCAAACAATGGAGTTAAGATTTCAAACCTTTCAATATTTGTCATTTCCAAAAAGAAAAAACTAAATGGAATTATAATTTCATTTTCAAATTTTTCAATTCTACCTTTATCAACATTTTTTGTTTCTTCCAAAATTTCAACTAAATTACGATATTGATGAATATTTGCTAAATGTAAAAAAGTAAAAAAAGATAAAAATTCCAGATAAAAATGTTCTTCGTTTCCTTTTTTTTCCAGCTCTGTCAATAAACTATGTAAATCATAATCTTCTTTTTCATAAAATATTAAAAGCTCATAAAATTTTTCAACAGCATTATCAACTAAAAAATGTTTTGCTAAAAACTTCTTTTTTAATTCAAGTTTTGTTGTTTGTTTAAGGACTAATTTAGATAATGCTATTACTTCTTGTTCAAATAGAATTAATATGTCGGTATCAACTTCTAATTCTGATAAAATTTCATTGTATTGTTCTTTTCTAACTAAATGCATACAAGAAAACAATAAAAGGAAATTATCTAATATTTTTTTAATTTCTTTGTTAAAAGTACCAGTACCTTTAATTTTGTTTATAAAAAAATTAAAAAATTTGAAGATATCGAAGAATTTAGAGATTTAGATAGTTTAAAACTGATAAATAAAGATAAAAGTACTATAAAACTTATTGATAAATTTATATATTTCATCAAAGTAATAAATTTCAAAATTTTCAAATTCTTTTACATTTTTTATTTTAAAAATCTCACTTTCTGGAACTAAATTATCTGTTTTTCTTAACCAATTTTTTTTCATTTTGTCACCTTTACTTTTTTCACTCCTTTTATAAAAAAATTAAACTAATTTAATTAAATCATGTTCTATTGCAAATTCTTTTCTTCTAATAATTTCATTTAGAGTTACCCTTGCATAAGGCAACCATTCTTCATTACAGTTAAGGACAAGCATAGTTGCACTTTCAATTAAATTATTATATTTTTCCAAAGTGTTGGCTTTTCCCATAAATTCTCTCAAAGTTTTAATTTCTAACTTGTAATCTATTTGATTGTTTTCAAATGTCATTTCTTATCACTCCTTTCATTTTATATATTTTAACACAAGCATAAATATATGTCAAATTCAAAAAAGACAGTTTTGAATTTTTTATTCTATCTCCATTCAGTACCAATTCTCTCTAAATTCTTTTTCCATTTTTTATAATAACTCTTTAATATATCTTCTTTTGAAAAATCATACAATTGTGTAAAATAAGAAATTAATTTAATCAAAAAACAAAGATCTAATTCTTTTGAAGATACTGTTTCAGAAATAAGTAATAATGCACCTTGTTTATCATCATAGATATTATTTCTGCTTTCTATATTATAATATTTTTCTAATTCATAAAGTAACTTTTCTTTTTCTTCTGCAGTTTTATCTTTAAAGATATTCATATTATTTTCATAAATATGATTTATAATTTGTGCCAAAAAGAAATAAACATCTGTCAATTCTTCTAAGATTTTTTCGTTATCAACAACTCTTGTTTTCCAAGTTTTATGAGTTTCTGGTGTTTCTTCGTTAAACTCAATAAGTTCAGCTAAAAAGGAAATCTTTATATCAAACAGTTTTCTAGGTTTTATATTATTTATTTTACTATCTAAGAAATTTTGATACATAAGTAATTCTATAAAATTTTGTGGTGCTTTAGTTACTTCATTTTTATCTTTTATTTCAATAAAATTTTTATGACTTTCCGATAATTCATTATGTTTTATTAAATTTTCTTCAGTATTTCTCATTTTTACTCTCCCAATCTTAAATTATTTTTTCGTTATCTTTTTCAAATTTATTTTCTTTTTTTGTTGGTATTTCTATTTCTAAATTGACTTTTTTAGAAAAATCAACTAATTCTTTGTAATCTTCAACAGAAAAATTATCAAAAACTTCTAAAAACATCTTTTTATCAACTTTACCATTTAAAGAGTTACTCAAGTCATTAAAATTAGAATACACTTTTTTTTCTAAATTTTCTAAAAAAAGATCATAAGATTCATTTAAAAAATTTAAAAATTTTTCTTTTTCATCATACAAAGTCGTGGCTATTAGATTATTTATGATAAAACTTTTAATATTGTAAAATTCATTATATCTTTGATAAAAATTTAAGTCATTTAAAGTTTCTGTTAAAACAAATTCTTCTTTCGTTTGTTCATCTTCATCACAAATATAAGCATAATCAGCTTTTATCTTTTCTTCTTTAGTTTTTTCTATCGTTTCAAAAAAACTATCAAAAGAAATTTTTTGATGCAGATCTAATACTTTATCGAAAAATTTTTCGTTATCTTTTTTATTAGCTGGAATAGAATCAATTGTTATACCTAGTTCTTCTAAATTTTTCATAACAAAATTTTCTTTGTCTTTTATAATCCTAATTCTATTGTTATAATTTCTATTGAAATTTTCTTTAACAACTTCATAAAAGACATTTGAATCAAATTTTCTATCATCTTCCAAAACATCTTTTATAGTGTTACCATAAATTCCTAAAATAGTTTCTTTTAAAGAAGTATTTTCAACTATTTTATCTAATTTATTTTTGTAATGTTCTGTTTCTTTTTTTACTTCTTCTATTTTTTTATAACTTTTTAGATGTGAGTTTTCAGAAATTCTTTTTAATAAACTTAAATAGTCATCATTTTTTAATATGTAAGAAAGATCTTCTGAATTATAAATGAAACCATATTTAATTGACAAAAATAAATTATCTTCAGCTTCTATTTTAAAAGATATTTGATTTTTCCCAGAAACATTATTAAAATTAAAATGAATAGGATTTTTTGTTTCAATTTCTAAAAATTTTACATCGTTTTCTTTAAAAGAAGATAAATTTTCTTCTCTTTTATTTTGGTGTTTTTCTAAATAATTTTCTTGATAAAAACTTTTTCTATCTTTTAAATTTTTTTCAATAACTTGAACGAATTGTTCTTTAAAATCAAATAAATTATCAGTTGAAATAGAAATTTCGGCATTTCCATTTGTAAATTTAATAGAATAATATTCTTTATCTTCTTTTTTTATAAAATCTATTTCAAATATCTTTTTTTCCTTTATATTTTCTGAAAAATCAAAATTTTCTATATTTTTTTGAATAATTGAAATCATTTGTTCAAAATTGTTAGCTTTTTCCAGTTTTTCTGAATTTATTTCAATAGGAATAGCTTTTTCAAATTCTTTTTCTAAAATATCAACTATAAGCTCAACTTGATTTTTTATTCTGTCTTTATCATCTAAAATTGAAAAATAATCATCATAAAAATCATCACCTACTTCTAAGAAAAATTCTTTACTTTCAACACTCAATATATCATATATTTCACTTGCTATTTCTCTTGTCCTTTCCAATGGTATAGCCAAAAATTTTAGGTCATCATCAAATGACTTATCAATATTTTTTTGTATAACAATTCCAATATCATTTACAAATAATAAAGCTTCTCCTTCAAAATTTGTTTTAGAAATAATAGCTTTTTCTCTTAAAACATCTTCTATTCTTTTTTCAGTTGGATAAACGACTCCAAAAAAAGTATCATTAAAAGCATTAACACAATTAATTCCAACTTCATTGATAAAACTTTTTAACATTTCATTCATAAAATTCGCTCCTTTTTCCTTTATTTTATAAACTCATATTCAATTAAAACTGGCATTATTTCTTTTAAATAATATTCTTTTAATTTTATTTTCAATTCTTTTAAAAGAGTATTTAATTCAACATTTTCTTTTGTATTTATTTCTTTTTCTATTTGATAAACTCCATAATTAAATTTTTTATTATATTTTTCATTTTTTTTAGTTATTTCAAGTATCTTAATCCAAATATCGTAAATCTCTTTTTCTAAGTCATTAAAACACATTATTTCAAGTTTTTTACTAGCAAGGGTATTTTTATCAAGGCAAAGTTGATTTTTGTAAATTCGCCCATCAGAACCAATTAAACTTCTACAATGATTTTGAGAATTTAAACATACAAAGAAAAGATTTTTCAAAAGAAAAATATTTAATTTACCACTTTTAACATCTTCTAAATATTTTTCTTTCATATCAGCTGTTTTCATAAGCATAGCTCTTTCATACCAAAGATTTTTATATTGTAAATATCTACCAGCTGAAAAAATAGGCAGTATTTCCATAAAATTATCTTCTCTAAGATATGAACCAACTCCATCATATCTAGTTGTAACCAATAATGAAGTATTAAGTTCTGGGTTATTAAAAGTTGATTTAACAACTATATACCCTATTATATTCTTGTTATATCTTCCAGTTCCAATAATATTAGTTTTTTTATTTTCTGTACCATCTAATTCACAAAAAATACCTTTTAAAACATCATCTTTAAACACTCTTTTATCATAATAATCACTTATTTTAGTATTTATTTGCTTTATTTCTATTTTACCAGTATTTACAAGTTGATCTTCTTTAATATCAAAACATTCTATTTCTAATTTTTCTTTTTTATCTTTTTTAGTATTTTTCCAATAAATACAAGTTATACAACTTGGATGTTTCGTGCCAAAATATTTACTGTTAAATGCAAAACCTTTTACAAAATCATTTTCAATTATTTTATGTGTTTTCCAATACTTTATAGGTGCTAAAACTATGTATGTATCATTTTCTTTTTTTAAATAATAATTAAAACCACTCCATATAAAAGCATTTGCCATTTCAGTTGAAGAATTATTTTTTATTTCCTTTTTCATTTCAGATACAACAAAAGACTTTTTCCAACTAGAATTAGAACTAGCTTGTCCTAGTTTTTGATGTTCTATTCCAGTTGTTTCAGCATAAGGAGGATTTTCTAATAAAATAACATTACAATTTTTGGAAACAACATATTTTTTGATTGTTTTATTATTTATATATTTTTCACTTAATGCATCGGTTATTTTTTCTTTTTTATCAAAAATAATATGTCTAACTTTACCATTAAATTTTTCTTTTAAAACTTGATACTCTTCAAAATTATAAGTTGATAAGACACAATGCGATAACTCATCATCAGTCATGTATTTTTCTAAATTACCAATACCAGCACATCTATCAAGTATAATATAATCGTTTTCTTTTGGAATGTTAGAAATAGCCATTCTTACAAGTTCTAAAGTTTTTTTAGAATATAAGTCTGGAGTATAAAAAACTCCTAATCTTCTACGAATATTTTTATCTATTTTGTATTGAAATTCATTTTTATCTTTCATAGTTTTTCCTTTATTTTATAAATTCATATTCAAATAGTATTGGTGCTATTTCTTTTAAATAATATTCTTTCAAATATTTCTTTAAAAGTAAAATATCACTGTTTAATTCTGGATAATAATAGATTTTATTTTTTTTCATATAAAACATATTTATCTCTTGTTCTATTTGATAAAGTCCATAAGTTAAGTTATTATCATATTGTTTTGTATCTTTAACTTGTTTTAGGATCTTATTCCATAAATAAATTATTTTATTTTCCATTATTTCAAATTTTAGTTCTTTTAAATAGATACTAGCGATAGTTTCGCCATTAGTAGTATCTAAACAAAGTTCATTTCTATAAAATCTATTGTCAGTTCCGTAAAAACTTCTTAAATGTGAAAAATGTGTTAATGATACCCAAAAAAGATTTTTAAGTAAAAATATGTCTAACTTTCCATTTTCTACATCCTTTAAATATATATCTCTTTTATCAGCACTCTTAGCCAAAAGTCCTTCGTTTTTCCAATCATTATTTATGGCAATATATTTACTACAAGAAAACAAAGGCAATAGTTTTAAAAAATTATCTTTTCTCAAGAAAAAACCATGTCCTAAATAATGTGCTACATTTAAAAGACAAGAATGTAAGGCATTATTAACAAAAGTATTACTACTAGCAATTAAATAACCTACAATATTTTCATTGTATCTTTGTATTTTTCTACTTTTATTTTTATCTAAAAATTCTGTTCCATCAAAATTACAAGTAATACCAACTAAATCATCATTTTCAAAGGTTCTTTTATCATATAAACTACTAATTAAGCTATTAGCTTGTTTAACCATTACAGAGCCTTCATCAACCAATTTATCATTTTCAATATTAAAAGCTCTAATTTTAAACTCTGATAGGTTTTTATCATCAATATTTTGCCAATGAATACATGTAATACAAGCATGTGAATTAGTATAAAAGAATTTTTTATTAAAAGCAAAACCATCCTTGAATTTTTTAGCAATTATTTTTTGTATCTTCCAATATTTAATAGGAGCAAATACTATATATGCATCATTTTTCTTCTTTAAATAATATTTAAAAGCACTCCAAATAAAAGCATTAGAAAGTTCATTCAAAGCACTTTTAGATAATTCTGTTTTCATATTTTCATAGACAAAAGAGTTTTTCCATTCAGAAAATTCTTTTCCTTTTCCTAATTTTTGAATATCTATGTTGATTTCAGCATAAGGTGGGTTCTCTAGCAAAATAACATTGCATTTTTCATCATCAATATATTTTTTTATAACACTATTTTCAATAAATTCTTCAGATAAAGCATCAGCTATAAAAATATATCTAACTTTATTCTTGAATGTTTTATATAGTTTATTAAATTCATCTTCATTTATGGTCGATAAAACACAATGAGATAATTCATCTTCAGTTAAAAATTTTTCTAAATTACCAGTACCTGCACATCGATCTAAAATGATATAGTCATTTCCAATAGGTACTTCCTTTATTGCTTGTCTTACTAATTCTAAGGCTTTTTTAGAATAAAGATCTGGTGTATAAAATGCACCAAGTTTTTTTCTTAAAATTTTATCTTCCAAATGTTTTAAATTTTGTTTGTTTATTGACATTTTATCCCCTATTTTAAAAATTCATATTCAAATAATATCGGTACTATTTCTTTCAAATAATATTCTTTTAACAATATTTTTAATGCTTTTATATCTCCATTTAGTTCTGGATAATTATATATAGTTTTTTCTTTTTCATTTTTTAAACTTGTATTTAATTCTTCATCTATTTGATAAAGTCCATAGGTAAATTTAGAATTATAATTTTCAGTTTTTTTAGCTTGTGCTAAAATTCTATTCCAAAGTGATAATAATTTTTTTTCTATGTCATTTAAAACTAATTCTTTTAATTTTATACTAGCAATAGTTTCTCCATTAGTAGTATCTAAGCAAAGTTCGTTTCTATAAAATCTATTATCTGTTCCTTTTAATGTTCTACAATGATTTTGAGGTTCAAAACAAACATAAAGAAGATTTTTTAATAAAAAATTATTTAATTTTTCCATTGTCAAATCTTTGAAATACTTATTTTTCATATCAGCTGATTTCATAATTCTTCCTCTTTCAGTCCAGTTACGATTATATTTAATATATCTACTAGCAGAAAAAATAGGCAATATTGGTAAAAAGTTATCCTCTCTTAAAAAAGCTCCATGTCCATCATATCTTGCAACTCTTGTTAATCCAGAATTTAAGTCTGGGTTGTCAAATCCTTGCCCATTAGCAACAAGATAAGCAATTATATTAGAATTAAATTTTTTTTGTACTTTTCTATGAACTCTTTATTTATCTCAGATATAAATATTTTCTTTTTCTGTTCTCTTGCATATTTAAAAGTATTTACTGTCCCACCTTTTATACCTGTTTCTGCTATTATAATTCCAGAAGTTAAAGCTGATTGTAATCTATCTCTTTTAATCAATGAAAATAAAGAAATCTCTGTTTGAGGTATTAATTCTGATAATAAAAAACCATTATTTTCTAAAATCATTTCTGCTAATTTAATATTTTCTCTTGGATAAATCTCTAAATCTAAACCTTGTCCTAATATTGCTCCTGTTTTTTGTAACGACATATTATGTCCTTCTGTATCTATTCCTAAGGCTAAACCACTAATATTATAAATATTATTTTTAGATAGATATTGCCCAATATCTCTTGCAAAATCTATTCCTTCTTTACTTGGTTTTCTAGTTCCAACTATTGCAAAAGATTTTGCTAATTCTTCGTTTGAAGGTAAATTTCCTTTTACAAAAATTACATAAGGACTTTCTTTTATATTCATTAGATTTTTAGGATAATTTTCATAAGAATAATAAAAGATCTTAATATTTTTTTCTTCATAATTAGTTATTAAAGAACTTAGGTTTTCTAATAGTTCTACTTCTTTCTTTTAATATAACAAATTCATAGTCATAACTAACTATAGGGTTTTCACAATATCCACATTTTGGATTTACTCTACTAGTAACTAAAGCTCCACAATGTGTACATGACATAACTGCTCTAGTATTATTTTTAACCGCTAAAGAATGAAACATTGCAGATAGACCTAATATTAATAAAATATTTAAAATATTACTACCAATAACATTTCCTAAAACCATATCCCCACTACCAGATATTAATGATTTTATACTAACTGCTAATTCAGGAGCACTAGTACCAAAAGCTACTATTGTAAGTCCTATTAACATCTTAGATACTTTAAAATTACCTGCTACTGCACTAGCACCATCTACAAAAATATCAGCTCCTTTAATTAAAATAATAAAACCTACTATTAAAAATACTAAATTTAATATCATAATTCCTCCATATTCTTATTTATACAACTAATTATAGCATGTTCCAAATAAAAAAAATTATATCTAGATATAATCTTTTAAATTTTTATAATAAGAACATTTACTACAATTACATTAATTACTTTATAATCTTTTAACTGATATTGATAAATTATATTTTGTACATAATTCTTCTATATCTATTAAACCTTTTATATATTCTTTTACTTTTTCTTGTGCATTATCTAATTGAACATTATCTTTTAATTTTTCAGCTTCAGATAAATCTTCATATGAAATTGCTAAATTTGGATCTCCGTATTCACTATCAAACACCCAATCATTTCTTTTTAACCATTCATCATGAACAACTGAAGCCATTTGCTCTTTTTCTTCTGATGTAATATTTTCACCTGAAAGAGTTTTATCATAAACTAAATCTATTGCAACTTTTGCAGCTTCTAAATTTTCATACTGCCAATTTGATGGAAGTTCATCAAAACTACAGTTAGCAATATCAACTTCATCTGTACCATGATTTATATTCCAATTTTCATCTTTAGATTTTTTTATTCTCGGTTCATATGTTCCATCTTCTTTTTTTCTTGTAAGTCTCCAAGCTTCATGTAAGTCAGAACCTAATGAATAAGAAAGTGCATTTTTTATAACTATATCATCCATATTTATATCTCCATTCTTATTTTACCATAATCTTTTATTTTTATAAATTACATACAAATTTTTCTAAATCAAAACCATCTTCTTCTAATATATATTTTCCTTTTTTAGTTAAAGATGGTCTTGTAGCTTCTGGTGATGCTAACTCATCTTTAAAACTAGGCAAATAAGAAATATAATCATACTTATAATCTTTTATAGTAAATAATACTTTTTTATATGGGATTTTAGCAAAATTTTTAACAGTCTCTTCACTTGCTATACTAGCAGGATAAGTAAGTATATTTCTATCATTTGCTATTACTATTATATTATCATAATTAACTCTTTTCTTTCTTTCATTCCATTTAGTAATTATTTTTTCATAAGAATCATTAGTATGAGAAAAACCTGCTATTAAATCTCCAATTTGACAAAAAAAGAAATTATTTAGATTATCTCTTTTAAAATTTGGAAGTGGTATTAATTCACAATTTAAATAATATTTTAAATTACAACAAAACTTAATAAAACTATCTACTTCCATAAAAAAATCTATTGTTGGAGATAAAAACTTTTGATGATAATCATGATATATTCTTCCTCCAAGACAAACATTAGATAATATAGTTAAATCAGATGGAAAAGAGCCAAAATTAATTATTTTTTGCCTCTCATTATATAAATCTAATTTTTTACCATACAACCTATACGACGACATTATCCACCTATACTATTAATTTACATAAAAGTATTTTCAAACTTTATTATTATTTCATCAATATAATCTTTGTTTTTAAGTTTACTTAACCATCTTTTGCTTATATTATCATATCCATATAATATGCCTGCTATAGAACCAGTTATAGCACCTATTGTATCTGTATCTCCACCTAAATTAATGGCACCAATAATTGATTCATTATAACTACTACACTTTAATATAATCCAAAATACCGCTTCTAATGTATCTACAATATATCCACTAGAATTTATATCATTTATATTTAGCTTTGAAATATCACTAAATAAAATTCTAGAATATTCTAATTTAACTTCTTCTATAAACATACTGT
>ERZ772956.2899-NODE-2899-length-10598-cov-15.306934_pt1 | contig 10598 bp, 10 predicted proteins | sample MGYA00580683_ERZ772956 | MGnify/ENA primary metagenome ERZ772956 (study PRJEB29015, sample SAMEA2738077) | human oral metagenome | biome: human oral; feature: human-associated habitat; material: saliva | place: China | collected 2212 ...
AATTAGGTGATACATATCATGATAAAAAAATGATTTATGTCGAGGATAGATTAGCAAAATATATATTAGATTTTGTTATAAAACATTCGGATAGTGACAATTTAAAGCAAAATTTAGTAGTTAATTATATTCCTGGAGGTGCAACTCAGATAATACGAAATAATATTTTGAATTCCTCTTACTTAGAGTCCGAAAATCATTATTTTTGGTTAGACGGTGATCAGAATAAGAACGATGAAATATCAAATAAGTTACAACAGTATCTAGTTAATGATTTAGTTGTATCTCATAAAATCCCTGAGGCGGATAATGAAAATTTGGATAAAAAATGTGGTAGCAATACCAATGAAAAATGAAAATGAAGTTTTAGAAAATACGAATATATACATAGAAGATAAACATATAGTGCATATAGGTGAAGAGTTAGAAGAATTTAAATATGATAAGCTAATAGACGGTAATAATTTACTTGCATTACCAGGTCTTATCAATACACACACTCATATAGCAATGGTACTTATGAGAAATTATGCAGATGATGTTAATTTAGAGGACTGGCTATTTAATAATATCTTTCCAATTGAAAACAAACTAGTAGCAGAAGATGTATATTATGCATCACTACTTGCTATTATGGAAATGATTAAAACAGGAACTACTACTTTTGTTGATATGTATTTCTTTGTTGAAGAGACTATAAAAGCATTAGAAAAACTTCCAATGAGAGCTGTGATATGTAGAGGTCTTGGAGATTCAGAAAATGCAGAAAAAAACCTTGAAGAATTTCACTTTCAAAAAAATATATGAATAATGATATGTTAAAAATAATGATAGCACCACATTCTGTTTATACTTGTAGTAAAAACTTTTTACAAAAATGTATAAATAGTGCAAAAGAACATAATTTATCAATACATATCCATCTTAATGAATCAAAAACAGAAGTTGACAACTCAATAAAAGCAAATGGTAAATCACCTATAGAATATGTAAATGATTTAGGTATGTTTGAAGTAAATACACTTGCTGCACATTGCGTACACACAACAGACAAAGAGCTTAATATATTAAAAGAAAAGAATGTAACAGTACTAAATAATCCAACAAGTAATTTAAAACTTGCTAGTGGATTTGCAAGAGTGTCTGATATGATAAATAAAGGGATAAATGTAAGTCTAGGAACAGATGGAGCAGCTTCAAATAATACACTTAATATGTTTCGTGAAATACATTTAGCAAGTATATTAAATAAGGCTGTAACATCAGACCCTAAATCTGTATCAGCTTACCAAGCTCTTAAAATGGCAACTGTAAACGGAGCTAAAGCAATACAGATGCAAGATAAACTTGGGACTATTGAAGTCGGTAAATTAGCTGATATAATACTAATTGATATAAATAAAACACATTTATTACCACATAATAACTATATATCAATGCTAAGTTATTCAGCAAGTGGTTATGAAGTAGATACCAGCATTATTAATGGTAATGTAGTTATGGAAAAAGGTAAAATATTAGCATTAGATGAAGAAGAAATATATAATAAAATTCTAAATGATGTTAAAAGTAAATATCCAGACTACACTATAAATATCAAAGTTGATATAGACATATAAAACAACAAAAATATGAGAATTATTCTAATTATTAATAAAACTATTTCATAAAAATTCAAAAGAAAAATATATGTTCTAAAAAAGTTCTTAAAGTTTTATTTTTATAAATATCTTATTATTTTGAAAAGTTGTTATTGACTATTTTATTTTTTTATAGTATCATGAATAAAGACAAATGTTTAAATATTTTATTAATATGTTAAGGGGGCTTGTTATGTTTGAATATCAATTAAATATGGCGGAAACTGTCGGTTTTGCAATTATACTTTTATTGTTAGGAAGATGGATAAAAAAGAAAGTAAATTTCTTTGAAAGATTCTTTATTCCTGCACCAGTTATCGGTGGTACATTATTTTCAATAGTACTTTTAATAGGATATCTAACAGAAACTTTTACATTTACTTTTAATGATGATATTAAAAACCTATTAATGATTGCATTCTTTACAACAGTTGGATTCTCAGCAAGTTTAAAGATTTTGAAAAAAGGTGGAGTAGGAGTTGCTCTATTCTTATTAGCAGCTACAATATTAGTTATCCTTCAAGATATAGTTGGACCTGTTTTAGCTAAAGCTTTAGGAATAGACCCATTATTAGGATTGGCAGCTGGTTCTATACCTTTAACAGGTGGACATGGAACATCAGGAGCATTTGGACCTGAGTTAGAAAAATTAGGGGCTTCAGGAGCAACAGTCGTTGCAGTTGCATCAGCAACATATGGGTTAATATCAGGATGTTTAATAGGTGGACCAATAGCTAGAAGACTTATGATAAAAAATAATTTAAAACCAACTGAAGGTAAAGCTGGTTTTGATAGTTCTTTATTAAATAATGAATCTGAAATGACTGAAGAAAGTTTATTCTCAGCAGTTGTATATGTTGGAATAGCAATGGGAATTGGAGCTACAGTTAATATATTATTAAACAATTTTTTTGTTGCTCACGATATAAAAATTAAATTCCCTGCATACTTAATGGGAATGGTTGTTGCAGCTATCATGAGAAATGTAATTGATGCTAGTCAAAAACCTCTACCATTCAATGAAATAGGAGTAATTGGAAATATTTCTTTATCTCTATTCTTATCAATGGCTTTAATGTCAATGAAATTATGGGAACTTATAGAATTAGCAGGACCTTTATCAGTAATATTAATAGTTCAAACAATAGTAATGGCTCTATTTGCTTATTATGTAACATTTAGTATTATGGGAAGAGACTATGATGCAGCGGTTATTGCTACTGGACACTGTGGATTTGGACTAGGAGCTACTCCAAATGCTATAGCAAATATGGAAACATTTACTGCAACTAATGGACCTTCTGTAAAAGCTTTCTTTATTATACCAATAGTTGGATCTCTATTTATAGACTTCGTAAATGCAGCTGTAATTCAAGGATTTGCTACTTGGATAGTTAATAACTTTAGATAAAATTAATAAAATATTAGAAATAGAAAAGATAGATTTAAAAAATCTATCTTTTTTCTATTTAAAATTGATATTATAAAAAAAATGTGATATGATAGAAAGGTATTTTACAGATAAGATAAAATAAAAAAGAAGGAAGAAAATGGCAGACAAAAGACAAAGAATAGGAATATTTGATTCAGGTTTAGGAGGAACAACTGTACTAAAGGAAATGATGAAAGCATTACCAAATGAAGATTATATTTATTATGGTGATAATGGAAATTTTCCTTATGGTTCTGGTAAAACAAAAAATGAAATTCAAAAATTAACTGAAAGAATTTTAGATTTTTTTGTTAAAAATAATTGTAAACTAGTTATTGTTGCTTGTAATACAGCATCAACAGCTGCAATAGATTATTTGAGAGAAAAATTTCCTTTACCTATACTTGGTATAGTTGAAGCTGGAATAAAAATTGCAAGAAAAAATACTAAAACTAAAAATATAGCAGTAATTTCAACTAAATTTACAGCTGAATCTCATGGCTACAAAAATAAAGCTAAAATGATAGATACAGAATTAAATGTTAAAGAAATCGCCTGTGTAGAATTTCCTATGATGATAGAAACAGGTTGGGATACTTTTGACAACAGAGAAGAGTTACTTAATAAGTATTTAGCAGAAATTCCTAAGAATGTTGATACTTTAGTCTTAGGTTGTACTCACTATCCACTTATAAGAAAAGATATAGAAGATAGAACAAAATTAAAAGTTGTAGATCCTGCAGTGCAAATAGTTGATAAAGTAAAACAAACTCTAGGTTCTTTAGATCTTTTAAATGATAAAAAAGCAAAAGGTAAAAAAATATTTTTTGTAACAGGTGAAACATATCATTTTAAACCTACAGCAGAAAAATTTTTAGGTGAAGAAATAGAGATATATAGGATACCTAAATAAGTTTTAAATTTATTTTAAAAAAATATTGTTGACAAATTTACTAAAATATTATATACTTGTGTCAACTTATAGAAAACTTTGTTAAAAATAAATAACCATCCAGAGAAACTGAGGGACTGGCCCGATGATGTTTCAGCAACCTACTTTGATGTGTGGTGCTAATTCCAGAGAGATGGAGAGGTCAATTATTATAAATAAAAAACCAATCCATACTCTTTAAGGTATGGATTTTTTAATAAAGTAAAACTATTACAGAAAGCGGGGGAAAAATGATTACACTTGAAAAAGTAAATAAAGTTTATTCCAATGGCTTACATGCAGTAAAAGATGTTAGTTTAAAAGTAAATAAGGGAGATATTTTTGGTATTATAGGTTTAAGTGGTGCTGGAAAATCTTCTCTAATAAGGCTTATTAACAGACTTGAAGAGCCTACAAGTGGAAAAATTTTTATTAATGGAGAAAATGTTTTAGAATTCAATAAAAAACAATTATTAGAAAGAAGAAAAAAAATAGGAATGATATTCCAACACTTCAATTTACTTTCTTCAAGAACGGTTGAAGAAAATGTTGCCTTTGCATTAGAAATTGCAAATTGGAATAAAAATGAAATAAAAGAGAGAGTTGCAATGCTTCTTGATATTGTAGGTTTATCTGATAAAGCTAAGTATTATCCTAGCCAATTAAGTGGTGGTCAAAAACAAAGAGTTTCTATAGCTAGAGCCTTAGCAAATAACCCAGATATCTTATTATCAGATGAAGCTACTTCAGCTCTTGATCCTAAGACAACAAAATCTATTTTGGAGCTTATTAAGGAAATTCAACAAAAATTTTCATTGACAGTTGTGATGATAACTCACCAAATGGAAGTTGTAAAAGAAGTTTGTAATAAGGTTGCAATAATGTCTGAAGGTAGAATAGTTGAAGAAGGTGGAGTACATCATATATTTGCTGATCCTAAAAATGAGATTACAAAAGAATTAATTTCTTATGTTCATCAACAAACTGACACAGAAATTGATTATTTGCATCATAAAGGTAAAAAAATAGTTAAAGTTAAATTCTTAGGAACATCTGTACAAGAACCAATAATTTCAAAAGTAATTAAGGAATATGGTATCGATATCAGTGTTCTAGGTGGAACTATAGATAAGTTAGCGACAATGAATATAGGACATCTTTACCTTGAATTAGGTGGGGACTTAAGTGCCCAAGATAAAGCTATTGAGCTGATGGGAACTATGGATGTTATTGTGGAGGTGATATATAATGGATATTAGTTCTTTAATTGAACCTCTTTTTGAGAATTTTGAAAACCCAATCATAAGTATGTTGGCAGTTTCAACTGTTGAAACTCTGTATATGGTTTTTCTTTCAACACTGTTTTCATTACTTTTAGGTTTTCCAATAGGAGTTTTACTTGTTATAACAAAAGAAGGTGGCATATATGAAATGAAAAAATTCAATGCTATCTTAGGAGTTATAATAAATGCTTTAAGATCTTTCCCTTTCATAATCTTGATGATAATTTTATTCCCTTTATCAAGATTTGTTGTGGGAACGACAATAGGAGCTACAGCAGCTGTTGTACCTCTATCAATAGGAGCTGCACCTTTTGTGGCTAGAATAGTTGAAGGAGCTTTACTTGAAGTGGATCCTGGACTTGTGGAAGCCAGTCAGAGTATGGGAGCTAGTAACTCAAAAATTATCTTTAAGGTTATGTTACCTGAATGTTATCCAACTTTAGTTCATGGTATTGTTGTAACAATAATCAGCTTGATTGGTTACTCTGCAATGGCAGGAACAATAGGAGCTGGAGGACTTGGAGACTTAGCTATAAGATTTGGTTATTTAAGATTTAAGTTAGACATAATGATTTATGCAATAATTATAATTATCATCTTGGTTCAAATCATACAATCAGTTGGTAATTACATTGTAAATAGAAGACTAAAAAAAATAGGAAAATAAATAAGGAGGAAAGTTATGAAATTTACAAAATTAATCGGAAGAGTAGGAGCGTTTTTATTATTATCTGTGGGAGCATTAGCTGGAACAATTAAAGTAGGGGCAACACCTGTTCCTCATGCTGAAATATTAGAATTAATCAAACCTGATTTAAAGAAACAAGGAGTTGAACTAAAGATAGTTGAATTTACAGACTATGTAACACCTAACTTAGCATTAGCTGATAAAGAAATAGATGCTAACTTCTTTCAACACAAACCTTATCTTGATAAGTTCATTGAAGAAAGAAAATTAAACCTAGTTTCAATTGGAAATGTCCATGTTGAACCACTTGGATTATATTCTAAAAAAATTAAATCAATCAATGATTTAAAGAAAGGTGATACTATAGCAATTCCAAATGACCCATCAAATGGAGGAAGAGCATTAATCTTATTACACAATAAAGGAGTAATCACTTTAAAAGATCCTAAAAACTTATTTGCAACTGAATTTGATATAGTTAAAAACCCTAAAAAAATCAAATTTAAACCAACTGAAGTTGCACAATTACCAAGAATTTTACCTGATGTAACTGCTGCTATCATAAATGGAAACTATGCTTTACAAGCTAACTTATCACCAGCTAAAGATTCTATAATTTTAGAAGGTAAAGAATCTCCATATGCAAACATACTAGTTGTTCGTAAAGGTGATGAAAAGAAAGAAGATATCCAAAAATTACTAAAAGCTCTTCGTAGTCAAAAAGTAAAAGACTATATCAAGAAAAAATATAGTGATGGATCAGTTGTACCTGCATTCTAATATCTAGAAAATATAAAAAGGTTGTAGCAAAAAATTTGCCACAACCTCTTTTTTATAACATAGTTTTTTAAATTAATTCCATTCCTTTTTTTACCTCTTCAATCTTTTCTTTTGTGAAAAATTGTTCAGCAATTTTAAAAGCAAAATTCAATGCTAATCCTGCTCCAACTCCTGTAATAATCTTCCCATCTACATGTGTAGGAACATCAACATAGATATGATTTTCTTCTATTTCTTTTCTAACAGATGAATGAGCAGTTATTTTTGCTCCATTTGCTATTTTATTATGTGAAAAAATAGTTGGTCCTCCACAAATTGAGGCTACATATTTATCGTTTTCTAAGAAATATTTAACTATATCAACCACATCTTTATTTTCTCTCAAATTAACATAACCAGGATATCCTCCAGGAATTACAACTAAGTCAGCATCCTTATAATCAATTTCATCTAACATAACATCTGCTTTCACTATATTATTTTGTGAACTTGAAACAAATAAGTTTTTTTCAGTAGAAACAGTTATAACTTCAGCTCCACATCTTTTTAATACATCAACTGGAGAAAATGTTTCTAAAATTTCAAAACCATTTGCTAAAAAAATATAAGTTTTCATAAAATTACCTCCTTATTACTTTAAACCTATATATTTTTTAATACAAACTTAAATTCATCCAATATAATAATCCTAAAAATTAGTTAGTGATAATTATATCACAAGAATTTGACTATGTTAATTGTTTTTTTAAAATTTTATTATTTCTCCATCTTCTGGAACTATAACATTTTTTTCAATATTTTTAGCTTTTATAAATTCTCTTAAATCTTTACGAGTAACAGTAGCATGATTTACACTATCTAAATGTACAGCTACGATTTGAGAATTAGGCATAGCTTTTACCATATGTTCTACATCTTCTTTTCCCATTATAATTGGCTCTTTAAATGCAAGTGCACGAGCAGCACCTGTATTCATAACTATAATTTCTGGTTTAAAACGATTTAATGCTTTATTTACATCAGCTGTCCAGATAGTATCTCCAACAAAGTACACTGTTTTTTCTCCTTCAGCTTGAAATATAATACCCATTGCATCGCCAGCAATTTCTGTAAACCAATCTTCAGCATACATTTCAACAGTACCATGAGAGCCACCAGTTTTTATTAATTTTATATCTTTAAAATCTATTTCTTCTTCAAGAATAAAAATATCTTTAAATCCTTGTTCTTTTATAATATTATAATCTTTTTTGTTTTGAACAAACATAGGGATATCTTTTCTTATATTTTCCACTGCATAATTATCCCAATGGTCTAAATGAGTATGAGTTACTATTATAGCATCAACATCTTTTAAAATTTCCATTATTGAATTTGGTAAATCAACCAAAGGAAAACGAAGATGATTGTTATATGTTCCTTCAAATCCTGGATAAGCATCTTTTGGTGCTAGCATAGGATCAATTAAAAAAGTAATTCCTTTATATGTTATTTTGCTTGTTGCATTTCTGATATGTTCAAATTTAATATTTCCCATAGTTTAATCCTCCTTAAATTTTTACAATAAATTTTCTAAATTTTCAAAAACTCTTTTTAAATAATATTCAAATAATATAATTTCCTCTTGTTTGAAATTTTTAAAAGTGTAACTTTTTATTTCCTCCACAGCTTTATCAAAATCTTTTTTTAAAGATTTACCTAAATCTGTAAGTGATATAATAGTTTTTCTTCTATCTTTTTCATCAGATTTTCTTTTTAAAAGCCCATTTGTTTCCATTCTATCAATCATAGAGGTAAGACTACTTATAGCAAGTCCTGTATGTTTTGAAATATCCTTTGGAGTAAGATTATCTTCTTGCCATAAAAATTCTAAAATTTTACTTTGTTCAGCATTAAATAAAGTAATATTATGTTTCTTTAAAATCTGATTTAAAGCCCTAATTGTCATTTGCCTAATTTGACTTACATACATTGCACAATTATATTCCATAAGTTCTCCTTAAAATATATTATTAATATCAGATAAAAAAATATTACTATATAATAGTATACTATATAGTAATATTTGTCAAATAAAAATTTTAATCTATATTTATTTTTTTATTTCTATATATTTTTTCTTAAATAAATCCTTAGGTATTTGTGAGAAAATCATAGCTAAAAATACAATAAAACTTCCTAAAAATTCTCTAGATGTCATAACTTCATCAAGAAGTAAGTATCCTGCAAGAGCTGCAAAGACAGCTTCCAAACTTAAAATTAATGAAGCAACTATAGGTTTTGTATATTTTTGTCCTACCATTTGTAAAGTATAAGCTACTCCTGATGAGAAGAATCCTGCATACATAATAGACTTCCATGAAGAGAATATATTACTTAATGTAGCAGTTTCATTTTCAAAAATAAAAGCACAAATTCCTGATAGAATACTTAATACAACAAATTGTAAAAATGATAATTCAACTGGATTAACTTTTTTAGAACAATAATCTATAACTAAAATATGTCCTGCCCAACAAAAAGAACCAAGAAATACTATAAAGTCTCCTTTATTCATTGAAAAATCACTTAAGTTTGGAACTGCTAATAAATAAAGTCCAATAAAACCTATAATTATACTTATCCAAGTCAATACATCTATTTTATGTTTTAAAAAAATCATAGTTAAGAAAGGAAGAATTAAAATATAGAATGATGTTATAAACCCTGTTTTTCCTGCTGTTGTATATTGGAGACCGATTTGTTGTAGAGAGGTTCCTACAAAGATAAAGAAACCACATACTAAACCACCTTTTAATAAAAAAGACACATCTTTAGGTAATTTAGCTTTAGTAAAAATTAAATAAGCTCCAAGACTTATTACTGCAACTATAGAACGAGCCATATTAAAAGTAAAAGGGCCTATTCTATCCATTCCTGCTATCTGAGCAACAAAGGCAGTTCCCCATATAAATGCTGCTAAGAATAACATTAAATCTCCAAAATAACTTTTTTTATTCATTTTATCATCCCCTTAAAGTATAACAACATACTATAATTGTATATAGTAAACAAAATAAAGTCAAGAGTATAACGTGAACTTTCTATTGTACAAATTTTTCATACATCTCAAAGCTGGTGATGTTCGTATTTTATCTAAAAAAGCATTAAAAATAAAGGACTGTCTTTTAAATATTTGCTCATTATTTATGAATTTTAAAATTTTAATTTTGTTAAATTGTGTTTAACAAATTTTACTGTTACAATAATTTAGAAATTAATTATTATGAAATTGGGGGATTTTGATTATGGAAAAGCTAGAAGGTTTAGAGAACATAGATAAGGTAGAAGAGTTTATTAAACTTACTAAAGCTGCATTAAAAGATGAAGAAAAATATAAACTATGGAATGCTTCTAAGTCTATGTATGGTATCTATGGTGAAAGAGATAAAGGTACTTATATGGTAAGACCTAGATTTATAGAATCTAAAATAAGTTTAGATAATTTAATTTTCTTTTTGGATCTAGCTAAAAGATATGGAGATAAAAGACTACATCTAACAACAAGACAAGATATACAACTACATGGAAATAAGAAAGAAGATTTAGTCAATCTTTTAAAAGAATTAAAGTCTAAAGGCTTTCTAACTAAAGCAACAGGTGGAGATGCTGCAAGAGCTGTTATAGCTCCTCCAACAACAGGTTTTGAAGAAGAAATCATAAATGTTGCTCCTTATAGCAAGGCTGTTACTAGACTTATACTTGAAACAGCAGACTTTATGTTCTTACCAAGAAAATTTAAAGTAGCTTTCTCTAATAAAGAAGAAAATAATCTTTATGTAAAAATTGCAGATGTAGGTTTTGA
>ERZ772956.2905-NODE-2905-length-10585-cov-17.842355_pt1 | contig 10585 bp, 11 predicted proteins | sample MGYA00580683_ERZ772956 | MGnify/ENA primary metagenome ERZ772956 (study PRJEB29015, sample SAMEA2738077) | human oral metagenome | biome: human oral; feature: human-associated habitat; material: saliva | place: China | collected 2212 ...
CAGCATTCAATTTTTCAAAAATAAGAGACGAAATCTGATTATTCAGCACACCTTTGCCTTCGATGGTCTCTTTGCGAGCTCCATTTAGCATAGTGGCCTGGTCCTTATAAACGGACTTAATCACATGTTCGTCTTCTGTAGTATAGATATCCTTAGCTTTCCCAGTATAAATCAGTTGATTGGTCATGGTTTTGTTCGCCTTTCACATTTTATCACCTACATTCTATCATATAAAAATTGTATTATCAATAAATTTCCGTACAATATAGCCAAAACCCGAATGAAATGAACAGAAAAAAAGATCGCCCAGAATAATATCTGAACGATCCCTTTTGCATTAGTGAGCAGCAATTCGTTTGTCGATGTAGTCGGCAACATCCCCTATTGTATGAAATTCATCAATAGCCTTGTCTGGAATCTCAATTTGGTATTCATCCTCAAGATTGATAATAAATTCCATCAACTCAACTGAATCCGCCTGTAAATCTTTTTGCAAGTCTAATTCTAAAGATACTTGAAAATCTGGTCCCTTACGATCTTTGAGGAATTCCTCAATTGTAGCTAAAATTTCATTTTGTTTACTCATACATTACCCTTCTTTCGATAATTCCTTCACTGATTTTCCAACAACATCTGTCTCTAACATCGTCCGAACTTGACGAATCGTGCTATAGACTGCTTTTGCATCACTCGAACCATGCGTTTTGACAACAGGTGCCTCAAGGCCAAACAAAACAGCGCCTCCAACATCTGAGAAATCCAAGGTTTGCTTCAATGATTTCAAACTATCCTTAAGCAGAAAAGCTCCTAATTTCGCCTTCCAGTTCCCAGTCGAAATCGCTTGTTTCAACTGTTTCAAGATTCCAAAAGCCGTTCCTTCCATGGTTTTCAAGACAGCGTTTCCCGTGAAACCGTCCGCCACAACAACATCTGCAACGCCATCCATCAAATCACGCGCTTCCACGTTTCCAACAAAATGAATCGACTCATCCTCAGATAACAATTGATAGGTTTCCTTTCGTAAAGAATCCCCTTTACTAGCTTCTGTCCCATTGTTCAATAGACCCACGCGTGGTTTTTGAATCCCACGAACATTTTCAGCATAGTAAGATCCCATCACAGCATACTGATGCAAGTGTTCCGGTGTATTTTCCGCATTGGCGCCTAAGTCCAGCATATCATAACCACGCCCATCAACTGTTGGAAGTGTAGACATCAAGCCTGGACGTTCCACTCCTTTGATACGACCGACAATAAAGAAACCTGCTGCCAACAAGGCACCCGTGTTCCCCGCAGATAGCATAGCATCTACTTCTCCAGCCTTCACATCCTTGGCAGCCAATACCATAGAAGCTTGCTTCTTCCGACGAATAGCACGCGTCGGCTCATCATCAGAATCGATTTTTTCCTCTGTATGAACAATCGATACACGCTCTGTTGCTGTTAAATAGTTTTTAATTTTTGTCTCATCACCATACAAGACAACCTCAATATCATCAAAATCACGAATAGCCTGATTCACGCCTTCTACCAAGGCTTGAGGTGCATTATCGCCCCCCATTGCATCTACTGCAATTTTTTTCATTTTTCACCTCCAGATGAATCTTTCATGATCGCTCCCCAGTCACTCAAGGAATCGATAAACTTTTTAGCTTTTAAATGGATCCCTACATACTCCTCATACAACTGATCGATTGCCTGACGCAGAGCTACTTTCATCTCCGCTTGTAGGGAAATTGTCTCCAACTCACTGAATCGCACAGCTTGGAACTGATCCAATAAATAGAGAACATTCGGATGCCAGTGAGCTCGCCTTTCATCCCGGTCATAATGATCCGGACAAAGAACCCCGCTATACCGAAAGGAATAGTCAAAAGGAAGGCCAACCCGATGACAGAAACAACATTCATGCAGGTTCAAGTCAACCCCAAACCGCGAAAGAATCTGAATCTCAAAAATATTGGTTAAAACCTCATAATCCAAGCCCTCTTCCATCAAAGACAAGGTCTTCTCCAAAAAGGCAAACAAGGCCGGATCTACTTGATTATCCTGAATACTGGCATCCGCAAGCGCCAGAACATAGGTCGCATAAGAAAGGGCAAAAAGATCTGCATTGATTTTCTTATAGACCTGTATATCTTGAAAATCATCAATATAACTCAACCCATCATCATTGATTTTCAGAAACATATCTGCCGTTACCAAAGGTTGTAACATGGGATTCAATCGGGATTTCCCAGCATGCTTTACAAAAAACATCCGCTTACCTGATTTCTCCGTGAAGATCTTGACCAACTTGTCCTCCTCACGAAATTCCCGATTATACAGTACAATTCCCCGGGTCTCAATTGACTCCAGCATGTTCTTCCATATACTCCTTCAAGCGTTTCATAGCTTCCTCGATAACCTCCATGCTGGCTGCATATGACAAGCGCACATAGCCTTCACCATATTGACCAAAAGCAGCCCCAGGAATGAAAGCAACTGCTTTTTCACGTGCAAAATCTTGCAAGAAAGCAAAGGAATCCTGATTGTAACCAGCCGGGATTTTAGCAAAAATATAGAAAGCCCCATCCGGCTTAATGATTTCAAATCCAAGCGCGGACATCTTTTCGATAATATAATCGCGACGCTTCACATATTCCTGCTTCATTGGCTCCGCATCATCCCGACCTTCCGCCAAGGCTTCGATCGCAGCATACTGGTTCATGGTTCCAGCGGCCGTTACCAAATACTGATGACTCTTGATGAGTTGGGCCGTCAATGCAGCTGGGGCAAAGATAAAGCCAAGGCGCCAGCCTGTCATGGCATGAGACTTAGATAAGCCATTAATGACAATGGTCTGCTCAGGAATGAAGGATGCCATAGAGACATGCGCTTCTCCAGTATAAGTCAGCTCTGAATAGACTTCATCACAGATGACAAAAATTTCATATTTTTTCAAGACAGCAGACAATTCCGCCATCTGCTCACGCGAATAAGTAACACCCGTTGGATTAGCTGGATAGTTAAGGATAACAGCCTTCAATTTTTCACCCTGCTCTAAAATAGCCTTTTCCAACTTTTCAGGCGTCAGGACAAAACGATCCGCTGTCGTATTAATTTCGACAACATCTGCTCCCACCAAATTTATAATCGGTTCATAACCAGGATAAGCCGGCGCTGGAAGAAGCACTACGTCATCTGGCTCCAAGATTGCTGTCAAAGTAGCAGACAAAGCTTCTGTCGCACCAATCGTCACCAAAATCTCATCCTCAGGACGGTAGTGAATTCCATATTTATCAGCTACAAACTGACTAGCAGCCTCACGCAAAGCTAGCAAGCCACTCATTCCTGTATAATGACTAAAATCCGCATCAATAGCAGCTTTTCCAGCTTCTTTCACATGTTCAGGAGTTGTAAAATCTGGTTCCCCCAAAGTCAAACGCAAGACTCCAGGAATTGAAGAAATCGATTGGTCAAACTGACGAATCAAAGAAACTTCAATTCGATTCAGATTTTTATTAAAACGTTTCGTTAAATCCATAGAACACCTCCAAAAACAGTTATATTCATTATACTATAAATAGAACCCCATCGCAAAAAAACAATCAGATCCCTCCGTTTTTGAAACAGTTGAAGACAGGCCAAGGATCGTTCAATCATCCTGATCAACAAAAAAAGACTTAGCATTGCTAAGCCTTTCAGATCTTTATTGTTGACCACGTGTTGCTACGTATGTCAATTGATCAGCGTGTTTCGCCAAAAAATCCTTCATTTCTGAATCAGGAATTTGACGAAGGTAGAGGTTAGAACGAATGGTTTCATCCTCTTCACGACAAGTTGACAAGACTAAGTATTTATCAGATGCTTTGATCTTAATATTAGGATTTTTCGTGCGAGCAGACTCATAAATATTCTTCAACTGAGTGGTGAAATCATTGTCATCTGTAAAGCTTGTACGGTAGAAAGCAGTATCCTCAGGAACAATAACCAAGCCCATTGCTTCATAGTAGTACTTGCGCTCTGGAGTTTCAATCACGACATATGGATGTTGATCTAAATACTCTTGTTTGTCGTAGTAGTTGACATCATTAAACATACGGTGATCACCGACTTTACTACCGCGAGCATGTCCAAATAGCCATGTCAAACGATCGCTAAAGTCTTTCTTGTTATCCATATCCATGAAGACCGTTCCCATATAGGGCTCATTCCCACCATCAAAAGTCTTATCCAAGTATGTTGCATTATCCCCAGTTTGAACAACAGGCTCATCCAACTCAGTACCTGGTGCATAGACATAAGCAATTGCTTCAGGGTTAACAGCCGTTAATTGAGCAAAACGATTTTTCAAGTAGTCTTTTTCTTCTTGACTTGGTTCATATTTAGTTTCTTGCTTCGTTGAACTTGTTCCAGTTGCCTTTTTAGCCGTGTTAGAGGATTTGCTTCCTCCAAATGGATTAAAGAAAATAAATCCAGCTACAATCACAACAACTGCAACAAGAGCAGCAATCATAACACCTAATTTATTTGAAGCTTTTTTTCCAGCTCTTTTCATTCAATTGATCTCCTCTTGATGATTTTTTCTAAAAAATAACACTGAACCCGAAGGTCCAGTGATATTTTACGAGCTAATTAATAATCAAATTATTTAACTGCGCTTGTTTTTGGAAGAGCTTTACCAGCTTGTTTAGATCCAGCTTTACCAGCTTCTGCTTGTTTAGCTGCTTCTGCTGCTTTAGCTGCTTCTTCTTTAGATTGTCCAGCTGCTGCATCAGCAGAACCACCATGGTTAAGAGCTTTGTCTTCTGCATCACGCATTTCACGAGTCTTGTTATCTTGAACACCAGATGCATCGTTCCAGTATTTACCTTCACGTTGTGCTGCTGCACGGTATTGAGCTTGAAGAGTAGCTACATATTTGTTACGGATGATGTTGTATGCTTCAGCACGAGCTGCATCAACTTTAGCTTTGTAAGCTTCGTATTCATGTCCTGATCCGTATGCATCAAGAGCTTTTTGTGCTGCAACAACTGTTGGGTAAGCATTAACTTCAGCTTGGATATCAGCTTCGTGAGCTGCTACTTGTGTGTTTGCTTCGTCTGCGATATCGCGTTCAGAAACATAGTGTTTTTGGATCAAAGCATTTGAGCTATAGCTGTTGTCAGATGCAAATGCTGGTGCTGCTGCTGCAAATACTGCAAGAGCTGCTACTGATGATAATAAAACTTTTTTCATTGTTTTATCTCCTTTTTTCTTTTCAAAAATTATTCGTTACTTCGTAACTATGACTAGTATACTAGGATATTCTGCCTATGTCAAGACTTTTCTTATTTTTTTTGAAAAAACTATCGAATTTTTTCCTATTTCCAATGAATTTTTCTTTACGGATATAAAATTTTATTATTGTATTTATACTTTAGTTCATGCTTCTAAATCCTTAAAAAGAGGGCAAGCGCCCTCTTAAAATTACATTCTATTTATTATTGGTTGACTACTGAAGAGTAGTTTGTGCTAACAAATGTTTCAACAGCCTTGAATGTTTCGTATTGTTGACCATCTTTAGCTGTTTTTTCTTCTTGTGAAGCAGAACCATAGCGAGAATTTGGATCAACAGTAACAAGACGTTTACCATCGTCATATGAACCATTATAAGAATAGTTAGTATTTCCGTATGTTTCTACAGCCTTGAATGTTTCATATTTTTGACCATCTTTAGCTGTTTTTTCTTCTTGTGAAGCAGAACCATAACGAGAGTTAGTTGTTCCAGTTACATTTTTTTCTGAAGGAAGGTCTTTTTCAGCTGTAACTGCAACTGGTTTTTTAGGTGCAACTGGAGAAGATACTTCTTGAAGAACACCATCTTTTTTATCACCTTTTGGTTGTTGAACTTGTACCACTGCAACTGGTTTTTTAGGTGTAGCTGGTTTTTCTGGTGTAGCTGGTGTAGCTGGTTTAGCTGGTGTAACTTGAGTTGGTTTTGAAGGAGCTTCTACCTTCTTTCCAAGTCCAAGATAAGTTTGAGCGTAGTATGATCCAAAACGGTTATTTGGATTATCTTTGCTATTTGCCAATGTTGAAGCAAAAACAACTGAAGTTGCTGCTACAGCTGAGAGAACGACTGCACTTGATAATAAAACTTTTTTCATAATAGTTTTATCTCCTTTTTCATATTTTAATATAGATTGCTCTATATTGAACATTTTATACATATATGTTTGGTTTGTCAAGTGATTTTACAATAAAACACTTTAATATCAACAAATTAATTTTAAAATTAGGTCTATTTGATACCCAAAATTACGATTTCGAGATAATTCTACATAAAAAGAAGAAGTCATGATATAACTTCTTCCTTTCCTTTAAACTATTTCACAGCCCTATTCTCTGGCAACCTCTTCTTAGGCAAACTAGGATCTACCTTAGCTTCTAATGCTTGCGCTGACTTGACCAGTTCTTTTCGCTTCTTTTCTTTTTTTAGCTCTTGCCACCATTGTCTGATTCCCAATTCTACTTCCTCCTATACAAAAGAGGCCAGTTTCCCAGCCTCCTTATTTTTAACATTTCTTGGCATTTCCAATTTCAAATAGAGGGGACAGAGGACGATTTTCATGAATACGCACAATTGCTTCAGCAAGCAGTTTGGCAATTGAAATTTGCTCAATCTTGTCAATTAATCGTTCTTCTGGTAGATAAATCGTATCCAATACAACTAATTTCTTAATCGCTGATTTTTGGATATTATCCAAGGCTGGCCCAGATAGAACGGGGTGGGTACAGCTCGCATAGACTTCAACTGCACCGGCTTCTGCAAGAGCATCCGCCGCATGACAGATCGTACCAGCTGTATCAATCATATCATCAATCAAGATACAGGTTTTGCCTTCAACATTCCCAATAATATTCATGACTTCACTCGTATTCATCTTATCGACGCTACGACGTTTATCAATAATTGCAATCGGCGTCTTTAAAAACTCAGCTAACTTCCGAGCGCGAGTCACACCACCATGGTCAGGACTGACAACCACATAGTCTTTTCCAATCATTCCACGACGTTCAAAATAGTCAGCAATCAATGGGGCACCCATCAAGTGGTCTACAGGAATATCAAAGAAACCTTGAATTTGAGCAGCATGTAAATCAATTGTCAACAAACGATCAACACCCGCAACTTCAAGCATATTGGCTACTAACTTAGAAGTGATTGGCTCACGAGCTCGAGCCTTCCGGTCCTGACGGGCATAACCGTAATAGGGCATCACCACATTAATCGATTGTGCGCTTGCACGCTTCAACGCATCCACCATAATCAAAATTTCCATAAGATTATCGTTAACGGGTGAACTAGTAGATTGTAGAATATAAACATCTTTCCCACGGATTGATTCTTCAATATTGACCTGAATTTCTCCATCAGAAAATTGACGAACCGTTGACTTTCCAAGCGACAATCCCATTTCACGAGACACACGTTGAGCCAATTCTTGATTTGACGACAAGGCAAAGAGCATTAAATCAGAAAATGACATGATTTCCTCCAGTAAAATCTAAAACCATATTGTACAGCCAGTACAAAATTCTCCTAACACCATTCTATCGCTTTTTAAACAAATATTCAAATATTAATTTATGGAAAAGAGAAAAGAATCTCACCTACACTCTCATAAAAAAAGAAGCAGAACCTTTGTTCCGCTTCAAAAAAGTCTTAGTTAGGATAGATATAAGTAACAACACCTTGAGCTGTTGTAGGGTTAAACCAACCACGGTAGTTACCAATACTACGGATACCGTTATAGTTAGATTCAGATACTTGGATGCTTGTAGTAGATTGAACAGCTGTAACAACCGCTACGTGTCCATAGCCACCATCATTCCAACATGCAATTGCTCCAACTTGAGGTTGAGAGCCTGTACGGAATCCCGCTGCTGCAGCGCTTGCTGCCCATTGTCCACCGTTACCCCAGTAGTCTCCAGCCCATGGAGCCAATGTCTTCGCACCCCAAGTACATTCACCAACTGGATAAGAAGATGCAGATGAACTATAAGTAGGACGAGAAGTAGTGGCTACTGGAGCTGCTGCCGCCTGAGTTTGAACAGCTGGTTGAGCTGTTGCTGCTGGAGCCGCTGGAGCCGCTGCTTCAGTTGTAGCAGGTGTTTTAGTTGCTGCTTGAACCTGAGCTTGAAGAGTTGTATTAGCAGAAGCTTTCACTGCTTCTTGTTGTTCTTTTTGTTTTGCACGGTAAGCTGCTTCAGCTGCTGCTGCCGCTGCTGCTGCTTTTTCAGCTTCAGCTTTTTGTTGCAATAAAGCATTCTTTTCGTTCTCAGCAGAAGATTTTTCAGCTGCCAAGTTTAATTGTGCAACTTTTAACTCAGCTTCTTTTGTAGATAAAGCTTGTGCATCATCTTCTAATTGCTGTTTATTCGCAATTACAGTATTGATTGCATCATTGTTTTCTTTTTGTTTCTGCGCAATTTCTTCTTTATCACGTTTTTGATCTTGCAACATTTTATTGTTAGCATCTGCGATTTCATTCATAGCAGAAATACGTGAAATAGCTTCAGTTAAAGAACCAGAGCTAACAATCGCATTGATATAGCTTGTAGCAGTTCCAGTTGTTTGAGCACTACGTGCTTGATTTGCAAGTGATTCTTGACGAGCAACAATATTTTTTGACAACTCATCGATCTCAGCTGATAATCTTTCAGATTCTTCATTCAAACGATCATTTTCAGCTTGAAGGTCTTCCTGTTGTTTTTTAATTTCAGATACTTGACCTTGGATTTGATCTACTTGAGCTTGTGCACTTTGTTGTTGTTGATTAATACTATTGATTTTGCTATCTTGAGCAGCAATCTTATCGTCTGTAGAATCAGCTGATACACCAGCTACAATAGTTCCTTGTGATAAAGCAACTGTACTTAATAAGATTGTGGCAAATAATTTTTTCTTCATTAGATATTTTTTTCCCTTTCTAATAAGACACTAACTAGTATAACAAAAATTTTCAAATTTTATGTTACGCTATTGTTACATTTTTATTTCGTCTTTATAAATAAATCTTTTCAAGTAAAGGTTGCAACACTATTAATAGAAGTAAATTCAAAATAAGACTAGGTGCAATTTGGTATACAATCACTGCTACCATATCAAAATTCATACCATTCAAAGGGATCAGCAGAAGACTTGCAAAAAATTGAAAGAATAGAATCGTTAGTAAAAAAGTAAAAAAACGAGTAAAACGATTAACCAGAACGATTTGATTGCAACGAAAAATAATCAGCTGCAATAAAGGAAACAGTAAGAAGGCAATACCAATGGTATTTAAGAAATACACATCAAAACAGAAACCAAAAAAAATCCCCAACCATATACTTGCTATCTCAGAAAAATAGAAACTCAGCAATACAAAACCATATAGAAATAGAAACGAAGTAGGCTGAAACGAATTTGGTATCAATTGGGAAATACGAAAAGAGATTTGCCCATCCATAAATAAAGAGAAAAACAGAATTAAAGGGAAAAAATAGTACTTACGTATGACTTTCAAACTAGTCTCCAATCAATAATACATAGCGATTCACATCCAAATTAGCCTTCGGTTTCACACGAATTTCTTGCCCTAATTGATCAGATGCTTTTTGTACGGAAGTGACAGTACCAACAGGTAAATCACTTGATTTGTATTTTCCTAAGCCACTTGTTGATACAAGAGAACCGGATTTTATTGCAACTGGATCCCCAATTTGTAGTAAACGTAACTCACCAGATTTCTCATCATAACCAGTAAGTAAGGCAAAAACAGTTTGACCTTGCCCCTCAATTTTAAGTGTTAAATGTTGTGAAGAAATACCATCTTCAACCAATAATTTAACTTTACAAGAATTCTTTTCAACACTTTCCACTATGCCAATTACCCCACCAGAAGTAAGCACAAACATGGAATCTGAAACCCCGTCTGAAATCCCTTTATCAATAATAAATTCTTGATCCCAAGAACGATAATTTCGATCAACAATTTCGGCAACTACTCGTTTAGATCCTGATACAGAATCTTTAATATCCAACAAATCCTTTAATTCCTTATTTTCTGTTTCAAGACGATTAAGCTTTGATCGATCCAAATCTTGCTGATAAAGACGAGATTTTAAAGAATTATTTTCATTGTTCAGATTAGATAAATTCTTAAGATCATTTGACTTTGATTCTAAAAAAACAAACGGAATAGATACAACTCTATCAACACTAGTTAGAATATCAGAAGACTTTACTACGATTACATTTCGAACAGATGGAAAAAGAAATAAAATTCCTGAAACTAATAAAACAAAACAAATACTAAAAATTTTAAAAAAACGATTCAAGAACATATAAATACCTAAAAAATATAAAAAATAGTTTGAGATTTCATCTCAAACTTCGAACATATACGGAGAATGGGGGATTCGAACCCCCGCGCCGGTTACCCGACCTAACGATTTAGCAAACCGTCCTCTTCAGCCTCTTGAGTAATTCTCCTATTAATGGGCACGAGTGGACTCGAACCACCGACCTCACGCTTATCAGGCGTGCGCTCTAACCACCTGAGCTACGCGCCCAAGT
>ERZ772956.2914-NODE-2914-length-10566-cov-12.236134_pt1 | contig 10566 bp, 9 predicted proteins | sample MGYA00580683_ERZ772956 | MGnify/ENA primary metagenome ERZ772956 (study PRJEB29015, sample SAMEA2738077) | human oral metagenome | biome: human oral; feature: human-associated habitat; material: saliva | place: China | collected 2212 ...
ACTTTGAACTTGATGTAAAAGACCTTGAGGAGATATACAAGCGAAGATGGGCTATTGAATCCCTTTATAAGCAGCTTAAGCAGAACTTTCCCCTGCATTTCTTCTATGGTGACAGTGTAAATGCCATACAAATACAGACATGGGTAGTACTCATTGCCAATCTACTCTGTACAGTTATTGCCAGAATGATAAAAAGGAATGTATCTTTTTCACAATTGGTAACCATGCTAAGGCTTACACTGATGTACTACACCGATTTTATCTCATTTATGGAAAATCCACAGAATGATGAACTCATCATAATGGCTGAAAAGGCAAATGCACCACCAAAAGAACTTGACTTATTTGATTAGGGGGCTTGGTTCTCAAAAAATAATGCGGAATTACCTATATAAAGGCAATCCCGAAAGGAATTATGTGCCATTTTAGTTTTACCGGACAGCAATAATTGATTTACTTGCAAAATATGATTATATAGATTTTCGTCATTTGGTTACACAAGGTTGTATCTTTGATCCTGAACTTCTCTACAAACGTTTTCCTTATGAAATTATTCCTTACGACTATGACACCTACTTTAAGAAGATAAATTTAGGTTATACTTTTGAAATAGTTACTACTAATTGTGAAACTGGCAGAAGTGAATATCTGCAAGAACGAAGTGGCAATAAACATAGATTGAATGAAATAGCACTTGCATCAAGTAGTTTGCCTTACGTTAGTAAAATAGTAAAAGTAGATGGAAGACCTATACTTGATGGTGGAATTATAGACTCTATTCCACTTATGCGAGCCATAGAAACAGGACATAAGAAAAATGTTGTTATCTGCACACGCAACAAAGGTTGGCGCGATACTGGAAGCGATCTAAAAATTCCAAAATTTATTTATAAGAACTATCCGCGATTGCGTGTTGTATTAAGTCATAGATTGAAAGCCTACAACAGACAATTGGATATGATAGACGAATATGAGGAACGGGGAGACATCATCGCTATACCGTCCTATTCGCCCCATTGAAGTAGGAAGAATGGAAAAAGATGTTGATAAATTAGAAGCTCTTTTCAAAGAAGGAATCGATATTGGTGAAAACTTTTGCAAGAATGTTATTGCTAATGATGTTTTCTAAGATAAACTATTTTAGCAAGTCTGGACGCAAGCGTTTTGTTCTTTCCATTGCTTGTTCAAATTCCCATTGATTGATTTTTGCCTCGTGACCGCTCAATAATATTTCTGGAACTTCCCAGCCTTTATAGTTTCGCGGACGAGTATAAATAGGAGCAGAGAGCATATTATCTTGAAAGCAATCGGACAAAGCACTTTGTTCATCTCCGATTACACCTGGTATGATACGTACTACAGCATCTGCAATAATTGCTGCTGGAAGTTCTCCACCTGTAAGGACAAAATCTCCAATTGATATTTCTTTTGTTATTAGATGTTCTCTTACGCGTTGATCTACGCCCTTATAATGTCCTGCTAATATGATAAGATTGCCTCCTAAAGACAAGTCGTTTGCCATCTTCTGATTGAATTGTTCTCCATCTGGCGATGTAAATATCACCTCATCATATTCTCGCTCTTCTTTTAAAGCACTGATACAACGATCTATTGGTTCTATTTGCATAACCATTCCTGCTTGTCCGCCAAAAGGATAATCATCTACACGATGCCATTTATCTTGACTATAATCGCGGAGATTATGCAATCGGACCTCAGCTAAACCTTTTTTTTCTGCTCGTGCCAAAATGCTTTCATGAACAAAGCCTTCAAGCATTTCTGGTAATACTGTAATAATGTCTATTCTCATATTGTAAGGACAAAGTTACCAATATTTCTAATAAAAGATACAAGCATTAAGATTTTTTTGTAACTTTGCAGGCAAATTCTAATCCAAACTTAAATACTAATGAAAAAAATCTTTTCTCTGGCCATCATTTGCATGGCTATTTTGGGGAGTGTTCAAGCGCAAAATGTGCAATTACACTACGACCTCGGTCATAATCTTTCAGACGATTTAAAAAATCGTCCATCTGTTACAACTACAGTAGAAATGTTTAAACCTGATAGATGGGGTTCTACTTTCCTCTTTACTGATATTGATTACAAGAGCGATGGTGTTATAGGTGCTTATTGGGAAATCTCAAGAGAATTTAATATTTCTAAGAACAAACGTTGGACTGCCCATGTAGAATATGATGGTGGAGCAACAACTGGTGAAGCAGGAACAAGTTATTATGGAAGTCGTTTCCAACATTCAGTACTCCTTGGTGGTGCTTGGAATTGGGCAAACAAAGATTTTTCAAAGACATTTAGTGTTCAGCTAATGTATAAGTACACCTTTAAGAACAAAGTTAATGGTGCGCATCCTTATAGTGGATTCCAACTAACTGAGATATGGGGCATGAACTTTGCAAAAGGTTTATGCACTTTCAGTGGTTTCTGTGATTTATGGTATGACCCAAATGTAAGCGGAAAACTTATTCTATTGTCTGAGCCACAATTCTGGTTTAACTTGAACACATTAAAAGGAATGAATGGTGTAAACCTTTCGTTAGGAACTGAAGTAGAAATAAGCAACAACTTTGTATGGAACAATAAAGGCAAGAATAATAAATTCTATGCTATTCCTACAATTGCTGCGAAATGGACATTCTAAACTTTTTGTTCACTTATTAAAATAATACTTTTTGAAAGTTTATTTGACATAGTTTTTAAGGAACGACAAAATATCTGCAAGAATTATAGTGTAAAGGTACAAAAACTTGCAGATATTTGCAAATAATTTATGGCATAACATCCTATGAATCAGAGGGATATTAGGCTTTTAAGGGTGGACTAAATAAGGAATACATAGCTCTACAATATTAGAACTATTTATGTAAAAAATAACAGTCTGTCTTTAAATTAAGTATATCTATGAATTCTTTGTCTGATAATGGTTTATTCAATCCAATTTTGTATTGATTATGTGAGTGAAGGAAAATGTCTAAATGATTTTTTGGATGTCGTTTGGGTTCTCCTTTTTTAAAAGCTTCATTATAAGCGTTGGTATCTTCATCATATCTAACATATCCTTCTTCCGATAAAAGTAAATCACGGAAAACACTCCACACATCTTTCTCTAATTGGATTTCTACATCATCAAATAGTTCTGCTAGTTCGAGAGAGGATGAAGTTTTTTCTATTCCTGAATTTATTAATTGAATGACTGATGAAATAAGTTCGGATGTAAGTCTTATCCCGTTTAATTCGAATTCATATTTTGCAGAATCTGGATTGTTAGTTTTCATAATGGTCATAGGTAATGGAATTGTGTAATATTTTACTTTATTGTTTGAAAAGAAGAAAATTCTACTCATTTTATCTACAATAATGATTATTTTTCCAGCTACCTTATTTTTTTGTATGTTTTGATAGTACATAATGTAGCGTATGGACCTTAACAAAATGTCAAGTAATTGTATTTTGGTCTTGATGAGGTTGTTTACAGAGAATACTATATCATGCATATCATTAGCTATTTCAAATTCAAACTGTTTTGCCATTATATATACTCAATAATTGATTGTATGAATTTTGTAGTTTTCTCTTTGTCAAATTTATCGAAATTGAGATTCTCTAAATGCTTTACTATTTTCTTTCTACGTTCCAAATCATAGATATCTAATTCTTGGAAAATAGCTGTTATGAACTTTTCATATGAAATCGGTTTCTCTTTTCGGAATTCTATAATTGTACTTTTGATTTTTTTGATTTCTTCTTTTGAAGGTTCTTTAGTCTCTATATATCCATACTGATTTATAATATCCAATCCTTTCAGTTGTGGTTCTATATTATCAGTATTAGTCAATAAGATAAAAGTTTTTAGGAAAGATCTTGTAACCATTGTGTATAAGATGTTACGATACCTATAATCATTTTGTATTTTTGGACTCATACACAATACGAAAGGAAACTCTAAGCCTTTAACATTGTTAGGATTAGTGATGTATAACTTATCTTCTACAATTTCTTTCTGTTCATACCCACGCACAACTTGCCATCCTGTTTTTTCTGTAATTAGAGGACATAAGCCATCTATATAGTCGTACATATTCTCATTATCGCCAAACAAAATTATAGCAATCTCATGAGCTCTGACGTCCTGGTAGTCCTTGCGAATTTGAGCTAAGATAGCAATTACATCTTTACGGTGAGTGCTGTCTTTAATTACTATACTAGACTCTTTAGCAACTTCTGTTTCTCCAAATCGGCGTATAGGTTCTCTTTTTAGTCTTATCAAACAACTCTCATCTTCTGTACGGTCAATGTCATAACCTATTTCTTTCCATTGTTTGTCAGTAAGCCAATTCAGTTTCTTACTCTCAAATAGCCCCATACCGACAGCGTGGGCAAACATAAGGGTTCGTGGATCTGTTCGATAGCAACGATTTAGAGAGATATCTACGGAGATTTTACTTTCTTTGGATGTTTCAAAAATATCTTGGAAAATATCTCCAGCAGCATACACTTTGTTTTTTGTAACTTTCTCACATAATTTAAAGAATGAATCTGGGAAATCCTGACGTTCATCTATTATAATGTAATCAAGAGCAGGTATAAAATCTGCTTCTGGTATATCTTCTATATGTTCTATTAATTTGCTAAAAATAGAATTGTATGAAGTCGATTTGGTATATGACTGAAAGGGTGCATTATAGAAATGACATAGGTAAGTATAAAGACCAGAGGCTGCATCGTTCCGAGTTCCCCATGCTCTATTTACCCATAATCGTTTTTCCCATTCAATTTGTTTTCTTACTTGCATAAAATTAAAAAACTGTGGAATTCTATTTCGCAGACTATTTGCAAGGGCTTTATTATGACAAGTAAAGAAGATTTTAGAATCATCTGATGCAACATAGATTTCTTTCAATTTGTGAAGAAGCAATTCTGTTTTTCCTGTTCCTGATAACCCCTGTATTAAAATCATCTTTTGCTCAAGATCCTTATATATAAATCGGGTCTGATCAGCATCAAATAATAAAATATTTTTACGTATTTTTTCCAAAGCTGTTTCTGGTTGTTCTACGCCAATAGCTTTTATGTCATTGATGCTGCCAATTAGCAATGTTATTATTAACTCTGCAATACGTTGCTCTCTACCTTCTATCAATGTGTTTTGATTGAATAATGTTTCAATACTTTTAATCTTTGATGAGTCTATCTTTGAAATAACTTTTTTACTCCATTCACGAGGACGCCCAATCTGAGCTTTATATTCAAAATTATCAGAAAGATTTCCGATATCCTCAATAAAGTCCTCAACATAATCTTCAAACTCCTCTTCATTATCTCCTAAATTGACAAAAATTTATTTTCTTCTTAGGAGATAAGATAACCAAAGCATTAGATTCATAAGTATAAGTGTATTTTCTGTTCAGTGGAGCAGTAATGATGTATACAATACTATCAGTATGTTCTTCAACATATTCTGTAATTTTTGAAAGAATAGTTTTATTCTTTTCATTGTGTTCATTAATATCAATAAACAGTCTACTATTTTCCATAATTTTTCTTTTGTGAGCAAATTTAATAAAAAATATTGTAAATCAAGTTATAATGTGGTTTTTTAAGTCAACTATACTGATAATTAAAAATCGCAGAGTCAACCAGCAAGTGCAAAATTACAAAACGTGTTTAAAGAACTCGCACTTTGGAGTAGAAAAGTTTAATTTTTCTCTTGGTCTTTCGTTCTATTTCTTTTGTATGAACATAATTCTCTTGTCTGTATAGTTATCAAATGAATCCTTTTTAGGTATATACTGCCTGATTAATTTGTTTGTATTCTCAACAGCTCCCTTTTGTCATGAACAATATGGGTCAGCGAAGTACACTGGCACACCTAAGTATTTGGTGGTTTCCCTGTTGTGTCATTGTGGATGATGTTATAGATGGACTGGTGGGATACCTCTATGCCCTCATTCATGCGCAGATACCCTGATATTTGTCTTGAAGACCACTGGTCGTTGGTAATATATTCTTTAATTCTCCAAACTAATTCGTCGGAGAGTTTGGCGTTAGTTACTGTGTTCTTCCTGCGCTGCATAGCCATATCATGCGCCTTCGTCCAGATATACTTTCCAGAAGGCGTGCTGTTGCGTTTGATTTCATGTGAGAGTGTTGACTGACTAATACCGACGATGTCGGCAATTTCTTTTCTCGCTGTTTTCTTTTGGAGTAAGGCAAAAATTTGCGACCTTTGCTCCGAGATTAATTGATGATACATTTGCAATACAAAGTTAGTTAATCTTTGGGAGACTTTGGTCTCCTTTTTTTATTTGCATTGCTGGTTGTTTCTTTTTCCTCTCCGAGAGATGCAGACAACCTCTCGCTACGCGTCGAGAACGTCTGCATCTCTCGGAGAGGGACACTCTTTTATTGCACTTCGTTTTGGAACTTGCATCATGTTATCTTCCGAGAAATAGCTTTATATCAATCATTCATCTCTGTTTTAGAAATACTCCTATTTCTCTAAAATTCAATTCTAACATATAAATTTTATGTTAGAAAAATAAAGCTTATTATTGATTTAGCAGCAATCATTTATTTTCTTACTTAAACTTTTCTGCAAGATATTTACCAGTCAAACTATTTTTATTATGCACTATCTCTTCAGGTGTACCACTTGCAATGAGTTTACCACCATTATCACCCCCGTCTGGTCCAATATCAATGATATAATCTGCACACTTTATTACATCAAGGTTGTGTTCAATAACAAGCACCGAATGTCCCTTTGCTATAAGTGCATCAAAGGCTTTCAGCAAGCGTTTTATATCGTGGAAATGTAAACCTGTTGTTGGCTCGTCGAAGATGAACAGCGATGGTTCCTGTCGTTCCTTGCCTATAAAATAAGCAAGTTTTACACGTTGGTTTTCACCACCCGAAAGTGTAGAAGAACTTTGCCCTAACTTAATATAGCCCAACCCTACATCTTCCAATGGCTGCAAGCGAGTAACGATTGTTTTCTGCTTATTAGCGGTAAAGAACTGTATTGCTTCGGAAACCGTCATATCCAACACGTCGTTAATGTTTTTCCCAGCAAAGGCAACATCAAGGATTTCTCGCTTAAAGCGTTTGCCATGGCATTCTTCACATTCCAAAACCAAGTCTGCCATAAACTGCATTTCGATGGTTATTATCCCTGCACCTTTACATTCTTCGCACCGTCCACCATCTGCATTGAACGAGAAGAACTGGGGTGTATAGCCCATTTGCTTTGAAAGTTGCTGCTCTGAAAACAGCTTCCTGATTTCGTCGTATGCCTTCACATAGGTTGCAGGATTGGAGCGCGAACTCTTCCCAATCGGGTTTTGGTCTACAAATTCCACGTGCGCTATCTGCTCCAAATCACCTGTAAGTGAAGCATATTCACCAGGCAAATCGGTTACTTCATCAAGGCGACGCTTCAATGCCGGATAGAGTGTTCCCTTTATAAACGACGACTTTCCGCTTCCACTGACGCCTGTTACAACTGTAAAGACGTTGAGCGGTATTTTGGCATCTAACCCTTTCAGGTTGTTCATTCGGCAACCTTTTATTTCAACAGAAAGATTCCATGGGCGACGAATCTGCGGCACTTCAATGGTTTCTGCAGCGGTAAGATATTTTATCGTGTACGAATCGGCGTGAGCTTTCAACAAGTCTGCTTTGTTTTTATCGTTGATTTCAGGCACAACACCATTATATACTATATGCCCACCCAATCGTCCTGCATCTGGACCGACATCAATAAGATAGTCTGCCGAGCGTATTATCTCTTCGTCGTGTTCCACCACAATTACAGTATTTCCGATGGCTTGCAACTCTTTCAAGACGTGGATAAGACGGTCGGTATCGCGACTATGCAACCCGATACTTGGTTCGTCCAAGATGTAAAGCGAGCCTACCAACGACGAACCTAACGATGTTGTAAGATTGATACGCTGACTTTCGCCACCACTGAGACTGTTTGATTGACGATTCAGTGTAAGATAGCCAAGTCCGACATCTACAAGAAACTGAATACGGTTGGTTATTTCCAACATCAATCGTTTACTAATGTTTCTCTCTTGCTCCGTCAGCTCTATATTATCGAACCATTCCTTCAAGTTTATAATTGGCATTTCCACCAAGTCGGTGATAGCCTTTCCTGCTATTTTCACCCAAGTCGCTTCCTTTTTCAATCTCCGTCCGTGGCAATCGGGGCAGATAGTCTTTCCTCTGTATCGGCTCAAGAGGACACGGTACTGTATCTTATATTGATTGTCTTTCACCATTTGGAAGAAAGAATCTATGCAAATACGGTCGGAAAGCGGATTGATGGCTTCGCTTGGCAGTCCATGCCACAGTTGGTCTTTCTCTGTTTGTGACAGTTCAAAATAAGGTTTGAAGATAGGAAAATTATCCTTTGCAGCCCGACGGCAAAACTCATCGTGCCATACTTTCATCTTTTCGCCATGCCAACATTGCACACAACCCTCGTAAACAGAAAGCGAACTGTTAGGTATTACCAAACGTTCGTCGATGCCCATAATACGTCCAAAGCCCTCGCAAGTAGGACAAGCTCCCAGCGGAGAATTGAACGAAAACATATTGTCGTTAGGGTCTTCAAACTTAATACCGTCAGCCTCAAAGCGAGTAGAGAAGTCGTAAGAGAGTTTCGATGGGAAGAATATCAGCCTCAACCTACCATCGCCTTCGAAGAAAGCAGTTTCGCAAGAGTCGGTAAGGCGCGAGATTGCTTCCTTGCTATCATCAACCGAAAGACGGTCGATAACAAGATAAATGCTTTCTACCCCTTCTATGTCCTTCTCGTCGTGTACTTCTATCCAATCTTCAATGCGCACAATCTCGCCTTCTACATAAATGCGCGCATAGCCTTCTTGCACTTCCATCTCAAGCTGCGCCTTGATACTCCTACCCTCACGAACGTGCAATGGGGCAAGAATACAGAACTTTGTACCAGCAGAATAGCTTTGCACTTTCTGTATAACATCTTCCACGGTGTGTCGTTTTACCTCTTCTCCCGTTGCAGGATTGATGGTTCTGCCTATTCGTGCATAAAGCAATCGCAGATATTCGTATATCTCTGTCGAGGTACCAACCGTAGAACGAGGATTTCGTGATATAACCTTTTGTTCTATCGCAATGGCAGGTGGAAGTCCTTTTATAAAGTCTACTTCGGGCTTTGCCATTCTACCTAAGAACTGACGGGCGTATGCTGACAAGCTCTCAACATATCTGCGCTGCCCTTCCGCATAAAGCGTATCGAAAGCCAACGATGACTTACCAGAACCTGAAACACCAGCTATAATGACGAACTTTCCACGTGGAATCTTCACGTTTACATTCGCCAAGTTGTTTACTCTGGCACCTTTTACTTCTATATAACCGTCTTCTTGTTTATTCTTTTTATCCATCTGCTTTGGCAAGTCTATCTTTTTTTGCCGTACAAAAATACAAAAAACTTTTGGTATCTTCCTTAAAATCTCGTATATTTGCACTATGTTGATTCCGAAATAAAATAACTGCGGTTATATATAATAAGGAATAAAGAGAGAACAAACGTAATGTCTGACTTACATAATGATAAGGAGAGATAGATATGAAAAAGCAGAATAATATCATACACAACTTTGCTGACCCTGTTGAAGAACGACAGATTAGACATTTCGCTTGCAAAGAAATGGGTAGACAAATACACCGCTACATTAAAGGTATGCGCGGTTCTAAAGCGCAAATGCTGCGTTTTGAAGATTCGTTGGAGAACCTCTCATTAGAAGAAAGAGAAAAAGCGATAGCACTTTACTTGGATTTAAACCGCAAGGCACTGAAAGGACTTGACATGAAAATGGTGTTGGTACGGTCGGTTGCCAATTACTCCGATACTTTTGAATACCTTGTTACATTGGTGAACGACAAGCGCAAGATGGTAAACTATCTGAACTTATTGAAAGAAACATACATTCAATACCACCAAGTAATCGAAAAAGACGGCAAGTTTGGCATCGTAGATTATCAAGGAAACACCATACTAAGTCCGAAATACGAGTTTGTCCGCACGTGCTACGTGTATGTCGATGACTTGCGCACAATGCCGATTATAGCACAATTAAAAGGAAAACTGGGACTGGTACTACCTGACGGAAAAGAAACATTCGTTACACCTTTTAAATACGACCGCATTTCGCTCAGAGAAGAACCACCCTACTTTGAAGCCGAATACGATGGTAAGAAAATACTCTTAACAACAGATGGTGTAGAGAAATAATAGAAGCAAGCACATCATGAACCGAGAAGTTCAAGATGTGCTTGCTTCTTTATAATAGCATTTTAAAGCAATTCAAGACCTGATGATACTTTACGCGGAAAAGCACACCGTTTCGCTTTTCCCAGTAGAAAGAACTCTTTTATTCCCTACGCCGTAAGCCCTCCATTCCTCATTTCAGAAACAGAAAACGAGCCATAAAGCTGTAAATAGTCACCCCTTAAAAACTATATTTCAGCATAAAGCTTGTACTGACAAGCTCTATGCTGATT
>ERZ772956.2918-NODE-2918-length-10558-cov-3.775398_pt1 | contig 10558 bp, 7 predicted proteins | sample MGYA00580683_ERZ772956 | MGnify/ENA primary metagenome ERZ772956 (study PRJEB29015, sample SAMEA2738077) | human oral metagenome | biome: human oral; feature: human-associated habitat; material: saliva | place: China | collected 2212 ...
ACTTCATGGAAACATATAATGAAAATGATATGAAGGAAGCTGGAATTGATATTACGTTTGTGCAGGATAATCAATCTATGTCAAAAAAAGGCGTATTACGTGGTTTACATTATCAAAAACAATTTCCACAGGCAAAGTTAGTGCGTGTAATTAAAGGCAGTGTATTTGATGTAGCTGTAGATTTACGTGCTGAGTCGAAGACATATGGGAAATGGTATGGAATAGAACTAACGGAAGAAAATAAAAAGCAGTTCTTGGTACCTGCAGGATTTGCACATGGTTTTTTAGTTCTTAGTGATATTGCAGAATTCTGTTATAAAGTTACAGATTTTTATCATCCAAATGATGAGGGTGGAATTGCATGGAATGATCCAGAATTAGGTGTTGAATGGCCACAGGTATACGGTGAATACCCAGGTAGCTCAGATGCATCTGGATATCGTATGGAGGATGGGACAAAATTATCGCTAAGTGCAAAGGACCAAGTTTTGCTTGGTCTAAAAGATACATTCAAGTTCTAATATGACTAGTGTAAAGAAGAATATTGGCTATCAAACAGTATATCAGATATTGGCAACTGTCTTGCCATTAATTACGGCACCATATTTATCGCGTGTTTTTGGCGCAGAGAATCTAGGTATTTTTTCATATACTACATCGGTAATTAGCTATTTTACATTATTTGCAATGCTCGGTTTTATTAACTATGGAACCCGTACGATAGCCTCTAAAAGAAATAATATTGTTGATAGAGATAAAACTTTTTGGGAAATTTATACTTTGCAGTTAATTACAAGCTTAATCTCAATTACTGTTTATGCGCTTTATTTAATATTTATTTGTCATGAAAATCGTGATATTGCATTAATTCAGTCAATCGCAATTTTATCATGCTTCCTAGATGTTAACTGGTTTTTCTTTGGGACAGAGCAGTTTGTTCTGACGGTAAAAAGAAATATTTTTGTGAAGTTAACATCTGTAACATTAATTTTATTATTTATTCGTAAGCCTTCAGATTTACCTTTGTATACATTGATTATGACGGGAAGTACTGCTATAAGTCAGGTTATTTTATGGTACTACATTCCCAAAAACATTAAGTTTTATCGTGTACATTTTAAGAATATTATTTATCACATTCGCCCTGTTATTACGCTGTTTGTACCTATTATGGCAATGAGTGTGTATCAAATTATGGATAAGACAATGCTAGGTATTATGAGTAGCCGTGCAGAAAGTGGTTACTATTTTAATGCAGATAGTATTGTGAATGTGCCTGTTAATATATTGATTGGATTTGGTATGGTGTTGATGCCAAAAATTTCATCGTTGATTTTTGAAGAGAAACATAAAGAGGCAGACCAACTGTTTTTAACTTCTATGCGAGGTGTAATATTAATTGGATCGGCTCTATCGCTGGGTATTGCATCGGTTGCTAAGGAGTTTACACCAATATTTTTTGGTCCTGGGTATGAACCATGCGTCACGCTTATTATCTGTTTTTCACCAATATTAATTATTAAGGGATATTCAGATGCGATACGCTCTCAATATCTGATACCTAATCGATTAGATCATATTTATATCTATTCTGTATTTGTAGGTGCAGGTGTAAATCTAATCTTTAATCCTCTGTTGATTCCAAAGATGGGGGCTTTAGGAGCTGTTATAGGAACATTATTTGCTGAAATCAGTTCTTGTACTGCACAATTTATATTTGTAAGAAAACAGATTAACTTTTGGCCTGCATTGCAAAAGAGTTCTGTATATATTTTTTGCGGGTTAATCATGGCTGCCATCGTAAGAGTTGTGGCAGGACTTATGCAGCCTGGAATTATTTCGTTATTGATTGAAATTCTGGTTGGTGCGTTTGTTTATATTATACTCGCCGGCTTATATACTTGGTTCTGCGATGCAGAATTACGCAGAATATTATTTAATAGATAGCGAGGAATGAAGAATTATGAAAATATTATTCTTAACTAATTATCCAGCGCCATATCGAGTTCATTTTTTCAATGAACTCGGAAAGAAATGTGAATTAACAGTTGCTTTTGAGGAAAGACCGGAAGAGCAGAATGAACGTGAGATGAGCTGGTTCAATTTAGATTTCCAAAATTTTAAGGCTATTTATTTAGAGAATAGGAAGATTTATTCAATAAAAGATAGGAAGCACTATAAGGCGGTAATTGCATTCTCTATCAAGAAATTAATTAGAGAAGGTAATTTTGATCATATTATTTTAGGTGGATATGCTACATTAACAGCAATGTATGCAATTCAGTATATGCAATTTTGCAGAATACCATACTGGATAGAGATTGATGGTGGAATAAAACAGAAGAGAAATTTTTTAGTGCATGCACTTCAGAAACATTTTATTTCAAAAGCAAAAGGATATTTTAGCCCAAGCAAACCAGCAGATGAATATCTTGAGTCATTGGGGGCTAGCAAGGATAAGATTTTTCGCTATCCTTTTAGTTCCTTATCAAAAGATGATATATTACCGACAATATTAACGACTCAGGAGAAAGAAATAATTCGAAATAAATTGGGTATGAAAGAACGCAAAATAGTTGTATCCGTTGGGCAGTTCATCCATCGTAAAGGATTTGATTTATTAATAAAGGCATCCAAACAAATAAATTCTGATGTTGGCATTTATATTATTGGTGATGGTATTACACAGAAATATATAGATTTAAGAGAGAAGTATGATATCCTAGATAGGGTTCATTTTATAAGTTTTAAATCTAAAAATGAACTAGAAGAATATTATCGAGCTTCTGATTTATTGTGTTTCCCCACAAGGTACGATATTTGGGGTCTTGTTATTAATGAAGCAATGGCAAATGGACTGCCTATTATCACTACAGATAAATGTATTGCTGGTCTTACATTGGTTGATAAGACTAATGGTAGGATTATTCCGACTGATGATGTAGAAAAAATTACAGATACAATAAATGAAATGATTATATCAGACAATCTTGATGAACTTGCAAAGAATAGCTTAAGGAAGATAGAAAAATACACATATACAAATATGGTCGAAGATCATATTAGGGTATTAGTCAAATAAATTATTTTTAAACTTCAAACTTACTTCATCATGGTATAATTAACCGGTAGTGTAAGAGGAAAAAGATATGGCAAAAAAATTAGCAGCAAAAAACAAAACAAGATGGAATAAGATATCTTTATCGTTATTATTATTAACGATTATTTGCGTAATTCTAGCGATAGGATGGAACGTTATTGGTATTTTATTTCGTCAAAGTGGTGCAGGTGTTACAATCGAAAAAGAAAGAATTTCTGATAAATATACAAATACATACTACACAATTGGGAATAATCCAACTGAAATTGCCAAATCTTATTTTCTCGAATTAAATGATGCAATTACTGCAAATGATACAACAGAAATTGCCAAAGATGTTGTTAAGAGCTTTATTTGTCAGTACTATACATGGACAAATAAAGATGGAAACTATGATATAGGTGGAATGCAATACATTTATTCTCCACGAAAAAAGGATTTTGAAAGATATACACTTTATAATTTTTACAAAGATATGGATTTGTATATCACACAACTTGGTCGTGATCATCTGATTGAAGTCTCTGAAGTAATGATAAATAGTGCTTCTGCAGCAGAGGACTATACAGTTACATCGCCTACGGAGGAAAGTGTTACTTTACCTAGTGTTACAGTAGATGCTTCATGGAAATATAAATCAGATACTGGAATGGATATCAATTCAATCCAAGTACATGCGATTTTCCGCGTTGTAAATAATAACGGAAGAATGGAAATTGCATCTATAACGGAGGGTTAATCAAATGGGTCAAAATCGAGAATATTTACAGGAAAAACCTGTAGGTAAAAAGAAAAGACGTAGTATTTCACGACAGCAATTATCAATTAATTTCATGATGTCATTTGCGACCGCTCTCTTCAATATATTAGTGGTCTTATTAGTATATAGGGTTACAAAATATTCAACTGTTAGTAAACTTATGTTCATTTTGGGTAATGGTTTGGTATTGCTCTTTTTGTTGATATTTGATTTATTAATTTTCTTATCTATTCGTACACGCAAGCCACGCATATTAATTGCTTGTTTAATTGTATTAACATTTTTGGTGCCAACAACGGAGTACGCTTGGATGCTTGTAAGCCGTGTAAATAACAGTATTGAACAAATTGTAGAAACTGAGAGTGAGGAGAGTATTTCTGCTTCATTTATTATCTACACTGAGTCCGTGGGTTCACCAATCATACAGATTGATGATTTATCTGGTAAGAAAGTAGGCGTTTTGTCTGGTACTCATATGGCCGAAGTTGCACAGAAAAGACTGGAGAATGAAGGAATCACAGCTACTATCGTCAACTATACAAATTCGATAGAAGAATTTACGGCTCTTATAAACGGCGAAATTGATGCTGCTGTATTACCTCCAACATATGCAACTACAATCGGAGAAGATGAAAATCTAAAGACTTTTGTAGATAAAACAAAATCGATTCTAAACTTCTCTGATACAGTTACAACATCTGCTCAAGAGGGAAGCAATAAAGATTTAACAAAGGATCCATTTACAGTTTTATTAACTGGTGAAAATGAAGGACTCGCAGATACAATTATCCTAATGTCCGTCAATCCAGTTAGTATGAAAATTACAATGACGTCTATTGCACGTGACTCATATGTTCCTATTACGTGTAATGGATATGGTAAAAGTAAAATTAATGCAGCGCATTATACAAGTGAGGGTTGCATGGTAGATACAGTAGAAAATTTGACGGGTGTACATATTGATTACACGGTTGAATTTAACTTTGCAAGTGTTATTCAAATTGTAGATGCAGTTGGCGGTGTGGATGTAGATATTACTGAATCTTTTGATGCCCAGTCCTGGGATATTGAAAGTGATTCATTAGTTGTATATCATATTGAAGCTGGTGATAATCAGCATTTAAACGGACAATTAGCATTAGGCTATGCACGCGAACGTCATGCGTTTGCTGATGGTGATTTTGCACGTCAGCGACATCAACAAGAGATCATTTCCAAAGTTATTGCGAAGATTATGGCACTAAAGGATCCAAATATGGCTGTGTCAGTATTGGAAGCTGCTGGTGAAAATGTGAAGACAAATATTTCTGTTGAGCAGTTATTAAATTTTGTGACATACATTATGGCAAAATCACAAAGATATTATGATGGTAGTAATTTATCTGGTGTATTGAATATACAATCATCACGTATTTTTGGATATGATTCTTCTGTTTGGAATGAAGGGTTACAAATGAACCTATATACATACGAAATATATAAAGGTTCAGTTATTGCTGAAGCAAACAATATTGAAAGAAATACAAATTTAAATTCTCCATATTCAATACCAGATAGTGTAAACTGGGATGCCACACAGGATTATCCTGTTCCTCCAGTTTCAAAAGACTATGTCTATGAGTATAAAGACCGTAGTTAGATTTATTAGTTTTGGCTTATTCTTCAGCTAATTGAAAATAAAAGTATTAATTTAAAAAATTCTAGTCAATCTGTTTCATTGCTTGGCAACGTTGAAGAAGTACGGAAGTCTATCGTTGGTTTTAAAACATGCATAGTATACAGAAAGGTTGGAATTTTTATATGAAATTATTTGAAAAAGAAAATTTAAAAAAATCGATAATATTTTTTCTCATACTTTCTATAATGCTTCTGTTGATACAAATTCCTTTTTATTCCGCGCGTAAATATGGCTATCACTATAAGAACGTTTACCAGAAAGTTGAGACATTTAAAAAGTATGAAAATCAGCCCTTAGATGTTTTATATTTGGGGGATAGTGTAGGATGGGCAACTTTTTCTCCAAAGGCACTTTGGAATAATAATGGCTTTACTTCGTATAATTTATGCACCTCTGGGCAATGGTTAGAAGATACGAATGCAATTCTTTCGGAGATTGGTGAAAGAATGCCAAAAGTATTAGTGATTGAGGGTAGCATGTTGTTTGGACATCCGAATCAAATAAAGACTCTCTTCTATACAAATTTTCCGTTATTCCGTTATCATGATTATTTTCGCTATACAAGTGAGATCAATATTTTTGAGAATCCAGCAAAAGGATTCAATAGTTCAGGTATTGTACAGCCTTTTAATAATGGGAATGATTACATGCAACAGGTAGGGGATAATGATGTGATAAAGGATGATTCTATACAATATTTAGAAAATATTCTTGCAAAGTGTAAGAAATTTAACACAGAAGTTATTGTTGCAGCAGTACCAAATGGAAAAGGTTGGAATCAGTCAAAACATCAGTATCTTGCAAACTATTGCCAAAAAAAGGGATTACCTTTTATAGATTTTAATATGTTATTAGATAATATTCATTTTGATTGGCAGACAGATACACGTGATGGTGGTGAGCACCTCAATAACTCGGGATCGACTAAAGTTATGGAGTATTTATCAAAATACCTACATGATAATTATCAATTAGAAGATAAGCATAATAATACTGATTTTCAATCATGGAATGAATTATTTGAAAGGGGTAAATAGATATGAGCCTAAGTTATCATTCGTTAATATTTCTGTTCGTTCTTTTACCAACTTTAATGGTTGCTTATAATGCATTTCCACATAAAATGCGACGTTATATTATTCTTTTATTTAATTATGTATTTTTGATCACGTGGTCTAAGAAACTGGTTCTAGTACAGATATGCTTAATGTTGATCACCTATATAATAGGTCTTAAAATTCAAGATATTCAACGTCAAGGAAGAGATAAGATATATAAGCGGATTGCAAAACGATACATGTGGTTTGGAATCGCTATGAATTTGGGGACATTGGCAATATTTAAATATTTAAATTTTTTTGCGGAGTTAGGGGCAAATTTTCTTAATATTCAATTTACACCACTAAATGTGCTAATTCCTGTTGGTATCAGCTATTATACATTACAACAAATTGCATATTTAATAGATATCTCATCACGCAATGTAGAAGCAGAGAGGAGCATTATTAACTTTGCGATATATACAAGTTTTTTTGCAACCATCCTCCAAGGACCTATCACAAGATATGCTGAGGTTAAAGAAGATATTGCAAATTTAACTGCTATTAAGCTTAATAATTCCATTCATGGATATGAGAGAATCCTCTTTGGGCTATTTAAAAAGATAGTACTAGCTGATAGAATCGCACCTGCTGTAAATTATTTATTTAACCTGCATGCTTCAGTTGGAAGTCTTACAATATTAGCCGCTGGTCTTTGTACGGTGCAGTTATATATGGATTTTTCGGGTACTGTAGATATCTCAATTGGTGCAGCGAAAATATTTGGTATTCATTTACCAGAAAATTTCAAACAACCATTTTTTGCTAAAAATGCTACAGATTTTTGGCATCGTTGGCATATGACATTAAGTCGTTATTTAAGAGATTATGTATTCTATCCAATATCGTTGAGTAGAATAATGATGGGACTTTCAAAGTACCTAAAAAAACATCACTGTAAATGGCTTGCAAAAGTAACGGGTCCCATTATTGCTTTATTTGTTGTTTGGCTGTGTAATGGGTTGTGGCATGGTGCAAATATTCTGTTCATCTTGTATGGAATGTATTATTTTATGCTTATGATAATAGAAATTTTATTAGAAAAGCCATGGAAATTATTTTTGAATTATTTTAAGTTAACGGATAGTAGTAATATTGTCATAATTTTTAGATTTATTAAATTATTAATCGTTGTCTGTTATGGTGAAATGATGTGTAGAGTTTCTGGTTTTAGTGAATTACTTACTATGACAAAGAGTATCTTTACCAATTTTAATATAAATCAGTTACCCTTAGTAATACCCAATATGCCTTTATTGATATCAGACTGGGTTATTATTTTTTTGGGTATACTAATTATATTCATAATAGGTTTATATAAAGAAAATAAAGTAAATTTACAGGCAAAATTTGATTCTTTAAATACTTGGAAGAGATGGGGAATACTATATATTTTAATTTTTACTATAATATTGTTTGGAGCATATGGACCAGGGTTTGACAATATTGCGATGATTTATGCAGGATTTTAGGCACAGTTGAGTTGTATAAGTAGTTATAAATTGATGAATTCTATCTATTGGATTAGAATTTGGCTTAATTAACTCATAGTGGACTTTGTATCATTGATGAGTGTTCATATGCATATCAATATTAAAAATACATAATAGATTAGTCTCATGATAAAGGAGAAATCTATTATGCATGAAACAGAATTAATCACTAACTTTAATAAACTAACACAATCACAACAGAACCGTATCCAAAGAAAAATTATCGATTTCTGTAATCTAAATGATCGCTTGGGTGATAATAGACCATATCAATGTCCTTATTGTCACAAGAAGAGAAAGATGATCAAGAAGGGCTTTGCCCGTGGTAAACAGCGATATCTCTGTATGGAGTGTGAGCATAAGTTTACCTATGACTCACATATGATAACTTCCTTTCTGAAGATTGATGTAGATGAGTTTATAGAGATCTGTATCGACACCTTGACGATGGTTCCTATCCATAAGACAGCGAAACGTCTAAATCGTCATAAGTTTCTTAGCATGCTTGAAAAGTATTTGGAATCAGAAAAGATACAACTATCTGGAACGATATGAAAATATCGAAAAGAGTATCAAAGGATATGCATAAGTAGTACGAAAAGTATAGGAAAAACGGTTTGTATTTAGCGAGTAAATGAGTGGAAATAACAGAAGCAAATATATTTTTGCAAAGAATCGTTGAAAAGAGCGTAAAAAATTATGATTCAATCTTTAAAGGATATCCCAGTCATCATTTTCGATGATCAAGATATCCTGATTTTGTATATGATTGACCCGTAACTAATTTCGTTGTGCATTTTGCTCAGACTCACGACTGATTTCACTTAAGAATTATTTTCATGATATTTTTTGAGTAATATTTTACAAGGATTAAGTACATAATTACAAAATATCTATTGCAGTTTTTTACATTTTCTAATGCTTTATTCATTACGAGTTAATTGCTGAATTATTATATTGTAAATTTAGCCAGCTTCTCATGTAGAAAAACTTTTAATGGTTCATTTAGATTGTTCTTGCGTTAGCTGTATAAATTAAATTGAAGTTAAGTTAAAATGTAATTGTAGAGACGAGATATATAATGGATAATAATCGAATTAGCTTTTTGATGAAGATAATTTCAGAACTCAAAAAAGAAAATGAAACTCTAAGAAGACTACTAAAAGATAATCAAATTGATATTAGTGATAAAGAAAGAAGCGAAAGTTATGACATGAATCAAGGTGCTCGCATTGTTCCGGTTTCAGTCACTAAAAAATTGGCGAGTCAATATTTTGCGAGATTTTGGGGTAGGATGGATGTATATAGTCAACGAGTAGTCAATAAAGCTGGGAAAATTGGATATTATCCACAGTGCAAAAATTTCTGGGTACCTGGCTGCAGGAGAAGACCAGAATTCAATCATGAGCTGAAAAAGAAAAGTACAACATGTTTGGATTGTACAATGCAAGAGTGGAAAACTATCACGCCAGATATCATTATTAATCACCTTACTGGAAAGATAACTATTGGAATCTACCCATTACTTTCGGATGATACTTGTCGTTTTCTTGTGTTTGATTTTGATAATCATGCAAAAAAATCTGAACAAACAGATTTTTCTAATGAAGATGAAAAATGGAAAGAAGAAGTTTCTGCACTTAGAGAAATTTGTAAAATCAACAATATTGATGCATTAGTTGAAAGATCTAGATCTGGAAATGGTGCACATGTTTGGATATTTTTTGAACAACCTATTAAAGCAGAAAAAGCCCGTAAGTTTGGAAATGCGCTTTTAGAAAAGGGAGCAGAATCGGTTAACTTACAAAATTTTCGTTATTACGACAGAATGATACCAGCACAAGATTATTTAAAAAATGGAGGCTTAGGAAATCTTATCGCTTTACCACTTCAACCAGAAGCGTTAAAAGATGGAAATAGTGCGTTTGTAGATGATAATTGGAATGCATATCTTAATCAATATGAGATTTTATTTAATAAGCACCGATTAACTGAGCACGAAATAGATCAAAGGATAATGGAATGGTCTGGTATAAATCCTTTCGAAAATAAAGAGATTGTAAAAAATACTAGAAATAAACCGTGGGAAAATCAACTGGAACTACGCAAAGAGGATGTGAGTGGAGTATTTAAGATAGTAGTAAATAATCAACTATTTATAGATACACTTAATTTAAGCCCTAGAATTCAAAATCAAATTAGAAAAATGGCTGCATTTAGAAATCCAGTCTTTTATAAAAATCAAGCAATGAATATTTTAAATTTTGCAAATTCAAGATTTATTTATTTAGGTGAAGATATTGATGGGTATATTGCAATTCCGCGAGGAATTTTAAGTAGTCTTCTTGAGAGATTAAAAGAAGCTGAAATTTTATATGAGATTGAAGATAAAAGACAGAATGGTCACAAAATCCATGTTGATTTTCA
>ERZ772956.2920-NODE-2920-length-10553-cov-58.700514_pt1 | contig 10553 bp, 10 predicted proteins | sample MGYA00580683_ERZ772956 | MGnify/ENA primary metagenome ERZ772956 (study PRJEB29015, sample SAMEA2738077) | human oral metagenome | biome: human oral; feature: human-associated habitat; material: saliva | place: China | collected 2212 ...
CTGGAACTCCGATGTCCTGATTGAAAGCTCCGCCTACAAGGGCGTCTGGGAAGTTGAGTCCCGAAGCTAATATAACTCTATCTGGATGACCTTGGAAAAGATTTTCTGCAATCAGTCTTGATGTCTCGAATCTATCCGATCCTGCAAGTCTTACAGTATCCCCTGTGAATTCATCGCGTACTGCCTTTGGAACTGCCTTCTCTCCTCCAATAAAGTATACCTTTAGCGGGTTTATTGTTGAAAGATAGTTCTTTTGACTTGCACTAAGTTTATCATCAGCTAGCAAAATAGGTCTATTTGCTGCAGAAGCCGAAACCGCATCGGGGAAGTTCAAACCTGAGCATACAATAAGCTCTTCACCATGCACTCTCGCTTCCTTTAGGATCAAAAGATTAGTCTCAAATCTATCAGAACCTCCGATTCTCTTAACATTAATCCCCTGAAGCTTCTGCTCTAAGCTTGCTGGAACAGCACTTGTCTGTCCTAAAATATATACTGTACCATTAGGTTCAATACTATTCTTTATATAATCAGCAGTGTTATCTACTTCGTATTGGTTTGTCAAAAGCATAGGAGCATTTTTGGTGAAAGCTAGGTAGTTGCCTGAAAGCGCGTCTGGATAGTTATCGCCTGATGCAACTACTATGTTTTTGAATTTTGATTCACCCTTATTTAGTTTCATTTGCTCAGCAACAGCGTAAGCAGTCTCATATCTATCGCTTCCTGCAAGTCTTATCTGTTTGTTAGCATCAAAATTTGCCTGGGCTTTTTCTAGATTTTCTCTTGCTTGCTTTGTTCTCTGAATAGCTGCGTTTACTGCTGTATTACTATCGGTTCCGCTAGCATTAGCTAGCTCGGCTTCCTTCTTTGCGATTTCATCGTCTATTTCGCTTTGACGCTTTCTAATCTCGTTCTTAAATTCCTCAAGACTTAGATATGTTTTATTTGTATTTAGTCCTCCGAAGCACTGCTCACTTGTCGGCGAACCTTTCCTAAGGTTATTCACAGTCAGCCCTGTGATTTTGTGTGCATCACTCATCAAAGATTTATAATGAGCTATCTCATATTCTGAGCCATATGCACCAGTTACGTACTTCTGTCTCTCCATATCAAACCAGAAATTGAAAGGATCCCTGTAAATCAGAGCTAGATTTTCGCTAGATCCTGAATTGAATATATTTGACATGAATGTGCGTTGTGATGAAATCAGTGCCATGAAGTAGTCGTGATTAATATACCCAGTCTTTTCGTACTGTACAGTAAATAATGCGTTGCTTACCGCAGAAAACATCATCAAATCTGCAGACACCTTAAGATCTCCATTTGGTACCGCTGGTAGCTGAGGTCTAATTGCAGATGATGTATCATATGATCTAATATCTGGATTTCTCCTAATATCATTTGCCATCTGCATAAGCTCGATGGATCTGTTGATATTATCGAATGAAAGAGACTCCTCTACAAGGGATTTCACCTTTGCCTTATCAGCTGCAGTGAGGTTTAGCCCCACCAAACTAGGTTCTGTATCTAGGAACTTGAGGAGCTTATCTATTGTCAAAGCACTTTCATACTGGTTGCTTCGATTCTCTAGAAAATAATTTACTGTATATGCTCTAGATTCCTTTAGACGTTCTAATTCCGCCTTGATTTCTTCAGCATACTTGACATTTCCATTTTCTGCTCTTACCTGTTTTTCGTTTTCCTGAGCTGCTGCAAACTCAGCCTTTGCTTTTTCTAATGCAAGTCCTAGAACATGCTCATTATCATCGTAGCTCGCTGACAGGCTTATATGTGGCTTTGACTGTGCCATTGCTGAAGCCGCCGGCATCAAAGCAAATACTAGACATGTCAGAGTCAAAATGATTCTACTTGTAATTTTTCTTTTCATTTGTTTTCCTATTTCCATAATATATCTGGATATAGGCCCTTGTCCTTCATTGAACGAAGTGCGCTGACAACGCCCTGTTTATCCTCTTTGTAGGTTACACCGTACCATTTATCCTGTGATGTCAAAACTTTGACAGTAGCCTTATCCTCAGCTAAAAGCTCAGATACCACACCCGGAAGGAAATATTCTGCCTTTAGCGGATTTTCAATTACGCTAGTCTCAAAGAATTTTGGAAAATTCCTCTCAAGTTCATTCATCATAGACTTTGTAAAGCCCCAGAAATTCATCGAAACTATTGTATCACCTGAAACCTCTGTCCAAGTTTGCCCGTCATCTTCGGTAAATGCAACTGCATCGCCTCTTCTCATAATCTTTGTTCTTTCAACGACAGACACAAGTTCATGCTTTTCATCAACTGTGCAAATACCTCTTGCTACATGGCCGTTTTCCGTCAAAGTCTTATCTAGCCTATATCCAACCATGGAGTATCTATACTTATCGTCATCCTTTGCATTCTCAAGAAAATCGTACATGGTCTGGAAAGCTCCAGCGCCGTAGTAGTCATCTGCATTTATTACAGCAAAAGGTGCATCTATGAGCTTGCGAGCTGCAAGCACCGCATGTCCCGTACCCCAAGGCTTTTCACGTCCCTCAGGAATCTCACAGCCCTCTGGAATATCAGCTATATCCTGGAATGCGTAGTGAATGTTTAGGTGCTTTCCGCTTCTTTCATCTATCAAAGCCCTAAAGTCCTGCTCATTCTCCTTCTTGATTATGAAAACAATCTCCTCAAAACCTGCCATCATAGCATCGTAAAGAGAGAAATCCAAAATTATCTCGCCCTCATCGCTTATTGGATCTATCTGCTTTAGTCCTCCATACCTGCTTCCCATACCTGCTGCCATTACTATAAGAGCAGGCTTATCTATCTTCTTTGTGGAAATACTCATAATTTACCTCTCCTCTTGATTCAAACAATAGTATTTAAATTATATCATATGATATAATAATCTCAAAGGAGACTAAGATTTATGATTAAAAATATGAAAGATGCTGAAAGGGATGCAGCTTTTAGAGTCGCTGATGCCATGTGCGCTGCTGCTCACACTGCACCAAAAGCAAATGGACTAGACAAAATTAGAACCCTGATTATTTCAGGTGAAGATATAGAGCCTTTAGCAAAAGAAATGGAAGTTGCAGGTAAGGAATACGGCCTAGAATTCTTTTGCCGCGACGCAGACAACATAAGAAACAGTCACTGCGTCGTTCTAATTGCCGCTATGGGAACAGCTAGCGGCGTTCCACATTGCGGCATGTGCGGTTTTGAGAACTGCGCTGAAATGAGCAAGGCTGACGCCTGTTGCTCATTCAGTGCGACAGACCTCGGCATCGCCATAGGCTCGGCTGTCGCACTTGCGGCCGATAACCGCATCGACAACCGCGTCATGTACTCCATCGGCCGCTCAGCGCTTAGGCTCAAGCTCTTCGCAGACAATGTTAAGCTTTGCTACGGAATACCTCTGTCTACAGGGGCGAAGAGCAACTACTTTGACAGAGCACCAGGCTCTGTGCTGCTATAGCCTTTTCGCTCTGTCACAGTTTTGCCCGCAGGGCAAAACAAACTCTAATCCGAGGCAAATCTCTAAGGATTTGCTCACAACTCTCAAGAAATAAAAAACTCCGCAGACCTCACTGCAAAAGCAGCGAAGTCCGCGGAGTTTTACTTACTGTTTATCTTACTTGGCTTAAGATTTATTTCTCTTCGAAAACATCCTTGCCCATTCCGCAGATAGGACATGTCCAATCCTCAGGAAGATCTTCAAATGCTGTTCCTGGCTGAACTCCGTTATCTGGATCACCTACTGCTGGATCGTACTCATAACCACATGCGCCGCATACATATACTTTCATCTTTTTTCTCCTTTTTGTTCTTAATTTTATTCTTTATATTTATCATTAACTATAACGATTTAACAAATAAATTTTAATTGCTGTAGTCAGATTTGTAAAGAAATCTGCCTCTGTTGCAACCGGATCCAGCTTCTCCTGGATCTTGTTTATCCTGTACCTAATGGTATTTTTATGGCAAAACAGCTTACTCGCTGCCAGGTTCGCATCGCCACCAGCAAAGACATATGCTATGCCAGTTTGCAAGAGCTCATTATCCTTGTCATCCTCCTCAAGTATTGGTTTTAGGTAGTTATAGGCGAAGTTTAAAGTCTCTTTATCATCTGAATGGTGTGCGATTAATTTGTATATACCCACATTTTCATAATACTTAACTTTTTCATCTTCAATTTTTGCAATTTTTTCTGCCCAATATGCTTCTCGAATCAAATCCGTTATACACTCAGGGTCTGAATCTATTCTACTCCAGCCCTTATGAGCCTCGCTAATCATCTCAAGGCTGAGGTTATAGAAGGAGGCAATTTCATAAATTGTGTTTACAAATATTTCTCTGCTGTCTCCCTCCTGAGCTATGACAATCATAAGTCTTTCGTTATATATGCCTATGAAAACATGTCTTTTTATATACTGACCAACTATTGAAAACTTCAGCTTTTCCTCTATAGATTTGACATCCTTTACGCCTATGCAAAGAGCCGAAGCGTAGCAATATCTATCGTTCATTATTTGATTTATAATTGGAGTTTCCTCACGGCTGCCTTTAATGACCGACTCTAGTATTAGACTTTTGATAGATTCACTATGGTCTTTTAGGTTTGCACTGTTTATCTCTAGAATTATATTCTCCATGTAAACATCGCTCTCAAAGACAAATATAGGAAAATTCATTGCGTCTGCGATTTCTAGAGCTTCCTTTGGAAGCGTTTTGAACACGACAGGCTTATATGCAAGTGCATGCACATCGCACTGGATCAGCTTCTTAATGGAATCAACGACTAAATCAGGTCTTCCCTTTGCGTAGATAAAGCTTGTGAGAACTAGGCTGTTTCCATCAAAAGCTCTATTCTGCCTGTAGTTTTGTCCCTCGTCATCAAACTCAAAGTCGAGGATTTCCGTACAATCTATGGTCTTCTCAAGTCCACCAGCACCTGCTACGAGCTTAAAATTTTTAGTTGTCTCTAGCTTTGATAACATGCTAATCTTAAGAGCCATTACCTATCCTTTCACCACGCATCAGCCTTCGCTTCTACTATCAAATTTTTCAAATGCATAAATCATCGCTACAAGCACTGCAATTCCAAGGCTCCAGCCACCAATTATATCCGTAGGGTAGTGAACACCGACATAGACCCTGCTGAATCCAATCAAAATTATAAGTAGTCCAAGTCCAAACGACAGCAGCTTCGCAAGCCTTCTGTTTTCACAATACCTCAGAAGTAAATATATCAAGATTCCGTAGCTCACAAGACAGTTCATCGAGTGTCCACTTGGAAATGAGTATCCGCCCTGCTCAATTAGTCTTAAAGCAAGATCTGGCCTTGGTCTTTGGAAAATATACTTCATTATCTGGTAAAGCGCAGTCGAAGAGAGTGCTGCTATTGCAAACTTAACTCCGTACTTTTCCCTTAGCGATTTTATCAAAAGTAATATAATGCCAAGTATGATAACTACATACCTATCACCACTATGCGTTATAAACCTCCAAAATACCGTCAGCTTATCGCTTCTCATACTGTAAACTCGGTAGCGTACGGCATCGTCAAAACCATCTAGATAGCCCGTCTGAACGCCTACTGCAACCACGATGAAAACAAGAGTAGCTATAAATATTATTAATCCATATATCTTAAATTTATTATTCTTCATATTTATCCCAAACCTTTTCATATATTATAACCTAAAATATGGATATTACCATATCATTTATGGTATATTATTATGGAGTAAAATCGGAGGTTTAAAGTGAACAAAATAAGAAATTTAGGTGCAATTTTATTCCTAATTTGGTCAGGAATAAAGTTTTTACCTCTTAGAAGCAAAATAAAAAAGGCAAGAGCAGCTGGCAATCAGGCAGAAGAAACAAGACTTATCGCCGAAGTTACAGCAAGATGGTCTGCATATGTATCTAAGCATTTTGATATAAGATACGAGATAATTGGCAAGGAAAATCTTCCAGAGGGACCTTGTGTATTCATAGCAAACCATCAGGCATATTTTGATATAATGGCAGTTCTATACGCTGTAAGTGGCAAACAGACTGGATTCATTGCAAAGAACGAGTTCAGCAAGGTTCCACTACTAGGCAAGTGGATACGTGCAATCAGAGGTCTTTTCATCAAAAGAGGAGATGTTAGAGAGAGTCTCAAGATCATAAACGAGGGTGCAGAACTAATAAACAAAGGTTTTTCTCTTGTTATTTTCCCAGAGGGAACACGTAGCCAAAAGCGTGAAATGGCCGACTTTAAGCCAGGAAGCTTCAAGCTAGCATCAAAGGCTAAGGCCCCTGTTGTTCCAATTGTAATTGACGGAACCTATAAGGTCTTCGAACAAAAGAGAAAAGTATCAAAGGGTGAAACAGTCAGAGTTACAATTCTACCTGCTATAGATACAGCAACTCTTGATAGAAAATCTCTCGCAGCTCTCCCAAACCAGATTGAGGAAGCAATAAAAGAGCGTCTAGCTGCTGATGCAAATTAGGATATTAAAATGCCGATAGTGTTCATAATTTTAGTTTTACTTTTCTCAGCCTTATTTGTATGGCTTGTAAGCTATAATTTAAGGTCATATGATAGAAAAACGCGAAAAAATTACCTTATACTTGCGACTTTGACGGTAATTATACTAGAATCATGCCTTACTTTACTAATAAGTGAGAGTTTTGGTATTATTTCTAACGAAAATACAGGATATATATTTAAATTACTCTATATTCTTGTATTTTTATTGATATTTACCATAGTATATCTATATATTTTCTTGCGCAAGATATGGAATATAAAGAATCCTAGATCAGCTAAAATCAGATTTGAGAAAAAGAAATCTACTGAATATGGAATTAGAAATTGCATAGTTATATCGCATATAGATGGACTTCCCATCAAAGAATCAAGTAAAGGATTTCTATTATCACCAAATAAGATGTCAATTACAGCAGGAATTCATAGGATTATGGTTCAAAGGGTAGAATACCTTACTAGACAATGCAAATCGATAGTTCTATTTGAAAAAGAATTCGAAATGGATTTTAATAAGGATTCTATATACTACATTAAAAGCAGTGATAGTAAGAAAACATTCGAAATAAAAGAGAACTAAAAAAGGCTGTTACTCGGTACCGACCTCCCCATCGTTAGATTTTGGTCTAACTTTTGGGGTCGATACACTGGGTAGCAGCCTTTTAGCTTACTTGTTTTCTATAGCGTCTATCGCTTTGATTACTGCGGATCTAAATCCGTTTTCTTCAAGCGATGTCACGCCTTTGATAGTGGTTCCTCCTGGTGAGCAAACCGCATCCTTCATAGCTGCCGGATGCGCTCCTGTAGCCATTTGGAGCTCGCCTGTTCCCGAGATAACCTTAGATGCAAGCCTGTATGCCACATCTCTCTTGAGTCCATACTTAACTCCTGCATCTCCGAGAGCTTCTATGAACATCGCAACAAAGGCAGGTCCACAGCCACTCATAGCTCCAGCAACTGAAAACACCTTGCTCTCTATGAATTCGACTGTCGCAACAGCTGTAAAAATGCCCATAAAGCATTCTAGCTGCTCTGCCTTAAGTCTATGATTATCCTCGCATAAAAGAATGCCTTCACAAATTGAAATCGGAGTATTTGGCATCGTTACGATGTAGTTATACTCTCTTCCTAAAAGTTTTTCATAAAAATCTGCATTACAACCTGCTGCAATTGAAACTATGATCTTTCCCTTAAGCTCATTCTTTACTGGCTCAAGTACTTTTTCGACCATATTTGGCTTTACTGCAACCACAATCATATCTGCATTCTTTACTAATTCTTCAGCATTTTTGCAAGCCTTAATCTGTCTTGATTCTGTTTCCTTAAGTAGCTTATCCCAATTATTTGCACACGCAAACATATTAGATGCTTTTACTGCTTCTGCTTTGATAAGCCCATCGCAGATTGCGCTACCCATGTTACCAAATCCTATAAACCCAACCTTTGTCTTGCTATCCATACTATTCCTCATCTACCTGAACAGTTCCGCCCTGAATTTTCCAACTATGCTCTTCTCTGCTCTTGATACCGTCATCTGCGATATTCCAAGGCTCTTAGCTATCTCTGACTGAGACTTGTTGTTTATAAATCTTTCGCGGAATATGAATTTATACTGATCATTGAAGGTGTTTACGACCTTGTTAATTATTTCTGCCGTCTCTATTTGGTCGTACCCGTGTTCATTAAAACCGGTATACTTCTCTAAAAATGCATTTTCGCCGTCCTCACCAGCCTCATCAAAGGTCTTATCCAGCGAGTAGGTTCCATAAGCGTGCGAGCTTTCTATAGCCTCGATTATCTGTTCTTCTGTGTAACCAGTAAACTCAGCTATCTCTGCTACGGTAGGTGTTCTTTGCAGCTCGCTGTTCAGCTTATCCTTTGCATCCTGTACCTTTGCTGCTATTTCCTTAAGCCTTCTTGGAACCTTAAGGCTCCACTGCTTATCTCGGAAATATTTCTTTATTTCGCCAAGTATTGTAGGTGTTGCAAATGAGCTGAACTCAAATCCCTTTGCTGGATCAAATCTCTCAACCGCAGCTACCAAAGCAAGTGCTCCAATCTGATATAGATCGTCGTATTCCACACCCTTGCTAAGATATTTGCGTATCAAAATATCAACCATGTAGAGATTTTTTTCTACGAGTGCATTTCTTTTTTCAATTGTCGGGTTTTGCTTGTAATCTTCAAACAATTCCTGATCTATCATTTTCTCTTCACCATACTGATAAACTTATGATTATTTTCATCGCGTCCAAATTCAACATCATCCATGAATGATTTGATCATGATAATGCCAATATCACCGTCCTTAGGACAGTGTAAACAGGTATTTTTGACCTTTGCTATCGTGTGCTTTTCACACGCATCTACTACCTTAATCTCTAGGTATCCCTCATCCATCTTAAATGATATTTCGTACTGATCACTTAAGCCCTGCTCTCCATGACACGAAACATTCTTGCATGCTTCTGAAACAGCCATCTTAATGTCGTCTGTGTCTTCGAGATTAAATCCCGCCATTGCGGCAATTGAGCTTGTTGTGAGCCTTACCATAGTCATATATTCAGGTTTGCCGGGAATGATAATTCTTAAATTATCCATCTTCTCCTCCATGTAAAAGCCTGTATGCGATTTACACCACATACAGGCTTATTATAGCTTATTGGCTCAATAAAATCAAAGGTGAATATCTTCTTTACCAGATATCCAAGTTAAACCCTATAGGCTAATCTGCTCCTCTGTTTCATTTGATGTACTTGGAGAACTTTCCTCTACCTCGTCTTCATCATCACGTATAGCCTTTGCTATTGCAACGATTTTGCTTCCTTCGTCGACCTTCATAATCTTAACGCCCTGGGTTGCACGACCTAGTATGGAAACCTCGCTTGCTCTGATTCTGATAATTATACCATCTGAGTTAATCATCAAAATTTCGTCGTTTTCGTCAACAACCATAGCTCCTATAAGAGCACCAGTCTTGCTGAACTTAGCCTTGTCGTAGGTCAAAAGACCCTTTCCGCCACGAACCTGAATCTTATACTCCTCAACAGGTGTACGCTTACCAAATCCGTTTTCGGTTACAACCATTAGCTGCTGTTCTGGCTCAACTAGTTCCATAGAAACTACTTCATCATCCTTATCTAGCTTTATAGCTCTTACACCGCTAGCAATTCTTCCCATCGGTCTAACGTCCTTTTCGGAGAAGCTTATGCATTTACCCTTCTTGGTAACGATGATGATATTGTTACTTCCTGTGGATTGTTTAATTGCGATGAGTTCATCCTCATCCTTTAGATTAATTGCAATTAAGCCAGTTGTTCTCTTTGTATCAAATTCGTTAAGAGCAGTCTTCTTAATCAAACCGTTCTTAGTAATTGCGATTAGATACTTATCCTCTGAGAACTCCTTAACAGGAATAACCGCCGTAATTCTCTCCCTCTGGAGGAGATTTAGGAAGTTAATCGCAGGTGTTCCTCTCGCTGTTCTCGTAGCTTCTGGAATCTCGTAAGCCTTAATCTTATGAGCCTTTCCTGTGTTTGTAAAAAACATTAGATTATCGTGGGTTGAAGTCATTACAAGATCCTTAACAAAGTCGTTATCACGAGTTGTAACACCTGTAATTCCCTTTCCTCCACGCTTCTGCGCCTTATATGTATCAGCTGGGACTCTCTTGATATATCCAAGGTGAGTAAATGTAATAGTTACATTTTCCTCTTCAACAAGATCTTCCTCATCGAATTCTCCCTCATCTCTAACAATCTGAGTTCTTCTTTCGTCGCCGTACTTATCTCTAATTTCTGTGAGCTCGTCCTTGATAACTCCCATCAAAAGAACTTCATCTGCTAGAATTGATTTATAATAAGCAATTTTCTTCATTAGCTCATTATACTCATTCTCAATCTTCTCGCGCTCTAGTCCCTGTAGTCTTGCAAGTCTCATGTCGAGAATTGCCTGTGCCTGAATATCTGAAAGACCGAAGTTTTCCATCAGATTTTCCTTAGCATTGCTGTATGACTCACGAA
>ERZ772956.2923-NODE-2923-length-10551-cov-2.964653_pt1 | contig 10551 bp, 10 predicted proteins | sample MGYA00580683_ERZ772956 | MGnify/ENA primary metagenome ERZ772956 (study PRJEB29015, sample SAMEA2738077) | human oral metagenome | biome: human oral; feature: human-associated habitat; material: saliva | place: China | collected 2212 ...
AACTAACGCCAAGACCGTTCAGCGTAATACGCGCTACCCAGGCTCGTCATACGGCCGCGAGACGGTTGGCGGACATTCGTTCTACAAGTTTACGACTCAGAACAGTTTTGTCTACAATCAGTTTGACGCTTTCGTCTGGTTTGATGAAAACGGCAAGTTTATCGCAGCCATTATCAAAGATTGCGGTAACCCAGTCTGGGGTGATGCAACCTGGAAACCGAAAGATATCCAAGTCTGTGATCTTACCAGCAAGAAAATCATCACCATCAAAGAGAATGAGTTCAACAGCAGCAAACATTCCAAAGATATCAACGATTGTAAAGAAATCAAGGTCTGCGACCTGACTAGCAAGCAAATCGTAACTATCAAGGAAAAAGAGTTCAACAGTAAGAAGCACTCGAAAGACATTAACGACTGTAAGGAAATCCAAGTCTGCGACCTTTCAACCGATACTATCATTACTATCAAAGAGAAAGAATTTGACAGCAAGAAGCACTCTAAGAATTTCGCTGACTGTAATAAGGTAAAGGTTTGCGAACTCGAGACTGGTAACATCATCACCATCAAAGAGACCGAGTTTGACAGCAAGAAGCATTCCAAGAATGAAGCAGACTGCGACAAGGTGAAAGTTTGCCGCATCGCTGACAAGAAAATCGTCGAAGTTACCCGCAAAGAGTCAAGCGACAGCCAGTACACCACTGACATGAGCAAGTGCGAGGAAACTCCAGCGACTCCACCGGAAACCCCAAAAACGCCAACCCCATCAAATCCAGTTGAATTGCCAAAGACTGGTACCGGCGAAGTAGTCGCCTCGGTGGTCGGCCTCGGCGGTCTAACCGCAGCAGCCAGCGCTTACATCGCTAGCCGCAAACGCCTCTAGTTAATCCCCCCAGCTAGAAACAATCCGCTCTGAGATACCAGGGCGGATTTGTTTTGTTGGATTATTTAGAGAGAAGACTGGCGGTGATAGCCTCAAGCGGCCGTGACGGATTCCAAATATAATAAACGCTAGCGCGCGCCGCTACCGTGCCGCGCCAGATGCGCATCGGATCGTTCCATGGCATGGTGGTGACCTCCCCGCTGTGAGCAGTAACGAGTGTGTCTTGGTGCAAGGTGGTAATGGTAATTGGGTATGTCACGGTGAATTTGTGCAAAGCTTCGACTAACTGCAGCAACTGCATACTGAAAGTCAAAATTTTGGGATAATAAAGCGTGCGAAAAAGTTTTTGCAGCTGCGCGAAACTCAAAATTAACACGGTGTTTGGGCGTGCTGCTAGTGTAGCGGAGTCGTTGCGTACTAGATCTACGGCGTCGCGGGTGATAACTGCTGGGCCTTGATAGTCGCGCAGCAGCTGGCTGTAGACAATCGCTGTTTGGCTGTTGCGCCCGGCGTCGCCTATTAGCAGTAAACCATCGCTCCACGTGCTAAGCGCACGTAGTTCACTAATAGACTCTTGAGCTAAACCGCCGCTAGGATTGCTAGGTGCGTAAGTGACACCAGTCATGGTGCGCGGCAAGGTGTTTTTAAGGATATCCGGCAGCAAGGCGCGAGCTTCCCCTACTCCGATAGCGAGCGCTGTCGAGTAGGCCTCGGCGACACCAGCAAAGCCAAGTTGCCGCCAACGATGCCGAGTTTTCCCGCGCGCGAGCGCTGTTCGGGCTTGTTCCATTCGATATCGGGAAAGAGCGGCTGCTCGGTTGTTTGGCGCTGCCAATATGGTAAATTCATATGCTCATTGTAGCGTGTATGATACCGCTAGCTCAAGTATCTTGCTACTGCGCTAGGGCTGACGTACAATCTAAACATGGATAAGCAAATTACTAAACATTACCAAATCGTCATAAAGCGTTTGGAGACGGCGAAATCGCAAACTGATCTGGAAAAGCTGGCGCGCTATCACCGCACGCGCGTGCAAGAATTTCAGCACGAGCGGCTGATTCATCTGTTGGTGACATTTTTCTTCGCTGGGCTGTTTTTAGCGTCTTTGGCGGCATTTTTGGCAACCGCAGCGATGGGGCTGGCGATGAATTGTTTGCTGGGACTATTGGCGCTGATTTTGTTTGTGCTAGAGCTAGCTTATATTCGGCATTATTATCAGCTAGAGAATGGCGTGCAGCGGCTGTATGAATTGACAGTGATGATTGATGATAAACACCAGGAAGAAGATATAGTGCAAGGTGAATTTGTCATCATTGAATCTCCCTTCAAGGGGAACACGCCCGCGGAAGAAGCCGAAAATACAGCATATGCTAAAGAAGCAATGCGCGATTCGCTATATCGCGGGGAGGCGCCGTTTGCTAGCCACCTGCTCTACCCGCAAATGCTTGACGATGCTGATGAAGACGAACGCCGCATGGGAATTGAAGCTGGATTGCTGATAGGACGATCAGCTGATAGGACGGTTGTTTATACAGATAGAGGCATCTCGCCAGGCATGAAACAAGGCATTAAATGCGCTGAGGACGAGGGGCGTTCGGTTGAATATCGCTCGCTGTACGGCAGTGATCATCGCCAAAATGATAAGAATTAGGTTCAGCGGACTATGGATATCAGCGAGTTGAGGTGTTTATTTCAATACTCACCGGACAGTGGTCGCTGCCCATTTGTTCGGTGTGGATCTGTGGGTTGATAACGCGTCCGGCGATTTCGCGTGATGCCAGCCAATAGTCAATCCGCCAGCCGACATTGCGCGCCCGGGCGTTGGCCCAGTGCGTCCACCAGGTGTAAGCTTCGGTTTTGTCAGGAAACGCCGCCCGGAACGTGTCGATAAATCCAGCGTCCAGATAATTCTGAAAACCTTCCCGCTCCTCGTCGGTGAAGCCGTGCTTGCCGACATTAGGCTTTGGATTTGCCAGGTCAATTTCTTGATGCGCCACGTTCATATCGCCGCAGTATAGCACCGGCTTGACTAGCTCCAATTCCTCCAGATAGGCCAGCACCGCCGGATCCCATTGTTCATGACGCAGACTCAGCCGGCTCAAATCCCCTTTCGAATTTGGCGTATAACACGTCACCACCCAAAAATCGTCGAACTCAGCAGTGATGATGCGCCCTTCGTCCGCTGGGTTGCCATACTGATCGCCGGTCAGGTTGAACCGCTCGATAATAGCCGGCGGCAGCCCGTCGCGCCAATGTAGCGGCCGGATTTTCGAGAAAATTGCCGTGCCGGAATAGCCCTTTTTGGCCGCTGAATAGAAATGCTCGTGATAGTCTGGCAGATCAATTTCTACCTGGTCGCGGGCAGCCTTGGTTTCTTGCAGGCATAGAATGTCCGGATCATAGGTTTGCAGGAAGCGGGCAAACTCGCCCTTGTTGATGACGGCGCGGATACCATTGACGTTCCAAGAGAATAGCTTCATATAGCTATTATAACGTAAAATCGCCGCGGTGCTATTGACAAAACTGCCTGGTTTTGGGTATATGTCTAAGTAGGGCTTGATAGGCCCTCGCTCTCGTCGAAAACATCTCGGGGCGGGCTGTTGTGCTATGCGTATAGTTCATTGCGCAACCGCCTGCTCCGGGATGCGCATGCCCGGGCAGAGGAAGATGATCATGGCTGTCATCCTCAATGTCATTCTCATTGCTTTAGGAACAGTGTTGTTCCTTGTCATGCTAGTTGTCGCTGCGGTCACTATTTTTATAGTGGGTAGTGACCTAGGGATGGAAAACACCATCTCCTTTGAGGTATGGCAGGCGCCACGACCACCCAGCGCCGATAATCTATACGATGGCATCTATGATGCCTTCGTAGAGAAGAAGAGCGGAGACTGACGAGGCGCTCGTGGTGCTAGCGGCGATATATCTTGTCTCGCTGCTAACACCGCTCACTCATTTCGTAGAGTGTTAGATCTGGAAATGTGCAGTCAACTAGCGGATGTGTTAATATTTATAGGTATGAAGGTCCTGATAGTAAGCGAAGTATATCGGCCTGGTGTCGGCGGTGTACAGACAGCGCTGGATACGCTGATTACTGGCCTGAAGGAGGCTGGCGATGAGGTGACGGTGCTGACTGGTTCGCCAGACGGTTTGTTTAGCTATTTCACAGAGGTAGATGAAATAAATGGCGCGAAAGTGTTGCGGCTGCCAGCGGTAAAATGGATTGCTAATCGCGACAACAACCGGGTGGCATTATTGCCAAAAAGATTCGTGCGGCGGTACTTTCGACAGAACCAGCCTGATATCATTCATCTGATGACGCCGATTTCATGGCTGCACAAAGCGGTTGTCCAGCAAGCTAGCCGGCGGCAGATTCCGATCGTCACGACTAATCACACCATGGCGCTGAATCTCGTGATGAATGCCAAAAACAAAACTATTGCCCGCTGGTTTGTCCGGATAGTCGAGGGCAAAATGTGCAAGCTAGTCAATCAAACCGCCTATATGACGGCGCCGACACGCGCGGCATTAGTGACTACGCCAGCGATTCATATACCAACGAAAGCAGTTTCTAACGGTGTCAATGCGGTATTCTATACACCAGGTAAGGCTGACGAGAAGCTCTTGCAGCGTTTTGCGATTGATGCGTTGCGGCCGGTGGTGGCCTATGTTGGGCGGCTTGACGGCGAGAAGCGGATTGACTTGCTGATTGCCGCGATGGAACGCTTGAAAACTGATGCGCAGTTGGTGATCATTGGTAAAGGCTTAATAGAAAAGCAACTGCGAAGTCAAGCAGCCAGTCTGGGCGATCGCTGTATTTTTACCGGTTTTGTTAGCGACGAGGAAAAGCGCGCTTTATTGCGGCGAGCAGATATACTCGCGATGGCTAGTCCTGCCGAGCTGCAATGTATTGCGGCGCTAGAAGCGCTGGCTTGCGGTACGCCAGTGGTGGTGTCTGATCAGGTTGCTCTGCCCGAGCTATTGGACGGCGGCAAGAATGGAGCCAGCTTTCATTATCCAGACGTCAACGATCTAGCGCATAAAATTGATGAGCTGCTGAATGATGAGCCGCGCCGGCGCCAGATGGGCCGGGACGCTCGCCAGTGGATTATTGATAACCATACTTATGAACGCACCGTTGATCAGTACCGCGAACTGTATGCCGAAATCGTTAAAACTTACTCGTAGGCTTGTAAATTGTGGATAGAATAAATAGTTAGACGAGCTTATTTTATTGTCTTTTTCTGTTTGCCGCCCATTTCGTATTCGTAGATAGGCTTTGTGACGCGCAGCCCGTGCGTGTAGCGGTAGAGCTCGCCGTATATTCCTTTGAGAGCTTGGCGCAGCGAGTTGTTTTGGTAACGGCGATCTGAAGTGAGGTAGGTTATTTTGATAACGCCATTTTTATACTTAGCTCGTTTCGCCTTGAGGATGAGATCATAATCTTCCATGATGAAGAGAGATGTGTCAAAGCCATTCACTGAGTCAAAAACTTCACGGGTGATATACAGACAGCCGAAGCCGATCGGCCACGGTGTGTGCTGCATCAGGCGCGCGTAGGCGTTCATCATGTATGCTCCAGCACGAATGCCGAATTTGTTTGACTGCATCCGCTGAAGGAAACTGCCTACTTGAAGGTGCTTTTTGTTAATTTGTTCTTCAAATTTTTGCAAAAAATACTCCGGAAGGATTAAGTCAGCATCCGCAAAGATGAGCATATCGCCTGTTGCCTTGCTGGCACCGCGGTTGCGAGCGTGCGCAGGGCCTACTTGGGTTGCGGCAGCGGTTTTTAACGGGAGTTTTTTGGTGTATGTCTTGGCTCGAGCGATGGTGTCGTCGGTGCAATTCGAGTCTACTACGATCACCTCGTCTGCTGGGCGCGTTTGTTGGACTAGCGAGTCCAAGAGATTCTCGACGACGCCAGATTCGTTCTTGCAAGGAATAATAATGCTAATTCTCATAAAACTAGTATAATGGTATTATGTCCGAAATTCCAACTTTGAGAGAATTATACGATGAATTAGGCTGCCGGGACCAGACAGTCGACGGAGTTTGCTGGCTTGAGTGTAATACTGGCGCCGATAAAACTGCGATTCTGCTCCACGGCGTGACTGGTGGCAAAATAGACATGATGCCGCTAGCCAAGCGGTACGTTAATTTTGGCTATGCCGTGTACGCGATAGATTTACCAGGACATGGCGGCTCGGTGCGCCCGTCCCTGGAAAGCTATGAAGATCTGGGCGATTGGTTTACTAAAGTTCTGGCGCAAATCGGCCGAACGCCAGATTTGATTGTCAGTAATTCGTTTTCGTCATCGATAATTTATCATGCGTTGCGCACTGGCAGAGTTCCGGCGGTGGCGAAAATTGTTATGGCTTGTCCGACGCCAGACACTACTCATCTTGCAAATATGTTGCAAAGGTTGTCTAATAATTTTCCTGAAAAGCCTGGTTGGTACATCTACAACAGCAAGCCTATCCAAAATATTCGTACTGTGCTTGCGTTGAAAACCCGCCGGCAGGAAGCTTGGCAGTGGCTGCGTGAGTCAGAGAGCTACAAGAAGGATTATTTGACTTTGCGTGATTCTGAAATTTTGACTACTATGCTGTACGAGCAAAATCCTTTCGTCGAAGGTGTGCCGCTTGATAGCCAGCGGCGCGTAACGGTGATTCTGGGCGGTAAAGACAATATCATTACTTCGAAAACACCTGGAATTATCCGCCAGTTATTGCCTGAAACGCAGATTATTAGCGCCCCGTCAGCTGGCCATATTTTGCAGTTCGAAGCAATTGAATTCTATCCGGATAGCTAAAGAGCTGTGTTCTACCTCTTGTCTCTGGGGTTGGCGCGTGTGGTATAATAAGGAGAGTTATGAGAATCGCTTTTTTTATTGACGATTACCTGCCATCGGTGCATGGCGTGGCAACATCGACTTTGAACTATAAGCAGGCTTTGGAGTCGCTTGGGCATGAGGTTTTTGTGGTAGCGCCAAAATGCGAAGGCTACGAAGACCACGACGATCACGTCATTCGCTTGCCGTCAGCCAAGAATTATGTTTTTGATAAGCGTGAAATGGCGGTTATTTACCCTGGCCTAGCCAGGAAACTCGATGAATACCAGTTTGATATCGTGCATAGCCAAATGCAATTTTATATGGGCGTACTGGCACACAGCGTGGCTAAGCGGCAGAACGTACCGCATGTGACGACTATTCACACACTTTATGTTGAATTAGTTAATGATTATCCGTTTATGGTGACTTCCGGCTTGATTGCGGCGACAGCGGCGTTTCCGGTAGTGCTGCGAACAAGGCCGATTTTGCCGAAAGCCTCGCGCGAGCAGTTGCGCTCAATGAGCAAAAGCACTATCAAAGATATCATGTCGCGCCAGGGCTGGCGGCTGATGGCGGCATTTGCTAATAAGTGTGATGCTTGCATTGCGCCGTCGAAACACCTCGAGCAGATGCTGATCGAAGATGGCGGCTTGACGGTGCCATGCTACGTTTTCCCGAACGGTATCGACACCAAGCGCTATAAAAAAGCGTCGGCGGCTGATTCGCCAATTGAAAAGCGTCCGGGTGAAAAGTTCATCATTTCGGTGGCGCGGCTAAGCCCAGAGAAGCGCCAGCGGACGTTGATTGAGGCAATGCCGCATATCCGCAGCAAAAAAGTCAAGCTAGTTTTGGTCGGCGGCGGTCCGTACGAGGAGGAATTGCGGCAGCGCGTTGAGGAGTTGGGTGTTGGCGATCGAGTAATTTTCGCTGGTATGCGTTCGGGCGACGAGGTAGCGGCGATGCTCAAGCAGGCTGATGTATTCTCGCTGGCGTCGTATCATTTTGACAACCAGCCAATGACTTTCCTAGAGGCGGCGGCTAGCGGTTTGCCGATTGTTTACTGCGACGAACGGATGACCGAGGCTTTGACCGAACGCAACGCTGTCTTGACTGACGGCATTGAGGGCGAAGATTTTGCCAAGGTATTTAATGATTTGTTTGCGCACCCAGAGAAAATCGAGGAGTTGTCGAGCGGCGCGTTGAGCGTTGCCAAGAAGTTTGATTCGACGGCGATGGCTAAAAAGATGGTTGAATTATACGAAAGTTTAATTTCATCGCATCAAGTACTTGAAGAAGAATAGTAGCAGTTCAGGGCGCGAGGCTCGGTGTATTCGGCGCAGCTAAAATTTGCGCAAAATGCGGCTATGCTCGCGTTCTAGATCGCGCTGTTTGATAGCTTGGCGTTTGTCGTAGCGTTTTTTACCCTTGCCTAGAGCGATGACTAATTTGATGTAGCGTCCATTAGTGAGCAGCTTGGTTGGAACGATAGTGAAGCCTTCTTTTTTGCGAGCAGCTAATTGATCGATTTGGCGCCGGCTGGCCAGCAGTTTGCGCGGACTAGTATCGACAGTGCGCGCATTTGGTTGGCCGCGTTCGTTCTGCCGCAAGCTAAAACTGGTGTTGTTAAGCCACAGCTCGCCGCCGCGAATAGTGACGTAAGCGCCTTTGAGCTGGACGTGGCCTTCTCTGGCTGCCCGTACCTCAAGTCCAGTTAGGCTTAGGCCTGCGATAATTTCGTCGCCCAGCTCATAATCAAATCGTGCTCGCCGGTTAACGATTGTTTGCGTAGCTAGCTTTTTTGTCTTAGTGCTAGATTTCTTAGACATATTTTAATTATAACAGGTTTAAGTAATGCTTGGCGGCTCTGGGTCGGTATTGTCTTCGGTATCCTCTGGTTTGTATGTTAGCTGTTGCCAGGCGATCTCTGCCATACTAGCGGCTTGACGGTCGAGATGGGCTGGGCGTCTAGAGAGGCTGATAATTCTTTCAAGCTCAGCGAGAACATTTGGTGTATTGAGAACTTCGATTGTTTCAGGGTTAAAAACGGCTAGTGTTAGTATGCATACTCCCAATTCCTTCGTACTGTTATCTCTAGGTTTATCGTCTGGCCGCTTATACGCCTTGTCTAATAATTCGACGATCTTTTCGGCAATTTCTTTATAATTTTGCGGATCATCGCCTTCCTTACACTTAAATTTTTTCGCAATAGCATCATTGACTAGTTCGCTAACCTCCTGGCGGATTTCAGACGGCATATCGGGAATTTCTATAATTTGCGCGTCTTGAATGTGGTCTGATGAAATGTCTGGCGCTTCATCGCTTCTACTGCGTATAGATGAGAACTTAACTACTTTCGCACCCATTGCACCCAGCGGCTTCGGGGGCCTTTCACGCTTAGAGAAAAGATCTATGATTTTTGCGCCTTGCTCTGGAGGTTTGTCCATACTTATATTATACAACATTTATGATAAAAATACAATAGTGCTCGGGGTTGCTCTCTGTTACAATAGAATGAATGATAGCTGATGTTCACATTACCGATAAAAGTTTTGGCGATAAGCAGTTGATGAGCCACGTTAAATTCAGCGTCAATGACGGCGAGAAAGTTGGGCTGGTTGGCCGCAATGGCGTTGGCAAATCGACGCTATTTGGCATGTTGACGGGGACGGATAGCGACTACAGAGGATCGGTTGTTTTTCGGCGTGGCAGCACGATTGTAGCGACGGCGCAGGAACACCATAGTTTGGGCGATATCACAGTACTAGAATATATCTTGCGCGGGCTGCCGGAATATGCGCGGCTGCGGCACATTTTGACGACTTATCCAGCGGCGATGGGTAGCGATATGCGCAAGATCGAGGAGTACAGCCAGGCGTTGGAGCGCTTTGGACAGAAAGATTTTTATCGCGTTGAAGAGCTAGTGGCTGAGGAGTTGAAGAATTTCCAGATGGAAGGTTTTGGCGAGCGCCAATTGGCGGCTTTGAGCGGCGGGCAGAAACGCTTGGTCGAAGTTGTGAAAATCATGCATGCGCAAGCGGATCTAGCATTGATTGACGAGCCGACTAATCATATGGATTATATTGCCAAGAAGCAGTTTATTGATTGGATGAAAAGCACCCGCCAAGCGATGTTGATCATCACTCATGACCGCGATGTGCTGGCAGAGGTTGATCGAATTGTTGAGCTGCGCGATGGCGCATCAGTGAGTTATCGCGGTAATTATGATGATTATTTGCGCCAAAATGCCTCAGCGACAGGCAATGCTATGCAGGATTATGAGCAAACCGAACGGCGGATTGCTAATTTGCGCGACAAAGTTCTGCAATTTCGCCGCCTGAAAGAAAAAGCCCGCGATCCTGGCACGATTGCGCAATTCAAGCGGCGCGAGAACCAAGCGGCGGCCGAGCTAGAGAAACTGGAGAAAATCGACAAGCCGACTTTTTGGATTGACAGAGAGAATGTGGCGCAATTGGATTATAAAGTAGCTGATCGCTATCAAAAATTCAAAGCTCGCAATATTCGTTTGAATATGCGAGACAGCGCTATGCGTTCGCAGCGCAAGCTTGTCGAAGCTCGCGATTTGGCGCTAGGTTTCGATGAGCGGATTTTGTTTGAAGGTGTTAATATCGATTTGCGCGAAGGCGAAGCTATTGAATTGCGCGGACGTAATGGTGCTGGCAAGACGACGCTCCTCAAGAGCATTATAGGACTAGTTCCTCATAAGGGAAACATAACGCTAGGAGCTCCGTCAAATGAGATTTCAGTTCACATGCAGTACAATTCATATGTAGACACAGTTGCGATTAGGAACATCATCGAGATGGTGATGGGCTGCAGGATA
>ERZ772956.2932-NODE-2932-length-10517-cov-16.674919_pt1 | contig 10517 bp, 7 predicted proteins | sample MGYA00580683_ERZ772956 | MGnify/ENA primary metagenome ERZ772956 (study PRJEB29015, sample SAMEA2738077) | human oral metagenome | biome: human oral; feature: human-associated habitat; material: saliva | place: China | collected 2212 ...
AGGTATTGAACCTTAATCATAGAAAATTGAGTATTATAAACATGTTTGTTTATTTCTTTTAGGAAAATACTCATTATCAAGTGCTCTAAAAAAGTGAGTTTTGTTGATAAATTTACAATAGAAAATAAGAAAAAATTTGCCCATTTTCTTTTTCCGTATATACAAGCTACACAAGGAAAAAAACAAATTTATTTACTAAGAGTTATCAACCTTTTATAAGGTGGTTTGGTGAATTTTTTAGAGACTTTTTTGTAGAAAATAAAAACTGATAACAACTTTCCACTTTTAGTGAATAACCTCGGTAATAGACTATAAATCATGATATTATAATACCACTGATACGTTAATAACTGGTGATAAACTCCTATATCTATACCTACGACATTTTTCCTATTATTTTTTTATCTAAATTCACCCCGTATCATCATCATCATTTTTTTTTATTTAAAAAAAGATTTTATTTTTATGTATATTGTGTTTGTGGAAAAATCGAAAAAAAAATTTTTATTTTTAAAAGAATTCTCCAAGTATCTAAAAATTTTAGTTCCTAAACCTTGTTTTTGTTTATCATTTTTTATTATAAGAAGTCCTATAAGAATAGTATCTTTTTCTGGATAATCAGTTAGATAATCAACTACTCCTAATATTTCATTATTAAAAGAAATTAACCTATAATTCTTTTGATTTTTTCGAACTCCATCAGGAATAGTCTCTATATCTTCCTCAATATTAGAAATATTTTGAGAAGCATCTGATATTTTACTAAAATAATAGTCATTTTTTAGATAAATATTTAATGCTTCATTTTTCAATTCATTATTGCTTACAGATATTAACTTAATTCTATACATAATTTATTTCCTTTATTCCTAGTTATAAATCTTAGTGTTAATAACAAGTAGCCATAAAAAATAACAAAACCATACACATTAATATTTTTTAAAATAATCCTATCTTAGTTAAACATTATAATACATTTATTTATATATGAAAATTAATATTTAGCATTATCATTGCATAAATAGAAACCACAAACTGTACTTAATGGTGTCATTGCAAAGGCAGGACTCAGTTTTGCTCCTGTTCTTTCACCATCAATTAAATCAAAGACAACTTTTTTCAATGAGTGGTCTGGTAAAATTGGATAACCAACAGCTGGTCTTAAGAATGTAGGAACTATATCCTCAGATACTCTTGTTTCCATATACTCAGAAGCAGTTTCTGCTATAGCATTGCAAAGTAAAGTTTCAAGTAAACCTAGATATTTATCATCTTTAAAGATTTTACTTCCAACTGAAATAACAAAACCTCCAACATAATCTTCTTTTTCTATATATTGAGCAAGATTAGGAGAAACTTCAAAAGTCATTCCTTCCATTTCTAAGAAAGTTTCAGTCTTTTTACATCTAAAATATCCATAAGCTGCTCTAAATTCAACTTTTTCTTCTATCAATTTTTCATATATTTTCTTTAAGTCATTTAAAGTCTTTTCTTCTTCAGGAGTATTTTTAACTCTTAAAGCATATAGAGCAATATCCCATTTTAAAGTATCTTTAAATATTTCAACAGGTAGAGATAGGAATTGTTTTCCTAAAACTTTAGGAATATAGCTAACAGTCTTTTTAACTTCAGGGAAAACTTTTTTCTCTTCAGTTTCATTATTGTTATCTATATATCTCTTAGCTATCTTACGAAGTTGATTTTGTTTTGTTTCAAGAAAATCTTTTCTCTTTGTTGATAAAAGTTGAGAAACTACTGTTATAGTATCCATAGCATCTGTAACATGTAAAGAGTAATCGTAATTAGGTAAAACCTTTAATCCTGTATGTAGTTTAGAAGTTGCAGCTCCTGCAATTAATACTGGAACTTGCATTCCAACTTTTTGGAATAAATCTGCAACTCTTTCCATTTCTTTTAGAGAAGGACTTATAAGTCCACTTAAAGTTACAACATCTGCATTTATTTCTTTTGCTTTTTCAACAATTTTATCTCTTGGAACCATAACTCCTAAGTCTATAACTTCATATCCATTACATTCTAAAACAGTTCCAACTATATTTTTACCTATGTCATGCACATCTCCATCAACAGTAGCCATTAGAATTTTACCTTTTGATGAAGTTTTATCAACTTTATCTAAGTATGGAGTTAAAATATCAACACAGTTATTCATAACAGAAGCTGAACGAATAAGTTGTGGTAAATAAAGTTCTCCTTGTTCAAATAGTCTTCCTATTTCTTGCATTGCAGACATCAATATATTTTCTAAAATTTCAAGAGCTTTATATTTCTTTAATAAATCTCCTATAACTTCTTGTAAAGATTCACTTCCACCTTGAATTAAAGCTTTTCTAATTTTATCTTCAGGTGTTTCAGCAAAAATTTGAGCTTCTTCTTTTCTTTTAATTAAATTTAAAGAAAGTAGAGCTTCCATATCAGTACTTTCACCAAATATGAAAGATTTAATCTTTTCTCTTTCATCATCTGTCCATTGAGGTGCTTTTTCTTTTGGATTTAAGATAGCAAAATTAAATCCTCTTGGTACAGCTTCTTCTAAGAAAATATGGTGGAATGCTGCTCTTAATACATTATTTCCTCTAAAAGCAAATGATAGATTACTTAATCCACCAACAACTCCACAACCTTTTAAATTTTCATGGATATAATCAATAGTTTTAATAAACTCTCTTGCATGGTAACGGTCAGCTTCTTGTCCTGTTCCAACACTTAGAATATTAGGGTCAAATACTATATCAGAGTTTTTAACTCCTATACTCTTTAGTAAATCATAAGCTCTTTGACATATTTCAATCTTTCTTTCAGCACTGACACCTTGTCCTTTTTCATCAAAAGCCATTACTATTATTGAGGCACCAAACTTTCTAATGATTTTAGCCTTTCTTAAAAATTCTTCAGTACCTTCTTTTAAACTGATAGAGTTTACAATTGCTTTACCAGAAGTATTTTTAAGTCCTTCTTCAATAACAGCAAAATCAGATGAATCTATCATTATAGGGACTTTTGCTATAAAACTGTCATTTTGTAGAACTCTTAAAAAGTTTTTCATTTCCTCAACAGAATCTAAAATTCCATCATCAACGTTTATATCTAAAACTTTTGCTCCTGCATCTATTTGTTGTCTTGCAACTTCAAGAGCTTTTAAATAGTTATGTTCCTCTATCATTGTTCTAAATAATTTTGAACCTGATATATTATTTCTTTCACCAACACAAGTAAACTTGTCATTAAAGTTGTATATTTCATTTCCAGATAGACAAGTTTCTAATAAATTTTCTTCAGGTAAAACCCTTGGTTTTTGATCTTTTACTAATTCAGCTATTGCTCTTATATGGTCATAGTTTGTTCCACAACAACCACCTAGAATATTTATAGCTTGATTTTCTATAAGAGGTAGAAGATCATCTCTCATTTTTTGTGCAGTTTCAACATAATCTCCATTTTGATTAGGTAGACCTGCATTAGCATGTAATGATACAAATTTTGTTGTTAATTCTTTTATTTTTAAAATAAGAGGTACTAAATCTTTAGCTCCAAATGAACAGTTAAATCCAAATGAAGTTACAGAATCTCTATCTAAAGCAACAATTAAAGATTCCATACTTTGTCCTGTTAATAACTTTCCTTGTCTATTTACAGTAGCTGAAATAGAAATTGGTAATTTTACATTCTTTTCTTCAAAAACTTCTTCTGTTGCAAGTAAGGCTGCCTTTGCAGTTAATCCATCAAAGATAGTTTCTAATAGAATTCCATCTACTCCACCATCTATAAGTCCTGCAACTTGAACTTTTATAACTTCTTTCATTTCATCAAAACTAACTGCTCTTTTATAAGGTATATCTCCTACAGGAAAAGATAAACTTTTATTTGTAGGTCCAACAGAACCAAATACATAAACTTTCTTTCCACTTTGTTTAACTGCATCTCTTGCAATTTCTGCAGATTTTTTTGCTAAGTCATAAACTTTATCTTCTAAATGATAATCTTTTAGTGAAATAGCATTACAGTTAAAACTATTAGTTTCAATTATATCTGCTCCAGCCTCTATGTATTTTTTATGTACTTCAAAAATTATATCAGGTCTAGTTTCATTTAATACTTCATAACAACCTTTTGCTCCATTAAAATCTTCAGGAGTTAATTCATATTTTTGTAAAACTGTACCCATTGCCCCATCTAAAACTAATATTCTTTCTCTTAGCTCTTTTTCAAACTCAAACATATTTTCCTCATTTCTAATAAGTTAAGAAAATAGTTCATTACTGAATAGATTTCTTAACGATAAAAAATTAAGAATTCGCTGTAAATTCGACAAACTTGCCAACAAGTTGGCTTCAGACACGTCGACATTTACTCGGCTCATTCTATTTAATTTTTTATCTAAAATCTACATTCGTAATTCACTTATTTTCTTAACAGCACATTAAATTTATTTTCTTATAATTCCTGTTGCATCTATTATTTTTTTAGCAGTTTCTGGTCTATTCATTGTGTATAAATGTATACCATTGATATCAGAAGCAACTAAATCAACTACTTGTTCTATTGCATAAGCAAGCCCAGCTTCTTTTAATGCTGAAGGATTATCTTCATATTTTTCTAAAATCTTTAAGAATTTTTTAGGTATAGTACAAGAACATAAAGAAGTTATTTTCTTTATTTGCTTAGCATTAGTTACTGGCATAATTCCTGCAACTAGTGGAACATTAATTTGTAATTTTTCTAATTTATCTCTAAATGAATAAAAAAATTCATTATCTAAGAAAATTTGTGAAATTAAAAAATCTACTCCTGCATTAACTTTTTCTTTTAAATGGAATAAATCTAATAGGTCATTAGTTTCTCTATGTCCTTCAACATAGTATGCAGCTCCTATTGAAAATTTGTCACCTTTCTTTTCATGGATATAGTTTATTAAATCTCTAGCATAACTGAAATCTCCTACTTCTAATTCTCTATCAACAGGATAGTCTCCTCTTAAAGCAAGAATATTTTCAATATTATGTTTTTCTAAATCTTCTAATACTCTATCTATTTCTTCTTTTTTAGCTCCAATACAAGTTAAGTGAGCAACTGATTCTACTCCATTTTGATTTTTTATTCTATCTGCTATTTCAACAGTTCTTCCTTTAGTATTTCCTCCTGCTCCATAAGTAACACTTATATAGTCAGGTTTTTCTAAAGATAATACATCTAAACAATTATAAACTTGCTCTAAACCAACCTTATCATTAGGTGGAAATACCTCAAATGATGTAGTTAAACTTTTCCCTTTATAAATATCTGCTATCTTCATAATTCTCCTTTCTTATCAAAAAATCCTAAGCTTTTTAGCTTAGGAAGTCTTTTTTATCTCAGCTATGTTTCTTCCATCGCTCAGGCATTAGCACCACACTTTTGTAGGTTGCTGAGACTTCTTAGGGCCTGTCCCTCCATCTCTCTTTATGGTTTTTTGTTAAAATCTATTCTATACTATTTTTGTCAACTTGTCAACAATTATACAAAACTTTTATTTTGCCATTTTTTACTTTTCCATCTAAAGTACATTGCAAGTCCTCTAATCCATTCATCCATTGCATTTGCTAGCCATATTCCAGCTAGTCCCCATCCAAGAGAAATACCAAATAGATAAGAGAATAAAACTGCCACTGTAAATACGCAAGTTATTCCCATAAACATAGGAAATTTTATATCTCCTGCTGCATGAAGTGAATTTATTATAACAATATTAAATACTCTTCCCATTTCTAATAGAATCATTAAAGGGAATATTTTAAGTGAGGCTTTTAAAATATCTGGATTAGTCGTAAAAATACTCATAATTGGCTTTCTGAAAAGAAAAACTAAAGAAGTTGTAACAAAGGCAAAAATAAAAGCAATTTTCAAACTTTTTAAACATTTATGATAAACTTCTTTTATTTCACCTGCTCCAACTAAGTGTCCAACTTGTATTGCTGTTCCTTGACCCAATGCTATTGATAAAGTCATAGTAAAACTACTTATAAGCATCAAATATGTACGTGAAGCAATAATAGTTGTTCCCATAGTATTTACCATAGCAACTATCATAAGTTGTCCTACATTCCAAGCTAAGTTTTCACCTGCAGTAGGTAAACCTATTGATAAAATATTTTTCACTATTTTAAATGGGAAGGGTTTTATGTATTTCTTTTTAAAAGTAAAATTACAATATTTACACATCATATAAAACGCTGCCACACAACCTATTCCTCTTGATATAACTGTTGAAATTCCAACACCTGTTGGCCCTAAAACAGGCATTCCTAACCAACCAAAAATAAAGAAAGCATTACCTATAATATTTAAAATATTTACCCCTACATTAATAATAAGAGTCTCTGTTGGTCTTCCATGGCTCTTAAGTATAGCTCCACAAGATAAAATTATACCTTGAAGTATACAAAGTCCTCCCACCATTTGAAAATAATATTTTCCTATTCCAATTAGCTCAGCTGGAAGATTTATTTTTTGAAGTAAACTTTCCCAAAAAAATAAATAAATTCCACCTAAAATTAATCCTAATAAGACATTAAGAACTAACGAAACACTTATAACTTGTTTAACTCTTTTATAATCCTTTGCTCCTAAAAATTGTGCTGTTAAAATTGCTGTTGCCATATTAATAAAACTAAATATTACATTCTGAATATTAAGTAGTTGTGTTATTCCACCTATCGCACCTACTGCTTCGTCACTGTAATAACCAAGCATTATTGTATCTATATTACCTACAATTGTTACCAATAACAATTCAAAGAATATTGGAATTATTAAAGAGATTAAATTCTTTTTACCAACATTACCAATACTATCCATCTGCATCCCTCCTAAAAAAATAATAAACGCTATTCTATAATATTTTTTTTAAATTGTCTAGTGAATTGTTCTAACAATACGAAATCCTATATCAATATCCTCAAATATTGCATTTTCACTAGTACAAAAAAAATTTTGGCATAATTCTAAATTGCTAATCCAAGCTCCACCTTTTAATTTTCTATACACAATACCATCTTCTATACTTTCATCATCTGGCATATCATAGCACCATTCCCAAACATTTCCACTGCAATCATAAAGTCCTAACTGATTAGCTTCTTTCAAGCCTACATTTTGAGTTCTTCCTTCTTTATTCTTAGCACCTGAATTTTCATAATACCAAGCTACTTCATCTATATTGTTGCTTCCTGAATATTTGTAATCAAATGTTCCTTCATCAATAGCTTTTTGCCCTCCCCTTGCAAACCATTCCCATTCAGCTTCTGTTGGTAATCTAAAACCCTCTGTCTTTTTAAAATCTGATTTATCTTCTTCAACTATCTCTCCATCTAAATGAATTATTTTTAAAATTCCTTTTTCTTCTTGACTTAAATCATAGACTGGTTTTAAATTATATTTTTCACTTAGTTTATTACAAAATTTTAGTACTTCCCACCAGTTAACAATTTCTACTGGTTTATTAACTCCTTTAAATCCTGATGGATTATATCCCATTATATTTTCCCACATAGATTGTGTAACTGGATATTTACATACTTCTAAATTAAAAACTTTCTTTTTATATTTTCCACCTCTAACAAAAATCATATATTCCTTTTGAAAATCTTCTAATTTTTTCATTCTTATTAATCCTCCTATAATAAAAAACTGTTGTAATTTATTTGCAACAAACTCTCTTATCTTTGCATTTCTATTATAAATTTTAATTCTAGCAGAAGAAAAAATTAATTCTATAATATTTTTTTAAAAAAGTCTAGTAAAAATTTTATAAGTGTGTAATATCTTTCACAAAATTGTGAAATAAAAAAAAGCTAGCAAAATATACAAAAAAATTGTATTATTTACTAAATAAATATCTCTATTAATTATGTGTATATATTTTAATTAATCTAAAATAAGTTTCAAATTGTAAAAAAATAGTACACTTGTATTTTAAAGTATCGGAGGTAAAAATGCTAAAAAAACAGCATTTTGAAATATTAAAAATCATTGAAAATGAAAGAAAATTATCAAAAGTAGCAGAACTTCTAAATTTAACTGAAAGAAGTGTTCGTTATAAAATTGATGAAATCAATGAAGAGTTAGGTTCAAAGAAAATTGAAATAAAAAAAAGAGAATTTTTTTCTTCAATGACTGAAAATGATATGGATAAGCTTTTTGAAAATATTGAAGAGAGTAATTATATCTATAGTCAAAAAGAAAGAGAAGAATTAATAATACTCTACACTTTAATGAAAAAAGATAATTTTTTATTAAAAGAATTAGCAGATAAATTAAGTACAAGTAAATCTACTATAAGAAATGATTTGAAGAATTTAAAGAAGATATTGTTAGAATACAATATTAAACTGCTTCAAGATGATAAGTTAAAATATTATTTTGACTATTCTGAAGAAGATTATAGGTATTTTATAGCTGTTTATCTTTACAAGTATGTAAGTTTTGATAAAAAGTATGACAAAATATTTTTTGCAGATCTTAGTTATTTTAGAAAGATAATATACAAGGAAATTAAAGAAGAATACATAAATGAAATAGATTCTATTTCTAAAAGAATTAAAAAAGCTAAACTTGATTTTATGGATGAAACATTAAATATTTTAGTTATTTTAATGCTTATTTCAAAAAAAAGAGAAGAAAAAAACTCAAATTTAATTCTTGATAATATAGAGATTTTAGAAAAAAGAGAAGAGTACACTCAACTAAAGAAAAATTTCTCAGACTTTAGCAATACTAACTTACTTTTCTTTACAGATTATCTATTTAAAATCAGTAGAGACGAAAAAGATGTTTTTATAAAATTTAGAAATTGGTTAGATATCACTGTAGCTGTTATAAAAATAGTAAGAGCTTTTGAAATAGAAAGTAAGACTAATTTAAAAAATATGGATGTCTTTTTAGATGAGATATTTTACTATATAAAGCCTTTAATTTTTAGAACTAAGAGAAAAATAAAACTTAAAAATTCTATACTGAGAGATGTAGAGAATTTATATCCATCAATATTTAATTTTTTGAAAAAGAATTTCTATTATTTAGAGGATATTATAGAAGAAAAAGTTTCTGAAGAAGAAATCGCATATTTAGTACCTTTTTTTCATAAAGCTCTACAAAATAATAATAAAATGAATAAAAAGGCTGTCTTAGTAACTACTTATAAAGAAAATATAGCACTCTTCTTAAAAGAAGATATAGAAACTGAATTTTTGGTTGATATAGATAAGATACTTACTTTGAAAAACTTTGAGCAAATAAAAGATCAGTTAAATGACTATGATTATATTCTTACAACATTCAATGTAGAAGAAGATTTTATGAAAGAAATTAAACTAGCTAAAGTCATAGAGTTAAATCCTATATTAACAGAAAAGGATATAAAAAAACTTGAAGATTCAGGTCTTGTAAAAAATAAAAAAATAAAGATGACTAATTTATTAAAAGTAATTTTAGAAAATTCATCAGAAGTTAATGTGAAAAATCTTATACATAGTTTAGATGAGGCATTTCCTGAAAAAATTTATAATGATATTGACAGAAATAAATTTTCCATAGCTAACTTTTTGAAAGAAGAAAATATTTTTAGAACGAATTTAGATTCTTTTGAAAAAATATTAAATAAATTTTTTAACTTATCTTTCTTGCAAAAAAATGATATTAATGATATTATAAATAAAGCATTAAATAATAATTTTTACACATATTTAGGGCTTAAAACAGCAATAATTTTTCATAAATTTAATACTAAAAACAGTCAAGATAGTATGATAATTGCAGTAAATGAAAAAGAATTATACATAAATTCTCAAAAAATTAATACAATTATATTAATAAGTTCAACTTGTGAAATAAAATTTAGAGGAATTATTTATAATTTTGTAAAGTTATTTTTTGAAAATAATAACTTTAATTTTAATGAACAAACAGATATCTATAATTTTTTAATAACGATGGATAATTAAATTTATTAGTGAATTATGTGCATAGCTTGGATTTCCAAGTGAACACATTTATATAAAATGAGTGTGATTCATTCATTAACATCTAAAATAAAAATAAAGGGGGATAGTTATGTGGACATCTGATACTATGACTTTGTCAGAAAGTATTATAACTTTCTTGATAGGATTCTCAATAGTTTTTGCTGCTTTGATAGCATTAGCACTATTCATTATCATATCATCTAAAGTTATAAATGCTCTAGTCAAAGAGGAAGAAGTAGTAGCACCAAAGCCTGTTGCTAATGTTTCAAATAACAACGCAAACACAGCTAGTGCTAAAGCGGTTGCTGAAAAAGACAACCAAGAAGCTGAAAATTTGGCGGTTATAATCTCAGCTATCAGTGAAGAACTGAGAGAACCTGTTGAAAATTTCACTATCGTTAGTGTAACAGAAATTTAAAAAAATTAAAAAATTTTAAGGAATTAGGAAAGGAGAAAAAATGAAATACGTAGTAACAGTAAATGGTAAAAAATTTGAGG
>ERZ772956.2938-NODE-2938-length-10505-cov-4.679139_pt1 | contig 10505 bp, 10 predicted proteins | sample MGYA00580683_ERZ772956 | MGnify/ENA primary metagenome ERZ772956 (study PRJEB29015, sample SAMEA2738077) | human oral metagenome | biome: human oral; feature: human-associated habitat; material: saliva | place: China | collected 2212 ...
TTGTGTGATTGGATTTTCATACATTTTTGTATTCATAGCAGGAGATAGCACTTTTTTGACTGTTATAGGCAAAGCGAGAGCAGTGCTTGTTATCATATTGTCTGCAAAGCCACTGGCTAATTTAGCGATGGTATTGGCAGAAGCGGGTGCCACTAAGAAGAGATCTGTTTGCTTAGCGATTTCAATGTGATTGACCTTGTTTGGCGCAGACTCTTTCATGACATCTGAGTGAACTAGATTTTTTGACAAAACTTGCAAAGTCAAAGGTGTAATAAATTCAGTTGCAGCTTGTGTCATCAGTACCGTAACCGCGAAGTCTTCTTTAGTCAATTGACTAGTCAAGTCAGCAGCTTTATAGGCGGCAATACTTCCCGTGACAGCTAATGTGATATGTTTCATAGATTGTCCTTTGCATGAATATGTGTAAGCAATAGTTGAGCAATTTCTTCTTTAGTGGTTGCTTCTATTACAGAATCTTGTTTAACTAAGTAAGCATGATGTTGATGATTGGAAATATGATCCAAGTCATTTGCCACAATTATTTCAGCTTGATTTTTTACAAGGCTGGCACGAGCAACTGCCAATAATTTTTCCTTAGAAACATCAACTAAGAGTTTAAAACCAATTAGACGGATATTGGGATTCCATTTTTTTACTTGGCTGATAATTTTCGGTGTTTGCTTGAGAAAGAGCACTTGGTATTCATCTTTTGATGAAATCTTGCCTTGATCATTGGTCTTGTTTAAAAACTCTGTTAAATCCTGTGAAGCAGTGATTTGTTCAAAACCTGTCATGTAAATAGGCGTGTAGTCAGAAACGGCCATTGAATGAATTAAAACATCATGAGTTTTGACCAAAGGCTGCATTGTTTCCAGCAAATCTTGTACATTTTCAATGATTTGAATGGTTAAATTCGGATGAGCAGCAGGCTTGACAGCACTCTGTGTAGTGACTAATGTAACTTGATCGCCTTGTGCTAAAAAACTCTCCGCAATCAGTGCACCGAGTTGTCCTGTGGAGTGATTCGTAATAGAACGAACTTGATCGATTTTTTCGCTCGTTCCGCCAGAAGTAATCAATAGTTTCATAACTAAATTTTACACAAAAAAAGTTAATTCGTAAATAGAAAAGACTTTTCCGAACGTTTTTGAGAATTTTAGCTTTGAAAGTGTTTGTTTTCTTTATTTTTTGGTATAATAATCCTATCAAAACTGGAGGATTCCAAATGAAAACGGATATAGAAATTGCTCAGAGTGTTGACTTGCAGCCCATTGCTGATGTGGTGGAAAAAGTTGGAATTGATTATGATGATTTAGAACTTTATGGCAAATACAAAGCTAAATTGTCTTTTGATAAGATTCAGAAATTGCAAAAGAGTCCAGTTGGTAAGTTGATTTTGGTAACAGCGATTAATCCGACATCTGCCGGAGAAGGGAAATCGACAATTACCATTGGTTTAGCAGATGCTCTTAACAAAATCGGAAAGAAAACCATGATTGCGATTCGAGAACCGTCTCTTGGGCCAGTTATGGGAATTAAAGGCGGAGCTGCTGGAGGGGGTTATGCACAGGTTCTACCAATGGAGGACATCAACCTGCATTTTACAGGAGATATGCATGCGATTACTACCGCTAACAATGCTCTTTCTGCTCTGATTGACAATCATCTTCATCAAGGAAATGATTTAGGAATTGACCAACGGCGTATCATTTGGAAGCGCGTGGTAGATTTGAACGACCGTGCTTTGCGGCACGTTACTGTCGGTCTGGGGAGCCCAGTTAATGGAATTCCACGGGAAGATGGTTTTGATATTACGGTTGCATCTGAAATAATGGCTATTCTCTGCTTATCGACAAGTATTGAAGACTTGAAAGAACGTTTAGCTAGTATCGTTATTGGTTATCGTCATGATCGGACGCCGGTTTATGTTCGAGATTTGGAAGTAGAGGGAGCTCTTGCTCTTATTTTGAAAGATGCTATAAAGCCGAATCTAGTACAGACTATTTATGGAACTCCTGCATTTGTTCACGGCGGACCGTTTGCCAATATCGCCCATGGCTGTAATTCTGTTCTGGCGACAACAACAGCTCTGCATTTGGCGGACTACACAGTGACTGAAGCTGGTTTTGGCGCGGATCTAGGGGCTGAGAAATTCCTAGATATCAAGACACCAAACTTACCAACTTCACCGGATGCTGTCGTTATCGTAGCAACACTCCGTGCTCTTAAGATGAACGGAGGTGTAGCCAAGGATGCCTTGACCGAAGAAAATGTAGAAGCAGTGCGGGCTGGATTTGCCAACCTCAAACGTCATGTGGAAAATATCCGTAAATTTGGCATTCCAGCTGTTGTAGCAATCAATGAGTTTGTTTCTGATACAGAAGCTGAAATTGCTGAGCTGAAAGTACTTTGTGCTCAAATTGATGTACCTGTGGAATTAGCTAGTGTCTGGGCAGATGGTGCTGACGGTGGATTGGCTCTTGCGGAAGTTGTGGTCAAAACGATTGAAACGAGACCTGCCAAATACACTCGACTCTATGATAATAATCTGACAGTTGAAGAAAAAATCGAAACAATTGTTAAAGAAATTTATCGCGGAACAAAAGTTAATTTTGAAAAGAAAGCAAAAGCTCAAATTTCTCAAATTGTCAAGAACGGCTGGGATAAGCTGCCAATTTGTATGGCCAAGACCCAGTACAGTTTTTCAGATAATCCAAATCTTCTGGGAGCGCCAGAAAACTTTGAAATCACTATCCGCGAAGTAGTTCCAAAATTGGGTGCAGGTTTTATTGTCGCCCTAACTGGTGATGTTATGACGATGCCCGGCTTGCCAAAACGACCTGCAGCACTCAACATGGACGTAGCAGCAGATGGTACAGTGATTGGACTGTTTTAAATAACAAGGTTCGCAAGAGCCTTTTATTTTTGAATTTGGTAAACTATGTATAGTTGTATAGGTTTAAATAAAAAGGTTGGAAGGAAAGATTCGTTAGGATGAACATTAGATTAGCTCATAAATCTGATGTTGCATCCCTTGTAGCGCTCTACGCTCCTTATGTAGAAAATACTGCTATTACATTTGAATGCCAGATTCCCAGCGCCGAAGAATTTACCGATTGTATTGAAAAGACTTTGAAAAAATATCCTTATCTAGTGGCAGAGGAAAATGGGGAAATTTTCGGTTATGCATATGTTTCGACTTATGATGATCGAGAGGCCTACAATTGGGCGGCTGAATTGTCAGTTTATGTAGCTAGTGAGAGTCGTGGTCGTGGGGAGGTAGCTCCCTCTATGATGAATTGGAACTGCTTATTGAACAGCAAGGCATTGTCCATTTTCTAGCTTGTATTGCCCTGCTGAATGATGCCAGTATTTCTTTCCATAAAAAACGTAGTTACCAGCAAGTGGATCATTTTCCCAAAATTGGTTACAAATTTGGTCAATGGCACGATAACAACGTGGTTGCAGAAGAGTTTGGGTAAACCAGCAGAACCGATTAAATTATTTAAAGATATGGGGCTTGAAAATGAATAGTGATATGAAAGCAGAAGATATTTTTCAAGATTTAAAAGAAGTAGCTAACAGTGATGATGCGGTTCACATGAAGGTGTATATGAAAAATCAGTTTGAATTTTTAGGAGTAAAGACACCTATTAGGCGGCAAATTTCTAAAATATTTTTTAAGAAAAGTCACAAGTCTACGATAGATTGGAAATTTATCAATCAGGCTTGGGAAAATCCCTATCGTGAAATGCAATATGTGGTGCTGGATTATTTACAACTAAAACAAAAATCTTTGACCTCAAATGATTTGCCAAAGATAAAGCAATTGGCACAAACAAAACCTTGGTGGGACACGATTGACTTTTTGAGCCGTTCGGTAGGTTATATTTGTTTACACTATCCTGAGACAAAGAAAATAGTATTGGGTTGGAGTACGGATGAGGACATTTGGTTGCGCCGATTGGCTATCGAACACCAATTACTTCAAAAAGAGCAAACGGATGTTCTGCTGCTGGAGCAAATCCTTCTCAATAATCTGGGGCAGACAGAGTTTTTTATCAATAAAGCCATTGGCTGGGCGCTACGTGATTATTCAAAGACTAACCCTGGTTGGGTGCGGGATTTTATCCAAACGCATAAAGAAGGTCTGACATCTCTCAGTATCAGGGAAGGAAGTAAGTACTTGTAAAGGTATATAAAGTCTCGATTTATTGATGAATGCTTTTGATAATAGTAAAACGCCCTAAATTATGTTTAGAGCGTTGCGTAATGTTAAATATTCTTTTGTTCTAAATGATGGATACGATTATATCTAGTATAATGGACGATAATAATGGTTAAAATAGCAGTGACTGTCCAGATAGCATATTGATGAATGAAGCGTGTGAGAACTCCAGTGAAAATAGCTCCTCCGATGAAACTGGCAACAATCATAGAGTAATTAACAGCCTGCCTTTGAATAATATGTCTACGCTCTTTAAAACGAATATACTCGTACCAAGCAGTGACCATTTTCCGATAATTTCCTGAGGTCATCATAATCATGTAGGGGTGAGACTCGACTTTTGAGCCTGTATAAGTTAACATGACCATTCCTGTAGAGGTTGCAAATAATATCACCCAGATAAAATAATGAGAGTGAAAGAACGGAAAGAGGAAAGTGATGAGAGTTAACGGTAAGATTCCCCAAGTACGCCAATGTGAACTTTGAGCCTGTTCTTTAAGTAGAATACCAAGGATAAAACCAAAAGTAAAGAAGACAAGTGAAAGAATGCGATAAGCCGTCTTTACGGTTGGACCATCCCAGTCGGCTACAATTAAAAGAATATTCCCTGTTTGGGTTGCGATTAGCGTACTAAATTGCATATGCGAGAAAACATCAAGGCAGCCACCTACAGCACCAAGTAAGAGAGCCATTATTCTCGTGTCCTGAGGCATAAGGACAGGCTGTTTTGTTGTATCCATAACTTTTTATCCTCCTAAAATTATTTTACTCTTTTAAAATGTTAATTTCAAACGTGGAAGGAGTTGAGAATGTAATAGTTTTTCTTGACATAATTTGATAAGTATAGTAAGATTGGTTCATGCGATGAGTCGATAGGTGGCGCAAGCCACATATTGAGCATGGGAGGTCATATACGCAGGAGCGGACCTTGATGAGTTGTGTGAACCTGCTCATCACACGTAAGTGCCCTCAATCCCTACTTTTTAGTGGGGATTTTTTTCTTATAAGTCTTTTCAATTCTTTAGAAAAGTAGTATAATACCAGCAATACACAAATTTTTTGAAAATTCAGAGAGGTATGTTATGGGATACACAGTTGCTGTGGTAGGTGCTACAGGTGCCGTTGGAGCTCAAATGATCAAAATGCTGGAAGAATCAACTCTTCCGATTGAGAAAGTACGCTACTTGGCTTCAGCTCGTTCAGCGGGGAAAGTTTTGAAGTTCAAAGACCAAGACATCACAATTGAAGAAACAACGGAAACTGCCTTTGAAGGTGTAGATATCGCTCTCTTTTCAGCAGGCGGTTCAACTTCTGCCAAGTATGCTCCGTACGCTGTCAAGGCAGGAGCTGTTGTGGTGGATAACACCTCTTATTTCCGTCAGAATCCTGATGTTCCTTTGGTTGTACCAGAGGTCAATGCACATGCACTTGATGCTCATAACGGAATTATTGCCTGCCCAAATTGCTCCACTATCCAGATGATGGTGGCGCTGGAGCCTGTTCGTCATAAATGGGGCTTAGAGCGCATCATCGTATCAACCTATCAAGCCGTGTCTGGAGCAGGTATGGGAGCCATCCTTGAAACTCAGCGTGAACTGCGTGAGGTCTTAAATGACGGAGTCGATCCGCGTGATGTTAAGGCTGAGATTTTGCCTTCCGGCGGCGACAAGAAACACTATCCGATTGCTTTTAATGCTCTTCCTCAAATTGATGTCTTTACGGACAATGACTACACCTACGAAGAGATGAAGATGACCAATGAAACCAAGAAGATCATGGAAGATGACACGATTGCGGTTTCTGCTACTTGTGTTCGTATCCCTGTTCTTTCAGCGCACTCAGAGTCTGTCTACATCGAGACAAAAGAAGTAGCACCCATCGCAGAGGTCAAAGCAGCTATTGCCAATTTTCCTGGAGCAGTATTAGAGGATGATGTTGCTCATCAAATCTACCCTCAAGCTGTCAATGCTGTCGGCAAAAAAGAAACATTTGTTGGTCGTATTCGCAAAGATTTGGATGCTGAAAAAGGGATTCATATGTGGGTGGTTTCAGACAACCTGCTCAAAGGTGCGGCTTGGAATTCTGTTCAAATTGCTGAGACCTTGCATGAACGTGGCTTGGTGCATCCAACAGCAGAGGTCATTTTCGAATTGAAGTAAAATGTGAGATAATATTTGTATAGTTGTATTTTGCAAGCTAGGAGGACGAGATTTATGTCTATAGAAGATTTAAAAAAAGCAAGAATTATAACAGCACTTGTAACACCGTTTAAAGAGGACGGTAGCATTAACTTTGAAGCTCTTCCTAAGCTGATTGAGCACCTTCTAGCGCATCATACAGAAGGACTGATTATCGCAGGAACGACAGGTGAAAGCCCAACTCTGACGCATGAAGAGGAGCTAGAATTATTTGCAGAGGTTCAAAAGATTGTAAAAGGGCGAGTTCCGTTGATAGCCGGAATTGGTACGAATGATACTCGAGATTCAGTTGAATTCGCGCGTGAAGTTGACAAATTTGGTGGTTTTGCTGCTGGTCTTGCTGTGACTCCTTATTACAATAAACCGACTCAAGAAGGTCTATATCAGCATTATAAAGCGATTGCGGAAGCTTCAAATCTGCCAGTCATCGTTTATAATGTTCCTAGCCGAACGGTTGCTGGTTTGACAGTAGAAACTTCCTTGCGCTTAGCGCAATTGCCAAATATTATTGCAATCAAAGATTGCACAGGCATAGATGCTCTTACTCATTTGGTTGAACATGCGCCACAGGACTTTCTAATTTATACTGGGGAAGACGGACAAGCTTTTCATGCAAAGGCAATCGGAGCACAGGGCGTTATATCTGTTGCGGCTCATACCAATGGAGATGACTTTTATAGAATGTTTGCAGCCTTAGACGAAGGTAAGCTGAAAAAAGCTGCTCAGATTCAACGTCAGTTGTTACCCAAAATAGAAGCTCTCTTTTCTGTGACAAGCCCAGCACCACTTAAAGCTGTGCTAAATTCTCAAGGGTTTGAAGTCGGACCACTCCGTCTCCCGCTTGTTGCTTGTACAGAGCAAGAAAAAGCCGTTATTCTTTCAGTTTTTGAAGATTGAAGGAAGCATTTTAGGCTTGTAAAATGTTGGGAGCATTTACGATGAACTAGTGAATTTTTTATTACGGAGGACTTTAGCATTTAAATCTGCAAGAAGAAATGTTTGAAAAGACAAAACTAGGCTGAATGGAAACACTGATATTACAAGATTGTCATATCTTTTGTTATGATGAGATAAGGGTGGGATATTTAGTATAATAGAAATGGATAAATTGAAAGTTGATGAGAAGTTGGAGCATATGAAGAAAAGAAAATTGAGAATCAGTTCCATTGAAATTATGGCGATTTTAGGATTGTTAATTTGGCTACTCACAATATTTTTAAGAAAATATTATTCAATTAATTCAGTTGTTCCTATATGTTATGTGGAGGAGCATGGATTGCAACAGCTATGCTAAAACAGCCTTTTAGTTCAACATTCAGTGAAAATAAAGTCTCAACTATTGAATTTTCTAAAAAGACACTTATGTATATATGTATAGTGGGATGTACTGATGTCTTTTATTAATGAGCTATTACCATTGATTAATACTAGTGCAGTATTTGACGTATAGGATGTGCTTGCTACTGTATTAGCGGAAATCATAGCTTTTAGCATACCTGTCATTCTAAAAGAAAAGACTTTAATAGATTATCGTTGATTTTGGGAAGATTAAAAAACCAGTGTCGAACTGAACAAGGAATAAAAACACATTAGACGGTAGAATGAAACATTCTATCGTCTTTTCGTATTAGTTCTTACCATTTTCTCTTTTTCCGACAATTTAATAAATCTACGAATCAAAAGGGATAGCTTTTCACTCCAATTATAAAAAATGATCAAAAAGTCTTGTAATTTTTTTCTTATGTTACGATTGTTAATAGTTAGAAAAAATTGTAAAATTAGTGCAGTAAAAGCTTAGCCTTTGATGTTTTTAGACAATAGTTTCATTTTTTAATAGCTTTTTTGATTTACAATAAAACATGTGAAATTTCTTTCTTCTGCGCAAACCTATAAATTCCGTACAAATTTGATGGGGGGATAAATTTTCCTATCGTTTATACTATAGGCAAGGAGGTAGGAAGATGAATTTATACTTTGGTGATATTCCGATTTGTTATTCTCATTCGACGGCTATGGCCTTACAGGCTGCGGGCTATGATTTTCGCTCGGACTACCTAGAAGCGATCATGGTCATGGGTAATGGATCTACCCTTGTGAAAAAAGATGACAGACATCCTTTGGTTTTCTTTGATAATGGCATGCCAGATGAGTCCATTAGTCATTGTTTACAAATTCTTGGATTTGACTATGAGGAGTTTTTCTGTGATTCTTCAGAGCCAGTCAATGTGATAGAACTAAAAGAAAAACTCAAGACATATCTAGACCATGGATCTGTTATTGTAGGTCCTTTGGATATGGGATATCTGACTTATAATCTCAATCATAGCCATCTACGAGGTGTGGATCATTTTGTTTCAGTTTATGACATGGATGAGCATTGGATTTATTTCCATGATCCGGCAGGCTATCCTTGTGTGAAAATGGATTTTCGTGATTTTTGTAAAGCGTGGAAAGCAGAAGCGATTGACTATAAAAGAGGGGCTCATTCCATGTGGGGAAATTTGCAAAGAAATAAGCTCCCAACAAGTCAGGAGATTTATCACAGTGTCTCTATTATCATGAAACAACGATATGAAAATGGTGAGGTTGGTATAATTGAGGACTATGCTAAAACTATTCGAGCAAACGGCTTAAATGCGGAACAAAAACAACTTCATCAATTTTTTTCATTTCGTTTGGCAGCAGTTAGAAGTCTTTACTTGAGTCAATTTTTGAAAGGTTATGATCCTGTCAGAGCAGACTTGAAGGAAAAAATTGCTATGCTTTTTAGCCAAGCCTATCTGGACAGCAGGCAGGAAGCCTATAGTTCTTTAGCAGATACCCTGATGGAGATTGCCCAATTGGATGGACAGTTTAGGGATTTGTGCCTTCAATGTATCAAGGGATAAAACTCTGAAAGATTATTGTACTAAAGGTAAAGAAGTTAGAGATTTTGGTATCTTTACATAGGATAAAAAAAATGAATAGAGGTAAAATATGCAGATAATTCAATTTTTTAATGAAACAATTAACTACATTGAAAGTGTGCTGGATAGCGAAATAGATGAAGATAAAATTACCCATTTATCCACTTATTCTTATCCTATGTTTAGCAGACTCTTTTCTATATTAACAGATACAACATTGTCAGAGTATATTAGAAGTCGAAGGTTGACAGAAGCGGCTGTTTTACTGAGAGATACCAATATTAAAGTTATTGATATAGCGATGAAGTATGGATATGAATCATCTGATTCATTTGGGACTGCATTCAAAAAATTTCATGGATTTACACCTTCAGAAGTAAGAAATGGAAAACCATTCAAAATAGTTTCACGAGTGCAGCTAGCACTAAGTGTAAGAGGAGGAAGAAGTATGAACATCACAATTCAAAAGAAAAATTCATTTACAGTTGCAGGTAGGAATGAACAAAATATCAATTCATCATTATGTCCGAGTGTTTGGAATAAACTATATGGAGAATATCGTCATGATGAATTAGCAAGATTGGGAGAAGGTCAAAGTGTCGGTGTTTGTTACAATGTAGAACAACCAAGTACTATTAATTACATAGCAGGGTATATCGTTACAGATGTAGATAAAGCAAAAAGTATGGGTTTAGATGTTTTGAAAGTTGAAGAAGCAGAATATGCCATTGTAGAGTTAACAGGAAGTGTTCCGGAATGTATTCATAATGGTTGGAAATATGCAATGGAAGTATTTTTTCCAGAACATGGTTATGTTCATTCAGGAAAACCTGACTTTGAATATTATTATGAAGGGGATATGGATAGCAAAGACTACAAAATGGAACTTTGGATTCCAATTGTAAAAGCATAATAAATATAAGATAGTTAGAGCAGATCTTTATGGTCTGCTTTTTTATTTTTCCAATAATTTAATAAATCTGCTAACTAAAAAGAATAGATTTTCGTTCTAATTATAAAAATTATTAAAAACTCTTGCAATCTTTTTTTTCTTATGTTACAATAATCATTGGTTTGAAAAAACTGCCTAAGACAGTAGGGGAGCTCGACTCATAAAGATCCTACCGAGGACAAAACGTATCATGTAAAAAGAAGCGTATTGTACTTTCGTGT
>ERZ772956.2940-NODE-2940-length-10501-cov-4.478461_pt1 | contig 10501 bp, 6 predicted proteins | sample MGYA00580683_ERZ772956 | MGnify/ENA primary metagenome ERZ772956 (study PRJEB29015, sample SAMEA2738077) | human oral metagenome | biome: human oral; feature: human-associated habitat; material: saliva | place: China | collected 2212 ...
AAGTTGCATTCCTTGATCAAGAGTATTAGAAAATTTTTCTTCTTCTATTTTTACAATTTTTCTAATATTTTCTAAATTTTTCTTTAAATCTGGATAAGCAACTTCAAATTTTTCAACAACTTTATCTACCATTTTATACATAAATAAATCTGTATATCCTAATAATCTTCCATGTCTTACTGCTCTTCTTAAAATTCTCCTTAGGATATATCCTCTACCTTCATTTGAAGGGATAACTCCATCATTTACTAAGAAAGTTACAGCTCTTGCATGGTCTGTTATAACTTTTAATGAAAAATCTGTTTCTGAATTTTTACCATATTGACTTCCTGTAATTTTAGCAGCTTCTTCAAGTATAGGAAATAATAAATCTGTTTCAAAATTATTGGTTTTACCTTGTACAACAGCTGCTATTCTTTCAAGACCTGCACCTGTATCAATATTCTTTTTAGGTAATGGTTCTAAGCTTCCATCCTCCATTCTATTCCATTCAGTGAACACCAAATTCCAAATTTCTATAAAACGATTATCTGTTCCTTCATCACCAATTTTAGAATTTTCATCTCCACCATATTGAACTCCTAAATCAACATGAATTTCAGAACAAGGTCCACAAGAACCAGTAGGCCCTGCTGACCACCAGTTTTCACTTTCTCCCATTCTTACTATTCTTTCTTTTGGAAAATTACATTCTTCTATCCAAATTTTTTCTGCCTCATCATCAGTTGTAAAAACAGTTACCCAAAGTTTATCTTTATTAATTTTTAATACTTCTGTTACAAACTCCCAAGACCATTTAATTGCTTCTTTTTTAAAATAGTCTCCAAATGAGAAATTTCCTAACATTTCAAAAAATGTATGATGTCTTGCAGTTCTTCCAACATTTTCTAAGTCATTTGTTCTTATACATTTTTGATAAGTTGTAACTCTTGGATAAGGTGCTTCCTTTTGTCCTAAGAAATATGGTTTAAATGGTACCATTCCTGCTACTGTTAAAAGTAGAGTTGGATCATCTGGTATCAAAGATGCACTTTCAAAATGTTTATGCTGTTTTTGCATAAAAAATTCAATAAACTTCTCCCTAATTTCATTACCTGTTAACATTTTTCCTCCAATTAGTCTAATCTAAATTTTTCCCCTAAATATATTCTTCTTGCTTCTGGGTTATTTGCAATTTCTCTTGGTGTTCCTTCCAATAAAACTTTTCCCTTTGCCATAATATATGATTTGTCTGTAATACTTAAAGTTTCTCTTACATTATGGTCTGTTATTAATATTCCTAAATCCCTTTTTTTTAGATGCCTTATAATATTTTGTATATCTTCAACAGCTATTGGATCAACACCAGCAAAAGGTTCATCAAGTAATATAAAACTTGGGTTATTTGCTATTGTTCTAGCAATTTCTATTCTTCTTCTTTCTCCACCAGATAAAGAATACCCCAAAGAATCCCTTACATGAGTTAGTTTAAATTCTTCAAGTAATCTATCCACAGTTTCTTTTTGCATTTTCTTAGAAATTTTTTTCATTTCAAGTACAACTTCTATGTTTTCTTCAACCGTTAAATTTCTAAAAACAGAAGGCTCTTGTGCAAGATAACCTATACCCATATCTGCTCTTTTATACATAGGTAAATTAGTTATATCTTGTTCTGCACACATAACTTCTCCACTATCTGGTTTTACTATTCCAGTTATCATATAGAAAGTTGTTGTTTTTCCTGCTCCATTTGGTCCAAGAAGTCCAACAATTTCACCTTTATTAACTTCTAAGCTAACCTTGTCTACAACTTTTCTTTTTTTATATGTTTTTACAAGGCTATCAGCACTTAAACTTATCATTAGTTATACTCCTTCTTATAAGCTTGCTTGTCAGCCATTAGTGTTTCAGGAGCTCCAAAATGCTCCCTCAACAATAATGGACGCCGCAAGCAAGCTAATAATTATTTTTTCTTTGTAGATGCCATATCATTAAATATGGTACTTGCTGATTTATCTCCCGTATAATCAACATGGACATTACCTTTTGCTCTTATTTTTCTATTAACCATATCATAATGTCCTTCATTAGCAGTTGTAACAGAATCTTTTGTAACAATTTTTACTCTATCATACACATCAGCCATTTGTTTTGTTACAGTACCTCTCTCAGCAGTTAAAACAGTTTCTTCTTTTTTCTCATTAATATTTTTTACAAAGACATTTTTATTTAATTTTATTAATTCTTTATCTATATAGGCAGTAACATCATCTGCTTTAACTAAGGTATTTCCTTTTTCTCCATCATCTATTGTTAATATAGGTCTATCTTTTGCATAGATTTCTTTCTTTATTAAATCCAATTCCATATAGTTAGATACTATTTTTCTATTTAACTGTGTAAAAGTAGATTTTGTATCAACTATAACTTTTTTAGCTTCATATTTATCATTAACTTTACCCATATACAAATCTACCTTATCTCCTGTAAAGTAAACATCTCCTTCTTTTTGCGTAGATTTACCTTTTACATTTCCTGTAAAATGGACTACATCATTAATATTTCCCTTAGCTTGATTAGAAGAAAAATCATTTCCATCAAGTGACTTTACATCTGCATTTTTAACAAAAATTTCTCCACTTTCTTTATTTACTTTTCCATAAGTGGATTTTACAGTATATTGATCATAATGTATTATACTATTTGTAGGAGTTTCTGCATCTTTAGTATCAAGATAATATACTATCTTTGGTCCAGATATGTTATCTTTACCAGAGCTTAAATAAGCATTGCCAATTAGTTCTAATCTTCTATTTTCCTTGTTATATAGAACTATATTTTGTGCTTTTGCAGATCTATCTGGTTCTTTCATATTAAAATTAGTTCCCTTTAATATAGAGTCTTTTGGACTGTAAGTAGCAGAATTTACAGAACCAACCATAGAGCTTACAGGATCATTAAATTTAACTGGTGTATTAACATGAACTAATCCATCTTTATACAAGTATCTAGCATTTGCAAATTCCATATTTGTCGTATCTCTTTTTGCTTTAATAGGTCCAACTAAATCAACATAATCTCCTTTTTTTATAATAATCTCCTTAGCTATACCAGACATCTTATCTGCTTTATTTTCAAAAGGAATAGGTCCTTCTACCTTTCCTAAACCACTTATATTATTATATACTAAATCATGCCCTTTTATTATAGTTCCTTTATTATCTATAATAATTTCCCCTGGACTTACAAGTTCACCTGTCTTTTTATTATATGTGATGCTATTCCCATTAACTGTTGAATCTCCACTATTAGATTTTATAACATAAGGTTCAGGTGCTGTTAAAATTCCTGTTTCTTCTTTATATGTTACATTTTTAGTTGTTAAAGCATAATCTTTATTTTTTACAGTAATATTTTCTTTTGAATAAAAATCTTTAGTTCCTAAATTATATGAAATACTTGTTCCTGTTAATCCTTCTCCTTTTTGATTCCAAGAATCAAAAGGTTTATTTGTAGTTACTTCTTTTGTAACTGTATTGTAATGAATATATTCTGCCTCTAAATTATTCTCTGGTGAAGTATATTTAATTTTATTACCATACATATCAGCTTCTTTGGTTGCACTAGAATAAACAACATTATCTAAAACTAATTTTTCCCCTTTTGTAGAAGTTATGTCAACATTTCCAAAAATTCTTATTTTTTTATCATTGACATTATATTCACCTTTATCTGCTAATACAGAATAAACAGGATTTCCACCTTTAATTTTTCCATAGATATTTATTATATCACTATTAGGTTCTTTTTCAATATAACTAACATCAAAAACATAATCTTGATATGTAAACTTAACATCATCTGTTACTTTAAGACTTTGTGTTGTTTCATTCAAAACTATATTTTTACCTCTTAATCCAACTTCATCATATTTTAAATCAAAACCATCTGTTGCATATAAATTTCTTTCATTTAAGTCAAAATAAACTTTTGAAAAAGTTCCTGACATTTCTTTATCATTTTTATTAATACTATTATTTGGAATATCTTTAACATCTTTAAGAGTGTTAATATCCCCAACTTCTCCAATTCCATTTGATAATCTTATATTTCCTTCAAGTGTTATTATTTTACTAGAGTTATTATAATTTGCCTTATCAGCTAAAATAGAAAATAATTTATTTTTAATAACTACTCCATCTTCCAATGTTATATTATCCATAGAAATAGTTGTCTTAAATTTATTTGCTAAGATTTCTACTCCCTTTTCTTCATTCTTTGCATACATAGGTTTTGTAGAAACAAGTTCTTTTGCTTCCTTATTGAACTTTAATTCAGAAGCTTTAATCTCCCAACCATTTGGACTTATTCCTAAAATATTAGTATCCAAAGTTAAGTTTTTATTTTTATCAAGAAAAACATTGTCTCCACTTAATATCATTCCTTGTATTATAGCCTTAGCTTTCTCAAATTTACTTTCTTTTTCATCTAAATAGTCAATTTCTTTTTCAGCTTCTACATGATAATCATCACTTTCATAAACTGCATTAATAGTTTCTACTATTTTTTTTATATCTCCAACTTCTTTATCAGAACCATAATAGTTAAAATATACAAGCACTAAGGCTACTACTCCTAAAACAATATATATTATTTTTTTCTTAGTCATCAGTTCCTCCGACAAGAATTTTTTTCAATTCATTTAATTTTAATAAACTTTCCAAAGGACTTATAGAATTTAAGTCCATATTTTTCAATAATTCTAAAACTTTACTTTCATTTTCAGATAAGATTTCCACTTCTTCCTCATTTTCTTCTTCAAAACCATTTCCAAAAAGTATCATTTGCTCTGCTTTTATTTTATTTTCTATTAAATTTTTTCTGGTTTCCAATTTTTTTAAAATTTTATTTGAACGATTTAAAACCTCTTTTGGAACACCAGATAATCTAGCAACCTCTATTCCATAAGATTTATCTGCTCCACCTTTTACTATCTCTCTTAAAAAAACAACATTTTTACCATCTTCTTTTACCTCAACTCTAAAATTAATAGCTCTTTCAAGCTCTTTTTCAAGTTCAGTAAGTTCATGATAGTGAGTTGCAAATATTGTTTTTGCACCTATATTATTATGGATATATTCTGTTATAGCTGTTGCTATTGAAATACCATCATAAGTTGAAGTTCCTCTACCAATTTCATCTAAGACTATAAAAGATTTATTTGTTGCATTATTTAAAATACTTGCAACCTCTGTCATTTCTAACATAAAGGTAGATTGTCCTGTAAGTAAATCATCACTTGCTCCAACTCTTGTAAAAATTTTATCCACAATAGGAATTTTAGCATAATCTGCTGCTACATAGCTTCCTATATGTGCCATTATTATATTCAAAGCTACTTGCTTCATATAGGTAGATTTCCCAGACATATTAGGACCTGTCAAAATAATTAAATTATTTTTATCATCTAAAACAATATCATTTTTAACATAAGTTCCACTAGCAATTAAAGTTTCAACTATTGGATGTCTACCTCCTTTAATTTCTAAAATGTCTTCTTCATTTATTTCTGGTTTAACATAAGAATTTTTTGTTGCTATATGTGCAAAATTTGAAACTATATCTAAATTTGCTATTCTATTTGCCAATTTATATAAACTATCTATATGTTCTTTAATCTCAGAAGTAAGTTGTTTAAATAATTCATACTCTAAGGCTTCTATCTTGCTTTTAGCTGTGATAACTTTTTCTTCATATTCTTTTAAATCAGGAACTATATATCTTTCACTATTTACAAGTGTTTGTTTTCTAATATAATCTTCTGGAACTAAATGTTCATTTGCCTTAGTAACCTCAATAAAATATCCAAACACTTTATTGTATTTAATTTTTAAGCCTTTTATACCTGTTCTTTCTCTTTCTCTTTGTTCTATTTCAAGTATAAAATCTTTTCCTAATTTAGATATTTTCCTAAGCTCATCTAATTCTGAATTATATCCATCTTTTATAATTCCACCTTCCCTAACTGAAAAAGGTGCTTCAGTATCAATAATTAATTCTATTTTATTATATATATCTAAAAGGATTTTAACATCTATATCTAAAAGATCTTTTATCTCTTGATGTTCTTTTAAAAGTCTATAAGTTTCTAATGATTTCCTTATAGAATCTTTTAAAGATAATAAATCCTTTCCATTTTCTGTACCATAAATTATTTTTCCTGCTATTCTTTCAACATCATATATATCTTTTAAATATTCTCTTATATTTTCTCTTAAAAGTACATCATTATAGAAATAATCCACATAAAATTGCCTTTGCTTAATTTTTTCAATATCCAAAAAAGGATTTTTTATAATTTTCTTAAGTTCTCTACTTCCAACAGAAGTTACACAATCATCTAAAACTCCTAATAGAGTTCCTTTGGCTTCTTCATTTTTTTTAGGTACTAAATTTAAATTATTTTGTGTACTTATATTTAATTCCATTATATTGTCAATATTTTTATATTCTATCTTGCTAAAAGGTAATTCATTTCCTTTTTGTAATTCATCAATATAATGTAAAAGATTTGCAGAGACTGAAATTGCTAAATCTTTTGATTTTAGAGAAAATACATCAATAGACATAATATCAAAATATGAAGTTAAATAACTCTCAGCTTTTTTTACATTGGTAACCCTTGTAAATTTAACTCCTGTAAAAGATATTCTTTCTTCTAATAACTTTATATATTCAGAATATGTTTTTTCATCAAGTAAAATTTCACTTGCCTGTATTTTATTTATTTCTGCTAATGCTTTTTCAAAGAAATTTTTTCCTTTTATTTCAAAAACTGAAAATTCTCCTGTTGTTATATCAGCATAAGCTATTGCAGCTACATTTTCTGTTGTATTTATTTTTATACAGGCAATATAATTATTATTATTTTTATCTAAAAAATCTACATCAATTATTGTTCCAGGAGTTATGACTCTTGTTACCTCTCTTTTTACAATTCCTGTTGCAGATTTAGGATCTTCCACTTGATCGCAAATAGCAATACTATAACCTTTTTCAACCAATTTTGCTATATATGATGCCACTGAATGATATGGAACTCCTGCTAAAGGGACATCTTGCCCTTTTTCTTTGTTTCTTTTTGTAAGAGTAAGTCCTAATTCTTTTGAAGCTATTTTAGCATCTTCAAAAAACATTTCATAGAAATCTCCTAATCTAAACATTAAAATTTCATTTTTATACTCTTCTTTAATTTTTTTATATTGTTGCATTAAAGGTGTGTCTGCTGACATTTTTATACCTCTCAATTTTATTTTTCTATTATTTATTTTATATAATTATAGTCCTTGACTATAACTTATATATTTTAACACATATATTGGAAAAATTACATTATTTTATTTAGAAAAATAAATTTAGTAAAGCATTTCTTCTAATATTTTTATAATTTCATCATAATCACTTATAGTATTTATTTTTCTTTTTGCCTCTGCACAATTTTCTATACCCTTTAAATACCAAGAAATATGCTTTCTTACATCAAAAATAAATTTATTATCATTATCAACTCTTATCCTTTTTAAATGTTCTATTGCCATATTAATTTTATCTTCTTTTGTAGTTGGAGTTTTTATTTCTCCATATTTTAAAATTTCTCTAATATCTCTAATAAGCCAAGGATTTCCAAAAATTCCCCTTGCTAACATAACTCCGTCAACATTTGAATAAGATATTTTTTCCAAAGCATCTTCCCCAGTAAAAATATCTCCATTACCTATAACTGGTATAGAAATATTATCTTTAACCTCTTTAATATATTTCCAATCTGCTTTTCCTGAATATAATTGTTCCCTTGTCCTTCCATGTACAGTGATGTGATTGCAACCCATTTCTTCTGCTATTTTTCCAATTTGAATATAATTTTCAGGTTCTTTATATCCTATTCTAATTTTTATAGAAAGTTTTGTATCATCATTTAAAATAGATTTTATTTCAGATAATATTTTCTTTATTTTTTCTGGTTCTCTAACTAAAGCTGCTCCATACCCACAATTTACAATTTTTTTCATAGGACAACCGCAATTTAAGTTAATATGTTTTACTCCTAAATTTTCTATATACTTTGCACTTGCTTTTATTTTTTCAATATCTTCTCCAAAAATTTGAACTGCATTACCTTCTCTTAATTTTAAAATTTTTGAAATAGTCTTATCATTTAAAACTGAAAGTGCATTAACACTTACCATCTCTGTGAATATTAAATCAGGTTTAAAATCTTCAAGTATTCCTCTAAATGTATAATCTGTAACCCCTGCAATAGGAGCTATATAAATTTTTTTCATATTTTTTCTCCAATCTTAAATATTTTTAAATTTTAGCATATTATTTTATATTAGAAAAGTGTATAATATATTAAAATATAGAAATTTAGTTAAAGGTGAATTTTATGAAAAATAAATTATTTGATATTATTCTGTTTGTTTTTTTATTAAATAATATTAATATTTTCTCTTCCAATGATACTATCAAAGAAGTTGAGCCTATTGAATCAATACATTCTGATGAAAAAAAATCTGTTTCTTCTGATATTATTGATAAAGAAAATATTATTTCTGAAAATTCTTTATCAGAAGAGAGTATTTTGGAAGCTCCAAGAAAAGATTATACTTCTGATGAATTAAAAACTACAAATATAATAAGTACAAATAAAGATTTAAAAACTAATAAAAAAGAAGAAAATAGCCGAGAAGATAAATTTGAAGAAATTACTGATAGAACAAATAGAATAACAGCCTTAGGCTCTGCTATGGGGGCTGTTGATTTAAGTAAAACTCCTACTAAAAAATTTAGAGTAGGGGCTGGAGTTGGACATTCAGCTAATAATCAAGCTGTCGCTGTGGGAATTGGTTATGCTCCAACAGAAAGATTAAGACTTAATACAAAAGTATCTACTACCACAAATTCTACTAAATCTAATAGATCAAATGGTATTTCAATAGGGGCTTCTTATGATTTAGATTGGTAATAAAAAAGCTATTACATTTTATTTATTTGTAATAGCTTCATTTCATTTATTTTATAGACCTATTAAATTTCCTGCTCCACCTAAAGTTGCAGACACTATATCATTAGGATTTGTTATTATCCAACCTTCTTCAGATTTTTGCATTTGTACATTTACTTCTGTATCAACATATTCTATATTTTTATCATTTAATATTCCACTCTTTGAAAAAGGCTCTTTTTCAAAGTTTTGCAAAATAAGGTTTTCAGCAACTGTGAAATCCAATACAAGACCATGTTTTTGTCTGTCTTCAGGTATACTTGTAATACCCATTTCAAAACTCTGTCTTGGTGTAACATTAAAAGCATCTTTTCCAAGTATGCTTACACTACCCGACTCGGCTTTTTTAAGACCTGTAAGTATCTCTACAAGCTCAGACTGTCCGTTACCGTCTACACCGGCAATACCGACTATCTCACCTCTTCTTACATTAAGGCTTAAAGACTTAAGAATATCTACCTTTCTATAGTCTTTGGCACAGAGATCTTTGACTTCAAGAACCACTTCTCCCGGCTCCCTTTTTTCTTTTTCAACAGTAAATGAAACATCTCTTCCTACCATCATGGCGGCAAGCTCACTTTCACTTGTTACTTTTACATCTACAGTATCTATATATTTTCCATGTCTGATAATAGTACAGGAATCCGCACAAGCCTTTATTTCTTTTAACTTATGTGTGATAAGAATTACAGATTTGCCGTCTTTTGTAAGACTCTTTATTATATCCATAAGCTCAACTATCTCTTGTGGAGTAAGTGAAGCTGTCGGCTCGTCAAGTATCAAAGTATTCGCACCTCTGTACAAAACTTTTATAATCTCTACTCTTTGTTGCATACCTACGGAAATATCCTCTATCTTGGCATCGGGATCTACCGACAATCCGTATTTCTTTGACAGTTCTACAATCTTTTCTCTTGACTTTTTCAAATCCAGAACAACGCCTTTTGTATCTTCCATACCAAGCGCAATATTTTCGGTAACGGTAAACGGCGGTATCAACATGAAATGCTGATGCACCATTCCTATTCCCAAATCAATTGCCTTTTGTGGAGTACCTATAGCGGTTTCTTTTCCGTCAATGAATATTTTCCCTGATGTAGGATGGTATAAACCGTATAAAATATTCATAAGTGTAGATTTTCCGGCACCGTTCTCACCTAAAATTGCATGAACTTCCCCTTTTTTTACTGTGAGATTGATACCGTCATTTGCAACAAAATCGCCAAATTTCTTGACTATGTCCTGCATCTTGACAGCTACGTCCATTTTTCCTCCTTATCCTATAAAAACAAAAATATATTTTACAACCAAGCCTACAAGTAAGCCAATAAATGGATCATTAGCAGCAGTAACAGTCATAGCAGTTGCAGCGACAACATAATCTTGTGGTGTTCCCCCTGAAAAAGCAAGAGCAGCATTTGTAGGAACTGTTACAATAGCACCTAAAATAAACAAGAA